>JAAIGF010130569.1_pt1 | contig 79955 bp, 67 predicted proteins | sample 6487441 | NCBI WGS metagenome assembly JAAIGF01 (sample SAMN13974129, study PRJNA590717) | phyllosphere metagenome | biome: pepper field; feature: multiple bacterial spot infested pepper fields; material: pepper leaves; isolation source: leaves from pepper fields | host: Capsicum annuum ...
CAGTACACCTCAGCCGACCTTGGAGGATATCTATCGTGCGGCCCCAGGACGGATGCGTGACTTCATCGATACCGCTGCGGGAAGCCAAGGTCTCGTCTACACCTTAAAGCCAAATCTTTCCTTGAATCAAGATTTGACCATGTCAGCCACGCCGGCAAATATCGAGGCAATGGGTGTCAACTATTTCGATAAACCAGCACAGGATACGCAGATCGGTTATGGCGGCCTATCTGACTATCACAACCACTACGGACCTTGGGTCATCGGCACCGCAGCGATCTTTGAGCGTCACTACAATAAGGCGCAGCAGGGCACGCCTGAGCAACCGATGATCTTTAACCTGCAGCGGCTTGGTCTCAAAGAGGATGCACTAGAACGCAATGGTATTGACCTGGGCAGCAATACGCGCCCGATGCCTTACCTGGATAGCAGCACCCAGCCCCCGACGCCGGGCTTGTTCCAGCACAGCAAGAACACTCATCTGCATGTCTCGCCGATCTCTGCACAAGAGCTGGAGCAGGAGCTCCGTGCACGTGAATCCCCATCGCAAGGGACGTCACTTCACCTTCTTCCGTCAGATCCAGGCCATGCGGATCACCCGCTGTACCAGCAGATCAAAGACGGGGTGCAAAAGCTCGATAGCGCACATGGCAGGCAGTGGGATGCATCGAGCGAGCGCATGACAGCTAGCCTGCTTGCGCTGGCAAAAGAGGAAGGGTTGTCGCGGGTGGATCATGTGGTGCTCAACAACCCAACGGCTCAGCTGGCGGGCGGCGAGAAGGTCTTCGTCGTTCAGGGCGCCCTCAACGACCCGGCTCACCAGCGTGCCCATATGTCGACCATGGACGCCGTGCAGACACCAGAGACCCAGTCGTTCGATCGCCTGCAGGCAATCAACCAGACTCAGGCTCAGGCGCGCGAACAGCAGCAGGCGCTGGAGCAGTCCCAGCAAGCCGTCAGCCAGGCTGGTCCGTCGATGACGCGCTGAGTGTTTCGCAACAAGATAACGAGGTCCAAATAACGGTTCCAGGTTCACTTCCACGGCAGCCTGGCCGTCGCTAAACCATCGCGCCCATGCTTGCGCGTAGCGACATAGATCAGCAGCGATGCTGGTAGTGAAACGACAACGGCCGCAGTACGCGGCCGTTGTCGTTAGATCAGGCAAACAGGATCGTCTTCCCGATTCCCGATTCCCGATTCTCCCAATCCCGAATCCCGAATCCCCAACCTCAATGATCGCTGGAACGCAGCCCATCCACATCCAGGATCAGCGCCATGCGGCCATCGCCGATCAGGGTGGCGCCGGCGTAGCCGGGCAGGCCGCGCAGGGCACGGGGCAGGGGCTTGATCACCACTTCCTCGCGGCCGCGGACCTGGTCTACCACCAGGCCGAAGCGGGTTTCGCCGGCCTGCAGCAGCACCACGGTCAGTAGCGGCGGCTGTTCGGCCGGTACGCCCAGCCAGCGGCGCAGGTCGATCAGCGGCAGGGTGTGCGAGCGGCGGTCCAGCACGGCGCGGCCGTCGAACCAGCCCAGCGAGGTTTGCGGTGCATGCAGCACTTCCACCACGCGCGCCAGCGGCAATGCGTAGACCGCTTCGCCGGCCTGCACCAGCAGGGTCGGCAGAATCGCCAGGGTCAACGGCACGCGGATCATGAAGCGGCTGCCGCGGCCCAGTTCGGACTGGATCTGGATCTGCCCGCTGAGTTCGCGGATACGCGACTGCACCACGTCCATGCCCACGCCACGGCCGGAGATGTCGGTGACTTCCACCTTGGTCGAGAAGCCCGGCATGAAGATCAGATGCAAGCACTCGTCGGTGCTCAGGCGCGCGGCGGCTTCGGCGTCGATCAGGCCCTTGTTGCGGGCGATTTCGCGCAGGCGCTCCGGGTCGATGCCGGCGCCGTCGTCCTGGATTTCGATGCTGACGTAGTCGCCTTCCTGCTGCGCCGACAGGCGCACATGGCCGCTGCGCGGTTTGCCGGTGGCTTCGCGCAGGGCCGGCGATTCGATGCCGTGGTCGATTGCGTTGCGCACCAGGTGCACCAGCGGGTCGGCCAGGGCCTCGACCAGGTTGCGGTCCAGTTCCGTCTCGGCGCCGATCAGTTCCAGTTCCACTTCCTTGGACAGCGTGCGCGCGACATCGCGGGCCACCTTGGGGAAGCGTGCGAACACCTTGCTGACCGGCTGCATGCGGGTACGCATCACCGCGGTCTGCAGGCGTGCGGTGGCGATGTCGAGCGTGCTGACCGCGCGGTCCAGTTCTTCGTCGCGCAGGCGGGTGCGCAAGGTCTTCAGCCGGTTGCGCGAGAGCACAAGTTCGCCGATCAGGTTGACGATGGCGTCCAGGCGCTTGGTGTCCACGCGCACGGTCTGTTCGGCTTCGGCGCCGGTCTTGGCCGCGCCCTTGCCGGCCGCCTTGGGGGCGGGCGCATGCGCATCGTCGCCGTGTGCGGCGGCAACCGGCTTGGCCGCGGCCGCCTGCGGCGCGGCCTTGACCGCCGGCGGGGCGCTCTTGGCGTCGAACTGCGCGATCAACGTGGCCGGTGCGTGCGGCACGGCTTCGCCCGAGCCCATGGCATCCAGCATGGCCTGCAGATAATCCAGCGATTGTTGCGCGGCATCGAAGTGATGCGCCTGCAGCACCGCCTGGCCCGAGCGCGCCATGCCCAAGGTTTCTTCAGCGGCGTGGCACAGCTCCACCATGGGCTTGATCGCCAGAAAGCCGGCGCCGCCCTTGAGCGTGTGGAAGCCGCGGAACACCGCGTTGAGCTGGTCGGCTTCTTCTGGCGCCTGTTCCAGCGAGACCAGCTGTTCGCCGAGGCGATCCAGGATTTCCTGGGCCTCGACGATGAAATCGGCAGCAATATCGTCTGGAACAGCACTCATGGTTACAGCCCCAATCCGGACAGCAGGTCGTCGGCATCGTCCTGCGACACCGCGTGACGGTCCAGGCCCTTGACTGCAGGACCGGCAAGACCGCCGTCGTCTTTCTTCGGTTCGATGTTCTTCGGCGGCAGGCCGAGCGCACCGAAGCCTTCGTGCACGCGCCGCACGATACCGGCCACGCGCCGGATGATCTGGCCGCTCAGGTCCTGGTAGCTCTGCGCCAGCGACAGCTCGGTCAGGTTGTGGCGCATCTTTTCCAGCAGCGCGCCCTGGTCCTGATTGAGCCCGCCGTTGCGCAGCTGGTTGGCTAGCTCGCGGCATTCTTCGACCAGATCCAGCGTGCGATGGCTGGCCTTTTCGGTCATTTCCACCACGTGGTCCAGGCGCGAGCAGGCATCGTCCAGTTCGCCGGCTTCTTCAGGGATGGTGGGCAGCTCGCCCAGCGCCTGGCCGAGTTCGCGGGCGAGCCGGCTCAGGCTCTGCATCATCGGGCGCGTGCGCAGGGCGGCGAGATGATCCACCTCGCGACGCCAGGCGACCTGGTCACCGCTTTCCAGTGCATCGAGTGCGTTCTGCAGACGCTCGATCAACGCGGCACGTTCGGCATCGGTTTCCATGGTCGCGTTCATCAGGCGGTTGCCGCCAGACGTTCGAACACCTTGCCCAGCTTTTCTTCCAGCGTCTGGGCGGTGAACGGCTTGATGATGTAGCCGTTCACGCCGCACTGGGCCGCTTCGATGATCTGCTCGCGCTTGGCTTCGGCGGTCACCATCATCACCGGCAGGTGCTTGAGCTTGGCGTCGGCGCGGATGTTGCGCAGCAGGTCGATGCCGGTCATGCCGGGCATGTTCCAGTCGGTGACCACGAAATCGAACGGGCCGGCACGCAATGCCGCCAGGGCGCTGTTGCCGTCTTCGGCCTCTGCGGTATTGGTGAAGCCGAGATCGCCCAACAGATTCTTGACGATACGTCGCATCGTCGAGAAGTCGTCCACGATCAGGATCCGCATGTTCTTGTTCACATCAAGCTCCTAACACGAAAAATTACGCGAAAAATTCAGTCGTCGACTTCGACGCCGGCATCGGCCAGTTCGAAGACTTTGAGGCGGCCACGCAAACGCACCACCGCCTGGCCATGGATCTGGCACACGCGCGATTCGCTGACGCCCAGCACGGCGCCGATTTCCTTCAGGTTCAATTCCTGTTCGTAGTACAGCGACAGCACCAGCTGCTCGCGCTCGGGCAGTTGGCCGATGGCCTTGCCCAGCTCCCGGCCGAATTCGCCACGCTCCATCATCTGCTGCGGGTTGGGGCCACCCTTGGCGGTGGTGTCCAGCTCGCCGTGATCTTCGATGCGCGATTCCAGGCTCAGCACCTGGCCACGTGCGGCATCTTCCATCAAACGCAGGTAATCGGGCAGCGGCATTTCCATGGCGGCGGCCACTTCGGTGGCGGCGGCGGCGCGGCCGGTGTTCTGTTCGATCTTGCGCACGGCGGCGGCAGCGTCGCGGGCGCGGCGGTGCACCGAGCGCGGCACCCAGTCGCCCCTGCGAATCTCGTCGATCATCGAGCCGCGGATGCGGATCGAGGCATAGGTTTCGAACGAAGCGCCCTGTTCGGAGTCGTAGCTGCGCGAGGCTTCGATCAGGCCGATCATGCCGGCCTGGATCAGATCGTCCACTTCCACGCTGGCCGGCAGGCGCGCCGCCAGATGGTGGGCGATGCGGCGCACCAGGTCGGCGTGCTGGGTCACCACGTCGTTGGCGTTGTTGCGCTGCACGGCGCGGTACTGCGCGCTGGCCGTGGTTGCGGTAGCGGTGCTCATGCGGCCACTCCCCGTTGGATGATGCGTTCGACAAAGAACTCGACGTTGCCGCGCGGCACGGTCGGGGCCTGCCAGCGCGAGGTACGGCGTGCGATTTCGGCGATGGCCTGCGCCGACGGACTGGCGGGGTAGGCCTTGATGACCGGTTGCTGGCGCTGCACCGACAGGCGCAGCCAGTCGTCCTGGGGCACATGGCCGAGATAGTTCAGCGACACATCGCCGAGGAACTTTTCGCACACGCGCGAGAGCTTGTCGTACAGCAAGCGACCTTCGTTGGGGTCGCGCACCATGTTGGCGATGATCTGCAGGCGGTCCACGCCGCGTTCGCGCGAGAGCACCTTGATCAGCGCGTAGGCGTCGGTGATCGAGGCCGGCTCGTCGCAGACCACCACCACGGTGTCCTGGGCGGCCTGGCAGAAGGTCAGCACGCTGTCGGTGATGCCGGCGGCGGTATCGATGACCATCACGTCCAGGTCGCGTTCCAGTTCGGAGAACACGTTGACCAGGCCGATGTGCTGGGCCGGGGCCAGTTCGGCCATGTGGCGGCGACCGGAGGCGGCCGGCACCACCAGCACGCCGCCGGGGCCTTCGATGATGACTTCATCGAGCGTGCAACGGCCGGCAATCAGGTCGGCCAGGGTGTACTTGGGCGCCAGGCCCAGCACCACGTCCAGGTTGGCCAGGCCGAGGTCGGCGTCCAGCAGCAGCGTGCGTTTGCCCATGTCGGCAAGCGCCACGGCCAGGTTGGCGGAGATGTTGGTTTTCCCCACGCCGCCCTTGCCACCGGTCACGGCAATGGTGCGCACCGGGCCCAAAGGCTCGGGACGGGTCGCCGACAGGGGGAAGGCGTTGGTCAGCTTGGCGTATTCACGCGACTGCATGGTTGTGCTCCGGAGTACAGGGCTTATCGGCAGCGCGCCGCAAATCTTCAAGGCGAAGAACGAGACTGGCGGCATTGGCGCGGTGCAGGTCGTCAGGGACCCGCTGTCCGTCAGTCACCCAGGTGATGGGCATTTGGTGGTCGACCACCACCGACAAGGCGCTGCCGAAGCGGCCGGTCTCGTCGAGTTTGGTCAGCACCACGCCTTGGGGCTTGGCGTGGGCGAAGCGGCGTACGACCTCGTCGAGGTCGGAAAAATGGGCGTTGGCAGGCAGTACCAGCAGCGAGGTGACCTGCTGGGCGGCACGCAGCCAGTTCAGCTGGGCGGCCAGGGCGCGGTCGCGCTGGCCCATGCCGGCGGTGTCGATCAGCACCAGCTTGTAGTCGCGCAGGCGCTCGAGCAGGTCCAGCAGGCTTTCGGCGCTGTCGGCCTCGTGCACCGCGATGCCGAGCTGGCGGCCGTAGCTGTGCAGCTGTTCGCGGCCGCCCACGCGCTGGGTGTCGGTGGTGACCAGGGCCACGTCGCGCGGGGCGTGCTGGGCGGCAAAGCGCTGGGCGAGCTTGGCGATGGTGGTGGTCTTGCCGGCGCCGGTCGGGCCGACCAGGGCGATGACGCCGCCACGTTCCAGCGGGTCGACCGGGGACACCGGCAACCGCTTGGACAGCAAGCCCAGCATCAGGCCGCGGCCACGGTGCAATTCGGTATCGGCCGGGATCTGCAGGGCGATATCGCGGGTCAGGCCGGCGTCGAAGCCGTAGTCGTCCATCAGTTCCAGCGCCTGGGCGCGCACCGGCGAGCCACGCAGGCGCTCGTCGGTGAGGCGGTTCATTTCGCGCTCGATCATCTGCCGCATCAGCGCCAGCTCGCCACGCAGTTGCTTGAGTTCTTCGTCGTTCTGCGGGATCGGCGCGGCCGCCACCGGCACTGCGGCCAGCGCAGCGGGGGCGGGCGGGGCGACCACGATCGGCGGCAGCGCGGCCGGCGGCAGGATCTGCGGAAGTGCGTCGTCCAGATCGAAGTCGGCTTCATCGGCGAAGGCGTCGTCGTCCTGGCCTGCGGCAGCAAACGCCGGGGCGGTGACCGTTGCCGCCGCGACCGGCGCGGGCGCCTGCACCGCCGTGGCCGGGACGGCCGGGCGCTGCACCGGTGCAGTGGTCAAAAAGTCGGCGAACAACTGTTCCGGTACGGCCGACAGCGCGTGTTCCTGGCGCGGCGCGGCGGTGACGGCAACCGCGTGGGCGAGTGCCTGGGCAGCGGGCGAAGGGATGCTGGCGGTACGCACCGGCGCGGCGACCGGCGCCTGGCGCGGCACGCTGACCGGCTGGCGCAGCGCCATGGCGGCAATCATGTCGTCGGCGGCGCTGGCGACGCGCTGGCGCTGGCTTGCCTCGGCGTCGGCAGACGGCTTGAGCAGGGCGTGCACCGGTGCAGCGGGCCTGGCCGGGGCTTGCGGGGCAGGCGCCGGCTGAGCGGGAGCCTGCTGGTGCTGTGCGGGGGCCGGGGTGTCGGAGCGCGCGGTTTCCAGGGCGCGCTGCACGAGCTCTTCGTCGTAATTGCTGGCAGCGACGATCTCGATGCCTTCGGCGGTGCGACGGTTGGACAGGATCACCGCGTCCGGGCCGTGTTCTTCACGCACCATGCGGAATGCGGTGCGCATGTCCGGGGCGACAAAGCGTTTGATCTTCATACGAAGTGCCTCCAGGAACGGGACCCGCCGGACGCCGGACGGGTGTGCGATGAATGTGGGTGTGTTGCCAGCGTCATGAGTTGCCTGTCCCGTTCGTTCGTCCAGTTCCGCAGCGGTGGTGCTGGCTGTGGTCTCGGCAGAGCTAATGCATGCGGTGTGCCAAAACGCGGTGCCAGGGTTCCGGCGCGGGGCGCCGGAGCATCAGGGCGGGGTGGGCGCTGTGCGTCTGGCCCGGTTGGAAGGTGTCAAGTCACTGAATCGATTGACGTTTTTCCGGGGCGGTGCGGCGCTGGCGTCTTTCTGCGGACCGCTGCACTCGCAGGCCGGACGTCTAGCCGGGCGCATCGGGAACGCCTCGCAGCGGCCAGCGCCATGCAATCGATTGGAGATCCGGGCCGGTGGCGGCTTTCCGACGCCGGGTGCGGTGGTCGGTTGCGGCAGGTATCCATCGCTGGCTGGCATGTCGGCCGGGCGTCGGAAGGGCTGGCTAGGAGCGCACTTGGGCGCGACGGGCTGTCCGGTAAAGGCGGTCGCGCCCAGGTGCGCTCCTACGGCGGTGTCGGGGCGGATGGCATATTTCCCGATCGCCTTGGATGTCGTAGGAGCGCACCCGGGCGCGACGGGCCGTCCCGGCAAGCCCGGCGGGCGATGGGTGCGTTGTTGCTGGACGGTCTCAGCTGATCGTGCCGACCAGCTTCAAGCGCTTGTCTTCTGGCACTTCGCTGTAGGCCAGCACCGACAGGCTGGGCACGCTGTGGCGCACCAGACGGGCCAGTGCGGCGCGCACCTGGCCGGGCACCAGCACCACCGCCGGTTCGTTGCGGGCTTCCTGCTTGCCCACGCAATCGGCCAGGCTCTGGTGCAGGCGTTCGGCCAGCCCGGGCTCCAGCGCCACGCCGTTGCCGTGGGTGGATTCCTGCAGGACGCGCTCCAGCTGCGGGGCCAGGGTGAACACCGGCAGCTCGGCCGACATGCCGGCGATTTCCTGCACGATGAAGCGGCCCAGCGAGGTACGCACGGCGGCGGTGAGGGTGGCCGGGTCCTGGCTATGCGGGGCGTGTTCGACCAGCGCTTCGACAATCTTGCGCAGTTGCCGCACCGGAATCTTCTCGATCAGCAGGTTCTGCAGCACGCGCACCACCACCGACAGCGGCAGTGCCTTCGGGGTGAGGTCTTCGACCATCTTCGGCGCGGTCTTGGCCAGCGTGGCCAGCAATTGCTGCACTTCTTCATGGCCGAGCAGTTCGGGCGCATGCTCGCGGATCAGGTGCGACAGGTGGGTGGCGACCACGGTCGCCGGGTCGACCACGGTGTAGCCCATCGATTCGGCATAGGCGCGCTGGTGCGGCTGGATCCAGGTGGCGTCCAGGCCGAATGCCGGGTCCTTGCCGGGGATGCCGTCGAGCTGGCCGAGCGCACCGCCCGGGTCCAGTGCCAGTTCGCGGTCGGAATAGATTTCTGCGGTGGCCACCGGCACGCCATGCACCAGTAGCCGGTAGGCATTGGCCGACAGTTCCAGGTTGTCGCGGATATGCACCGGCGGCACCAGGAACCCGATGTCCTGGGTGAGCTTGCGGCGCACGCCCTTGATGCGCGCCATCAGTTCGCCGCCCTGGTTCTTGTCCACTAGCGGGATCAGCCGGTAGCCCACTTCCAGGCCCAGCGGGTCGATCGGGCGCAGTTCGTCCCAGCTCAGCTCGGCGCTGGCCTGGGCGGCGGTCGCCGCGGCCGCCGCCTGCGGATCGGCCGCCGGATCGCCGGCCGCCGGCTTTGCCAGGCTGCGCTTGTACAGCTTCCAGGCGATCACGCCCAGGACCAGGCCCAGCGTCAAAAACGCGACGTTCGGCATGCCGGGCACCAGGCCGACCAGGCCGAGGATGGCCGCAGCCACCGCCAAGGCGCGGTGCTGGCCGAACACCTGGCTGACCATGGCCCCGCGCATGTCCTGCGCACGCGAGGCGCGGGTCACCAGCAAGGCGACCGAAGACGAAACCAGCAGGGCCGGCAGCTGCGCCACCAGGCCGTCGCCGATGGACAGCAACGTGTAGGTGGAGGCGGCATCCATGAAGCTCATGCCGTGCTGGAGCATGCCCACCGCCATGCCGCCGATGAGGTTGATGAACAGGATCAGGATGGCGGCGATGGCGTCGCCGCGGATGAACTTGTTGGCACCGTCCATCGCACCGTAGAAGTCGGCTTCCTCGCGCACTTCCTCGCGGCGGGCCTTGGCCTCCTCGCGCGTCAGCAAACCGGCGTTGAGGTCGGCGTCGATGGCCATCTGCTTGCCGGGCATGGCGTCCAGGATGAAGCGCGCGGTCACTTCCGACACGCGTCCGGCACCCTTGGTGATGACCACGAAGTTGATGATGGTCAGGATCGCGAACACCACGATACCCACGGCGTAATTGCCGCCGATCACGAACTGGCCGAAGGCCTCGATGACCTTGCCGGCGGCGGCGTGACCGTCCTGGCCGTTGATCAGGATCACGCGGCTGGAGGCGACGTTCAGCGCCAGCCGCAGCATCGTGGTCATCAACAGCACGATCGGGAAAATGGTGAATTCCAGCGGGCGCTGCACGTACACCACCGCCAGCAGCACCATCAGCGAGATGGCGATGTTGAAGGTGAACAGCGCATCCAGCACCGGCGCGGCCAGCGGCACCATCAGCATGGCCAGCATGGCCATCAGGGCCAGCGGGGCGCCCAGGCCGTTGCGCAGCAACTCCATGACGCGGCGGGCGTTCATCGGGGCGGGGCGGGCGCTCATGCGCTGGCTCCCTTGCCGAACTCATCCACCTCAAGCGAGGGCAGTTCCGGCATCGGGCCGCCGTTCCAGCCACGCAGCTGGTAGACGTAGGAGAGCACCTGGGCCACGACCGAATAGAGTCTCACGGGAATTTCCTTGCCGATTTGCGCTTCCCTATACAAGGCGCGTGCCAAAGGCGGGGCGGTGACGATCGCCACCCGGTGCTGTTCGCCGGCTTCGCGGATGCGGAAGGCCATTTCGTCCACCCCCTTGGCCACCACGATCGGGGCGCGCATCTTGCCGCCTTCGTACTTGAGCGCCACCGCGTAGTGGGTCGGATTCATCAGCACCACGTCGGCCTTGGGCACCGCTTCCATCATCTGGCGCTGCGACATCTGCATCTGCATCTGGCGGATGCGGCCCTTCACTTCCGGGCTGCCCTCGCTTTCCTTCATCTCGCGCTTGATCTCTTCGCGCGTCATCTTCAGCTTCCGCAGCCAGTTCCACTTCTGGTACGGCGCGTCGATGGCGGCCAGCAGCACCAGCGCGCCGGCGGTGTAGAACAATAGGCTCTTGGTGAAGTCCAGCCCGTTGCCGATGGCCTGTTCCAGCGGCTGGTTCACCAGCGAGCGCAGGCCGTGCAGGCCCTTGGAAATGCAGAAGCTGGCGGCCAGCCCGACAAACAGCAGGCGCAGCACCGACTTGATCAGCTCAGCCAGGCTGTTGCTGCCCCACATGCGCTTGATCCCGTTGGCGGGGTTGAGCTTGCTGAGGTCGGGCATGATGGCTTTGCCGGAAAAGCGCAGGCCGCTCATCATCAGCGGGCCGGCCAGCCCGGCAGCCAGGCAGATGCCGATCAGCGGCAGCATCACCCACAGCAACTGCAGCAGCAGATCGCCGAAATGGCCGAACAGCGCCATCGGGGTCTCGCGCAGCTTCGGGTCCGGGCTGAGCGCGGTCTTCATCCACACCGCAGCGCCATCGCCGATGCCGCGGGCCAGCACCATCAGCGCGAATACGCCGGCACCGAACACCGCTGCGGTCGACAACTCGCGCGACTGCGGAATGTTGCCCTGCTCACGGGCCTCGCGTAGGCGTTTTTCGGTGGGAAGCTCTGTACGCTCGCCGCCGTCTTCGGACTCGGACATGGAGGTGCCGGTGGGGGATTAATCCAACCGATGCAAGCGGCGTTCCAGTTTGTGGAGCTGGGAATCGGGATTCGGGATTCGGAAAAGCGGTGGCTGCGGGTTGCACCGTAGGCCAGACGCCGGGGCTGCAGCAAGCGGCTCAGCTGACCAGGCGGCGCGGGCCGTCGCGCTGGGCGACCACGGTGGCGATGAAGCGTTCGGCGTCCATCGGCCGGCCCAGCAGATAGCCTTGCAGCTGGTCGCAGCCCAGCCGTTCCAGGGTGTTGCGCTGGGCGAGGGTTTCCACGCCTTCGGCCACCACTTGCAGGCGCATGGTGTGCGCCAGCGCGACCACGGCCGCCACGATGGCGATGTCTTCGGCGCTGCCGTCCATGGCCTGGACGAAACTGCGGTCGATCTTGAGCTCGTGCGCCGGCAGCTTGCGCAGGTAGAGCAGGTTGGAATAGCCGGTGCCGAAGTCGTCGATGGCGATGCGCACGCCCAGCGCGTTGAGCTGGCCCAGGGTGCGCAGGCAGGCCTCGGCGTCGCGCATGGCCATGGTTTCGGTGATTTCCAGGGTGAGCTGGCCAGGGGCCAGCGCATACTCGCTCAGCGTGGTGGCCACTTCGTCCAGCAGGCTGGGCGAGGCCAGCTGGAGGGCCGACAGGTTGACCGCCACCCGCCAGTCGCCGTGCCCGGCCTGCCGCCAGTCGCGCATCTGGCGGCAGGCCTGCCGCAGTACCCAGCTGCCGAGCAGGCCGATCATGCCGCTGCGTTCGGCCAGCGGAATGAAGCTGTCCGGCGGCACCAGGCCGCGCTCGGGGTGCTGCCAGCGGATCAGCGCTTCGGCGCCGATCGGGCGGCCGTCCTCGGCACAGTACTTGGGTTGGTAATGCAGCACGAACTGCCCCAGTTCCAGCGCGCGCGGCAGTTCCTGCAGCAGCTGCAGGCGGTCGCGGGTGGTGGCCGTCATCGAGCGTTCGAAAAAACTGTAGCGGTTGCGGCCGGCATGTTTGGCATGGGTCATTGCCGCATCGGCATGCGTCAGCAGCTGGTGCTCGCTACCGGCGTCTTCCGGGTACAGCGCAATGCCAATGCTGCTGCTCAGGCGCAGCTCGTGGTTGGCCACCAGGAACGGCACCGCCAGCGCCTGCACCAGGTGCGCGGCCAGCGCAGCGGCATCTTCCGGGTCGGCGATGTCGGCCACCAGCACGAATTCGTCTGCGCCCAGCCGCGCCAGGCTGCCATGCGCGCGCCGGTGCGCGTTCAAGCGCTCGGCCACCACCACCAGCAGGCGGTCGCCCAACGCATGACCATAGCCGTCGTTGATCACCTTGAACCCGTCCAGGTTGATCAGCATCACCGCAAAGCGCTGCCCCTGGCGCTGGGCGCGTTCGATGTTCTGCACGAGATGCTCGTGCAGCAGGATGCGGTTCGGCAGCCGGGTGAGTGGGTCGTGCAGCGTGGCCAGTGCCAGTTCGGCATTGGCCTTGGCCAGCGACTGCGCCAGCACATCGGTGCGCTGCTGAAAGCGGCGCGACAGCAACGAAATGACCAGCGCCAGCATCAGCAGGACCAAGGTCACCAGCACCACCACCGCCGTCAGCCACGACAACGGCAGATGCGTATCGGCCACCGCGCCACACACGCTACCGGGCGCGAACCGGGCGGCGGCCATGCCGGTGTAATGCATGCCCACGATGGCTACGCCCATGATCGAGGCGGCGATCAGGCGCAGGCTGGAGCGCTGCCCATCGTGGCGCAGCCGGAACGCGATCCACAACGCGGCGGCAGAGGCGCCGATGGCGATGGCGATCGACAGCCCGAACAGCAGCGGGTCGTAGCGAATGGCCGGCACCATGCGCAGCGCATCCATGCCCATGTAATGCATCAGCGCAATGCCCAGTCCCATCAACAGCGCGCCCAGGCCCAACCGAAGCGACGGCAGGTCCGCGCGCGAGGTCAGCCAGAGCGCCAGCGCCGAGGTCAGGATCGCCGCCAGCATCGAATAGCACGTCAGCGCCAGGTCGTAGCCGACCGGAATCGGCAGGCGAAACGCCAGCATGCCGACGAAGTGCATCGACCAGATGCCCATGGCAATGGCGCCGCCCACCAGCCACGCGGCTGCGATGCCGCCACGACTGGCAGTGGTGCGTGCGGCCAGATACAGCGCGGTGTAGGAAGCCAGCACGGCCACTACCAGCGACAGCATCACCATGCCAGGGTTGTAGGTTCCGACCACCTATCCACTTCCCACGTCGAAAGACGCGTTGCCCAAGACCTAGCGACCCCTTGCGCGACTTCTTGAGCGCGGGGAAGCGGCCAAGGCCATCAACCCGGCGTTGCCGCCAGAGACGGCACGCTCGAAGGTCCTGCGGCCGCCCTGCGTGCGCTGTCGGCGTACGCAATCACGGCATGGTCGCGCATCGACTGCCGGTGCGCCGTGGCTTGCCGATGAGACGCGTGCGCTGCCTGCCTGCGCGTGCCCGCCGGGCCTGGCCGCCTGCGCGGCTCATGCCACCGAACTTTCCGGTTCCTCCGGTTCGATCCGGTTACGGCCGGAGCGCTTGGCCCGATACAGCGCCTCGTCCGCACGCGCCAGCAGCGAGGCGGCGGTATCGCCGACGCGGAACCAGGACACGCCCACCGAACAGGTCACCTGCAGCGGGCGTGCGGCGCCCACTTCGTAGGGCGCAATGCTGAGCGCTTCGTGGATGGCGCGCAGCCGGTGCTGGCTCTGTTGGCTCATGCCTGGCAGCAACAGCAGCAATTCTTCGCCGCCGTAGCGGCCCACCTTGTCCGAATCGCGCAGGCAGGCCGTCAGCCGCGCGCCCACCTTGGCCAGCACCGCATCGCCGACCAAGTGCCCATGTTCGTCGTTGACCTGTTTGAAGTGGTCCAGATCGATCAACACCACCGCCAGCGGATGCTCGCCGTGCGCGCAGCCCTGCAGTTCTTCGGCCATCGCTTCCAGGATGCCGGAGCGGTTGAGCAGGCCGGTCAGCGCGTCGTGGCTGGCCTTCAAGGCCAGCGCCGCACGTGCGTTTTCCAGTTCGCGTTTTTCGCGCTCCAGCTGGTAAGTGCGCTCGGACACCAATTCGGCCAGCATGCGTTCGCGCGCCACCAGATGGCGGTGCCGCCAGCGCCACAGGCCGATCAGCAGGCCGCCGCCGATCAACACATACAGCGCGATCGCCGGCGGGCTGCGCCACCACAGTGGCGCGACCGCGAAGGGCAGGTCGGCGATCGGCGAGGCGGTGCGACGGTAGCGGTCCAGCACCTGCACCTGCAGGCGGAAGTGCCCGGAAGGCAGCGGTGGCTGGTCGATGGACAGGTTGTCGCTCTGGATCCATTGGTCGTGCAGGCCGAGCAGGCGATAACGCACCGTCAGGCGGCTGGGGTCGTCGTAGACCTCCATCGTCGACAGCTCGATGTGCAACGGCTTGTCGCTCCAGCCCAGCAGCTGCCCGCGCTGTACCGGCATGCCGCCGCGGCTGACGCTGTCGATGCGCACGCTGGGTTGGCGTTCGTCGAACAGGCGCGCCGGGTCGCTCACGTGGCTCACCCCGCGTGCGGTGCCGATCCACACCGAACCGTCCGGATCTTCGGCGAACGCGGCCTCGGAAACGTCATCCCAGATCAGCCCCTGCGACTGCGACAGATGCGCCCAGCGCTCGCCGTCGTAGACTTCGACGCCGCGCGCATGACCCACCCAGACCCGGCCGAAGCTGTCGCTGCGCAGCAGGTACACGCCGACATCGCGTAGCGCCTCGTCGCTGATTTCCTGCAGGTCCAAGCCGTCGTGCAACAACATGCCGTGCCACAGGCCGGGGCGATAGAACGCCAGCCACACCTCACCGCTGTCGCTGATATGGAACTTGGCGATCCATGGCTCCGGCGCGCCGCCGTTGACCTTGACCCTGACCTTGGACCACCGCCCATCGCGCAGCTGGAACAAGCCGTTGGAGCTGGAAACCCACAGCGTGCCGTCGGCGGTTTGCTGGATGTCGGTGTAGGCGATGGCGGGCACATCGGCCACGGCCTGCATGCTGCCGCCGTCGAGCGGGTGTTCGATCACGAACAAGCCGCCGGCGCTGAGCATCCACAGCCGGCTCTGGCGGTCGATCAGCAGGCGACGCGCAGTGCGCGGCAACTTGGCGATCTGCGCGCTGCGCCCATCCGGCCAGGTGCGGCGCAGGAAACCGGCCGAATTGAGCGTCCACAAGCTGCCGTCTGCGCAGCGCTGCATGCCTACGACCTGGATCCCGGCGCTTTGCAGGGCCGGGACGAAGCGCTTGTCCGGCTCGGCCTGGCGGCCGATGCCGTGCTCGTTGCCGACCAGCAGTGCGCCCTGCGTGTCGCGGGCGATCGACCAGGTCGGCGCGGCCGGCATGCCTTGCGAAGCGTCCCAGTTTTCGATCCATTCGTAGCCGGCCCAGCGCACCAGACCTTCGCCGTCCACGGTCATCCAGATATCGCCATCGCGGTCCACCAGGATCGCGTCGCTGCTGCCGGGTGGTAGCCCATTGTCTGCGCCAAAAGTGCGCCAGTGGCCGTTTTCCCAACGCGCCAGGCCGTCGTTACGACGCACCAGCACGCGTCCTTCGCTGTCCATCACCAGCGCCGCCGGCCGCCCGACCGTGCTGCCATCCAGCAGCGGCAGCGAGCGAACACTGAAGGCACTCGCCCCGCGTGCGCGATAGAGCAGGGTGCCCGCACCGCGCACCCACAGCCCGCCGTCGTGGTCGCGCAACACGCTATACCACCGGTCGTCCGGCACCCCGTGTTCGGGTCCGAATACCTGCACCTTGCGCTGCGCATCGATGGCGCACAGCTTGCGTGCGCAGCCCACCCACAGCGTGTCGCCGTCCACCGACAGGCTCAGCGACTTGGACAACTCGGGAACGCGTACGCGGGTTGCGGTGTCCAGCAACGGTTCGCTGTGCCAGCGATCGTTGGCGCGGCCCTGCAGGATTTCCAGCGTGCCGCCATTGGCCAGCACCGTGCCCCAGGGCAGGCTGGCGAGCTGCATCTGGTCCCCCAGGTGCTCGGCTTCATCGGGCTGCAGTTTGCGGAAGCCGTGCTCGTCGCCGACGAACAGTGCCTGGAAGCCGGCCACCCACAACCGCCCATCGGCGGTTTCGGCGATCGAGGTGGTGGGCTCGTTGCGCAGGCCATCCAGCGGCACCTGTTGGAAGATGCGCCCGTTGTAGCGATACAGCCCGCTCTCGGTGCACACCCACAGCAAGGTGGCGCGGGTCTGCAGCAGGCAGGTACCGGCAAGCCCGAGCAGGCCCTGGTCGTGGGCATAGCGGCGGATGCTGGCGCTTTGCGCACCGGCCAGGTCGGCCAACGACAGCAATGCCAACAGCACCACGACGGCAAACGGTGCACGCCGGTGCGACGACCTCCATTGGCGGTGCTCAAACCCCACGGACGTTGCAGTCTCCCACGCATCGGCAATGCGGTCCGCGCCCCTCGCGCGGTGTCTCAGGCTTGCCTTGGCAGCCCCCCGTTGCAGGCCGCATTGGAATCACTAGCGGCTGCCAACGCGTAATCCTTTAATGCTTCAGCGAGCACGACGGCGTGAGGAACTGGCATACGCGGCTGGTTGCTGGCGTGTTGTAGGACGCAGGTCACACGGGTGCGCAAGCGCGATTCACCTGTCGTCCCTGCCGGGCTTTGCATGGCGCGGTACTGGGCAGGCGCAGGCTTGCGCTTGACCAGGCGTTGCAATCGATTGTCGGCGCTTGTGCGTCTCCGGCGTGCGGGTGGAACAGGTGCAATGCGCGGCAAGCTCAGCTGCGCTGCCGTCACACCTGATCGAACGTATCCAGCGGCACGTGATCGTAATCGATGCGATTGCGGCCACTGCGCTTGGCCCTGTACAGCGCTGCGTCGGCGCGAGCCAGCAGTTGCTCGAGCGTTTCGCCACGCTGGAACCAGGCCACGCCAACCGAACAGGTGACATGCAGCCAGCCGCCATCGATGGGGTAGTCGCCGCAGATGCCGTGGTGCAGGGCGTCCAGCCGATGGGTGGCATCCAGGTTCAGGCCTGGCAGCAGCGCCAGCAATTCTTCGCCGCCATAACGGCCGATGCGGTCGTCGCCGCGCATCAGCGTGTCCATGCGGCGGCCGACCCCGGCCAGGACGGCGTCGCCGGCCAGATGGCCATGCTGGTCGTTGACCAGTTTGAAGTGGTCCAGATCGATCAACACCACCGCCAGCGGACGCCCGGTGTGTTCGGCGTGCAGCAGCATCTCGCGCAACGCGGCCAGGATGCCGGCGCGGTTGAGCAGGCCGGTGAGTTCGTCGTGGGTGGCCTTGAGCGAGAGTTCGGCGCGCGCCGCTTCCAGATCGCGCTTGTCCTGTTCCAGCTCGGCGGTGCGCTTGGCCACCAGTTGCTCCAGTTCGCGCTTGCGTCGCAGCAGTTTGGCAGTGCGCCAACGCAGCAGCGCGATCACCGCCGCGATGCTCAGCAGCACGTACCCGACAATCGCCGGAACGCCCCGCCACCACGGTGGCACCAGCTCGAACCCGAAGCGGGTGATCGGGCTGCTGCTGCGCTGGTAGGCATCCATTGCCTGCACTTCCAGCGTGTAACTGCCTGGCGGCAGCAGCGGGTAGGTCAGGTGGCTGAGCGAGGTGCTGGTCCAACTGGCCTGATGGCCTTCGACCCGGTACCGGAAGCTGATGCGGTCCGGGCCGCCTTCCGCCCCCGGGGTGCTGAGCTCCACATCCAGCGGCACCTGCGACCACTCCACCCGGGATTGCGGCAGCAGCGGTTGGCTGCCGCGGCGCACATGCAGGATGTCCACCCGCAGCGGCGGTGCGGCGAACAGGCGCATCGGATCCAGCAGGTGGGTCAGGCCACGGCTGCTGCCGAGCCAGACGCTGCCATCGGTGTCTTCGAAAAATGCATTGGCCGACATGTCGTCCCACAACAGCCCTTCCGTGCGCGTGGCCCGCGACCAACGACCGTTCTGGTACACATCCAGGCCCTGGCTGCTGCCCAGCCACAGCCGGCCCTTGCTGTCGTGGCGCAGGATGAAGGGCATCACCCGCGCCACCAGCGGGTCGTCCACGGCGGCAAGCGTCAGCACGCCGTCGGCCTGCAGCCGGCCATGCCACAGCCCGGTATCGCGCAGCGACAGCCAGACCTCGCCATCGGCGCTGAAATCGAGCAGGAAGAAATCCTGGCTGGGCAGGTCGCCGCGCACCTGCACGCGCTGCCAGTTGCCGTCTTTTGCCTGCAGGAACAGGCCTTCGCGCGTGCTGGCCCACAGCCGCCCCTGCGGATCCAGGTCGATATCGCCCACGAAGGCTGCCGGCAGGGCCGTTTCGCGCTCGGCCCGCAGCGGCGTGTCGCGCTGTACGCGGTACAGCCCACGCGGGGTGGTGATCCACAAGGTGCCGGCCGTATCGAACATCAGCCTGTTGATCGGCAGGTCGAGCTGCAGCACATCGGTGGTCTTGCCGCTGCGCGGGTCGCGCCGCGCCACGGCTCCGGACGAGCGCGCCACCCAGGCCGCACCATCGTCCGGCGACAGTGCAATGGAAATGGATTGCAGCAGGGGTTGGCCGTTCTCCAGCGTCCACGGCTGCATGCGCCCGCTACGCGGATCGAGCATATTGGAACCGGCATCGCCACCGACCAACAGCTCACCGCTGGGCAGTCGCTGGCTCACCCAGGTCGGCGCTTCGGCCAGCCCCTGGCTTTCGTCCCAGTGTTCGACGGTGCCGTAGCCCAGCCAGCGCTGCACACCCAGGCCGCGCGTGCCGATCCACAGGTGGCCGGTGCTCTGCATCATCAACGGGCCAACCATGGGGCTGATCTGCAGCCCCTGGCTTTGGCCGAAGTAGCGCCAGTGGTCGCCTTCCCAGCGCACCAGGCCGCGGTCCGAACGCGTCAGCAGGCGGCCCTGCGCGTCTTCCGACAGCGTCGTGGCACCGGAGAGGGTGTTGAACCGGGTGCCCGCCGGCGCCGGACGATTGCGGAACACGCGCTCGCCGGCAGCGCGTGAGAGCACCAGCCCGCCCCCACGCAACCACAAGGTGCCCAGGTGATCGCGAAAGATCGCGCGCCATTGCCGTTCGGGCACGCCATCGTCCTCGGACAGCAGGGTGATCCTGCCGCCGGCATCGATCCGGCAGACGTGCTGGCCGCAACTGGCCCATAACGCGGTTCCATCGGCCAGCAAGGCCCTGCCGGCCGGCAAGAGGCGTCCATCGTCCATCTGCAAGGGCAGGGGGTTGACCGACCAGCCGCCTGCGGCATTGGGCGACACCCGCAGCAGGCTGTTTTCGCTGACCACCACCACGCCATCGGCGTAGGCGGCAACGACATTGCCGCTGTCGGCACGGATCGGCTTGCCCTCGCGCAGCACCTGCACGAAGTCGTTGCCCTCGCGCACGAACAGGCCATTGGCGCTGGACACCCACAGACGTCCGGCCGCATCCAACCCGAGCGCGCGGATATAGCGCGCATCCAGCCCGCTCTCCTTGCCGACCGGGGTGAAGTGTTCGCGTTCGAAACGGTGCAGCGCCAGCTCGGTGCCGACCCAGACCACGCCCTGGCGATCTTCGAGCAGGCTGTTGACGGTCATGCCCTGCAGGCCATCGGCCTGGGCGTAATCGCGGAAGCTGTAGGTTTGCGCCCAACTTGTGCCGCAGATCAGCACCGCTGCCAGCAACAGCCACGCCCTCGCACGCAGGCGAGCGCCTTGCAATCGCATCGGGGCCAACAGCGCAGGCACAGTAAGCATCGATTCCCGTGGGATGGGTAAGTGTTGGACGACGATACGCAGCGTCAATCGTGTAGGGGCTTTAGCGGCTGCGCGGCTAGAAACTTGAGGCGTGTCACGGTTTGAAACGGTGCAGGCGGGGCGGCCCGTCGAAGTGGTGGCGGCGCCGGCAAGTTGGCGGCCTGCCGTGCTTGCAGTGGTCGGCCATTGTTCTAGTGTGGGTCAGGCCGTCAGCTCTCTGGCGGCATCGAAGGCGGTATCGAACATGCGTTGCACCGGCGGGGCGAACTCGCTGGCGAAACTCGACAGTAGGAACAGCCCCAGCAACACCGTCAGCGGCAGGCCCAGTTGCATGGGATTCAATGCCGGCGCCGCCTTGGCCAGCGCGCCGAAGGCCAGGTTGACCGCCAGCATCGCCACCATCATCGGCAAGGCCAGGGTCAACCCGCCGCGCAGGATCTGCAGGAACAGGGTGGGCGCCACTTCGGCGAATGCGCCGGCATCGGGCAACGCGGTCCCGATCGGCAACGCCTTGTAGCTGTCCACCAGCAATGCGATCACCGCCAGATGCCCGTTGGCCGCGAAGAACAGCAGCCCGAAGCCGAGATAGAACCACTGCGCGATCACCCCCGACGTCACGCCGCGCATCGGGTCGGACATCTGCGCGAACGACAGGCCGGTGGACTGCGACACCAGTTCGCCGGCCAATGCGCCGGCTTCGAAAATCAGCTTCAGCATGAAGCCCATGCTGGCCCCGACCGCCAGCTCGCGCGCAATGCTCAGCACTGCCTGGGCGGTAAAGCCGTCCCACTCCGGCACCGGCGGCAGGATCGGCGCCAGCACCATCGCCAGCGTCCCGGCCAGCATCACCCGCACCCGTCCGGGCACCGCCCGCGTACCGATCAACGGCATGGCGGTGAGCAACGCACCGGTGCGCAGCATGGTCCACATGATCGCCCCGACCATCGCGAACGCGCGCTGGCCATCGATCACCATCTGGGTTGCAGAATCCATCCGGTCTGGCCCGCTAGCCGATCAGGTGTGGAATGCGCTGGAATAGCGCGATGGTGAACTCCACCAGATGCCCCAGCAGCATGCTGCCGGTGGCAAACAGCGTGGCCGTCAGCGCGACCGCCTTGGCCACGAAGGCGATGGTCGGCTCGTTCAACTGGGTGGCGGCCTGCACCACGCCAATCACCACGCCGACCACCAGCACGGCCAGCAACATGGGCCCGGCGATCCACAGGACGGTGACCAGGCCACCACGCAATTCAGTCAGGGCGATTTCAGGGCTCATGGGAGGTGCTGATGCAAGTGGGGTGCCAAAGGGGCGGGGATTCGGGATTCGTGGTTCGGGATTGGTTGGCGAACGGGGATCTGAGTTGCCTCGTGTTGCACTCGCTGTCGCTGTCGCTGTCGCTGTCGCTGTGCTTTGGCTTTGGTTTGCTGTTGCCTTGCTGTCGGCTTTACGGGCCCCCATACCGCAGCGGCGGGCCGCGTGGGTCAAACCCCGAAGGGGCGGCGCGCATGGATGCGCGACGTTTTTCTAAGGGACATGGATGTCCCTTAGAAAAATTCCCACGTGGACTGCGTACCCGTAGCGCCTTGGCGCGTAGGGGCGCGAGGACGGGGTGTGTTTCTTTGGTTACTTTCTTTGCACAAGCAAAGAAAGTGACTCGTTCCCCGAAGGGGAGCGAAAGCCCTGTACTTGAGTTTGCTCGGTTTGCAGTTTCGTTTTTGGTGTGAGACAGAGAAATCAACGGCTTTCACGCCCTGCGGGCGCGAGTCACTTTTCTTTGCTTGTGCAAAGAAAAGTAACCAAAAGAAAGCACACCCCGTCCTCGCGCCCTCCGCGCCTACGGCGCTGCGGGTGCGCAAGTCCGGCAGAAATTTTTGTAAGGGACATCCATGTCCCTTACAAAAACGACGCGCATCCATGCGCGCCGCCCTGCGGGTTGTATCTGCCGGCCTTGCCGCTGCGGTATGGGGCCCTGGAGAAGCTAGAAGCCAAAGCGAAGCACAAAGGCAAAAAGCGGAAGGCAAAAAGCGGCAAGCGGAGCTGATGGTTGAGCAATGCAACCCCGCAGTGCGCGAAAATCAGTCAACTGACAAGCGCTACCGCGCACCGCGCGTCCACACCTACGACGCATTAAAGCTCGCAGCCAGCGTCCCCACCACCAATACCCACCCATCCACCAGGATGAACAGCAGGATCTTGAACGGGGCGGAGATCAGCATCGGCGACAGCATCATCATGCCCATCGACATCAGCACGCTGGCGACCACCAGGTCGATGATCACGAACGGAATGAAGATCAGAAAACCGATCTCGAAAGCGGTCTTCAGCTCGCTGGTCACGAACGAGGCCACCAGCACCGGGAACGGTACTGCGTCCGGGCCAGCGTACTTGCCGTCGCCGGCCATGCCGGCGAAGGTCATCAGATCGGTCTCGCGGATCTGGGCCAGCATGAAGGCGCGCAGCGGCTGTGTGGTGAGCGTCCAGGCAGTGGAAAAATCGATCTGGTTATTGAGGTACGGCTGCAGTCCGGCGCCCCACATCTTCTGCCACACCGGCATCATCACCAGCGCGGTCAGGAACATCGCCAGGCCCAGCAGTACCTGGTTGGAAGGGGTCTGGCCGGTGCCCAACGCCTGGCGCAGCAGGCCCAGCACGATGGTGATGCGGGTGAAGGCGGTCAGCACCAGCAGCATCGACGGCAGCAGGGTGATCGCCGTCATCAGCAGCAAGGTCTGCAACGGCAGGCTCACCGGCTGGTCGCCGATGCGGCCCACGCTCACGTTCGGCAGCGACGGCAACTGATTGGAACCGGCCGGTACCGCGGCAGGGGTCGCCGCCGGTGCCGCGGCCTGCGCCATTGCCGGCAGCGCGGCCGGGCTGGCCGCGGCCAGCAGCGGGCAACTCATCACCAGCAGGATCAGCACCAGGCGCACACTGCGCCCCCAACGATTCCAACGGCTCAACATGTCACGGGTCCTTGCGCAGCTTCTGGGCGAGCAGCTGGGCGAAATTGGGAAGTTGCTTGAAAGTGGGCAGGGTGGGTGCGGGCGTGGGCGGCAGCGGTTCGGGCAAGGTGTGCAAGGTGCTGATGCCGCCGGCGGTGACGCCCAGCAACAACTGCTGGCCTTTCACCTCCACCACCACCACACGTTCCTTGGCACCGACTGCCAGGCTGGTCACCACGCGCAGGCCCTCGGTGCTGCGGAATCCGCTGCCGGGCATGCGCTTGAGCAACCAGCCCAGGCCGACGATCAGCGCGAGCACCAACAGCAATGCAAAGACTGCGCCAAACAGGCTGGGCGAGGACGGTGCCTGCGCGCCGACCCCGGTCGCCTTGGCCGCGACCGGCGCGGCAGTGGCCAGCAGGCCGATCACCGCAGCCTCCGGATCCGTTCGCTGGGGCTGACCACGTCGGTCAGGCGGATGCCGAAGCGGTCGTTGATGACGACCACCTCGCCGTGCGCAATCAGGGTGCCGTTGACGTAGACATCGAGCGGTTCGCCGGCGCCGCGTTCCAGTTCCACCACCGAGCCCTGGTTGAGCTGCAGCAGGTTGCGGATCGGGATGCGTGCGCGGCCCACTTCCAGCGACAGGGTCACCGGTACGTCCAGGATCACGTCCAGGTTGAGGTCGGCGGCGTTCTGGTCCTGCTCGGCCTGCAGGCTGTCGAAGGTGGCAGGCGAGGCGTCGAGGATGTCGGAGTTGATCATTTGCTGGGGTCCTGGGAGGGAACGGCGCGTGGGGCTTGCACGCCGGGCGGGCGTACGGCGGTGATCTTGACGGCGTTGTTGCCATTGGAAACGCCGAATTCGCCGGTGAATAACGGGATGTCTTCCACGCACAGCGGCACCTGGGCGGGCAGGTCGATCGGCAGGATGTCGCCGACCTTCAACCCGGTGAGCTGGCGCAGGCTCATGCGCTTGCTGGCCAGCACGCTGGAGAGCGTGACCTCGGCGGTGTCCAGCTGCTCGCGCAGCATCACGTTCCACGAGTCGTCGCGGTCGTTGCGGTCGCTCTGGATGCCGGCATCGAGCAGTTCGCGGATCGGCTCCAGCATCGAATACGGCAGGGTGATGTGGATCTCGCCGCCGCCGCCTTCCAGCTCCACATGGAACCGGCACACCACCACGTACTCGCGCGGGGTGACGATGTTGGCGAAGTGCGGGTTGATCTCGGAGTTGATGTACTCGAAGTCCACGTCCATCACCGGTGCCCAGGCTTCCTTCAGGTCGGCGAAGGTCTGCTTGAGCATCAGCTGGATCACACGCATCTCGGTGGCGGTGAATTCGCGGCCTTCGATGCGGGTGTGGAAGCGGCCGTCGCCACCGAAGAAGTTGTCCACCACGGTGAACACCAGGGTGGGTTCGAACACGATCAGCCCGGTACCACGCAGCGGCTTGAACCGGATCAGGTTGAGGTTGGTCGGCACGTACAGCGAGTGCATGTACTCGTTGAACTTGACCAGGTCGATGCCGCGCACCGACAGGTCGGCCGAGCGCCGGATCAGGTTGAACAGGCCGATCCGCCACAACCGCGCGAAGCGCTCGTTGACCATCTCCAGGGTCGGCATGCGCCCACGGATGATGCGGTCCTGGCTGGACAGATCGTATTGGCGCGCCTCGCCGGGCAGCGGCTCCGGCTCGGTGTTGACCGCGCCCGAATCCACGCCATGCAGCAGGGCATCGATCTCGTCTTGGGAAAGCAGATCACTGACGCTCATCGGACAGGCCTTACTGGGTCACGAAACTGGTGAACAGCAATTCTTCGACGCACTTCTTGCCGGTCTCGCTGGTCATGACCTTCTGCGCTTCGGCCAGGGCGGACTTCTGCAGCTTCTGCTTGCCAGCCAGGTCGGCCACTTCGGCGGCCTTGACCTGCGACAGCAGCATCAGCAGGTGCGCGCGAATGGCCGGCGCGTTCTCGGTGATGAGCTTGAGCTCTTCGGGGTCGCGGGTGACCAGCTGCACTTCGACCTGCAGGTACTGCGGGCCATCGCCGGGGTCGGCCAGGTTGACCACGATCGCCGGGTCCATCGGGAAGTACTGCGCCGGCTTGGGCACTTCGGCCACCTTGGGGGCGTCGTGCTTGCCGCCTTTTTCCTCGCCCTTGTGGCCCAGGAAGAACCAGGCGCCGCCGCCAGCGGCTGCCAGCACCACCACGCCGATGGCGATGAGCAGGATGGGCTTCTTGCCGCCCTTCTTCTTCTCGCCCTTGTCGTCTTTGTCGTCGGTCTTCTTGGTTTTTTCGGCCGCTGCCACAGTCTGCTCCAGGGGAATGCTCACCCTGTCAATGCAACTGGCATGCCAAAACCGCGTCGGTTTCCTGGCGCGGGCTGCGTGGAAACCAGAAAACCCCCGCAGGCCTTGCGCCGCGGGGGTGGGAGGGCGTCATCGGCCAGCGGCCGAGCGCGAGGATCAGCGGCGCCGGGGTGTGCCCGGCGCGTCGTTTCAGGCGTAGGCGTCCAGCAATCCACGCTGGCGTAACACCACCGACGGAATTCCGACGGGCGGGGCGTCGTCCAGGGTCAGGCCGTTGCCGCTGTCGTTGCCGCCATTGCGATTGCCCGCCGACTGCTGCTGTTGCTGGCCGACATCGGCCTGGCCAAGCTGGAAGCCATTCTGGCCGAGCATTTCGCGCAGCCGCGGCAGGCTCTGTTCCAGCGCCTGGCGGGTGTCGGCATTGGCGGCGGTGAAGCTGGCATTGACCTTGTCGCCCTCCAGATGCAGGCGCACCTCGACCGGACCCATCTCGTTCGGAGTCACCTTGATGTGGGCATGGCCGATTTTCTGGTCCGCCAGCCAGCTCATGCGCGCGCCGATGGCATCGTCGAAATTGTCGCTGCCCAGGTCCGGGGTGGGCGTGGGCGAGGCGCTGAAGATCGGTGCGGCGTCCTGCAGGCGGGTGAGTGCCGGCGCGGTGGTGGTCGGCAACACGAACGCCGGGGCGTCCGGCGCTGCGGCAGCGGCGCTGTCGTCGGCGGCCGGCTCCAGCGCCTTGGCGGCCATGCTCATCAACGCGGCCGTCTGCGCATCGCCGCTTACGGCGGTGGTCGAGGTCGGCTTGGCGCCTGCAGCAGCGGCCGGCACCAGCGCTCCCAATGCGGGCAGGGCGGCGCCGGCGTTTGCCGTGGCGGCGGCTGCGGTTGCATCGGTGGGCAGTGCGGTGGCGGTCGCCGCAGCGCCGTTGGCGCCGGCCATGCTGGCCGTCAGTGCGGCTGCTGCGGCCGCCAGCACGTCGCCACCCGGCAGCGCCTGCGCCAGCAGGCCCATGCCGAAGCCACCCAGGCCTGCCGGCGGCCAGCTGGCATCGGTCGCGGTGGCCGCTTCTGCGGGCGCGTCTTCGCCGGTCGCGGCGGCCTTGGCCGGTTTGCCGGTCTTGCTGGCAGTGGCGGCTGTGCTCTTGTCGGTGGTTGCCGCGTCCTTGGCGGCACCTGGCTTGGCCTGCTTGGCATCGCCGTCCTGCGCCCGCGGCCGGGCAGTGGCATCGCCGGCCGCATCGTCGTGGGTGTCCTCGTCGCCGCGGTTCTTGTCGGGCTGGTTGGGCTTGGGCGCGGCCTGCTTGGCAGGCACGCGCTCGGGTGCCTGCGGCGGGGCCTGGTTCGGCGTGTAGGCCGGATTGAGCATGCGCGCAAACTGGTCCTGGCCCGCGTCCGGTTCGGACGACGGGTCGCTGTAGCTGGATTTCTTGCCGGTGCCGGCAAGCGCACCAAGGCCGGCGGCGAAGGCGGACAAGGGGTTCATGCGGATTCTCCGTGGGTGTCTTGGCTGCGGGCCAGGCGCGAACGACGCGCGCCGAGGTCGTCCATCTCACGCTGGTCGCGGCGTTCGATCACTTTGTTTTCCTGGGCACGGTAGCTGGCGGCCAATTGCTCCAGCACCTGCTTCTCGCGGCTGGCCAGCAGCAGGCGGGTGCGCTCGGCTTCCACCTTGGCGATGTTGCTTTGCACGGTCTGCGCCTGTTGCAGCACGGCGCTGTCCAGGCGGTCCAGGAAGGCGCGGCGGTTGCTCAGCGCCACCGCGCTGGTGCCGGCCATCTGGCTGTTGGCGTATTCCTCGGCGTAGCGGCGCAATTCTTCCAGGCGCGACTGGTGGGTTTCCAGGACGCGCTGGCGCTCGGCCAGATCGCGGGCGACCTTGTCTTCCTGTTCCTGCGCGCGGCGCAGCAGTGGGTCGATCCGTTTGGACTGCATCATGGATTAGTTCTCGGGTTCGACCAGTTGTTGCAGGGCGGACAGGCTGTCGCTCAGGAGCGAGGCCTTGTGCACGTCCTGGCCGAGGAATTCGACGATTTCCGGCCAGCGCGCCAGCGCTTCGTCGGTGGCCGGGTCGCTGCCACGCTGGTAGGCGCCGATGGCGATCAGGTCGCGGTTGGCGGTGTAGGCCGAGAGCAGCCGCTTGAGCTTGCGGATGCGCAGGCGCCAGGTGTCGTCGGCGATGTCCTGCACCACGCGGCTGACCGAGGATTCCAGGTCGATGGCCGGATACAGGCCGCTGTCGGCCACCCGACGCGAGAGCAGGATGTGGCCGTCCAGGATGGCGCGGGCAGCATCGGCGATCGGGTCCTGCGGGTCGTCGCCTTCGGTCAGCACGGTGTAGAAGGCGGTGATCGAACCGCGCCCCTTGGCGCCGTTGCCGGCACGTTCCACCAGCGCCGGCAATTTGGCGAACACCGACGGCGGGTAACCGCGGGTGGTCGGCGGCTCGCCCACCGACAGGCCGATCTCGCGCTGCGCCTGGGCGAAGCGGGTCAGCGAATCCATCAGCAGCAGCACGTTCAAGCCCTGGTCGCGGAACCATTCGGCGATGGCGGTGGCGCGGTAGGCGCCATGCAGGCGCGCCAACGGCGGGCGGTCGGCCGGTGCGGCCACGACCACGGCGCGGCGCAGGCCTTCTTCGCCCAGGGTGGTTTCGACGAAATCGCGCACTTCGCGGCCACGTTCGCCGATCAGCCCGACCACGATCACGTCGGCCGAGGTGAAGCGGGTCATCATGCCGAGCAGCGTCGATTTACCGACGCCGGAGCCGGCGAACAGGCCCACGCGCTGGCCACGGCCGATCGGCAGCATGGCGTTGATGGCGCGCACGCCGACATCCAGCGAGGTGGTGATGGGCTCGCGCGCCAGCGGGTTGATCGACACGCCGGCCATGCCGATGCTGCCTTCGGCGCGGATCGGGCCCTTGCCGTCCAGCGGGGTGCCGTCGCTGTCGATGACGCGGCCGAGCAGGCCTTCGCCCACTTCCACGCCGCCGCGGCGGCGCGAGGGCACCACCCGGGCATTGGGCAGCAGGCCATGCAGTTCGGCGCTGGGCATCAGGTAGGTGCGTTCGCCGGCGAAGCCGACCACTTCGGCGTCGACCCAGCCGCCATCGACCTCGACCTTGCAGGTCGCGCCCATCGGCGCTTCGCAGCCGGTCGCTTCCAGGGTCAGGCCGACCGCGCGGCGCAGGATGCCTTCGCGGATCAGGGTGCGACCGGCGGTGGGCTCCAGGCCAAGGGTGCCCAGGCGCGTGGCCAGGCGCAGATTGCGTGCATCCAGCCAATCGGCCGGGGTGGCACCGAACAGGGCGCTCACAGGCCCGCTCCGGATTTGCGCATGACCGTCTCCAGCGCAGCCCGCAGGCGCGCGTCCAGGGTGCCGTCGATGCGCACGCTTTCGGCGTGCACACGCAGGTCGCCGCGGCTCAGGCTCATGTCCGGGGCCACGCGGGTGGTGCTGCTGGGCGCCAGATGCGGCAGCAGCGCGGTGATGTCGTCCGGGTGCAGGCGCACTTCGACCTCGCGGCCGGCGCCGCCAACCGCATCGACCGCCTCGCCGACCAGGTCGGCCAGCAGTTGCGGGTCGGCCTGGTAGGCACGGCCGACCAGCTGGCCGGCAATGCGCACGGCCAATTCGCCGAGCGCGCCGACCACTTCGTTTTCCAGCCGCGCCAGCGGGCGGGTGAAGTTGTCCAGAATGCCGTCGATCTGCGCGGTGAGGCGGCGCACTTCCGACTGGCCCTGGGCGAAGCCTTCGGCATGCCCACGCGCGAACCCTTCGTGCTGGGCGGCATCTTCGATGGCCTGGATCTCTTCCAGGGTCGGCGGGCGCAGCACCGGCTCGAGCATGGCCGGTTCTTCGTAGTCCGGTTCCGGCAGGGCCGGGACGAGCTGCAGGTCCGGGGCCAGCCAGCGGGTGACCACCTCGTTCATACCATGGCCTCCGCACCGGCGCCGCCCAGGCTGATGGCGCCTTCGTCAGCCAGGCGGCGGACGATGGTGAGGATTTCCTTCTGCGCCGCTTCCACGTCTGCAAGGCGCACCGGGCCGCGCGCTTCCATGTCCTCGAGCAGGATTTCGGCCGCGCGCTGGGACATGTTGCGGGTGATCTTTTCGCGCACCTTGACGTCGGCGCCGCGCAGGGCCAGCCCCAGGCGCTCGCCGGAGACTTCGCGCAGCAGCGTCTGCAGGCCGCGGTCGTCCAGGTCCACCAGGTTGTCGAACACGAACATCAGGTCCTGGATCTTGCCGGCCAGGTCGGCGTCGATCTTGCCGATCTCGCCCAGCACGCCCTGGTCGGCGCCGGTGTCCAGGAAGTTGAGGATGTTGGCCGCCACCTTGATGCCGCCCACGTTGGACGACTTCAGGTTCTGGTTGCCGGCGAATTGACGCTCCATGATGTCGTTGAGCTCGCTCAGCGCATTCGGCGGAATGCCGTCCAGGGTGGCGATGCGCAGCAGCACGTCGGCGCGGGTGCGCTCGGGCAGCAGCTTCAGCGCCTCGGCGGCCTGGTCGCTGTCCAGGTGCGCCATGACGATGGCGATGATCTGCGGGTGCTCGTTGCGCACCAGGTCGGCGACCGCGCGCGGGTCCATCCACTTCAAGGTGTCCAGGCCGGTGGTGTTGCGGCCCAGCAGGATGCGGTCGATCAGCCCGCCGGCCTTGTCGGCGCCCAGCGCCTGGATCAGCACGTTGCGGATGTAGTCGTCGGCGCCCACGCCCAGCGAGGTCTTGCCGGCCAGTTCGCCGTTGAACTCGTCCATCACCTTCTCGACCTGGTCGCGCGAGATGCCGGTCATGGTGGCCATGGCGATGCCGATCTTCTGCACCTCCTTGGGGTCCATGTGCTTGAGCACTTCGGCCGCGTCGCTCTCACCCAGCGACAGCAACAGCACCGCGGCGCGCTGCACTCCAGTCATCGGTTGTGTATCAGGCTTCACTGGCGACCCATCCCTTCACGACTTGTGCGACACGTTTTGAATCGGCTTTGACGGCCTCGCGCGCCAGGCGCATGCGCTCTTCGTAGGCGTCTGGCAGAGCGATCGGGGTCTTCTTGTCCTGACCGATCTGCGCGGTGTCTTCTTCCAGGCGGGGCATCAGGTCGTCGTCTTCGTCGACCATCCGCACGTCGGCGCTCTGTGGAGTGCCATCCTTGCCAGCCTTGCCTTGCTTGTCCTTGACCGCGGTCACGCCGGTGAGCTGACGCAGGGTGGGGCGCACCACACCGAACAACAGCGCCAGCACCACCACCGCACCGACCAGCAGGCGCAGACCGTTCTGCACGCGCGGGTCTTCCCACCACTTCGGGCCTTCCTCGCCCGCCACCGCTTCGCGCACGAACGGGGCATTCATCACCGACACCGTGTCGCCGCGTGCCGCGTCGAACCCCACTGCCTGCTTGACCAGGCCTTCGATACGGGTGAGCTCGGCAGCGGTGAGCGGCTGTTCGACCATCTTGCCCTTGGCGCCTGGGCGCGGGACGTTGTCCAGCAGCACCGCCACCGAGACGCGCTTGATGCGACCGGCCGGCTGGCGGGTGTGTTGCAAGGTTCGGTCCAATTCGTAGTTACGCGTGGCGCTCTTGGAACTTTCGGTCGGCGTGGCCGGGGCCGCGGCCTGGCCATTGGCGGCCGCCGGGGTGCCCGGCGCGCCGGCCACGGCCGGTGCCGGCGGCTGGCCGGGGCTATTGCTGGTGGCGCCCGGAGGGCCCTGCGGGCCGGTGGCGCTGGTGCTGGTGTCGCTGACCTGCTCGCTGCGCAGCTTGGCCGGCTCGCCGTTGTAGAGCTCGCGGGCTTCTTCGACCACCGAAAAGTCCATATCCACGCTGGTTTCCGGATTGACCCGGCCCGGGCCGGTCATCGGCTCCAGCAGCTCGCGGATGCGCTGGTTGTAGGAGCTTTCCTGGCGGCGCACCTGTTCGAACTGGGCGGCGTGCTGGGCCGCATCGCTATTCGGGTCGGCAATGGAGAGCATGCGGCCGCTCTGGTCGACCACGGTCACGCGTTCGGGGGTCATGTCCGGGATGCTGGACGCCACCAGATTGACGATGGCATCGACCTGGTTGCGCTCCAGGCCCTGGCCGCCGCGCAATTCCAGTACCACCGAGGCGCTGGCTACATCGCGCTGGCGGGTGAAGGCGCTGGGCTTGGGAATGGCCAGGTGCACACGGGCCTCGCGCACCGGGCGCAGGGTGCCGATGGTGCGCGAGAGTTCGGTTTCCAGCGCGTGCTGGTAGCGGGCGTTTTCCACGAACTGGCTGACGCCGAAGCCCGGGTCCTTTTCCATCAGTTCGAAACCGCCGCCGGTTTCCTTGCCGGTCAGGCCGGAGCCGGCCAGCTTGAGGCGGGCGTCGTACAGACGGTCCTGCGGCACCGAAATGGCGCCGGTGGCCTGGTCGATCTTGTAGGGAATCTGCGCGGTGCGCAGCAGGTCGGCCGCTTCGGCATTGCCCTTCTCATCCAGGCCGGTGTACAGCGACTGATAGCCAGGCTTCTGCGACCAGAAGAACACCGCCAGACCGGCCGCGACCGCCAGGGCGATCATCGCCATCATGGTCAGCTTGCGGGTGATCTGCAGGCTGCGGACACGGTCGAACCATTGCCCCGCCTTTTCGGCGTTCTGGTTCATGTTTTCTTTGCTGATCGCGAGTGCCATGTGTCGTCAACCTTTACAGCGGCATGTTCATGACGTCCTGATAAGCCTGGACGAGACGGTTGCGGACTTCCACGGTGGCGCGGAAGGCCACCTGGGACTGCTGGGAGGCGACCATGACCCGTGCCAGATCGGCATTGGGGTCGCCCATTTCGAATGCTTTGGACAGCGCGCCGGCCTTCTGCTGGGCCTCGTTGACGCCGCCGATGGCGCCGCGCAAGGTCTCGCTGAAGCTCGGTGCCTGCGTCGCCGGTGTTCCCTGTGCGCCGGCCAGGCCCTGGATCTGGTTGCCACGCGCCGCATCGCCCACCGCGCCCATCGGGCCTTGGCCCATCTGCGTCTGGTAGCTGCGGATCTGCGAGAGGATGGAGGTGACGGAATCGCTCATGGGTGCGGTCAGCCAGGGAGGCATCCACACCGATGCAAGCGGCGTGCCGAAATGGCGCCGGGATTCCGGCGCGGGGGCGTTCCAGTCGCGGCCGCGTCGCAGCGATTGGCTTGTTTTCTCCCGCAGCCAGGTGTTCCTTCTCCCGCCTGCGGGAGAAGGTGGCGCTCAGCGCCGGATGAGGGCACTACCCTCGGTGCCACGCGCTGCAGGCATGGCAACCGCGGGCGCCGGAGTGTCGCGCGCCCCCCATCCGCCCTTCGGGCACCTTGCCCCGCAAGCGGGAGAAGGGAACAGAAGGCCGCCAGTTGCAGTGCGACCGCCAGATCAAAGTACCCAGGCTGTCCTTCTCCCGCCTGCGGGAGAAGGTGGCGCGCAGCGCCGGATGAGGGCAACCCGGTGGGTGGTCAGCTGAAGCAGCGCATCCGCGTTAGTCCGGCAACCAAGCGGCCCGCCAGGTGTCCAGATTGCTGCCGCTGAGCATCCAGTCGCGCCGCACCACCTCGCGCAAGGCCGCACCCCTGGCGCGTGCTGCGTCCAGGTCGGCCAAGTGCTCGCGGATGGCGCCGATCCAGTCGCGGTAGCGGTTCTTCACCAACGTCACCGGCAGGCTGCCCTGGTAGCAGCGCACGTCGCTGGCGATGACCGGGTAACCGCAGGCGCCGTACTCCAGGAGCCGCAGATTGCTCTTGCATTCGTTGAACAGGTTCTGCTCCACCGGCGCCAGCGCCAGATCCAGGTCCAGCGCCGCCAGCGCGGCGGGGTACTCATCGATCGGCACACCCGGCTGGAACTGGTGAATATGCTGGCGCAGCGCAAACGGGTACATCCCCATGAACACCCATTCCACTTCGCCGGCCAGCTCCTTCACCACGTCGGCAATCAGCTCCAGGTCGCCGGTATGGCTGGCGCCCCCAGCCCAGCCGATCCGCGGCTTGCCACCCTGGCGTTCGGCCCGCGCAGGCAGATGTTCCCACCAATGCGGCGGCAGGCGGTTTTCGGCCACGCGGATATCGCTGTGCAGCCCAGCAAACGCCTCGGCCAGGGCAGGGGTGGAGACCACGAAGCGGTCCACCATGCCGAGCCCGCGCCGCACCGTCTTCAGAATGTCCTTGGGCATGTGCTCGCGGTGCGCATTCTTCAGCGGCAAATTGGGCAGGTAATCGTCCAGCTCGTACACCTTGAATGCGCGCGACAACGCCTTCATCCGCCGCATCGCCTCCAGCCGCGGCTCGCCGACCTGGCGTTGCAGGATCACCACGTCGGGATCCTGGCGCGCCAGCTCGCTGATCTCCAGATAGCTGTTGAACAACACCCCTTCGGCCATCCCGGCCTCGCGCAAGGCGCGCAGTGGCTGGATCACCCGGTAATGCCCGCAGCCTTCGATATCGGCCGGCAGCGCCATCACGCTCGGCAGCGGACGCCACGACTGCAGCGGCCGCCAGCTGGCGCGCGGGTCGGCCAGCTGGAAGCCGGCGCCCGGGTCCAGCGAAAATCCCGGGTTGTAGGCCGGGTCGTTGGCCATCAGCGGCAGCCAACGCGCATACATCGCTTCTTCGTCGAGTGCAGTGGCGGGCGTCGCGTCGGGCGGGTCGATCAACAGCTGCGCGCGCGCGGCGTAGACATTGAGATAGCCGGCCTGCTGCAGGCGCAGACACAGGTCGACGTCGCTCCATTGCGCCAATGCCGGTTCCTGCGCAAAGCCGCCGGCGTCCAGGAACAGCTGGCGCGGCAGCATCAGGCATTCGCCACTGAGCGCGCTGTAGTTCTGATCCAGTTGCAGGCGCTGCAGATAGCCCGATTCGTCGAACGCCGCACCTGCGAAGGCGCGTGCTGCCGGTGCGCCCAGGCCCAGCAGCAGGCCGGCGTGATGCACGGTGCCGTCGCCGCGCAGCAGCTTGCCGGCCACCGCGCCGACCTCCGGGCGCAGCGCGTGGTTGAGCAGCTGCGCCAACCAATCAGCCTTGATCGCTGCCGTACCGGCCGCCAACCACAGCAACACCTCCCCACGTGCCTGTTCGGCTGCCGCATTGCAGGCTGCCTCGCGCGAGGGGTCGCCTTCGAAGCGCAGCACGCGGATCTGCTGCAGGCCGAGGTTGTCGATGCCCGCCAGCCAGTCGCACAGCGCCGGCTCGGCGCTGTCGCCGCGATCCAGCAACAGCAGCTCGTAGTGCGGGTAGCCGGTGTTGGCGAGCACGCTTTCCAGGCAGCGCTGCACCTGCGCCAGGCGTCCATCCACCAGCACCAGGATGCTGACCAATGGTTGCTGTGCATGACGGTAGTCCACCGCGTGCCTGCCGGGGCCGTTGCTGCTCACCACCGCGTCCACGTACCCGCGCGCGGCAAGATGGCGGCTGATGGCGCGCTGCTCGTCTTCGTCGCCATGCCGCGTGGTGGCCGATGCCACCAGCAAGGGTTCGGCGATGTGCTGGATGCAGGCCAGGCCGTAGCGTTCGACCAGCCCAAGCTGGTAATCCAGTTCGAAGGCGTCGCTCGTTTCGGTTGCAAAGCCGCCATCGGCCACTAGCGTCTGGTGCCGGAACAGCCAATGCCGCGACATCGTCGACGGTGAACTGAGCAACATGTCCAGATACAGCGCCGGCCGCATCGCCAGCCCCAGTTGACCGCCGTCCAGCGCGACCACTTCATCGGCGTAGATGGCCTGACACGTGTCAGGCAGCGCGAGCATCTCCAGCGCCAGCATCAGCAGGCCACTGGCGGTGAACAGGCTGCCGGCCTGGACCAGCAGCACCCAGTCGATGGACTGTTGCGTGGCGATGGTCCGATTGAGCGCGGGCACCAAGCCGTCCGGACCGATCAGCACACCGCGCCCGCCGTGCTCGGCGGCCTGCTGCGGCGAGCTGCTGATCACCCAGGTCTGCTGGTTCCGATAACACGCCACCGCCGCCAGGCTGGCCTGGGTTGCGGCCACCGCTGCCGCATCGCCGTCGCTGTCGACCACCATCACTGCGATCCGCGGGCCGCCCGCATGCGCCTGCAAGCGGGCCTCGATCAACGCGCGCTGCACATCGCTGGGATGGCGCACGCCCAGCCAGGTGGCCGGCGACACGCGCTCGGCCATTCCTGCGCTCTGCATCAAGGCGTTGACCAGATCCACCGACTTGAACACCCGCGCCTTGTGCGGGCTAAGCGGGGCGACACGCACCTGGCGGTTGTCGCCGCCCTCGCGCCGCCAGCCGAGTTGGCGGATGCCCTGGCGCAGGTCGTCGTGGCCTTGATCGCCGATACCGGGCTGATCGCGGCCGGCCTGACTGAACTGCGCGCTGGACACGCGGAACTGCGTGAGCGGGCTGGACAGCAAGGCCAGGTTGCCGCGACGCAGCAGTTTGACGTAGATCGCCAGGTCGCCAACCCAGTGGATGGCCTTGCCGTTCAACATCATCAGCTCGCCACCCAGCGCCATCAGGTCGGCGCGCCGTGCAAGCACGCAACTCGGCTCGCCGATGAAGTTAATGGCGTGGTCGGCCAGGAACGACACCAGCTCGGGCCCGTCGATCAGCACATCCTCGGCAAACGGGAAGCTGGTGGCCAGGATGTCCGGCAACGGCGCACCGTCGTCGTCGATCCGCAGCCGGCGCGAGGACGCCAGCGCGGTGCCGGGGTTGCGCTCCATTGCGCCCACCAGCTGCGCGACGCAGTCCGGCTCCAGCACGTCGTCGTCGTGCAGGAACTTGACGTACTCGCCCTGCGCCAGGCCGATCCCCTTGACCGTGCTGCCGAGTTCGCCGAGGCGGGGGGTATTGCGGTGGTAGCGGATCGGAAATGGGGCGTCAGCCAGCCTCGACGCCAGCACGGCCTCGATGGCGCCATCGGCGTTGTCGTCGCAGATCACCAGCTCCAGCACCGTGTAAGTCTGCGCCAGCACGCTGTCCAGCGCCTGCGCGAAATAGCGTGGCTTGTAGGTCGGCATGACGATGCTGACTAGGGCAGGAGAGCTCACGGGTGGTGGTTCGAGTTGATCATTCAAGAATTATCCGATGCTGGATGCAGTGCCAACGCGAATTGGTCCGATCACGCGGAAGGCAGCGAGCATCGGATTGGCCGAACCGATGCAATATGCATGCCGCTCGAAGCATGACGCGTCGTTATCGGGAGGAATGGCTGCGCTGCTACCGTGCTGCCCATCGGCGACCATTTCCGTCCTGCCTGGCTCCTGAAGTAGGCAACGCGCTTGGTTACGGGCCATTTGGCATTCAAGAGCAGGCAGTGGCGTTTGGCGGCGTGCCACCGGAATTCGGCAGCACTCATCAAGCCCATCGCTTGCGCGGCAGATGGATCGTCCAACGAAGAACGCCACATCAATGCCCCGTGCCTGGCTTGCTCGCCTGAACGGGTGTGGGCGATGAAAATACCCTCGACCGGTGAGTGGTGATGTCCAGACAAGGTTGCAGGATTACGAGTGCTGTGATCCAGGTCTCCTGCATGTCAACGATGGACGCATTGATAGCGCAATGCACTCGAGATCTGGGCCGGTGAACAGTCAAAGGCCGGTGGGCAGTCTATCCAGGACGTCATAGGTTATGTTGATACTGCCGTTTCCGTTCGTTACCAGCCAAACGCCATAGCCGGGAGGTAGGTAGACCTGGTAGGGGAAGTGGTCTGAGGGAGGAGCAGCGCCGAGAAATATCACCCTTTTGGTTCCGTCCCCATATCCGGATGGTGCCGAAGTATCTGCGTAGACGGCAAGGCCTATTGCGGACGAAGCGCCGCTCAGACTACATGTGCGAATCACGAGGCCGTACTGGTTGGTGGCAGGAGAGACAATTTGCGTAACAACGTTGGCTGCAACGCCGACATTCGCAAATTGAGTTCCTACCGGAACAATCGTTGTCTTGCCCGAGATTTCCATGGTGGTTTCCTCGCTTCAGAATACTGCTGAGATGCGTCGATAGGATGATATCCGTCGAGATCTAAAGGACGTTTCGATGCACGACGCGCACACCAAACCATGACACTACCCAGGATAGGATAGGCTGGCAAGTCGAATTTTTCGCCGCGTCAACAGCGTGGCTCATGACGTTAAATGACTGATCGTTAGCATGCTTGCACACGTCGACGTCGGCATAGACCGCCTGGCAGGTTTCCGGCTGCGTTCATGGCTGCGGCAGATATTGCGACTGTGCTGATTCCTTGCGATAAACCACTTCGATCCAATCAGTGCGCAAGCTCTTAGGATTCTTCGACAGCTTGGCGATGTCCCACAACGAAAAGCCGGCCGCCTGCATCAGGTTGACCACCTCGACGAAGCTGTTGGTCTTGCCGTAGAAATCGTAAAGGCCGATCTCGATCACTGCGCAGTCGGTGTGTTGCAGGATCGCAGTCGCGCCTTCCAGCACCTGACGCTCAAACCCCTGCACATCGATCTTGAGAATATTTATCTGTGCGATTCCCAGCGCGGCGCAGGCGTTGTCGAGAGTGGTCTTGCTGACCACAATCTCCTCGTTCGACGCCTGCCGCGCATAGCCAAGCGAGTCGGTGGAATCCGCATTGACCGGCAGCAACCCGCCCAGGTGCGAGATGCTCTGCCGGTAGTAATGACCGACTTCTTCCTTCTCGCCCAACGCAACGCACATGGTGGTCGTGCCGAACTGAGCAGCCACTTTTTCCAGTTCGGCAAAATTCTGCGGGTCCGGTTCGAACGAATACAACTGGCAATCCGGATAGATCGACTTGAAGTGCTGAATCGACTCGCCGCGATGCGCGCCCACGTCCACTATCAATGGGGCGTTGGTCGTCAGTAACTGGTCGAAGAAGCGGCGTGGCGAATACGCCCGGGCATGTTCTTCATTTCTGAGATCGGAAGTGCCACAGATGGGCGAATGCACGCCGGGCGGCGTGTGGGGCATCTTATCCTGCGTCATGGCGCGTTCCGCTCGCCGAGCTGCGTCATGCGTAGTGCTGCTTCCACCCGCACGACATCAGCCGGCGTATCCACCGCGATCGATTGGTTGCTCATCTGCACCATACGCACTTCAAAGCCAAGTTCCAGAAAACGCAGGATCTCGATGTCCTCAATGTCTTCCAACGTGGTCTTGCAAGATACCGACGCAAACGCCTGCAAGGCCTGTTTGGGAAACGCGTACGCACACACCTGCCGCCAGGCACGCCGGAACTCGCCTTGCTTGGTGACCGGGATCGCCGCGCGCGACATGTACAGCAGACGCCCATCCGGGCGAACCACCACCTTGGGCACGCTCGGGTTACGGAACTCGTCGATGTTGGCGACAGGGCAGTAACCGTTGATGACATCATTCGGTGAAGCTGCCGCAACGTCGATCAGCAGACGCACGTCCTGCGGATTGAATAGCGGATCGTCACCTTGCACATTGATATAGGTGTCCACATCGAGCTGCTGCGCGACCTCGGCAACACGATCGGTGCCGGTCAGGCAGTCGCTGGAGGTCATCAAGGTGCGGATGCCGGCCTGCTCGCAGGTACGTTGAATCACATCGCAATCGGTGGCGACGAGAATGCGCTCGGCTGGCGCCGCTTTGGCGCATTGCTGATAGGTGCGCACGATCATGGGCACGCCGCCCAACTCGATCAGCGGTTTTCCGGGCAGGCGCGAAGAGTCGCGCCGCGCGGGGATGATGATGGCGTAAGTCATGGAAGCCTCCTGGCAACCGATATATTGGCCGTTCGGAGCGGTCAGCCCGCTCGTCCTTGCCAGAAGTCGGTCGAATTGAGCGCCAGCCGGCTGACTGCTTCCGCAGCCTCCAGCGCCGCCTCGGGATCTGTTAACAGGCGGTTCCAGCTGTCCATCGAGAAGGAATAGCTGGTGTCGCGCACCACGTTGAACAAAGGCACAAACTTCAGCGAACTCCAACTCATATGCGGTTCCAGGGCAAGCAGCCGCGACTGCGCAAAGCGATAGCCGTCGGCCAAGGTGTCTGTAGGGAATCCGAGACGGCGTGCATAGTCCCGCCACAACGAAGACTCGAAGGTGTACTGGCTGAGCTCCTGGAAATGTCGTTCCGGTGCGAGTTCAAGTGTCGGCGACAATTCATCGTCCGCATAACTGGCTGGCCGCGGGTCTTCCAGGGTCGACCATAACGCCACCATGTCATCGGTCCTGCCCAACATGGCTTTTTCCGAAAAGTGGAACGGCATGTGCTGCCAGGAAGCCGCCAACGACACAGCAATCTTTCCCTGGTTGCGTTTGGCGCGAAAGTACGTATCGATGACCTTGTGGACCGAGCCGGTAAGCACGTTATCGCTGCGGCAGCGCACGGCGACCGGTATTCCATGCTCGGCCAGGTGCTCGGCCCCCAACCGCGCCGACCTGAGTACGGCGTTGCGGTAATGCAGGCCAAGGTTCTCCGGCTGCGGCACCAGGATCAGTTTGTCCAGCCAGGGACGGCAGCGATCAAGGAGCTCCTCGGACTGATGGTCCCATGTCACCATGCACTGATAGACATCAGGAAAATGCAGCCGATTCCAGGCCAGCACCAGTGGTGTGAAGTCGGACGCAAGACCCTGGACGAAAATTCCCGCCTCCGGCGAGATCAGCCGACGCGAGATGCGCAGGTCCGGCAACAGGCCGGCAAGCTTCTGCAGCTCCTGCAGCGTCACGATGCTGCTCTGGTCGTAATCGACTGCGCGCACCGTGCGGAAGTGGCCATGCGCCGCTGCGATCTGATTCATCACCTCCGGGTAGTGATTAGAGAAGATGACAATCAGCACATCGTCGGTGGATTCGTCATTCAGCGCAGAGGGCGGCCTGACCTGGATTCCATGGACCGTCGCGCCCTGATTTTCCTGCCGCGGACAGATGGTGTACGCCAGGTTCAACCGTTCGGCGATGGCCGGATAGAAATCGCGGAAGAACTGTCCGGCTCCCCAACCGACAAGCTTAGTACACGCCGGATCCAGTCCAGGGTACTTGATGGTGGCTCGCTCGATCGAACCGATTGCTAACGCCATTTGGCTTGGTTCCTATTCAAGGCTGCATGTGGTATCCGCTGTGGGTATATGACAATTCCGTATGACGACCTTCGTATAAAAGTGCAGCTGTTCTCGACATTCAATTCCGTCTTGCAGCCATTACGCATGAGGAAAGAGGCTGCTTTGTTTATTGGGAAAGGTCAGATTGCTTGAGGCGGATGACCTAATAGAAGTAAAGGCAGGTATCCCATCGGTCCTCGGTGTGGTGGCGCAGGCCGATACGATAATCGTCGCGGATGTTTTCAATTGCGTCGACCAGATCAAGCAAGTCCGAGGAGCGGTGATACGCGGAAATCGCTAACGTTGGACGTCCCGTTGCGATGTGCGCACTGGCACCGCGCAAGGCCCCCAGCTCCGCTCCTTCAATGTCCATTTTTATGAGTGTCGGTGTGCGATCGAGCAGGTCGTCCAGGCGGCGTACCGACACGTTGTGGCAGTGTGCCTGCCCAGACGGCACCGGCACCAGTTGGCCGCCATGTCCGCCTTCATGCAGGAACGGCAGTTCGCCATCTGCTTCTCCCAAAGCGCACGCAATTAACTCAATTTTGCAATTATCGCCGGACAGAGAAGAACGGGTCTGGATGAATTCACGGAGTGTGCTGCCATTGATCTGGTCGGGCTCGATCATCCATATTTTTTCAAATCGTTCATCCACGCTATCCAGGAAGGCGCGGCTTGATTCGGCGATCGACGCACCGCAGTCGGCAAAGCATTCCTTCAAACCAGGCACGAACAGACCTGATCGAAAATACAGACTCGAATATGGCTTGGCTGCGTGGAGGAGCCATTCCGGATTGCAGCTCAAATGCGCCAGCAGCACGCTGAACAGCGTGAAGCGAGAGTATGGATCGCCGAGGCGCGTAGCCAGGGCATCGAAGCGCGGCAAGTTGCGGACGATGTAACTGCCCCAGTCGTCTACCCGGTGATCGCTGCATGCCGTAATGCCTAGCCAACGGATGGCCTGCTCGTAGTTGAGTAGAGGAATGCTGTTTGCAAACGTGAGGTGTTTGAAGTAACGACGCGAGTAGTCGAAGCGACACGTGTTAACACAGACAATCTGGCGGGTGCGTGCCCAATGGATCAGAGTCGCGGACGTAATGAAAGGGATGCCGTGGAAGGTCTGGCCGCTATCGACCTTGTAGTCGTCCACGACGCCGACGATGTCGACGCGTGATGCTGCCTCTCGTACGAATACGCTCCCGAACAGCTTGCTGCCGAGCAGGACCACCTGCACCCTCTTTCCTTTCTCTTCCAACACCCGACGCGCCTCTTTCGGCACGCAAAAGTTCGGCTCGCGCGCATACGAGTCCGCGCAGGCAACAAGGCATTCACGCAGGATGCGGTCGTCCCCGTCGGGATTGATGCTCATCCGTTGGTACTCATCCAGCGTCATTACATGTTCTCGGGAAAGGCAAAGTTTGTTGGGCTGTTTGAATGATTAGGTCAATCACAAAATGCGTGCTCCCTGGGGCATCAGCGCATCGTAGAAGGAACGGTCCGGGAGGGTGATGGGCAATACGCCGGGCAGCAGCCACTCGCAATGACGGCCGATTTTCGTGCCAGCGCCTGCGATGCTGCCGCTGCCCAGTGTACTGCCTTGCCCGATGTCCACAGCTCGCCCAATCGAGACGCCTGCATGTAGAGTTGTGCAGGCACCCAGGCGGACATCGGACTCGATCACGACCTGGCGATCGAGCCAACAACCGACGCCGATGCGCGTGCCAGGAGCAACGTTGCACCCGGGTCCGATGTAGACATTGCCTGCCAAACGCACATCGTCATCGACTATGGCCGTTGGCGAAATCAGGTTCGCCAATCGATAGCCGGCAAGCCGCAGCTGCGCGACCAGCTTGTGGCGTGCGTAGTTCACCGCCCGTGCGTCCAGCGCGACAAAAACTTCGCTGTCTGCCGTCGGGAAGCGCGCGAAGATGTCGTCCAGCTCGAAGTTGTGACGGTCGGCCGATTTCAGTTCGATCACGGTGTGCACCAATCCGCATGCGTTTGCCGCGCGTACCGCCTGCGTTAGCGCATCGTCCTGACCCAGCAGGATGAGTGAGGTCAATGCGTTTCCTCCAGCACCGCGCCGCGGTACCAACGATGCTGGCGCACCAGTTGAATCTCGTAATCGCCGTGCGTGATGTGGTCGGAGTGCGGTCCGAAACCGGCCTGCATGCGTTCCAACAAGACAGTATCCTCCGCGATGACGGTACGCTCGCCGCGGATCAGATCGCTCAACAGGGCCGTGAAGTCGGTGCGCTCGTGCTTGCGCTGCGCTGTCATTACCCACAGGTGGTAGTCGGTTTCCGATGACGAAACCGGATCGTATTGCTGAAGCAGGAAATAGTCGCCGCGCACACTGCAGAAGTTGACGTTAGGGTAGACGAACCAGTTGTAGTAGGCCTCATCCTCGCCGTAGCGGTCGCATAGCGAACGAAACCAGCTACTTTGCGCTGTGATATGCGCCTTGACCGGGAAGCTGAGCTCGCTCAATGCGGGAACGGCCTTGGACTGTAGTAGTTGTTTCACCGGCGAAGCAGCGTCGGACCCAGACTCCTGGGTGCGTGCCGCCTTGTCCGTACTCGTCATCAACGGGCCGAAGGTCTTGGGGTGAACGAAAGGGACGTGGTTATAGTCCTTGACGTTTTCCATGTTCAACTTCCAGTTGTAGCGCACCCGATGGCAGCTGTAGATGATCTGCGAGTCCAGATGCGAGGACGCCAGGCGCAGCTGCTCCAGGTACTCGGGTGAAAACTGTTCGGTCAGCGGCAAGGGTTGTTCGGAGAGATTGACGAACAACAGCTGGCCGACCTGCTCTAGGTGCAGTTTGCGCAGACAGATGGCGTCCTTCTCTTCGGCGGTGAATTGGTACAGACCTGGGTTGGGCAGGCCACGCAACTCGCCCTCCGGTCCGAACGACCATGCGTGATACGGGCACACCAACGGCCGCTTGCCATGGCTGTCGATCTGGATCGCCGATTGACGATGCGGGCACTGATTGATAAAGGCGCGAATTCCGGCATCGGTGCGCTGCACCAGCACTGGCACACCAGCAACCTGGCGCGCGAAGAACTGATTACGTTTGGCCACTAATGATGAAAAACCGACAAATGTCCACAATCGGCTGAACAGCCGCGCCTGCTCCAGCTCGAAGGTATGCGGGCTGGTGTAGTGTTTGACGTCAAGTGCGTGGCGTCTCATGTCCTACCTCCTGAAGTGCATATTTGCGCGCTACCTACTGAAGATGACGCGCGCAGGATTGCCAGCCACGGTGCTGTTGGAGGGAACATCTTTTACCACCACGCTGCCGGCGCCGATGATGGCGCCGTCGCCGATTGTGATGCCGGGAATGATGGTGGCATGCGGATGAATTGTCACCTCGTTGCCGATGACCACGCCGCCACCAATGAAGACGAAGCTGCCGATCTGTACGTAGTCGCCTATGCTGACTTCGTGCGCGATGATCGAGGTAGAGAGCACAGTGACGAACTCACCGAGCCGGCTGCCCGAGCCGATGGACACGCGCGAATCGAAAACGCCGCCGCGCCCGATGTAACCGGCAGATGCCTCGCGCGAAGGAGGTGGGTGGAACACGATGAAGTCCGCGCCCTTTTCGATCAGCGCCTGAGCGTAGCGGCGTCGCTCCACCGGGTTGCCGATCGCGCAGATGAAAATATCGCCTTCGACGGGTTGATAGGTGACAGGGTCGCCGACGATCGGCCACCGCGATGTACCCTGCAGATGCGCGCGGTCGTCCAGAAAACCCTTGATGTCCCATTCGACGCCGAAAGCCGGATCCTCATGGTATGCCAGCGATGCGATATCTCTTCCGTAGCCACCTGCGCCAACGATCAGCAGGTGATAAGGCGGTGCGGGAGTAGCGGATGTCATGCGAATTCCACGCCTCCGTCCATGCTGAAGGCTTGTCCGGTGACCTTGCTGCTGGCATCGGAGAGGAAGTACAGGCATGCCAATGCAACGTCTTCCGGCTGCCCGATGCCCAGCGGATAGCGCTTGCGACTTTCCTCGAACCAGGCCTTGTCCTCGTTGATCAATGAGGTCTCGACCAGGCCGGGGCACAACGCGTTGGCGCGGATTTTCCGACGTGCTAGCTCCAGCGCCAACGGTCGCAAAGTACCGAGCAATGCGGCCTTCGAGCCTGCATACGGACCAACGCCGACAGTACCGGTCAACGCGGCGATGGACGACAGGAAAATCACCGAGCCACCGGAGCGCAGTGATTGCCGCGCCAACAGGTGGCGGGTCAGCATCACCGGCGCCAGATAGTTGATGTCCATGACCTCGCGCAGGAATTTTTCGCTTACCAGCTTCATCGGCGACAGCCCGCGAATGCCGGCGCTGTGCACCACACCGTCGACGGGCCCGCAATCGGCAGCGAGTTGTTGCACGACAGCCGCATCGCTCAGGTCGCCAGCAAACAGGCGATGGCCATCGCCGTGCAGCGATGCCAGCGTGGTTTGCAGACGTTCCGCATCGCGCCCGGTGACGATCAGGCGTGCCCCTGCGGCGGCGCATGCACGTGCGACCGCTTCACCGATGCCTTTGGATGCGCCGGTCACCAATACGGTCTTGCCGTGCAGGCCATATAGGTCGCGCAGCAGCGCGGAAACAGGATCTTCTGCTGCCATGGTAGTGTCAATGCTCATAGGCGGATGGGCAGGGAAATCCCGCCATCGATGGTCAAGGCGCTGCGGGTAATCCAGCGGCTGGCCCCCGACAGCAGATACACCGCGCCTTTGGCGATGTCGTCCGGGTCGATGCGCCCCAGCGGCGTCAGTCCGATCTTGTCGTCCAGGTCTGCTGCGGCGCCCAATTTCTTCAGCATGGGCGTGTCCACGTAGCCTGGCGCGATGCAGTTGGCGCGGATGCCGTGTTTGGCCTGTTCGAGCGCCAGCGTGCGGACCGCAGCTTCCAGCGCTGCCTTGGATGCTGCGTAGCCGGCGGCGGCCTGAGGCGCCGCGCGTGCGGACAATGCCGAGATATAGACCAGCGATGCGCCTTCGCTCAGGCGGCGCTTGACCAGCAACTGCTGCGTCAGCGCGATCGGTGCCAGATAGTTCACCGACAGCATTTGTTGCAGATGCTTTTCTGCGGCCATGCGGAACGGCACCAGCGCCGCGATGCCTGCGCAGGAAACCAGCCCGTGATACCGTTCTGCAGCGTTGATCAGACGTGTACGGGTGTCTTCTTCGGTCAGATCGCCGGCCACCACCGCATGCCCATTGCCCTGCAACGCGACCGCAACCGCATCCAGTCGCGCAATATCGCGGCCGGTGAGCACCACCCTCGCGCCCAGACGCGCGCACAACGTGGCGACTGCAGCGCCAATGCCCGACGACGCGCCGGTCACTAGAACGGTCTTGTTTTGCAGCCCGAACGCATCAGTGGTTGCTGCAGGTGTGGCCGTCATGACTCGATCAAATCAGGAAACACCGCGCCCTCGATATCCACCAGGCAGGTGCCCCACGACAGCCCGATGCCGAAGCCGCATAGCAGCACGCGCTTGCGGCCCGATTCCAGTTCCTTATTAATGCGCGCGGTCATGGTCACCGGCAGCGAGGCGCCGCTGGTGTTGCCGAAGTCGCGCAGTGTCGAAGGCACCTTTTCCACCGGCAGGCCGAGCTTTTTGCGAATTGTCTCGTTGATCATGCGGTTGGCCTGGTGAAACACGAAGTAATCGATGTCTTCCTTGGCCACGCCGGTGTACTCAAGCAGTTTCTGCACGGCAGGTGGAATGCGCTGGGTAGAGAAGCTCAGCACTGCCACGCCGTCCAGGATCAGGTCCACGCCACGCTTCCAGGCACCATCCGCCTCGTCGCGATACGGCACCAAGTGCTGGATGCCGACCGGTTCGCGGTGACCACCCACCGGCAGGATGATGGCCTTGTAGCCACTGCCATCGCTGTTGAGGTCGAAATACATCGGCGGCGCGTCGGCGCTGAACTCCAGCGCCGTGGCGGTGCCGGAGTCGGAGAAGATCGGGTCTTCAAGGTTGGCGCTGCGGTCGCCGACCAGCAGCAGGCCCTTCTTGACGCCACCGGCGGCGATCATCGAGCCGAGCAGGTTGATGCCAAACGGGTAGGCCGAGCAGCCCAGGTTGACGTCGAAGGCGACCGTGGCATGCGACAGCCCCAGCCTGTCCTGCAGGATGATGGCGGTGGCCGGAATCGGGTAATCCGGCGACTGGGTCACCACGATCAATGCATCGATCTCCTCGCGCTTCCACTGCAGCTTTTCCAGCAGCACCTCGGTCGCATCGAAGGCCAGGTCGGAAAAACACTGCCATTCCGACGCCATCCGCCGGGTCTCGATGCCGATGTTGCGCACCAGACGCTCGCGTTCGGAGCGAATCTGCGGACGGCAATCGGTGAGATTAGACACTACACGCTTTGGCACGCATGTCGCCATGCCGGCAAAGCGGACGTTATGCAGCGTGGAGGTCGGCATGGTGCTTACGCCTCGGTCAGTTTGTAAAGATCGCCGACGGTGATGGCAACGGCGAGATCTTCGCCGGTGATGGTCTTGCCGTATTCCATGTCGAACATCACGATCACGCCCAGCGCCGCCAGCGAATCCCATTCCGGGAGCTCGAGCAGCACGGTGTCCATCGTCACTTCCACCGGCTCCTGGAAGTCGGTGGCGGAGAGGAAGTTCTCGATAAATGTTGCCTGGGTCATGCGAGCTCGCCTGGTTGCCTGTTGTAGAGATGTGAGGTTGAAATGCAGCTGCAGCGTTATACGGTCACGTCGCCTGTTGGCCGGCGATGAGATCGGCGATGGTATCCACCTGATCGCTGCTCAAGCCAGGAAAGATCGGCAGGCACAGCACCTGCGCGGCCACTGAGCGCGCCACCGGCAACCATGCCGGCGCCGACGAGGGTAGGGCACGATACATCGGGAAGTCGCTGATCAACGGATAAAAGTAGCGCCGCACCAGGATGCCGTGCTCGCGCATCAATTGGTATAGCGCATCGCGCGCCAGTGGGTAGTCGTCCTGCACCAGAATCGGAAAGTACGCGTAGTTGGGCGTGGAGTGATCGAGCCGCGCAACGCAATGGATGCCGCGCACATCGCTCAACCGTTGCCGGTACTGCGCATCGATGGTGCTGCGTTGCGCAATGGCCTCATCGATGTGCTTGAGCTGCAGCAGACCAAACGCTGCGCTGATCTCGTTCATCTTGCCGTTGATGCCCGGTGCCACCACCGTGGTTTCGTCGACGAAGCCGAAGTTCTTCAGATGCCCGATGCGCTGATAGGTCCTTTCGTCGGGGCAGACAATCGCGCCGCCCTCGAAGGTATTGAAGACCTTGGTTGCATGGAAGCTCAATACGCTCAGGTCGCCGTGGCGCAGGATCGAGCCGCCGTCATCGCGCACCCCAAAAGCATGCGCCGCGTCGTAGATCACCTTGAGGTTATAGATATCGGCGATGCGGGTGATTGCGCTGGTGTCGCAGGCGGTGCCATAGCAGTGCACCGGCATGATCGCGGTGGTCTGCGGGGTGATGGCCGCTTCGATCTTCGAAGGGTCCATGTTGAGCGTCACCGGGTCGATGTCCACGAACACCGGGGTGATGCTTTTCCACAGCAGCGAATGCGCGGTAGCCACGAACGAGTAGGGCGTGGTGATCACTTCGCCGGTGATGCGCAGCGCCTGCAGCGCGGTGATCAGCGCTGTGGTGCCATTGGTCAGCAGTGCAAGGTGCGGCACCCCCAGGTACTCGCACAGTGCGCGTTCGAGTGCATGGTGCATCTCGCCGCCGTTGCTGACGATGCGGCTGGTCCAGATCCGTTCCAGATAGGGCAGGAACTCTTCCAGCGGCGGCAGCAGCGGACTGGTGACGGGGATGGGCATCAATGCCTCGCTGGTGCGGGTGGATGTCGGGATTCCGCCGCAGCCGGCAGCTGCGAACGGAGTGATCCTGCTGAAGCAAGCGCTATGCCAGCGAGCGGAACCCGAGCGTGTGCTGGCTCAGTTGGCCAGCTCGGTCTGCTCGCGATCGATGCCGTACTTGCGCAGTTTCTCCACCAACGTGGTGCGGCGCAGGCCCAGCAGCTGAGCGGCATGCGCCACCACGCCCTGCGTGCGTTCCAGTGCTTCGTTGATCAACGCCAACTCGATATTGGCCATATGCCCGCGCAAATCGATGCCATCGTCCGGCAGGCTGGACGTGGCGGCCGGTTCGGCATCGGCGTCCTTTGGTTGCAGCGTCACCACATTGCTCGGCAGGGCGCTGACTTCGACCGGTGCGGCCACCAACGCCGGCTCCGGCGGCAGCTCGACCGGACTGGCCGAAGCGAAATCGCCGCGATAACGCGCCGGCAGATCCTGCACCCGCACCAGCCCGCCGGGATGCAGCACCGCCAGGCGCTCGACCAAATTGGTCAGCTCGCGCACATTGCCCGGCCAATCGTAACTGCGCAGCGCCTGCAGGGCCTCGTCGGCAAAGCGCACTTCGCCGCGACCGGTGCGTGCCAGCTGGCCCGCAATGGTCTGTACCAGCATGGCCAGATCGTCCACGCGCTCGCGCAGTGCCGGCATTTCGATCGGAAACACATTCAGGCGATAGAACAGGTCCTCGCGGAACTGGCCATCGCTGATGCGCGATTCCAGATTGCGGTGGGTCGCGGCGATCACGCGCACGTTGCAGCGGATGGTCTGCCCGCCGCCAACGCGCTCGAAGCTGCGCTCCTGCAGCACGCGCAGCAGCTTGACCTGCATCGGCAGGCTCATGTCGCCAATTTCGTCCAGCAGCAGCGTGCCGCCCTCGGCCATCTCGAAGCGACCCTTGCGGGTGGTCAGCGCGCCCGTGAAGGCGCCTTTTTCGTGGCCGAACAGTTCGCTTTCCAGCAGATCCGGCGGGATCGCGCCGCAATTGATTGCCACAAACGGCCCGTCGCGCCGCGGCGAATGCTGGTGGATGGCGCGCGCCACCACTTCCTTGCCGGTGCCGGATTCGCCCAGCACCAGCACGGTGGTGTCGAACGCGGCCACCTGGTCGATCAGCCGGCGCAGGCGGGTCACCGCCTCGCTGTTGCCGGTCGGGCCGGAGTCCTGCTGCACACCGGCCTGGTGCTCGGCGTCCAGCCGCTTGAGGCTGGCACGGCGCAGCAACGCTTCCAGCTGCGCATGCCGCAGGGGAGTGTCCAACGCCCACACATTGGCTTCGTGCAGGCCGTGGGATTGCGCAAACGCGCTCGGGCTGCCCTCCATCAGCAGTACCGGTGGCGGCAGTTTGGCATCGGCCAGCCAGTCGAAGAATTTGTCGGCCTGTGCGGCGTCCTGCGCCGAGCCCACCATCACCGCCATCCACTCATCGTGGCGGTGACGGCCAGGATTGATGTCGGCGCCGTCGGTGACCCAGCGGGGATTGAAGTCCATGAACTCGAGCAGCGACACGGTGCGCTCGGCGCGCACGGCGTCACTGTCGATCAACAGAATGCGGGACTCACTCATTCCTGGCTCCTTCCGTCAGGCCCTCCAGGATTGGCATGACTTCCTGGATATAGGACAGCTTGCTGACAAAATTGTCAGCACCCGCGCGAAGAGCGTGTTCACGATGCTCGGCATCATCGAAGTGGCTCGCGATGACAATATACGGCGGATCGTCCTGCGTCTTGATCAGACGCGTGGCCTGCAGCCCGCCCATCTCCGGCATGGCCAGGTCCATCAGCACGACATTGGGGCGCAGCGACTCAGAGCGCTCGATCGCTTCCAGCCCATTGGCGGCACTGCCCACGATATTGAGCCAATCGACCTTGCGAAAATGACGCATCGCAGCGTTGATGAAGCCCTCGTGGTCGTCGACCAGCAGCACGGTGAGTTTGCTCATAGTAGTCCTTATCCTGCCCGGGCAAGCAGCGGTTTAGTGGTGCGGCGGCGCTCGCGTGCCGGTGCGATATCAAGTTGTTCGCGGTACTTGGCCACGGTGCGGCGCGCAATGTTAACGCCTTGCCGCGACAGCAATCCGGCAATCGCCTCGTCGGCCAGCGGCCGGCCGGCCGGCTCGCTTTCGATCAAGCGGCGCACCATCGCCTTGACGGCCTGGCCGGAGACGCTGGCGCCTTCCAGCCGCACGGCGAAGAAGTGCTTGAGCTCGAAGGTGCCGCGTGGAGTCTGGATGTATTTGCCGGTGGTGATGCGCGAAATGGTCGATTCGTGCATGCCGATCTCGTCGGCGATTTCCTTCAGCGTCAGCGGTGCCATCGCTTCTTCGCCACGCGCCAGGAAGGCGGCCTGGCGTTCGACGATGGCACGCGTGGCGCGCAGCAGGGTCTCATAGCGCATCGACAGCCCGCGGGTCAGCCAGCGCGCTTCCTGCAGCATGTCGCGCAACGGCTGCGCGGCCTCGCCGGCGTCGGCCAGCGCGCGTTCGTGCACCGGATTGATGCTGACGCGATGGGTGGTGGCCGGGTTGAGTGCGACGCGCCAGCTGTCGTCGGCATGCCAGGCGAGCACATCCGGGATCACGCTGGCATTGCTTTCCTGCAGCAGGTCGTCGCCGGGGCGAGGTTGCAGCGACAGGATCAGCCGCACCGCTTCGCGGGCATCGTCCACTTCGGCATCGTGTGCGCATGCCAGCACCGTGTAGTCGTGCGCGGCCAGCAGCTCCAGATCGCCGTCGAGGATGCGCGCAGCCAGGTGGCGTGCCGGGACGCGGCCGGGCAGGGCGCTCAACTGGGCCTGCAGACACTCGCGCAGGTCGCAGGCGGCCAGGCCGGCCGGGTCGCCGTGCAGCAACCGCTGCCGGATCGCTTCCACCGCCTGCACGGTCATGCCCAGACGGGTGGCGCCCAGCTGTTGCAGCGTCGACAGCGCTTCGGTCAGATAACCGGCGTCGTCGGTCTGCTCCAGCCAGAACGCAGCGGCCCCCAATGCCGCCTCGTCCAGGTCCAGCGCCAGTTCGCGCAGGATGCGCACATGCGGGTCGGTCGACTCGCCGGCGGCCATGCGCTGCATGCGATCGTCGTCCCCATCGTTCCAACTGCCGCCCTGCACGTCCCACATCGTGCCTTCCGGCAGTTCGTCGAACGCGGCGATATCGCTGGCGCCATCGTTGTCGGTGGCGGCCTGATCCCCGTTATCGGCCAGCTCTTCCAACTCCAGCAACGGATTGGTTTCCAGGGCACGACGGATTTCCAGTTCCAATTGCATGCCGTCCAATTGCAACAGACGGATCGACTGCAGCAACTGCGGGGTGAGGTGCAGTTGCTGGCCAAGCTGAGCGGAAATGGTCGTCTTCATGGAAGCGCTTCCGATGGGCGCTGCACGCAGCAGCGATGGAATGCATCTTGCAGGACAACGCGACGGGTTTCTAATCAGGGAGTCAGGTGAGGTGACTCATGATTTTCCCGACAGTTTGTCAGGAACTTCCTGACGTTGCAGGCGGGCTCAAGCGTGCCCGCCGGAATCCCGTCACTGTTTTCAGCGTCGCTGGCCCACGCGTGCCCGGATGGCGCGTCAGACCAACTCGTTGTGATGTTTGGCGGCCAGCAGCACCAGATCGTTGGCGCGGCGGCATCCGAGTGATTCCATCATGCGGGCGCGGTGGGTTTCCACGGTCTTGACGCTGATGCCCAAATCGGCGGCGATTTCCTTGTTGCTCTGGCCGCGGCCGATTTCGCGCAGGATCTCGCGCTGACGCGGCGACAGCGCGGCAATGCCGACCGGCTTTTCGCGGCCCAGCATCGGCGCAATCATCTTGGACGAGATCTGCGGGCTCAGGAACACCTGGCCGGCGGCGGCAGCGCGCAACGCCAATTCCAGCTCCAGCGGCGCGGCGTCCTTGACCACGAAGCCGACCGCGCCGCGATCGAGCGCATCGCGCACATGCACCGGGTCGTCGTGCATCGACATCATCACCACGTGCGTGCGCGGCGCGGCGCGCAGCACGTCGGTCATGGCATCCAGGCCGCTGCGGCCGGGCAAAGACAGGTCCATCAGCACCAGGTCGGGCCGGTGCAGGGACGTCATGTCCAGGGCTTGTTGCGCATTGCTGGCTTCGCCCACGACATCGATGCCGGCGAAGGTTTGCAGCAGCCTGGACAGGCCGGCACGGACAAGGGTGTGATCGTCGACGATGATGACTCGCACGGCGCAGAAGAGACCTTTTTCAGTAAAGGGCACCTTAGCTGACCCGGCGCCCGGCGCCAACTATCGGATCAACGCTGGCGGCGGGCGTCGGCGATCTGACGGCGGTGCAAGCGAAACAGGTGGCGTTCCAGCGCGTCCTGCAGGCCGGGCGCGAGCGGGGCAAACCGCAGCCACAGCCAGACATCGTGGCCATCGCTCGCGTTCGCCAGCACGGTAGCAGGAAGCTGTACAAGTTCAGGAAGCCAGTCGGACGGCTGCAGGCAAACGGCGCCGGTTGTGCCGGGCGGGTGACTGGTTGCGCAACTCAGGCGGATCCCGCGCACCGACCAATGCACCATTCCCTGGCTCAGGCCGCTGTCGCCCTGGCGCACCAGGCGGCCGATCAGCGCCAGCATCAAATCCAGTTTGGCGTCCATGCGCTGCACCAGCAGCGGCAGTTCGCCGCGGTCCTCGCTGGTTTCTTCGCTACGCAGGTCTTCGACCTGGCCAAGACTGCGCAACAGGGTTTCAGCGGCGCTGTGCGCGCCCGCATCGCTCCCGGCGCGGAAGCCGGCCGGCAACTGCAATTGGCAACTAAGCGTGTCGGCAAACAGCTCGGCATCGGCGGATGGCGCGAGTGTGCCGAGCGCGCTCATCAGATCCGTCCGACCCGCGCGTAGGCGCGGCTGGCCGACGATGAGGTGCGCTGTGCGCGGATCAGTTCCAGCAGCTTGCGCTGCCGCTCGCGCATCATCCGCATCAAGTCCTGATGCATGGTGAGCAAGGCCTGCAGCGCGTCGCGGTCCTGCTGGATGTCCACCTGCTGCGCGTATTCGCGCAGGTGCAGGTCGTGGTTGTCCAGCATCTGCGGCATCGCCTCGAACTCCTCTTGCGCCATGGCCAGGCGGAGGTCGGCGATTTCTGCTTGAAGGCTTTGCACGCTATGCATGGCAGGACTCACGAAACGGCGGAAAGGCCGCGTTGTTCGAGGGGGATGGAGTTCCACGCCGAGTCGATTTCGCTGAGCAACCCCAGCGCTTCGGTCAACGCGGTCTCGTCGTTGTGCAGGTTGGCCGCGGTCAGCCGCTGCATCACGTAGCCGTACAGGGCCGAGAGGTTACCAGCGATCTCGCCACCGGCTTCGTGATCGAGCGAGCCGTTCAAGTGACCGACGATCGCGCAAGCCTCGCCGATGGCCTTGCCCTTGCGCGCCTGGTCGCCCTGCGCCAGGCAGGCCTGGGCCAGACGGATGCGTTGGCAGGCACCGGCAAACAGCAGCGAAACCAGCTTGTGCGGGTCGGCTTCGGTCACGCTGGTGGCCACGCCGACCTTGCGATATTGCTCGGCATACTGACGATTGGAACCGTACATGGATGACTCCTCAATGGGCTGACCTTCGCTGGTCCCGTAGCGCTGCGCTCCTGCGACGACGCTCCTGCCGGAAGGCAAGGCCGAAATCACGATAGGCCTTACTTGTATCGGCAATACCCTGACAGGACTTGAGGATCGTCATCACGGAAATCAGCTTGTCAGCAGGCCGCTGAGCGAGCTGGTGCTGCCTTGCAACTTGCTGATCATGGCGTCCATCGCGGCGAACTGCGCGGTGTAGCGGTCGCTGAGTTTTTCCATGCGCGCATCGAGATCGTCCAGCTCCGATTCATAGCCCTTGATGGTCTTGTTCAAACTGTCCGAGCGCAGGGTCAGCGTGCCGTTGGTTGCATTGACGTTGCTGTCCAGCAGCTTGGTCAGGTTGCCACCGAATTTGCTGTCCTTGCCCAACACCTCGGCCGCGGCGCCGCCGTCGGAGGCGATGGCGGTGTCGAACTTGGCGCCGTCGAAACTCATCACGCCATCCTTGTCGATGGTCAGGCCGAGCGCCTTGAGTTCGTTGACGTTGCCGCTGACCTGGCCGCGCAGCTGTTGTTGCAGGCTGCGCACCAGCGAATCGCCGGTCAGCGCCGAGGCAGTCTTGGTGGTGGCGTCGTAACTGCTGCTCTTGGCCAGCAGCGTGTTGGCGGTGTTGTAGGCCGCGGCGAACGCGGTGAGGTTGCCCTTGAGGCCGCTGGTGTCGGCGGCCACGCCCAGATTGAACTTGGTGCCTTCAGCGGCCTTGGTCAGGGTGAGCACCACGCCGGGCACGATGTCGCTGACGGTGTTGGAGCTGGACGTGCGCTCGAAGCCGTCCACGCGTACCAGCGCGTCGGCGGCGGCCACGGTCTGGTTCAGCCCGCCGGTGACGCCGGCGCCGTAGGTGAGGCTGCTCAGGCTGGGGTCGCTGGCGCTGATGGTCAGCGCGCCCTTGGTGCCGGGATCGACCGCATTGAAGACCAGGTGCTGGCCATCGTTGGCGGTGACCACGCTGGCAGTCACGCCCTTGCCGCCGGCAGCCTTGTTGATGGCTGCAGCGATGTCGGTGAGCTTGTCGGTGCCGCTGATGTCCACGGTGACGCTCTTGTCGCCATAGCCGATCGTCAGCGTGCCGCTACCCACGGTGGCATCGGCAGCGAATGCACCGGAGGCCAGTTTCTGCGAGGTCGCCAGCGAGGCCACTTCCACCGAATAGTTGCCCGGCGCCGCCGAGCTGGTGGTGGTGGCGGTGAAGCCGGCATCGGTCGGCACCGTGGCCTTGTAGGCGTTGGTGTCGGCGCTGCTGATCACCTTGTCCAGCGCAGACTTGAGCGTGGTCATGCTGCTCTTGATCTGGCTGATCGCCGACAACTGCGTGGTCGCGGCGGTGCCGGCCTTGTTGATGCGTGCCTGCTCGGGGTCTTTCTGCCGGGACACCAGGGTGGACACCACGGTAGGGATGTCCAATCCGGAGGCGGAAGTGCTGATCACCGATGCCATGTTGCATTCCTCGTCTGGGCGTCCGAAACAGACGGACGCATGGGATTACGTGACGGGTATCGGCCGCATCCGCTAGGACTTTAGCGGCGGCGAGGGTCACGTGCACGGTTGCTATCTGTGCAAGTTCCATGCCCGTCGCGGCCGGCGGCGCGCGTCAACAAACCGTCCATGGCGGGCGTGGACGGGCTGCGGCCACAAAATAGCCCCTCCGAAGAGGGGCTTTGGACATGCTGTGGAGCGCTGCCGCATTGCTGTGGCAGGTGACTGCCCGTTACTGCAGCAGGCTCAGCACGTTCTGCGGAACCGACTTGGCCTGGGCCAGCATCGCGGTACCGGCCTGCTGCAGGATCTGCGTGCGGGTCAGTTCGGCGGTGGCCTTGGCATAGTCGGTATCGGCGATCCGGCTGCGTGAGGCCGACAGGTTTTCCGAGGTTGCGCTCAGGTTGGCGATGGTGGAGGTGAAGCGCTTCTGCACCGCACCCATGTCGGCGCGCGAGGAGTTGACCGTGGTCAGCGCCTTGTCGACGATTTCCAGTGCTTTCTGTGCGCCGGAGAACGTGGAGATATCCAGGCTGCCCAAGGTCGAAGCGGTGGAACCGGAAGCGGCCGAAGCGGTGGTGATGCCGGCGCCGACGGTGATGCCAGCGGCGCTGGAGGTGCCGGCCGACAGCGAGGTGAAGTCCTGGCCAGCCTTCAGCGATTCGATCTGCACCGAGCCGTCGCTCTTGATCGAGGCGTACATGCCGGTCTGGTCGAGCTTGTCGTTGATCGCCGAGGCAACCTTCTTGTTGACGTCGGCAGCGGTGTCGCCGGCAGCGACCTTGACGTCGGCAATGGTGATGCTCTTGGCCGAACCGCTGGCGTCCTTGAACGACAGGCTGATGCCGCTGACAGAACCGGAGGCGGTGGCGGTGCCGCTCACGCCGGCGCCGGAAACGGCGGCAGCGAAGTTGGCCTTGCCCAGCGAATCGATGTTGGCGTCGGCGATGCTGTTGATGCCGATGGTCTGGCCGGCGTCGGCGCCGACCTGGAACAGCGCGCCGGAGAACGAGCCGTCCAGCAGCTTGGTGCCGTTGAAGCTTGTCTGATTGGCGACGCGGTCGATTTCCGCGGTCAGCTGCTTGACTTCGGAATTCAGGGCCTCGCGGTCGGTGGACGAGTTAGTTGCTTTCGCCGACTGCACCGACAGCTCGCGGATACGCTGCAGATTGTTGCCGATTTCCTCCATCGCGCCTTCGGCGGTCTGGGACAGCGAGATGCCGTCGTTGGCGTTGCGCGAGGCAACGTCCAGGCCGCGGATCTGGGTCGTGAAGCGCTCGGCGATTGCGCCGCCGGCTGCGTCTACGGCAAAGCTGGTGATGCGCTTGCCAGACGAGAGCTGCTGGATGCTCAGCGCCAAGCTGGAGCTGTTGGTGTTGAGGTTCCGCTGAGCGTTCAGCGACATTACGTTGGTGTTGATTACCTGTGCCATTTTGATTTCTCCTAAGCGATTTTTCCGGCAAGGGGGACTTGCCTGGAGCCTCCGCAGGGGGGCCATCAAGTTGGCCGTTGCCGCTGCTGAGATGAATAACGGCGTTGCGTCGGGAACCTTTAGCGAAATTCAGTATTTTTTACTGTCTTTCTGCGTCGGGACGAAATACGTAAGCGTTGTGTATCAACGGTTTGGTTTATTCGGCAGCACCCCGCCAATCTTTAGCGTTGGTATAACTCTTCGGAAAATAAACACCGTACGCCTGCGCAAGCGCTCACGCGCAGGAGCGAAGAAAGCCCAGGTTTTCTGCGGAAAAATCAGCGGATGATGTTGAACAACGACGACGACTGCATCTGCTGAAAAATCGTTTGAGCGGCCTGCAACGAGGCCTTCTCGAGTTGGTACTGCCCAATCGCCGAGGCGTAATCCAGATCGCGGATCGACGACAGGCTGGTCTTGAGGGTGACTTCGTTGGATTCGAGCAATGCGTTGGCATTGTCGATGGCCGACAACTGCGCGCCGCCGGAGGCGCGCGCATCGATCATCTTCGAAGACGCCTGGGTGATGTCGCGCATCGACGACTGCAGCGTGTTGATCATCGCTGTCTTCTGTGGCGCGGTCAGCGTATCGGAGTTGAGCGCGCCGACCAGGTCGCCGATGGTGGAGAACACATCCTTGGTGCCGGAGGCGCCAATCTGGAAACTGTCGCCCACCGCCGGTGCGCCGCTGATGCGCATGCGCACGCCGGCGGCGTTGATGTCTTCGCCCTCCTTGTAGGTGCCGGTGCCGACCACCGTATTGGTGCTGTCGCGCACTTCATAGGTGTCGGCGGCGGTGAACTGCACGCTGTAACTTCCACCGTTCCAGCTGCCGGTGCTCGCGTCGCGGCTGAAATCCAGCAGCAAGCCGGTCCCCGTGTTGGCGGCGTTGGCGTGCGCATCCACGGTGCCGTCGCCGGTGCGGATGCGCATGAAGATTTCGCTGCCGGGCAGGGCGTCGCTGACGAAGGTGTCCGGCGCCACTTCGACCTGCTTCTGGGTCTGGTCGCCGTTGTAGGTGACGCTGCCATTGCTCTTGATGAAAGGCGCACTGCCATCGGCGGTGCCGCCGAACAGGTAGCGTCCGGTGCCGTCGGTGCTGTTGGCCAGGCTCACCATGCTCTCGCGCAGCGCTGTCAGTTCCGAGGCGATCGCCTTGCGGTCATCGGGGCTGAGCGAAGAATTGCTGGCCTGCACCGCCAATTCGGTGACGCGCGCCATTTTGTCGCCGGCTTGCGAGAGCGCGTTTTCCTGCAGCCCGAGCCGGTTCTGCACGTTGTTGGCGTTTTCGCCGAAGCGCGTGATCGCCGCCAGGGCACGGTCCAGGCCGACCGCCGTGCCCGCAGCCACCGGGTCGTCCTTGGCGGTGACCAGGCGCTGCCCACTGGAGAGCTGCGATTCGAGCTGGTTCAGCCGCGACTGCTTGGCGCCCATCGAGGCGACCGACTGGCTGTACATCATGCTGGTGGAGATACGGTCGGTCATCAGCGTACGGCACCCAGGATGGCTTGGAAGACGGTGTCGGCGGTAGAGATCATCTGTGCGGCGGCCTGGTAGGCCTGCTGCAGCTTCAGCATGTTGGCGGCTTCCTCGTCGAGGTTGACGCCGGAAATCGAATCGCGGCTGGCCTGCGCCTGGTCGTTGATGACCTTCTGCGCATCGGCCGAATAGCTGGCCGCACGCGCGGCCGAACCCACCGAGGTGGTCAGGCCGGAGAGCGCGCCATTGAGGGTGACCGTGCCGCCGCTGAGCGCCTTGGCATCGTCGATGTTGGCCAGCAATTTGGCATTGCCGTTGTCGCTGGAGCCTGCGCCCATCGGGCCGACGCCGAAGGTGTCGCCGGCCTTGGGTGCGCCGTCCAGCGCGAAGCTCCAGCCGTTGGCGCTGATGGTCTGGCCGGCGGTGTAGGCGAACGGGCCGGCGCCATCGATGGTGTACTGGTTGGCGTCGATGAACTCGATCGACGAGGGGGTCAGCAGCGCGGGATTCTGCGCATTGGTGACCTTGACGTCGCTGATCTTGCCAGTGCCCAGGTTGGCGACCGTGGCGGTGGCCTTGACCGGGGTGGCGGCGGCAATCCGCGAGGGATCGGTAATGGCCACCGACAAGCTGCCGGCCAGCCCGGCGGTGGGCTGCAGCAGGAACTTGTCGCCGCTGGCCGGCGTGCCGCCCACCACCATGCTGACGCCATTGAGCACCAGCGGGTCGGCGGCGGTGCCGGTACCGGTCATCGGCACGGCAGAGCCGGTACTGGCGTTGATGGCTTTCCAGGTGGTGCCGTCGAAGCTGAGCGTGACGTTCTGGCCGTCAACGGCACTCACGTTGCTGAAACTGGCGCTCAGCGATGCGCTGCCGGTATTGCTCGGATTGGCGGCAACGGTAGGCGAACCGATATTGAAGAAGTTGCCGCCCATCGCGCCATACAAGTCCATCCCCTGACTGTGGCCGGCATTGAAGGTGCTGGCCATGCCCACGGCCAGGCGGCCGAGTTCGGCCTGGGTCGGCTCCAGCACGCTGCTGCGAAATTCCAGCAGACCGCCGATCTGGCCGCCCAGCGAACTGGCGCTGAGGCTGACGTTCTGGCCTTGGGTCTGCATCGCCACCTGCAGCTTGGTCGGCTGATACGGGTCGGCAACGGTGACGAGTTTGGAAGAGGTGGTACCGACCACCAGCGGCTGGCCGCCGGCGGTGAAAACATTCATGAAGCCGCCGTCCTGGATCACCGCCGTGCCGCCGGTAAAACCGACCAGCTTGCTCACCAGCGCGTCGCGCTGATCCAGCATGTCCGGCGCTGCCGCCTGGGCACTGCTGCCGATGGTGCCGTTGAGCTTAGCGATCTGCTGCGTCAAGCGGTTGACTTCGTCCACCGAGGAGGTCAACCCGCTGTTGACTTCGTTGCTCAGGCTGTCCATCTGCCCGTTGAGCTGCTTGAAGCGCGTCGCCAGCGAATTGCCGCTGTCGAGCATGCTCTGGCGCTCGGGGGTGGAGGAGGCGTTGGACGACACCGCGCTGGTGGAATCGAAGAAATTCGACCACAGCCCGGCCACGTTGGTGGCGGTGTTGGAGTACAGCGCGTCGACGCGGTTGGACAGCGAGGACAGCTGCTGCAGGCGCGAGAGTTCGCCGCCGCTGTCGAGCAGGCGCGAGATGGCCAGCTGGTCGGCGACCCGGCCCACATCGGCGATCTTGGCGCCATTGCCCACGAACGCGTAGCCCATGTCGGTGGGCGTGCGCGTTGCAAATTCCACACGTTGGCGGCTATAGCCTTCGGTATTGATGTTGGCGACGTTATGGCTAACGGTCGACAACGCCCGTTGGAAGGCGATGAGCGCGCTGGTCCCGGTGGACATGATGGACATGAGCGTTTACCTCAGCGACGGATGGTGCCGAGCCCGACCGGCTCGACGGTACTGGCATAGCGGTTGGACAGATCGGCCGCCGCGTTGCCGATGGCGGCCACCGCACGGTCGATGGTCGGGCCGTTGGCGATCGCCGCGATCTTGGCCGCATAGCCCGGATCGGTGGCGTATCCGGCTTGTTGCAAGCCGCGTGCAAAACCCTTGATATCGGTGCCGGCCTGCAGCGCGGGCTGGTAACGGCTGTTGTTCTTCAGCAGCCGCACGTAGTCGGCAAAACTCTCCTCGGCCGAGCCATAGGCGCGGAAATCGGCGGTTTCGGTGGTTTTGACGCCGTTGACGTATTCGTGGGTGCCGGTGGTGACCTTGTCGCCGCTCCAGCCGGTGGCCTTGATGCCGAACAGGTTGTTGGAGTCGCCACCGTTGCCGATGCCGCGACGGCCCCAACCGGTTTCCAATGCGGCCTGGGCCACCAGCGCGCGCGGGTCCACACCCAGTTCGCGCGCAGCCTTTTGCGCATGCGTCCAGATCTTGGCGACAAAGCCTTCCGGGGTGCGTTCGCCCAGGCTGGCAGCGGCGCTGCTGGCGGCGCTCGCATTGACCGCGGCATTGGCATCGGCTGCATCGCTGGCGGCCACATCGGCCCAGCGATCGTTGGCCGACGGCCAGCTCAGTGCTGCAGCATCGTCGCTGCCGGCTTCGCCAGCGCCGGTACGCCCGGCAATCAGATCCAGCACCTGGCTCATGCCGATGCCGCTCAAGTTGCCTGCGCCCAGGGCCGCCTTCGCCACGCTGCTGGTCGTGATGCCGGTGGCCGCGCCGTCGCGGGCGGGCAGCGGCAACGAGGCGTCGCGCTTGCCGGCAACCAGGGCGTACGCCTTGGCCGCTTCGGCAGTGTTCAACGAGGTGTTCAAGGCCGGGCCGCCCGTGTCGCCACTGAGCTGCTTGGAGATCATCGCCGACAGTCCCAGCCCCTTGCCGTCGGTCAACGCCTTGGCCATCTGCTGGTCGTACATTTCGCGGAACATCTGGTTTTGGCCCGGAAACATCGGGTCGCCGGAGCTCGCATCGCGCATGCTCTTGACCAGCATCTGCGCGAACTGACCTTCGAGCTGACGGGAGACCTTGTCGATCTTTGCCGGATCGGCCTTGGTGCTCGGGTTGAGATCAATGGGCGAGGCTGCGATACGCATGTCAGATCACCTCTAGCTCCGCCGTCAGCGCACCGGCTTGCTTGAGCGCTTCCAGGATGGCCACCAGGTCGCCGGGCGCGGCGCCCACTTCGTTGACTGCGCGTACGATCTGATCGAGCGTGGTGCCGCCTTCGAACTTGAACATGCGGCTGCCTTCGGAGGTGGCCGTGATCGTCGATTGCTGGGTCACCGCAGTGCGGCCGCCACTGAAGGCGCCCGGCTGGCTGACGTTGGTGTTTTCGCTGATGGTGACGGTGAGCGAGCCATGCGCGATGGCGGCCGGCATCACCCGCACCAGCTGGCCGATGACCACGGTGCCGGTACGCGCATTGACCACCACCTTGGCCGGTGCATCTCCCGGGGAGAGCTCGACGTTTTCCAGCCGCGACAACAGGCCGATCCGCGCACCCGGGTCGGTCGGCGAGCGCACCGCCACGGTCACGCCGTCGACCGCACGCGCGGTGCCGGCGCCGAAGCTGCTGTCGATCGCCGCGACCATGCGCGAGACGGTGGTGAAGTCGTTCTGGTGCAGGTTGAGGGTGATCTCGCCGGTGCCGGCGAACACGTCCGGCAATGCTCGTTCGACAGTGGCGCCGTTGGGAATGCGCCCGACGCTGGGCACATTGACCGAAACGCGCGAGCCGTCCTTGCCTTGCGCACCGAAGCCGCCAACGACCAGGTTGCCCTGAGCCATCGCATAGACCTGGCCATCGGCGCCCTTCAGCGGTGCCATCAGCAGCGAGCCGCCGCGCAGCGACACTGCGTTGGCGATCGAGGAAACGGTGATGTCGATGGGCTGGCCGGGCTTGGCGAACGGCGGCAATTCGGCATGGATGGCCACGGCCGCGACGTTTTTCAGCTGCGGGTTGACGTTCGCCGGAACATTGACGCCCAGCTCGCCGAGCAGGTTCTTCAGGCTCTGCACGGTGAAGGGTGCCTGGCTGGTACGGTCGCCGCTGCCGTCCAGGCCAACCACCAGGCCGTAGCCGACCAGCGCGTTGCCGCGCACGCCGCCGACCTGGGCAAGATCCTTGATGCGCTCGGCGCTGGCCGGCGCGGCAATCGCGCACAGCGCGACGGCGGCAGCCAGCAGACGGAAGGGCAGGGAAGACAGGTTCATGGTCGCAGGCTCAGTAGGGCGACAGACGGGAATTGAAGAAGCGGCTCAGCCAGCCCATTGCATTGGACTGCGCGATCGCGCCGCGGCCGCCGTAAGCGATGCGGGCGTCGGCGACCTTGCTGGAGGGCACGGTGTTGTCCGGGGCGATGTCGGCGGCGCGCACGATGCCTTGCACCTGCACCAGTTCGTCGCCCTGGGTCAGGCGCAGGTTCTTCTGCCCCTGGATCACCAGGTTGCCGTTGGGCAGGCGTTGCATCACGGTGACGGTGACGCTGCCCTGCATGCGGTTGCTCTGTGCGGTGTTGCCCTTGCCGGCAAAGCTGCGGTCGCCGCTGGTGCTGTTTTCCAGCACATTCAAGCCACCCACGGTGAGCGGTGCGCCCAGCAGCGTCGGCGCGCCCATGGTAGTGGCGTCCTTCTTGCTGATGCTGGTGTTGGCGGTGGACGAGGCGGTAGTGCTTTCGACCAGGTTCACCGTCAGCAGATCGCCGACATCGCGGGCACGGCGATCGCCATACAGGTTCAGGCTGGGGCCGGCGGCGTAGATCGCACCGGCCGTCGGCTGCGCCACCGGTGCCACCACCGGCACGATCGGCGCCAGTTCGGCGAACGGACGTACATCGCCGGCGGCCACGCAGCCACCCAGCAGCGCGCTGCAGGCAATGGCGAGGCACAGGCGGGAGAGAGAAGGCAGGCGTGACATGGCGTTGATTCCTGAGAGGGCGAGGAGCGGCGAGCCGATCAGACGTTGTTGTTCAAGTAACCGAGCATCGAGTCGGTGGTGGAGATGGCCTTGGCATTCATTTCGTAGGCACGCTGCGTCTCGATCATGCTCACCAGCTCTTCCACGGTATTGACGTTGCTGCCTTCCAGCGCTCCCTGCACGGTGGTGCCCAGGCCGTTGAGGCCAGGCGTGCCGTTCTGCGCGGGGCCCGAGGCGGTGGTTTCGACGAACAAGTTTTCGCCCTTGGCCTGCAGGCCCGAGGGATTGATGAAGTCGGTCAGCGTCAATGCGCCGATTTCCTGCGCGGCGGCCTGGCCGGCCAGCGTCACGCTGATGGTGCCGTCGTTGCCGATGGTCAGCGACTGCGCGCCTTCCGGCACCTGGATGCCCGGCTGCAGCGGGTAGCCGCTGTTGGTGACCAGTTCGCCCTGCGCGTTGATCTGGAAGGTGCCGTCGCGGGTGTAGGCCGAGGTGCCATCGGGCATCTGCACTTCGAAGAAACCGCGACCGTTGACCATCACGTCCAGCGCGCGGCCGGTCTGCTGCTGGCTGCCCTGGTCGAACCCCTTGAAGGTGGACACCACGCGCACGCCGGTACCCAGTTGCAGGCCGGTCGGCAGCTGCGTCTGCGCGGAGGTCGAGCCGCCGGGCGCACGCACCTGTTGGTACAACAGGTCTTCGAACGCGGCACGGTCGCGCTTGAAGCCGGTGGTATTGGTATTGGCCAGGTTGTTGGAAATGACCGACATGCGCGTCTGCTGCGCATCCAGCCCGGTTTTGGCGACCCACAAAGCCTGATTCATGACCCGATTCCTCGTTAGACCCGGGGATGTGTTCCGGGTACGGGTGGGTATATGCACGTGCCGTGCCAAACCCGCGTCGGATTTCTGCCGGTTGTGCAGTGGGTCACGTGGGGTGGGGGTGCTGCGGGCTGCGTGGGGCAGGGCGGCAGCTGGGAGCAGGTGTCAGCTGCAGCGGTTGGGCTGGCGATGGATCCGCTTTGAAATCTGCCCGATCAGGTGTCGGACGCGCTTGGCGGCAAGCGGGTGGGTTGTTGGCCGTGTCTTGCTTGAGCTTGGTCCGGGCTTGAGGCAAAAGCTGGGTCTGTCGAGGGCGCGGTGCCCTCACCGCTCGCGGGACACGCCGTGAACCCATCCCTGGGGCCTCGATGGCGGCATCCATGCCGCCAACGGTCCCGCAAGCGGCGAGGACACCGCACCGGACAGTGGGCTGGTGGTTTTACCGAAGAACGAAGACACCGCGTTGCACGGTTTGCCTAACTGCTTTGTTGAAAGCTCGACACATCGACCAACTTGACTGGTCCTTGTCCGCCCACCGTCGCGTGACCCTTGGCGGCATGGATGCCGCCAAGGAGCTTACAGGGACGTACTTGCAGCGTGTCCCGCGATGGTGGGCGGGCAAGGGCCCCCGCAGCGAGGCCGAAGATCTGCTTGTCCGCAGCAAGGATCCAGATCATTGGCTCTGCAGTAAACCTGTCAAGCTGCCTTCCGATTTGCCAACGGCGCTGGTTGGCACGAAGGCGCAGCCCGCCTGACCTGCGCTTAGCCGCTCACCCGCAACAGCGAATTGGCCGATTGCGCGTTGTCGTCGCCGTTCTTGATGATCTTGACCTGCATTTCGAACTGCCGCTGCAACTGGATCATTTCCACCAGCGCGCCGGCCGCGTCCACGTTGCTGCCTTCCAACATCCCGCTGTTGACGGTCTTGCTGGTGGCCACCGCAAACGCCTGTGCCGGGTCGGTGCTGGTGTTGCGCATCAGCCCGTCGGGGCGCCGCGTCAAACGGTCGGCGGGCGCATCCACCACCTTCATCTTGCCGACGATGGCCATGGTCTGCGGGCCTTCGCCCTGCGGAATGATGGAAATACTGCCGTCGCTGCCGATCTCCATCGCCTGGTGCGGCGGGATGGTCATCGGGTTGCCGCCTTCGTCCAGCACGGCGTGCCCGTTGGCGGTGACCAGTTGGCCATTGGCAGTAAGCGCCAATTCGCCGTTGCGGGTGTAGGCCTCGCTGCCGTCGGGCGACTGCACCGCCAACCAGCGGTCCTGCTGCAGCGACACGTCCAGCGGGTTGCCGGTGACCTTCTGATGGCCCTGGCTACGATCGAACCCTTGGTCCACATGCAGCGCATCGATCCGCGACGGATAGCCCTTGCCCTGGATCTTGAACGCCTCGGTGTTGGCCAACGCGGCCTTGAATCCCACCGTATCGACATTGGCGAGATTGTGCGAGACGGTGCTTTGCGCCTGCAGTGAGGCGCGGGCACCGGTCATCGCGACGTAGAGGGCTTTATCCATGGGACACCGGGATTTGAGATTCGGGATTTGGGATTCGTAAAAGCGGGCTGTGACTGGCGATGAGGTTGGGGCCGCGGGCTGGCATCCGATGGACGTGATACCAGCGTTTGCGAATCCCTAATCCCGAATCACCAATCCCGGCTTTTAACGAATATTGATGATCGTCTGGGTGACCTGATCCTGGGTCGAGATCATCTGCGAGTTGGCCTGGAAGTTGCGCTGGGCCACGATCATGTTCACCAGCTGCTCGGTCAGGTCCACCGTGGAGGCTTCCAGCGAGCCGGATTCGATCTGGCCCAGGTCCGAGGTGTCCGGCGCGCCGGTGCGGGCGGCACCGGAGGTGTAGCTCTCGGCCCACATGTTGTTGCCCTGCGACTGCAGGCCCTGCGGGTTGACGAAGCTGCTCAGCGCCACCTGGCCCAGCGGCTTGTCGGCACCGTTGGAATAGCGCGCGAACACCACGCCGCTGGTGTCGATGCTGATTTCGTTGAGCTTGCCGCTGGCGTAGCCGTCCTGGCGCGTATCGCGCAGGGCGAAGGCTTCGCCGTACTGGGTGGAGCCAGTGACGTTGAGCTGCATGTTCAGCACGCCCGCGCCGGTGCTCGGGGTGAACGGGTCCATCGCGATGATGCCGTTGGCCGGGGTGGTCAGCGCGCCGGTATCGGAGAACTGCAGGGTGGTCGGGGCACCGACCGCAGCGCCGTCCACGTAGTTGTAGACCTGCCACTCATTGGGGTTGGCGGTCTTGACGAAGTAGGAGGTCTGCACATGGCTGACGCCCAGCGAATCGTAGACATTGATGCCGCCGGTGGAATGGCTATAGGTCTTGTCGTCGGCCGGGTTGAACGGGGTCACCGTCGGCGCGGTGGCATTGCCGGGCAGGGTGAAGGCCAGGTTGACCGTGGAGGTGGATTTTGGCGGGCTGTCGGTGGTCAGCAACTGCAGGTCCGACAGGCGGCCTACGTCAAACCCGTTGCCGCTGGGATTGGGCGCGAACACCTGCAGGCGTGCGCCCTGCGGGTTGACCACATAGCCGTTGGCATCGGTCTGGAAATTGCCGGCGCGGGTGTACATCTTGGCGCCGTTGGACCAGACAGTGAAGAAGCCTTCGCCGGAGACCGCCAGGTCCAGGCTGCGCCCGGTCGGGTCGATATTGCCCTGCGAGAACTGCTGCGCCACGTTGCTGACGCGCACGCCCGAACCGACCGCATTGCGCGACAGGCCATAGCTGGTGCTCTGGAACATGTCGGCAAATTCGGCGCGCGATTCCTTGAACCCGGTCGTGTTGACGTTTGCGATGTTGTTGGAGGTGACGTTCAGATCGGCATTGGCTGCGTTGATGCCGGACAACGAGGTATTGAAGCCCATGGATGAGTTCCTTTAGGTGTTGGTTGCCGGCTCAGCTGACGCGGAGCACGTTGGCGAGCGGGGAAGTGCCTAGCCCGGTCAGGTTGAGATACAACCCGTCCGAGCCGATCGTGACGCTGTCCACCGGTGCCTGGACATAGGTAGACAACTTGCTTTTGGAGCCGGCGGTGTCGGTCTGGGTGGCAGTCACGCCGTATTTGCCGGCCGCCATGCGATTGCCGTTTGCGTCGGTGCCATCCCAGTCGAAGGACACCTCACCGGCGGCGCTGGCCGGCACGCTGATCTGTTTGACGAAGGTGCCGTTGGCGTCGGTGATTTCGAAATTGACGAAACCGGCCGAAGTCGCGGCCACCACGCCCTTGGCCGAGCCGGTGGCATCGATCGCTACCTGCGCCGAGGGCACCAGCACGTTGTGGCCAACCAGCGCCGCGCCCTTGAGCACCTGGTCGCTGTTCATCGAATCGGAAAAGTTGCTGACCTTGGTATTGAGGTCGCCAATGCCCTGCACGGTGGAAAACTGCGCCAATTGCCCGAGAAACGCGCTGTTTTCCATCGGCTTGAGCGGGTCTTGATGCTGCAGCTGTTCGGTCATCAGTTTGAGGAAGTCGGCTTGGCCGAGTGCCTCCTCCTTCTTGGCGACGGTGCTGCTGGTACTCAGGCCAGGGCTTTTGTAGAGATCGCTGCCGATCGTGCTCATGTGGAGTATTCCGTTGGTAAGGGTCAGCTAGGAAGGGTCAGCGACCCATGGTGAGGGTCGCGAGCGCCAGTTCCTTGGCGGTATTGAGCATTTCCACGCCTGCCTGGTAATTGCGCGAGGCGGAAATCATGTTGACCATCTGCGAGACCGGATCCACGTCGGGCGAGAACACGTAGCCGTCGGCGTCAGCCAGCGGGTGGCCGGGTTCGTAGCGGCGGATCGGCGGCGCATTGGTGGTGGTGATCTCCTTGACGTTCACCGAGGTCAGGCTGGGGTCCTGGCGGCTTTGCTGGGCCTGGAAGATCGGCTCGATCGGCTTGTAGGTCGCCTCGGCCGAGCCTGCGACCGAATCGGCGTTGGCCAGGTTGGAGGCAATGGTGCTCAGGCGCACCGACTGCGCGTGCAGCGCCGAGCCGGCCACATCGAAGATGGGAAGATTGCTCATGACTTATTGGCCCGTGATCGCGGTGAGCATCGAGCGCACCTTGGATTCGAGGAAGCTCAGCGACGCGCGGTATTCCAGCGCGGCGCGGCCGTAGGCGGCGCGTTCGGCATCGGGATCGACGGTATTGCCGTCAAGGCTGGGCTGATCGGCTTCGCGGGTGAACTGGAAAGGGTTGAGCCCGGCGCCGCCGCCCACTTCGTAATGCTTGGCGTCGGTGGTCTGCAGCAGACCGCCATCCTGCTCGCCCTGCGCCGACTTCAGCGCCGCCTCGAAGTTCAGGTCCTTGGCTTTGTACCCGGGCGTGTCCACATTGCTCAGATTGCTGGCAATGAGCTTCATGCGCTGCTCGCGCAGCGTCAACGCGTCGCCATGGACGCCGAGGAACGAAGAGAAGGGGCTGGACACGGTGCTCTCCCGCGAAGTGTTGCCAGGGAGGAAGCAATGTTTGTGCCAATCGAGGTGGTACGGGCTATGGAACGCGGAGAATGATCGGCGCTGCCGACGCACGGCAGCTTGCTGTCCGGAAACGCGATGGCCACGCCATCCGTCGCGGAATTGGCGCGGTCACACTCACAGGCCGGAAGGTTCGACAGTTCCGAGGCGCAGTCTGGCGTCAGCAGATGTGACGTCGGATCGCGTGGACGCGCTTGCCTCACCTTTCTGCGCTGCAGTGCTTTTGCAGCTAGGCAGCACCTTGTGGTTGCCATCGGCTCCGACCCGGCAGCCGCTTGGTCTTGCTCAGGCCGCTTCGGCGACCACTTTCAGGCGGGCCAGCACATAGTCGGCCAGTTCATGGGCGCTGTATTTGGCCACGAAGGCATTGGCGCCCACCTGCTCGACCATTGCGTTGTTGAACACGCCCGACAGGGAGGTGTGCAACAGCACATACAGGCCTTGCAGGCCCGGCGTGCGCCGGATTTCCGTCGTCAGCGTATAGCCGTCCATTGCCGGCATTTCGATGTCGGAGATCACCATGGCATAGCGGTCGGCCGGGTTTTCGCCCGAGGCGGCCACCTGCAGCAGGTGATCCAGCGCCTGGCGGCCATCGGACAGCAGGGTTGCCGAAACACCCAACTGGTCGAGCACGCTGCGGATCTGCTGCCGCGCCACGCGCGAATCGTCCACCACCAGTACCTGGAACTGGCGGTCGTAGGCCACCAGCTGCAGCGAGGGATCCAGCTGCACGTCCTTGCTCACCTTGGCGATATCGGCCAGCACGCTCTCCACGTCGATGACCTGGATCAGCTCGCCCTGGAAACGCGTCACCGCCGTCAAATAAGTGGCTTCGGCACCCAGTTCCGGCGGCGGGTGGATATCCTCCACCGCGATATTGACGATGCGTTCCACTCCGCTGACCAGGAAACCCTGGACCGAGCGGTTAAACTCGGCAACGACCAAATAGCCGGGGCCGTTTTCCGAATGCGAATCGCGTTCCGGGTGGCCGATGGCCAGGCCCAGATCCAGCACCGGCACCGAGCGCCCGCGCACGTCGGCCACGCCGGCGAACTCGGTCGGCAAGCCAGGCACCTGGAACAGTTCCGGCCGGCGCAGCACTTCCTGCACCTTGAAGACGTTGACGCCAAAAAGCTGGCGTCCGCCCAGCCGGAACAGCAGCAGGGCCAGTCGGTTGTGGCCAGCCAGTCGCGTGCGCTGGTCGATGCGGTTGAGCAGATCGTGGGTCATGGGGCAGATATCGACAGCGCCCTCGGGAAACTTGAGGGCTTTATGGTTGGTCGGGGCGCTGTTGGGATTGGGGATTGGGGATTCGCTCAAGCGCCGGGATGAGGTGATTTGGGATTAGGGATTCGCTTAAAGCGTGCATTAGCGAGTTTGTCTGCCGCTGCTGCTTCTGCATCCTTGAGAGCTCGGTATGGTTGTCGAAGAGATCCGGTCGGTGAAGGGGCTTCGGCAGTGGATAAATGAATCACCCGCAAGGCCGCTTTTACGAATCCCCAATCCCGATTCCCCAATCCCGGCAAAAAACAGGCACGCCGCTTGCAACGCCTGTCCCGTCTTCCTCCGGATCTGGTCCCATGCGTCTGCTCCTGCTTGTCATCTTGTTGGCTGCCGCTCCGGCCTGGGCCCAGAGCTATCAGTCCGTCGATTCCATTCGTGCTGCGGCGCTGGCCACCGTCGGCCCGGACGCCGAGGCCGAGGCCACGCTCGATCCGGGTCTGCGCATGCCGGCTTGCCCGATCGCGCTGCAGGCGCAGCCCACCGGCACCAATACGGTGGAAGTGGCGTGCCCACAGCCGGCCGGTTGGCGCCTGTTCGTGCCGCTGAAGGTGCGTCGCAACCAGGACGTGCTGGTCTTGCGCCGCGGCATCAGCGCTGGAGAAACCATCTCGCTGGCCGATATCAGTATCGAGAAGCGTGACGCCGCCCGCATCGTCGGCGCGGTGCTGGCCGACCCGGTCGCTGCGGTGGGCAAGACCGCCCGCCGCGTCCTGCCGGCCGGCTCGCTGCTCTCGGCCAACGATCTGGTGACGCAGCGGCTGGTCCGGCGCGGCGACACCGTGCCGCTGGTCTCGCGCAATGGCGGGCTGGAGGTGCGCATGAGTGGTCGCGCCCTGTCGGACGCCGGCGAAAACGAGCGCGTGTCGGTGGAAAATTCGTCCTCGCGCCGGGTGGTGCAGGGCATCGTTGAAGCGAGCGGAACCGTTGTGGTCTCCAGGTAAAAAATTTCTATAAAGTTTTTTTTCTGGGTGCCGTTATCCCCTACGACCTGTAGAGGAGTTCCTGACATGACCCAGAAAATCGAAGGCAATCTACCGACCGCTGCCACCCTTCGCACCACGGCCACCAGCAGCAAGATCGCTTCGGCCGGCGAAGACCGCGCGTCTCCGGTTGCCGCAACCCCGCCGACCGACAGCGTCAAGTTGACCGGCGAAGCCACCAACCTGCAGAACCTGCAGCGCGAGCTTTCGCAGTCCTCGGCGATCGACACCGGTCGCGTCCAGGCGGTGAAGGATGCATTGCAGAACGGCAGCTATTCCATCAACCCGGACGCCATCGCCAGCCGCATGATGGATCTGAATCAGCAACTGGCGGGTTGATCCCCGACGGAAAGGATGAACGTGAACGAGTTCCTGCAACGTCTCAGCGATGCGCTGGCCGGCGAACGCCAGGCATTACTCGAGAACGACATCGATGGGCTGATGCGACACACGCAGGACAAGCTGTCGGCGCTGCAAGCGCTGGAAGCGGCGATGCCTGCAGGCGAAGAAGAGCGGCTGCGTGAGCTGGCCGAAGCCAACCGCGCCAATGGCGCGCTGCTGGCACGCCGGCGCCGCGAAGTGAACTGGGCGCTGCGTCACTTGGGCCGCACCGAAAGTGCGCCGTCCTACGATGCCAAGGGGCAATCGAGCGTGTTGCGCGGCGGGCGTTCGTTGGCAGTGGCCTGAGGTGCACGCTGTTCTGCAGCACGCCGGGTTGCAGATGGTGCGGCAAGCGTGGGTGAGCAGGCAGGTGCCGTTGGCTCTGCGTCCCATCGCCGGGTAATGCAAGACGACAATACGGAGCGTCAATGGTTCGGCGTATATTGAGGCATCCTCTACGCCGCCTGCTCCCGTGACCGCCAAGTTTTTTCTCAATCAAGCCTTACTGCCTTCCCCGGATATCCTGCGCGCCTTCGGCGACCAGATGATGGAGGGGCTGCTGCTGTTCCGCGCAGACGGCAAGCTGATTCTGGCCAATGCCATCGCACGCCAGAGCCTGTGCAAGGAAGACCCCACCGACGACCGCAATCTGGGCGAGCGCATTTCGCAGGTATTGCCATCGGACGCACTCAATCAGGCGCGTAGCAAGGGCAGCTGGACCGGTAGCCTGCCGGTCGCCGACCGGGTGGTCATCGCGCATCTGTATTACAACGAAGAGTCCGGGCCCGGGCATTTTCTGGCGCTGTTCCACAACATCGAAGGCCAGCAGGATTACGAGCGCGAGCTGCAACAGCGCCATGCCGAATTACGCCAGGCCTATCTGCGCCTGAACGGTGCGCAGGACAAATTGCTGCAATCGGAAAAGATGGCCTCCATCGGCCAGCTGGCCGCAGGCGTGGCGCACGAAATCAACAATCCGATCGGTTATGTGCACTCCAATCTGGGCAGCCTGCAGGAATATCTACGCAGCTTGTTCACTCTGATCGAAGCCTACGAGCGCGCGCTGCAGGCGCCGGATCCCAAGGCGCTGATTCCGGAAATCGACGAAATCCGCAACCGCGCCGACATCGACTTCATCAGCCGCGATCTGCCGCAATTGATGGCCGAATCGCGCGAAGGCATCGAGCGGGTGACCCGCATCGTGCGCGATCTCAAGGACTTCTCGTACTCGGACCGGTCCGAGTCGTGGAAGATGGTCGACCTGCATGCGGGTCTGGAATCCACCATCAACATCATCTGGAACGAGCTCAAGTACAAGGTCACGCTGGAGCGCAACTACGCCGAGTTGCCGCTGGTGGAGTGCCTGCCATCCGAGCTCAACCAGGTCTACATGAACATGCTGCTCAACGCCGGCCAGGCCATCGTCGAGCGCGGCACGATCACCGTGACCACCGGTCGCGACGAAGCAGAAAACGTCTGGATCCAGTTCCAGGACAGCGGTGCCGGCATCGCCCCGGATCTGCTGCAGCGCATCTTCGACCCATTCTTCACCACCAAGCCGGTCGGCAGCGGCACCGGCCTGGGCCTGTCGATTTCCTACGGCATCATCAACAAGCACCACGGCCGCATCGACGTGGAAAGCACGCCAGGGCAGGGTGCCAGTTTCAGGATCACGCTACCGATCCGGCAGCCGCGCTGACGCGCTGGGAGTGGGGAATCGGGAATCGGGAATCGGGAATCGGTGAGGCAGCTTTTCGCTCGCTTGATCTGGTTGCGTGTCTGAGCAGCAACAAGACGCAGAGGTCTGCTCTACCGATTCCCCAATCCCAATTCCCTATTCCCGGCCATTACGCAACTCATCATGCGTGCGGAATGCCTGGCGAATGTGCTCGCGCAGCTCGTCGTCGTTCCAGGGCTTGGTCAGGAAACGGTAGATCGCGCCGCGGTTGATGGCCTCGGTGACGGTGGCCAGGTCGGTGTAGCCGGAGAGCACCAGACGCACCGTGTCCGGGTAGAGCATCTTGACCCGGCCCAGGAACTCGGTGCCGCTCATGTCGCTCATGCGCTGGTCCGACAGGATCACCTGCACATCGTTGGTGGCGAGCAGGTCGAAGGCGTCGCGCACGTTGCCGGCTGCCAGGATGCGGTAACCGTCGCGGCGGAACAGCCGCACCAGCGAACGCAGCACGTTTTCTTCGTCGTCCAGCAGCAAGAGCGTGCGGTCGGGGCGGCTTTCGGCAAATGATTCCGGGCGCAGGTAGCGGCGACGCAGTGCCATGCCGGCCGACTCGGCCGACATCGGCTCGCCGAACAGGTAGCCCTGGAAGATGTCGCAATCGTTGCGGCGCAAAAAGCCCAGCTGCGCCTGCGATTCGACGCCGTTGGCAATCACCGTCATGCCGAGCTGGTGGCCCATGGCGATGATGGCACGCGCAATCGCCGCCTCGCGGCTGCCGGCCGGTGCGCTCTTGATGAAGCTGCGGTCGATCTTGAGCCGGTCCACCGGGTAGCGCACCAACGCGCTCAGGCTGGAATCGCCGGTGCCGAAGTTGTCCAGGCTCAGGCTGATGCCTTCGTTGCGCAGATTGGCCATCGTCTCGTGGACGAAATTGACGTTGTTGGTCAGCGCGCTTTCGTTGATCTCCAGCGTGACGAACTGCGCCGGCACACCGGCGGTCTGCAGCATCGCCATCACTTCGTTGAAGAAGCCCGGGCGCAGCAGCTGCAGCGTGGAAACATTCACTGCAATGCTGAAATCGTCGAAACCCTGGTCGCGCCACAGCCGCGCCTGGCGCACTGCGTTCTGCAATACCCATTCGCCGATCTGCACGATCACGCCCAGGCGCTCGGCGGTACGCATGAAGCGTTCCGGCACCAGCATGCCCAGGGTGGGCGATTGCCAGCGCAGCAGCGCTTCCATGCCCACGATGCGGCCGTCGCGCGCACTCACCAGCGGCTGGTAGCGCAGGCGCAATTCGCCGTGCGGAATCGCATCGACGATCTGCCGCGCAATGATGCTTTCGCTGTGCGCGTTGGTGGCCGAGTTGCGCGTGTACAGCCGCACTGTGTTGCCGCCTTCGCGCGCGGCCTGGTAGCTGGCTTCTTCGGCGTAATCCAGCAGCGTGGACAATGAGGTGGAATGTTCCGGACACAGGCTGATGCCGACCTTGCCGGTCATGAACAAGGTATACGGCAGCACCGACAGCGGCAGTTCCAGTTGCTGGCGGATTTCCTCGGCAAAATCTTCCGGCAGGGGCGTGTCGTCGCGGCGCACCGCTACAACCACCATTTCATCGCTGCCGTGGCGCCACAGCTTGCCGCGCGTGCCGAGAAATTCCTGCAGCCTGCGCGCTGCCAGCGTCAGCGCCTGGTCGCCGACCTCGCCACTCATGTTCTCGTTGATCGAGGCAAAGTGATCGATATCGACGTGGAAGATCATCAGCGGCGGGCCGCCGGACGCGGCCGCATCCACCAGGTGCAGCAATTCGGGGTTGCCCGCGCCAAGCCGGGTGGGCTTGACGATTTCCAGTCCGGGCGGGATTACGGGACTCCACATGACTCAACGTCCACCATCGTCGTGGACGGACTCGCCGACCGGGTGATAGGGCAGGCGCAACGTCACGCGCGTGCCTGCTCCGGGGGCTGATTCTATCGCGAGCGTGCCGCCGACGGTTTGCGCACGCTCACGCATCACGATCAGCCCCAGCCCACGCGGACCCTCCGGCTCGAACCCATCGCCGTCGTCGCTGACTTCCAGGCGGAAACTGTCGCCATCGATCGAATGCAGACGCAGGTGCACTTCGCCGGCGCAGGCGTGCCGCAACGCATTGGTCAGGCTTTCCTGCGCGATCCGGAAGCAGGCCTGTTCGATCTCGTTGCCCGGCCGTTCCTCGAGTGCCTGAATATCGAGCTCCAGCCGAACCTGCGAGGCGCGGAACAGCATCGATGCCTGCCAACGCAGCGCTGCCTCCAGGCCCAGGGCATCGAGTTGTGGCGGGCGCAACAGCATCGACAGATTGCGCAGCTTGGTCACCGTGGTGTCGGCCAGCGACACGACTTCCAGCAAGTCCTCGCGGCGCGCGTCCGCGTCCGGCTCATCCAGGGCTGCGTGCGCAGACAACTTCATCGCAGTGATCGCTTGCCCGATGTCGTCATGCAGGTCGCGCGAGATGGCACGCCGCTCATCTTCCTGCAACGAAAACAGACGTTTGGCCATCGCCTGCAGTTCGGCATTGCTCTCGGCCAGGGCATCGCGCATGCGCTCGGGTTCGCTCAGATCGCGCACCACCAGCAACTTGCAGCTGCGTCCGCCGTAGCGGATGTCGCCGGCCGACAGACCTGCGTAGAAGGTGCTGCCGTCGCGACGACGCATCGCGCGTGCGCTGGAGACCGGCTCATTGCGATCGCTGCCTGCGCGCAGGTATTCGCGCACCACCGGCAGGTCGTTGTCGCCCACCAGGGTCTGCAGTGGTTCGCCCAGGATGGTTTCGCCCTGGAAGCCGAACTGGGCCGAGCCGGCCGCGTTGGCATACATCACATGCTCGTCGGCGAGAATCAGCACACCGTCGGGCAGCACGCGCACCAACTCGCGAAACTGCTCCTCGCGTTCGCGCAGCAGCCGGCGCGATTGCTCGCGTTCGCTCACGTCCTGCAAGGTGCCGTGCACATGGCGCACGCCGCTGGGGCTGGTCACGCTTTCGGCGCGCAGATGCACCGTGCGCGGTTGCGAATCGCCACCGGTCAGCGGCAGCAGCACATCGATCTGCACCTCGCCACCGGTACACATGTCTTCGATCATGCGTTCGATGCGCACCTGGGTCGCGCTGTCGGAGGCGGTCAGCAATTCTTCCAGCCGATGCTCACGACGGTGCATCGGCACGCTGCGCCCCAGCAGGCGGTAGACCGCTGGCGAATAGCGCCCCAGGCCAGTGGTGCGATCCAGTTGCCAGGAGCCCAGCCGCGCGATGCTCTGCGCCTCTTCCAGGCGTTCGAGCGCCTCGTCGCGCAGATCCTGCGCCCGGCGCTCTTCGCTGCGGTCTACGGTGACGACCAGGCGGGCAGGACCGCTGGCCAGATGCAGCTGGTTGCTGCGCACCTCGACATGCCGCGGGCCGCTGCGCGTCATCAGGTCCTCGTTCAACACGCAGGTGGCATCCCCCTTGCCACGGATCTGCGCAATGATCTCTTCCAGCCGCTCGCCATCGGCATTGGGCCAGATCGCCTGCAGCGTCTGCTGCAGGAACTCGTCGCGCTCCCAGCCGAAGAATTCCAGCGCCGCCGGATTGGCGTCGAGGATGCGCATGGTGGCCAGGTCGTAAATGAAGGCCGGGCTGGGCAATGCCAGGAACTTGGCTTGCAGCAACGCCTCGGACTGCGCCAGCTGGGCGTACTCGTCCACGATCAAGCCGGTAAAGCGGCGCAGCACCAGGTGGATGACGATGCTGGACAGCACCAGAAAGCTCGCATCCGACCAGCGCTCCGGCATGGCGGCGCCGGCCAGGTTGAGCAGCCGGTTGCCCAGCAGCAGCCAGATCACGCCAACCAGCAGGTACAGGCCGGTCAGTGTCCACAAGCCTTGCTGCAGGCGCTCGGCCAGACGGAGGCAGGAGACGGGGGCAGACGAAAATGCGGGCGCGGCGACGGGCTGTTGCATGGATCCGCGGACGACCTTGAGTGCTGGCGATGCGGCCATCTTAGCCGTAACTCGGGCCGGTTCGGTCCAGCTCGCAACAGGTGGCTCAACTATTGGCCGGCACGGCCGTTATCCATTGCGACTCCGAGGCCGGGGTCGATTCTTCGGAGTGTTCCAGAGTGGACTCAGGCGTCATTGCAAGCATGCTGCAGCACCCGCTGACCTCGGCGGTGGTGTTGTTGGATGCGCATGGCCAGCCTCTGGCGGCCAACCGCGTTGCGCAATCCCTCGGATTGCCGGCAACCCTCGGCGCATACGCCGATGTGTTGGAAAGCAGCCGTGCCCAATTGGCCGAAAGCGGGGGCATGGCGCCCTGCGTATTGCCAGGCACCGGCGGCGGGCGGCTGGAGGGCTGGCTGCGTGCGGTCTGCGACGAGCACGGCCAGATCATGGCATTCACCCTGAGCATTCCCGAGCCCAAGGGTGCCGATGGCACCAGTCGCTGGGAGATAGGCCTGGACAGCGCCGATCATGGCTTGTGGGATTGGGATATTCCGGCCGATGTGGTGTATCGCTCCGAGCGCTGGACGCGCATGCTCGGCTATTCCGAGCAGCCGCTGCCGAACAATCTCACTGCCTTGTCCGGGCTGATTCATCCGGAAGACCATGCGCATGTCAGCGCGGCGGTGCAGGCGCATCTGGAAGGCCGCACCGATACCTACGTGGCCGAATTTCGGCTACGCCAGCACGACGGCCAGTGGCGCTGGATCCTGGATCGCGGCCGCGTGGTATCGCGCACCGCCGACGGACGTCCGTTGCGCATGGTCGGCACGCATACCGACGTGCACCATCACAAATTGCTCGAGCAGCAGCTGCGCGATCAGCAGGCGCAGCTCGAAGAAGCCCAGCGCATTGCCAGCATGGGAAGCTGGAGCTGGGATTCGCATCACGATGCGCTGTGGGTGTCGCAGGATTTCCTGCAACAACTCGGCATGACCCAGGTTCGTCTGCAAGGCATCCGCGACATCCTGCGCCTGCTGGCTGGGCCTTCGGTTGCGCAACTGCGCAGCGCCTGGCGCAAGATCAAGCACGAAGGCATGCCGGTGCACTTCGAGATGGAAATCAACGGCCTGCTCGGTGCCAACCCGCATCATCTGCGCGTGTGGGCACAGCCGGTGTTCGATGGCGACGGCAGCATGGTGCGCGTGCTTGGCCAGCTGCAGAACGTCACCGAACAACGCCAGACCGACGCGCTGATCCGTTGGCGCACCGAGCTGCTCAATCGCGTGTCCGCGTTGGGCAAGATCGGCGGCTGCGAGATCGAGGTCGACACCCGGCGCATGCAATGGACCGAGGAGTGCTATCGCATTCACGGCCTGCGCAAGGAAAACATCACCCTGGAGCAGGCGCTGTCGCTGTATACGCAGGATTCGCGCGACGCTTTCGAGGCGGCGCTGCTGCGTATCTCCGATGGCGGCCTGCCCGAGCAGCTGGAGCTGTGTTTCTATCGCAACTCCGGCCAGCGTGTCTGGGTGCAGGTGCTGATCGAACTGGATCGTCGTGAGGGCTTGCCGCCGCGGTTTGTCGCCTTGTTCCGCGATATCACCCGCGAGCGCGAAGCCAACGAGCGCATCGAGCTGCTTGCCCATTACGACCGTCTGACCGGTTTGCCGAACCGCTTCTTGTTGCGCGAGCAGGCAGAAAACGCCATTCGCGAAGCGAGCGAGCGCGGCCAGACGTTGGCAATGCTGTTGATCGATCTGGATGGCTTCAAAAGCATCAACGATTCGTTCGGCCACGCCACCGGCGACAACCTGCTCAAGCTGGCCTCGTCGCGCCTGCATCAACATCTGCGTAATAGCGACCTGTTCGGCCGCTTCAGCGACGACGAATTCATCGTGCTGCTGCGCGATATGTCCGAGCCCGAAGATGCCGGCCACGTGGCGCGCAAATTGATTGCTGCGCTGGGCGAGCCGCTGCGCAAGGAGCACGTCACCCTCAAGCTCGGCGCCAGCATTGGCATCGCGCTGCAGGGCGAAGGGCTGTCGGATTTCGACAGCCTGTTGCGTGCCGCCGACGCGGCGATGTATGCAGCCAAGGAGTCCGGGCGCAATACCTACCATTACTACAGCCAGGACGTGCTGCTGCGCGCGCAGCGCCGCCTGGAGCTGGAGCATGCGCTGCAAGGCGCGCTCGAGCGCGAAGAATTCACGCTGGTCTACCAGCCGCTGGTCAACACCGTGGACGATGCATCGCCGGCGATCGAAGCGCTGATGCGCTGGAATCGCCCTGGCCATGGACCCTGCAGCCCGGTCGAATTCATCCCGATTGCCGAAGAATGTGGCGAAATCGTGCGTCTGGGCGAGTGGGTCATCGGCGAAGCGTGTCGTCAGGCCGTTGTCTGGGATCGGGCCGGGCTGCATTTCAGCCGCGTTGCGGTGAATGTGTCTGCGGTGCAATTGCGCGAACGCGGCTTTGCCGAGCGCGTGCTGGAAATCTGCCGCGACAATGGCTGGCCGCCTTCGCGCCTGGAGCTGGAGCTGACCGAATCTGCCTTGATTCGCGATTCGGACTCGCTGCGCCGCTGCTTCGAATTGTTCGAACAGAACGGCGTGCTGCTGGCGGTGGACGACTTCGGCACCGGCTTCTCGAACCTGCATTACCTCAACCGGTTCCCGGTACAGCGTCTGAAGATCGACCGAAGCTTCGTGCAGGGCATGCTCGACGACGCCAACACGGCCGAAGTCACCCAGGCCATCGTCCATCTGGGGCATGCCCTGGGCATGCAGGTGGTCGCAGAAGGCGTGGAAACCGTGCAGGAAGATGCACTGCTGCGCCAGCAGGGCTGCGACGAAATCCAGGGTTACTTCTACTCACGCCCGCTATCGCCGCGCGACATGGCGCAGTGGTTGCGCGAAGCCGACGCCGGCATGCGGTTGGGCGCACGGCTGGTGATTGCCAACTGACCCAGTGCGTTGCGTGGGTTTGAGCCGCGGCGCATCCGCCCTACAGGTGTCGGTGTATATTGCCCAACGGGTCGAAGACATCAGACATGGCGAGCCATATCGGCGTTCTCACGCCGCTGATCACTTGTCAGGTCGGGTACGCAGGGCCTCACCAGTCACAGGGCAGGCCATGAGGGCGTCCCACACATACTTCGCGGCGGCATCAACGACGCTCAAGCTGACGTAAGCGACAGGGCCACAACCACGTCCTGGCGTCGAAGGCGGCGCGATGCCTTGCCGCTCGCGGGACACGCTGCTGGTCCATCTAGTGAAGTTCGATGGCGACCTCCATGCCGCGCCAACGCTCCCGCACTCGGCGAGGACATCGCACCCGAGCGTTGGCAGGTCGATAAGTGAAAAGCAGGGGGCGATGCACTGCGCAC
>JAAIGF010226476.1_pt1 | contig 78000 bp, 103 predicted proteins | sample 6487441 | NCBI WGS metagenome assembly JAAIGF01 (sample SAMN13974129, study PRJNA590717) | phyllosphere metagenome | biome: pepper field; feature: multiple bacterial spot infested pepper fields; material: pepper leaves; isolation source: leaves from pepper fields | host: Capsicum annuum ...
AATTAATGCGAGCGGAACATGCTTCGATATTTACGAATATCTGCCTACGGTTATCGACTCAGACCAAATGCCCGGTTCTCGTATTTTCTTTGCCCTCGTATTGGCCGCCGCTGCGCTACCCGCCCATTCGTTCGGAGGACATGCCCGCATCACGGGTGACGACTCTTGGGTCGACTCCACCCACCTGATCGAGTTGCGACAGGGGTCGCCCCTGTCGCAGAAGGCCTCCCAACTGCGTTCGGGCAGCCTGGAACTGGCCGGTGGCGAATCCGTCGGCCTGCGTGGCTTCTACGACGCGCAGTGGAAAGACGTCCACGCCATGTGGATGACGCAGGTCACCGAGAACATCGGGATCCTGTTCGGCGGCAGCACCGGCGAGCGGGCGCAGAAATACACCATTTCCCCCAGCCTGAAACTCGGCGTGCTGTTTCAGGCGCGGCCTTCGCCCAACCTGCTGCTGTCGTTTCGCGCGACCAAGACGCTGGGCGGCTCGCTGCGCGAGAAAACCTGTACGGCCGATTACGGCGAGATCGGTGGGGTCCAGAAGGTCAATTGCCGGCTTGCCGCATCGACCCTGGACCCGGCCGAAACCCTGCAATACCTGGTTTACCAACGCCCCCTATACCGGCAAGACCTGTCGCTCACGCTGACCTACACCTACTGACACTTCTCCCACTACCAAGGAAACATCGACAAATGAAAGCAAAGACCTGTGCCGCTCTGATTGCCCTGTGCCTGGTGCCGCTCGTTCCCAAGGCGCAAACCGTGCAGCCCTGGATGAGCCCGGACGTAAAGGGAGCTTGGAACCAAGGCTATCAAGGGCAGGGCACGACGATTACCGTGATCGACGACTTCACCAGCCAGAAGACGCTGCGCGGTAATTTCGGCGGCACGATGAAGCAGCAGCGCCACGGCGAGCACACCCGCCAGGAAGCCAGCCTGATCGCCCCGCGCGCCGCCATCCGCTCGCACGACTACAACAACGCCAACGCCGTCGGCCTGTCGGGCGGCCTGAACGTCATGAACATGAGCTACGGCGTCTACCTGAAGGACGGCTACGCCAACAGCCAGATCGGCTGGACCGCGCGTGACGGCTCGCTGATCTCGCACGCCCGCAACGGCGCCGCCGTCATCGCCAAGGCCGCAGGCAACCACAGCACCTCGGTGTCGGGTGCCAATTCCAGCGGCCAGGTCGACTACCTGAACCGCGCGCTGGTCGGCGCCCAGTCCGCCATCTTCGTCGGTGCGCTCGACAAGAACGGCGCGCCCAATGCCAAGGCATCGATGGCGTCGTACTCCAACTACGCGGGTTCCGATCCGGCCGTGCAGCGCAACTTCCTGGTCGTCGGCGTCGATACCAAGAAGACCAACCTGTACGGCACCTCGTTCGCCGCGCCGGTGGTCAGCGGCTACGCCGCCATCCTGGGCAGCAAGTTCAAGGGGGCATCGGCCACGCAGATCACCAACCAACTGCTGAACACCGCACGCACCGACACGGTCGCCAGCTACAACCCGGCCGTTCACGGTCGTGGCGAAGCCAGCCTGTCGCGCGCGCTGGCGCCGGTGTCGATTCGCTGAGGAAGTCGGCCGACGACGCCTGCCCGGGCGTCGTCGGGCTTAACGTTCGGACTGCGCCCGCCAGCGGCGATAGAACGTGCTGCGGCTCCATCCCATGGCTCGCGCGGCGGCGCTGGCACTGCCATGACGGCGAATCAGTGCGGGGCAGTCGGGCGCGTCGTCTTGTACGAGATCTGCCGCCAGTGCATTGCGCAGCGGCGCGGGCAGGGCGTCGAGGTCCAGGGTGGCCCCGTCGTCGGCCAGCGCCATCAAGGTGGCGAAGAGGTTGTCCAACTGGCGCATGTTGCCGGGCCAGGCGTAGCTGGCCAGTGCATCCACCAGGGCGGGCAGCAGTCGAATGCCGCGTCGGTGCGCGCCGTGATGGTCGGCGATGTTCTGGATGATGTCGCGCAGGCCGTCACGCTCGCGCAACGCGGGCAGGGCCAGTGGAAAGTGATTGATCCGATAGAGCAGGTCGGCCCGGAATTCGCCTGCGGCCACTTGCGCATCCAGGTCGCGGTGCGTGGCGCACAGCAGGCGAAAGTGCGCCGGACGTGCTCGTCCGCCGCCCAATGGCGTCACCACGCGGTCCTGCAGCACGCGCAGCAGGCGCGTCTGCAAACCCGGCGGCATGTCGCCGATTTCGTCCAGAAACAGAATGCCGCCGTCGGCTTCCATCAGCCGGCCCGGCATGCCCTTGCGCCGCGCGCCGGTGAAGGCACCTTCCTCATAGCCGAACAACTCGGCTTCGATCAGGTTTTCCGGGACGGCGGCGCAGTTGATGGCGACAAAGGGTGCTTCTGCCAAAGGCCCATTACTGTGCAGCCAACGCGCAAACACTTCCTTGCCAGTGCCGGTTTCGCCTTGAAGCAGCACGGGAATGTCTGCTGCCAGCAGCCGCAGGGCGATATCGAAATGGCGGGCAGGGACACCGGGCAGGAAGCCCGGGTCGTGGCGCGCGGGAGGACTCGACTTCTGCGTGGTCGGTGCTCGGTCGCTGCAGACCGGCGGATGGTCTTGATCGGGCAGGGGCGGGCCATCCGCATCCGTCCGCGACGCGTCCGGCACCTGGGATGGCGTACGGGCGGGTGTGGTCGCCCTCGTCGACGGCACAATAGTTGACTGCGCTACGGCCTGCCGCATCGAATGGGCCGGTCGCACCAATTTCGCGTGGAAGGCTTCGTCCGGCGTGCGCGCGTTCGTGCTGCTCCGGCGCAGCGCGTGCAGCCAACGGTCGGCACCCTCCCGCGAAAAAGTCGCCATCAAGGCGGCCAGCGCCGGGTCATGCGCCGCCTCGCCACTGACGCCCAGCACCTGTCCATCCCGGTTGATCGCCAGCAAGCGCGCCTGTGGCAGCGCCAATTGCCGGGCGTCGGCGTGAATCGCGACGATGGTCGCGTCTGGATGCGCCGCGGCAAAGCACTGCTGGGTCGCGATCGCACTGGCAGCGCAAACCCTGGCCAGCACGTCGTCCGGCGCCCGGTCCGGCGGCCCCGACACATCGATCAACCCCAGCAGTTGTCCCGTCGGCCCATACACCGGCGCCGCTGCGCACGACAAACGATGATGTCGCCGCATGTAGTGTTCGGCCGCATGCACGCGTACCGCGCCATGCATGGCCAGCCCCGTGCCGATGGCATTGGTGCCGCGCGCATGTTCGCTCCAGCAGGCACCGGGGCGCAGCGCCATCCGTTCGGCATCACGCAGGAAATGCGCATCGCCCAGGGTGTCCAGGATCATGCCGTCCGTGTCGCACACCACCGCCACGTGGCCCACCGAGGCCACCTGCGCATGCAGCGACTGCAACTGCGGCCGCGAGGCCAGCAGCAACGGCGCGGCGGCATCCTGCCGTGCGCGCAGTTCGGCATGACCCAACAACGTCGCTTCGGGGCGCGCTTCCTGATCCAGCCCCGACACCTGGCAACGTCGCCATGAATCGGCGATGACATCCTCGACCTGCGGCATGGGCTGCAAGTGGTACGACGCAGATCGGGGTTGATGGATAGCCATGACACCTCCTGGACGAATGCGGTTGGCGTCGGCATCTGGAACAGGCCGACACGGATGCCCCTTGTCGCGCGGAACACATTGACGCAACACGGCTTGGCGCACAGCCGTGGCACGGGTACTGACACAGCATTGGCACGGATTGGGACACCGCTGGCACAGCAACCGTCCCCGATCTTGCGCCGAGCGGGCGGGCGGAACAAGCCGGGGTCGCCCGAACTCATGCTGCGTCGCGCCACGAAAGGCTGCGGCTACCACGCAGCACCTGATGTGCACCGCACAACACGTTGCGACTGGCATGGACTTCGCTCGTATGGACGCGGCACCAAGCCCGGCAGACAGCCGACCAGACAATCGTCGACACAGGAGACATCATGGACGTCAGCACCCGCATCGCCCCGGACCACTACGGCACCCCGGTACAGCTCAAGCAGCGCTACGACAACTTCATCGGTGGCAAGTGGGTCGCGCCCGTGGATGGCCGCTACTTCGACAACGTCACCCCGGTCACCGGCGCGGTGCTTGGCCAGGTGGCCCGCTCGAACGAAAAAGACATAGAACTGGCCCTGGACGCCGCCCACGCCGCCGCGCCGCGCTGGGGCGAAACCGCCGCCGCCGAACGCGCGCGCATCCTCAACCGCATCGCCGACCGCCTGGAAGAAAACCTCGAATTGCTGGCCACGGTCGAAACCTGGGACAACGGCAAGCCCATTCGCGAAACCCGCGCCGCCGACATGCCGCTGGCCGTGGACCACTTCCGTTATTTCGCTGGCGTGCTGCGCGCCCAGGAAGGCGGCCTGTCCGAGATCGACAAAGACACCGTCGCCTATCACTTCCACGAGCCCCTGGGCGTGGTCGGCCAGATCATCCCCTGGAACTTCCCGCTGCTGATGGCCGCCTGGAAGCTGGCCCCTGCGCTGGCTGCCGGTAACTGCGTGGTGCTCAAGCCCGCCGAGCAGACGCCGCTGTCCATCCTGGTGTTCGCCGAGCTGATCGCCGACATCCTGCCGCCGGGCGTGCTCAACGTCGTCAACGGCTTCGGCCTGGAAGCCGGCAAGCCCCTGGCGTCGAGCCGCCGCATCGCCAAAATCGCCTTCACCGGCGAGACCACCACCGGCCGGCTCATCATGCAGTACGCCTCGCAGAACATCATCCCGGTCACGCTGGAACTGGGCGGCAAATCGCCCAACATCTTCTTCCCCGACGTCGCAGCGGAAGACGACGACTTCTTCGACAAGGCCATCGAAGGCTTCGTGATGTTCGCCTTGAACCAGGGCGAGGTGTGCACCTGCCCCAGCCGCGCCCTGGTCCATGAATCCATCTACGACCGCTTCATGGAGCGCGCCCTGCAACGCGTGGCCGCCATCAAGCAAGGCAACCCGCTCGACCCCGACACCATGATCGGTGCGCAGGCCTCGAACGAACAACTGCAGAAGATCCTGTCCTATCTGGACATCGGCAAGCAGGAAGGCGCGCAAGTGCTGGCAGGCGGCGAGCAGGCGCAACTGCAGGGCGACCTGAAAGGTGGTTTCTACGTCAAGCCCACCGTCTTCAAGGGCACCAACCGCATGCGCGTGTTCCAGGAAGAGATCTTCGGCCCGGTGGTGTCGGTGGCCACCTTCAAGGACGCGGACGAAGCCCTGCAAGTCGCCAATGACACGCTGTACGGCCTGGGCGCCGGCGTCTGGTCACGCGATGGCAACACCGCCTACCGCATGGGCCGCGCCATCAAGGCAGGCCGTGTGTGGACCAACTGCTACCACGCATACCCGGCGCATGCGGCGTTCGGCGGCTACAAGCAATCGGGCATCGGCCGCGAGAACCACGCCATGATGCTGAACCACTACCAACAGACCAAGAACCTGCTGGTGAGCTACAGCGGCAAGAAGCTGGGCTTCTTCTAAGGAGACCGACATGGATGGTCCCACCCCTCGCGTCATCGCCACCGACGCCGCGCTGGCATTCATCGAACAACTGCGGGCAAAACACGGCCCGCTGATGTTCCACCAGTCCGGCGGCTGCTGCGACGGCAGCGCACCCATGTGCTACCCCGATGGCGAATTCATGGTGGGACCGTCCGACGTCAAACTTGGCGACATCGGCGGCAGCCCGTTCTACATGGGCGCCGACCAGTTCGAGTACTGGGAGCACACGCAGCTCATCATCGACGTGGTGCCGGGCCGGGGCGGAGCCTTCTCGCTCGACAGCGCCGAGGGGCAGCGCTTCCTGACGCGATCACGCCTGTATTCGGATGAGGAGTGGGCGCAGGTGGCAGCGGTGGAACGACTGTCGTGACCTGGCTGTCATGTCTTGCGCGTGCAGGCGGGCCAACGGCCAGACCTGACAGGTGGATGGGCCTGTTCTACAGAAGCCCGTGTCAGTAAGCGTATTCGACCGTCACGCGATTCCTGGCGCCTTGCAAAGGCGCCATGCGGCCGCCGCCCGTGACCCGGAACATCATCACGAAGCCGCCATCTGCGGCCCGCCCCGCGAATGCAGGCGTTTTGCCACGGCCTTGGGCGGTGATATCCACGCAATCCTGCGCATGGCGATAGCAAAGCCGTACTTCGAGCCCGGGGCGTCGCGTAGCCACGTCCCACTCCCAGCCCACCTGCTGGATGCGGCCATTGGCGGGCGGGTCGCCCACGACCGGGAAGCTGGTCGAATACCACTGGCCGGTGGCGTGTACGGTCGGTCCGACCGCCTGTGAGCTGTAGCTCCCGCTGGTGGCCGCCTGCGCGGCACCCAGCAGGCCAGTCACTACGCCCGCCAACACGCCAGCCATCAACCAGGGCAGGACACGCATCGCCATCAGTCCTTCTTGCTGCGCGTGTCGTGCTTCATCACGCGATCCTTCTCGCGCTGCCAATCGCGTTCCTTGGCGGAATCACGCTTGTCGTACAGCTTCTTGCCCTTGCCCAGCGCGAAGTCGAGCTTGATGCGCGAGCCCTTGTAATGCAGGTTCAGCGGGACCAGGGTGAAACCCTTCTGTTCGACCTTGCCGATCAGCTTGCTGATCTCGCTGGCGTTCAACAGGAGCTTGCGGGTGCGGGTGGCGTCAGGGTGGATGTGAGTCGAGGCGCTCTCCAGCGGGCTGATGTGCATGCCCAGCACGTAGAGTTCGCCGTCGCGCACGATCACGTAGCTTTCCTTGAGTTGCACGCGCCCGGCCCGAATCGCCTTCACTTCCCAGCCTTCCAGGACCAGACCGGCCTCGAAGCGCTCTTCGATGAAGTACTCGTGCGAGGCCTTGCGGTTGTCGATGATGCTCATACGGCGCGACCGGTAAAATAACCAATTCTAGCAATGAGCCAGGGATAGTCTCCGAATGAGTAACGTAAAGCGGTCGGTGTTGGTTCCGTACAGCGCCGCACAGATGTTCGACCTCGTCGCCAAGGTCGAAGACTATCCGCAGTTCATGCCTTGGTGCGGCGGGTCGGAAGTCCACGCGCGCGATGAACACGGCCTCGATGCCTCGGTCACCATCGCCTTCGCCGGCATGAAGCAGACCTTCCGCACGCGCAACACGCACGAGTACCCCACGCTGATCGTGCTGAAGCTGGTCGACGGCCCGTTCTCGGCGCTCGATGGCCGCTGGGAATTCGTGCCGCTGGCCGAAGACGCCTGCAAGGTGCTGTTCACCCTGGAATACGCGTTCTCCAGCAAGGCGCTGGAAATGCTGATCGGCCCGGTGTTCAACCGCGTGGCCACCGGCTTCATCGACGCCTTCACGCAGCGCGCCGAACAGGTCTATGGTTGATCCCGACGACGGCGGCGCCGACAGCATCGCGCGCCGCGCCATCGACGCCGCCGCCAAGGCCACCACGCGGGCACACATCGCCAAGGCTGCTGGCCAGTGGGCAGAGGCGTTGGCCAACCCCCATCTGCTTGCCATGACCAGCGGGCCCGCCGTCATCGGCGTCGAACTGGTGCACGCGTGGCCCCAGGGCGAAGGCATCGAGCAGTGGACACGCGCCCTGCGCCTGCCAGCCAACGCGACGGTCGGGCAGGCGCTCTGGGCCAGCGGTTTCGTCGATGCCTTTCCTGCCGTCGACCTCGATCGCGGCGGCATCGGCGTGTACGGACAGTTGCGCGGCCCCCACGATGTGTTGCGCGATGGCGACCGCATCGAGATCTACCGCCCGCTGGACTTCGACCCCACGGTGTCGCGCCGCCGCCGGGCCGCGCACGCCCTGAAAGCGCGCGACACACGCAAAACAAGCAAGCCCTGACGCAGAAAGTTACCCTGGATAAGCGTATAATCTGGCTTTGCGCCAGTGGGGTTTGCCGTGCGTCTCGTTCAACAAGCGCTCACCTTCGACGATGTGTTGTTGGTGCCAGCGTATTCGGAAGTGTTGCCTCGCGACACGAATCTCCGTACGCGTCTAACGCGTAACATCACGATCAACATTCCGCTGCTGTCGGCAGCGATGGATACCGTCACCGGATCGCGCCTGGCCATTGCCATGGCCCAGGAAGGCGGTATCGGGATCATCCACAAGAACATGTCTGCCGACGAGCAGGCCCGCGAAGTGGCGCGCGTCAAGCGCCATGAGTCGGGTGTCGTCGCCGACCCGATCACCATCTCGCCCGCCATGAAGGTGCGCGACGCCATCGCGTTGCAGCGCCAGCACGGCATCTCGGGCCTGCCTGTGGTCGAAGGCCGCCAACTGGTCGGCATCATCACCAACCGCGACCTGCGTTTCGAAGAGCGCCTGGACGAACCCGTCCGCCTCGTCATGACGCCGCGTGACCGCCTCATCACCGTCCGTGAAGGCGCATCGCTGGAGCAGGCGCAGGCGCTGATGCACCAACACCGTCTGGAACGCGTGCTGGTCGTCAACGACTCGTTCGAACTGCGCGGCCTGATGACCGTCAAGGACATCAACAAGACCACCGAACACCCCTGGGCCTCGAAAGATGCGCAAGGCAAGCTGCGCGTCGGCGCCGCCGTCGGCGTGGGTGGCAGCACCGAAGAACGCGTTGAAAAGCTCGTCGCCGCTGGCGTCGACGTGCTGGTCGTCGACACCGCCCACGGTCACTCGCACGGCGTGATCGAAGGCGTGCGCTGGGTCAAGAAGCATTACCCGCAAGTCGAAGTCATCGGCGGCAACATCGCCACCGGCGCAGCCGCGCTGGCCCTGGTCGAAGCCGGCGCCGACGCGGTCAAGGTCGGCATCGGCCCGGGCTCCATCTGCACCACGCGTATCGTCGCCGGTGTGGGCGTGCCCCAGGTCACCGCCATCAGCAACGTCGCCGAAGCCCTCGAAGGCACCGGCGTCCCGCTGATCGCCGACGGCGGCATCCGCTACTCGGGCGACGTCGCCAAGGCCCTGGCCGCTGGCGCGTACACCGTGATGATGGGTAGCATGTTCGCCGGCACCGAAGAAGCGCCGGGTGAAGTCGTCCTGTACCAGGGCCGCTCGTACAAGAGCTATCGTGGCATGGGCAGCCTGGGCGCGATGACCGAAGGCTCGGCCGATCGCTACTTCCAGGACCCGGCCAACAACGCCGACAAGCTCGTCCCCGAAGGCATCGAAGGCCGCGTCGCCTACAAGGGCAGCGTCGTCGCCATCCTGTACCAGCTGGTGGGCGGCGTGCGCGCCTCCATGGGCTACTGCGGATGCGCCACTATCGACGACATGCGGACCAAGACCGAATTCGTCCAGATCACTTCCGCGGGCATCCGCGAGTCGCACGTCCACGACGTCACGATCACCAAAGAAGCCCCCAACTACCGGATGGAGTAAGTCCGGTAGCGCCAGCGGCCCGACGCCTACCCGTCGGGCCGCTGGCATTTACGGACCATGAAAACATGCATGATCGAATCCTGATCCTCGACTTCGGCTCGCAGGTCACCCAACTCATCGCCCGCCGCGTGCGCGAATCGCAGGTCTACTGCGAAGTCTACCCCTGCGACGTCGACGAAGCCTTCATCCGCGCCGAAGTAGAGAAGGGCGGCCTGAAGGGCATCATCCTCAGCGGCAGCCACGCGTCGTCGTACGAAGACGGCTCCATGAAGGCCCCCCAGGGCGTGTTCGACGCCAAGGTGCCCGTGCTGGGCATCTGCTACGGCATGCAGACCATGGCGGCCCAACTGGGCGGCAAGGTCACCTACAGCGACCACCGCGAATTCGGCTACGCCGAAGTGCGCGCGCATGGCCACACCAAGATGCTGGAAGGCATCGAAGACCACCGCACCGAAGCCGGCCACGGCATGCTCAAGGTCTGGATGAGCCACGGTGACCAGGTCACCGCGCTGCCGCCCGGCTTCAAGCTCATGGCCTCGACCCCGTCGTGCCCCATCGCCGGCATGGCCGACGAAGAACGCGGCTTCTACGCCGTCCAGTTCCACCCGGAAGTCACGCACACCGTCAAGGGTGCCGAAATGCTCGCGCGTTTCGTGCACGACATCTGCGGCTGCGGCACCGACTGGAACATGCCCAACTACGTCGACGAAGCCGTCGCCAAGATCCGCGAACAGGTTGGTGACGACGAAGTCATCCTCGGCCTGTCGGGCGGCGTCGACTCGTCCGTGGCCGCGGCCCTGATCCACAAGGCCATCGGCGACCAACTGACCTGCGTCTTCGTCGATCACGGCCTGCTGCGCCTGGACGAAGGCAAACAGGTGATGAAGACTTTCGCCGACAACATGGGTGTCAAAATCATCCACGTCGACGCCACCGCCCAGTTCATGGGCAAGCTGCGCGGCGAAAGCGACCCCGAAGCCAAGCGCAAAATCATCGGCCGCGAATTCGTCGAAGTCTTCCAGGACGAATCCGTCAAGCTCAAGAGCGCGAAGTGGCTGGCCCAGGGCACCATTTACCCCGACGTCATCGAATCGGCCGGCGCCAAGACCGGCAAAGCCGTCACCATCAAATCGCACCACAACGTCGGCGGCCTGCCCGACACGTTGAAGCTGCAATTGCTGGAACCGCTGCGCGAACTGTTCAAGGACGAAGTGCGCAAGCTGGGCGTCGAGCTTGGCCTGGCCCCTGAAATGGTCTACCGCCACCCATTCCCCGGTCCCGGCCTGGGCGTGCGTATTCTGGGCGAAGTGAAGCAGGAATATGCAGACCTGCTGCGCCGTGCCGATGCCATCTTCATCGAAGAACTGCGCAACACCATCGATCCGGCTACTGGCAAGAATTGGTACGAGCTTACGTCACAAGCGTTTGCGGTGTTCCTGCCGGTTAAGTCGGTGGGGGTGATGGGCGATGGGCGTACTTACGACTACGTCGTTGCGCTGCGCGCGGTGCAGACGAGTGACTTCATGACGGCTGGCTGGGCTGAGCTGCCGTATTCGCTGCTGGGGAAGGTGTCGGGGCGGATTATTAATGAAGTGCGCGGGATCAATCGGGTGGTTTATGACGTGAGTTCCAAGCCGCCGGCTACGATTGAGTGGGAATGATTCGGGAAGGCGCAAGAACGCGCAATAACGAGTAAGAGACGAGACTAAAGCCCTGTTTTTTCAGGGCTTTTTTCTTGAGCTAGCGAAACGGGGCGCAGCGACGCGCAACGTCAAGCATTTTCTGTCGCTGGTTTCTGCGTTGGTACTTTGCTTCAGCGGTACCAGCAGCGAGCAGAAATACCAGCGGTTGAAAAGCGGCGCGATGATGGTATCGAATCAAGCCAACTTACTGATTTTTAAGGGAAAAAATCCTGAAAATCGGTGGTTGATAATGATGGTACGGATACCGACTAGGCGCCATGCTCACTGAAACAAAGCTCAAGAATCTCAAGCCTGCGGAGAAGGCCTACAAGGTCACAGACCGCGATGGTCTTTATGTGAACGTGCTGACTAGCGGCGGCATCTCTTTCCGCTTTAACTACCGTATCAACGGACGCCAGGAGACGCTCGTCTTTGGTCGGTATGGCGTTGGTGGCATCACGCTTCTCGAAGCGCGGGAGCAGCTCGCGGAGGCGAAAAAGTTGCTTGCGGCCGGCAAGTCCCCAGCTCGCAGCAAGGCGAGGGAAAAAGCAAAATCAGCGGGTGCGATTACGTTCGGGGCCTGGGCTGATCGCTGGCTGGCCGAACATGACATGGCCGAGTCCACGCGTGACATGCGTCGCTCGGTGTATCAACGCGAGCTCCAGCCGAAGTACGGCAACCTGAAGATGGATGAGATTACCGAGGCCGATGTCCGGGCACTCTGCGACAAGATCGTTGCTCGTGGTGCACCCGCCACGGCCATCCACGCGCGTGAGACGGTGCAGTGGGTCTATAAATTTAGTCAACTCAAGGGCCATCTCTACGAGAACCCTGCGGCCTCCATCGCCCCGACGTCGATTGCTCGATTCAGGCCGCGCGAACGAACGCTTTTGCCAGAAGAGATAGCGATCCTTTATGTCTACCTGGAAAAGGTCGCTACGGCTCCGACGATTAGGCTCGCCGTAAAGCTCCTCTTGCTCACCATGCTTCGCAAGAACGAACTGGTTTGCGCCGTCTGGGATGAAATCAACTTCACTGACGCAGTTTGGACTATTCCGGCGGCTCGGATGAAGCGCCGGCAACCCCACGTCATCTACTTGTCGAACCAGGCGCTGGATATCCTGGTTGCGCTGAAAACGTGCGCAGGTGGTTCAAAGTATCTTTTGCCGTCTCGATACGATCAGGACGAGCATATGAGCATGGCGACGCTGAATGTGGCCACGAAGGCCGTGTGTGTCGCGGCTCAAAAGGACGGCAAGTCGTTGGGACATTTTTGCCCGCACGACCTCCGGCGGACTGGATCGACCTTGCTGCATGAGGCCGGATACAACACCGACTGGATCGAGAAGTGCTTGGCGCACGAGCAGCGGGGTGTCCGAGCGGTGTACAACAAGGCCGAATATGCCGAGGGGCGTCGGCAGATGCTGCAGGCCTGGGCGGATCTTATCGACGGGTGGACGCGGCAACCGGAATGAAGCCAGGCGCGGCGATTTTTCTGGCAGCTTCTTTGCGCTCGATGATCCAAGTGTCGACCTCATCAAGATCCCATACGACGCGGCGGGGTGCGATCGCAAACCGCTGAGGAAACTCCCCTTTCTTTTCCATTTCCTGGATGGTGCGGGCGGATAGTGGGATTTTCTTGAGCAACTGATCCATGTCGATCAGCACGCGGCCAGATCGCATATCCTTCGAAGACAGCTCGCGGGGAGACGCGGCCGCCATAATCACGGCGTGGTCCATGTGGATTCCTTGAGGTTGATAGGGGGTGCCGCCCAGTGCGTCAGCCGTAGGCATGGTCAGATTCCTTGCCTGTACTGGCGGTGCCCGCACCAAGCACGGCAAACGAGACAGCCCACACCCACGGGTTGGTGTCCCAGCTCCCAGCGCCGTTGGCCCGCCAGCAGCGCACGCGCGCCGGTACTGGGTTGGTGGTCATTGCAGATCCTCTTCGGCGAATGCTGACGTGTAGTGAGGCGTGTATCCGCCCTGGACCCAGTAATGCTGGTCGCAGCAGGGACACTCGATGACGGCCTGCGCCTCGTCTGGGGCGAGGGCGAACAGGTCGGCGCTGGACGTGGGCTCGCCGTACAGCATCTCGTCGGTGCTCATCTCGTGGTCGCAGTGCGGGCACGTGGGCGCCGGGGTGCGGTGGTGGTCAGCCATGCTGCGCACCCCCATCCAGCTGGGACGGTGAGGCGGCTGCTTTCGACGCAGCGATCTGCGCCTGGACCTCGCGGTGTTCCTGCATTCCTGCCCCGCATTCCAGGCAGTGCGTCCACACGCCGAGCGGGGGCCGGCCGTCGTCCTGATCGCCGTATTCCGCGTCAGGGATGAAGTTCTCAGGCCACTGCGCCTTGGGCGCACCGACCGAGTGGCCGATGGCGGGCTTGCCCGTGCGCCAGCCGCAGATGTGCGGCCCGACACCGTAGTGCGGAAAAACGGAGTGACCGTCGCCGTCGTGGCACAACTCGCAGAACACGTCGCTCATGCTGCACCTCCATCCTGCTGCGTGCAGGCGTCGATGCGCCGCCTTCCGGTCTTCAGCCAGTTGACGTAGCGCATCCCCACGAAGAGGTCGCTGGGATGCAGCCAGCTCGTGCCGTCGTCGCCGACGAACTCGTCGTCAGCCTGGATCGTGTCGCCTTCGTCCAGCAGCCGATACCGCGTATCCGGTTGCTCGCCCGCCATCGGCTGCGCATCGGTCGGGGCTACGTCCTGTAAGGGCGCAGGGCGGGTGTAGAGGGCAACCTCGGTGTATTGCGCGTCTGCCGGCTGATTGACATTGATACTATCGACCTCGTCTCGCAGGTCGCCACGCTCGCCCGAAACGCACAGCTCGTCGAAGTACGGCTTTCCATCAGGGGTGGCGATGCCGTACATGAACGGCTGCGCATCCTGCACTACGTCGCCACACTCGACACACACGCCGTCTGCGGGCCGCACGTGTTCACTGTGTTCGCACTGCTGCGCATCCGGCACGGCTTGCACATCAGGCCGTTCAGCCATGAGCAGCATCATGGCGTAAACCTGCCCCGCTGCGTGCCCATTGATGGCCCCGTCCGTCACCGCCGCGCCGTGAATGCACATAGCTATCGACGGCTGATCGGGCACGAGACGCCAGCCCTGCGGGGTGGCATGGCGCGCACCAGGTGCGGCAGCCAGTGCTGGGGCTGCGGCGATCATTGCGCGGTAGATCACCGCCGGATCATTGCCGCCTGTGCGCTCGTAGTATTCGCGTGCGGCAGCAGCACCGGCCCGGACCATTTCAGCGGTCGGTCGCGCAGGCACGGATGTGCAGGTGTGTTCGTTGTTCGTGGTCATGCTGCGGCTCCTTGATCGCACAGGCCATACGACGATGAGCAGCCCAAGGGCTCCAGCGCGTCGGCGAGTAGGTCGTACTGGCGCCCGCCGCGCGTGGTGCGGGACCACTCGACGCGGGCGTGGATGTTGAGGTCGGCGAAGATCACCCGGCGGTCGGGCGATGAGTGGGCATCAGCCATGAAGGTCGACCCGCCGCGCTTGCACGCTTGGCTGACCAACTGTTCCCACTCGGCAATCAACGCGATGTGCTCGGGCCAGCGCGCAGCGATCTCGCGCAGCTCGTCCTTGGCGACGTTGATGCACGGCATGCACCCGACGCGGTTCATTCCCTGCAGATACAGCGGGTTCGGCCGCACGCCTGCCGCAGCGCTGTAGGCAAATACCTGCGCTGCGGACCAGTCGACGATCGGGCGGTAGATGAACATGCCCCCGCCCAGGGGTTCGAATAGCGCTGCATCGCGTCGATTCAGCGACTCGTCGCGCCTGACGCCCTGCCACGACACGACTGTGTGCCCCTGATCGGCCAGCCCCATCTGAAACTCCACCGCCGGGTTTCGCTTCAGCTCCTGGGTGCAGAACTGCGCCATGCGAGACGGAAAGCGCCCTTTCCAGAGGCACAAGTCCAGGAACGGGTTGCCGGTCGGATGCAGCACGGCCAGTGCTCGGCGCTTCGCCCGGTTTGTCCAGCGCACGCGGCGGCCAGCGACCTTGCGCGTTTTCTGCACAGGCACCGTCACCGTGCTGCCATCGCGCTGCTTCTGCTGCTTCGTGATGATCGCGCCGTCGCCCGGGCGCCGCGCATACACCGGCATTCCGTTCACGTCGAATACCGGAAGCCGAAGCACTTCACGGCTCGTTCGCTGATCACGGGCGATGAATGCACGCTTCGCAGCAATCTCGTCATCGAAACTGGCCCGCAGCCGCGTGATAGCAATGTCCAGCCGTGCCTCGAGGTAATCGAGGTAGTCGTAGACGGCCTGGTGTTCGTTGCCGGTGTCGCAGAACATCGCCACAACGCGATGCCGGCCGAACCGCGCAAGCGCGATCAGCAGCGTGGCGAGGCTGTCTTTGCCGCCAGACACTGACACGACGTGGATGATGCTCATGATGCGCGCACCTTGTGCCACCCATCACTTCGATCAGCCCCCTCAGCCCAGATTGCATCAAGCAGGTAGTGAGACCGGCTCGCGGCCAGAATTTGGAATGGCAGCCCGGCGCGGAACGCCGCGGCCGACGCCCAAAGGGCGGCGTAGCGGTCCACCTGCGACAGGCCCTGGGCGCGAGGGCGAATGTCCCGGCGAAACTCGCCCAGGTAGAAGTGTCCGCCGAGCACGGCGACGGTGTCGCCAACCTGGCAGTCAGCAAGCGTGCAACGCGCAGGCGGAACGGCCACCTCGGCATAGCCGGGCGGCGGGAATCGGTGGGTCATGGAAGGCTTCCGAGAATGACAGCGTGTTAGCTGACGCGGGACGGGCGGTGGAATACGATGGCGGCCACACAACGTGGAGACGTCAATGCCCGAGTTCGAAGTGTTCGATGACAGTGACGATCGGTACATCGTCTGGCTGAACAACAACCCGCACGGTTTCGTCTTGAACGTCAGTCGGGATAACAAGACGTACCTCGTTCGAATGCACCGGGCCGTCTGCGGCCGCGCAAGAGACGAGCGGAACGAGCACGGGGGCTTGACCGAGCGGGGTTACATAAAGGTCGGCGCTCTGCGCGAGGAGCCATTGCACGAATGGCACGCCACGCACCGACCACGCGCAGCACTGCTTCGATGCAAGTTTTGCCTAAAAGGCGTAGGCGAGCCGGTGTGAATGGAGTTCGCCGTGGTCAAGCATTCGATCAACTACTGGTGGGTCAACCACAAGCAGACACACCGTGCCGAGATTGACGGCGGCTACATCTGGAGCCCGAAGGTCAAGTCCAATGGCGGTCGAAATCAGAGCTACGACAACCTGACGTTGGTCGGGCCGGGCGACATTGTGGTTTCCTACGCTGGCGGCACTATCAAGGCGATCGGCGTCGCCGCCGCCGGCCATCGAGAAGAGGCCAAGCCCGAGGAATTTGGCAGTTCGGGCGATGCCTGGGGCTCGGACGGCTGGCTAGTACCGATCGAGTGGCAGATGGTCAACCAGCCGATCGTCCCAAAAACGCACCTCGAGACGATTCGCCCGCTGCTTCCGGAACGTCACTCACCGATTCAGCCTGAGTCCGGCAACGGCAACCAGGGCGTGTACCTCGCAGCCATCTCCGAAGAGTTGGGTGAGTTTCTTCTGAGGCTGGCTGGCCATGATGGTGAGGCTGTGCTCGAACAGGCCGACGCAGCTCGCGGCAATGCCGAAGCAGATCAAGCCGAGTTGGCTATTGCTAAGCTTCCCATTGCAAACACCGAGAAGTCGCAACTTGTGATGGCACGCAGAGGGCAGGGCGCCTTTCGGCTGAATGTCTCAAAGATCGAAGCGGGTTGCCGGTTAACAGGCACGACCGACAAGCGCTTCTTGATCGCTAGCCATATTAAGCCCTGGTCAGTCTGCGACAACAGCGAGCGACTGGATGGCAGCAATGGGCTTCTTCTTGCGCCCCATGTCGACCGTCTGTTCGATCAGGGCTGGATCTCGTTCAAGGACGACGGGGCATTGCTCATTGCTTCCGACGACGTAGGGCAGGTGTTGCGCGAATGGAAATTGGAGCTGAGTATTAGCCCGCAGCCATTCACTCCGTCACAACGTTCATATCTCGCGTATCACCGCGCCCATGTACTCCGCACTAACCGCAGCTCGGCACCGCAAATCTAAGTAGGCGAATAAACTGAGTGACTTGCCGAAGGCGAAAAAAGAAGGAATTGGGAGTAGGGCGCGAGCGCGCCCTGGGGCTTGCCGTCATGGTATGACTCCTGAGAGGCGGTTGCCCCTACCTCCCAGACGCCAAGCCCTCCTGGATGTGTCAGCATCAGGGACAGCGGGGCGATCTCCGCTTTTGGGCGCAAGCTTTGCGGTTGGTAAATGCTCTTCCCCCGTGGAGGGCGGGAAAGCAAGACTGAGCTCGTGAAATTACTGGGTAAAGCTCACCTAGGGTTTGCGGGCCTCCACTGGCTCGGGCCATATCATTCCTCAGAAACTGGTACAGCAAGAAGCTGGATGGGTTTCGTGAGCCTAGCGTCCTAGGTTTGTCTTGCGCTGTACTGAACCGACTTACCCGACCAGGCGGCGATGCATACCCCTGGAACAGTCGGAGCCCAAAAATTTGGACATAAGATCCTCCTTTTTGAGAGCTCTTATTGTACAGCCCCAGAAACGAGCTTTACCAGATCAGGGCTTACTCCGTGTCGATCGGTCTGAATGATGCGTTCATGGGTCAGGATTCCGTTTCGAGGGCGTCGAAGAGTGACGGCATCGACGCCTCCCGCTCTGCACCCTTGAGGTAGTGCACTTGGTCGAGGAAGTAGGCGGGGTTGAGCTCCGACCCTCCGCCGCGCCGGCCCTTGAGGATCGCCCTGTAGGGAACGGTGCCGAGCCCGCAGAAGGGGTCGTAAACCAGCTCGCCCGGATTGCTGTAGCGCTCAATCAGGCGGTCAACGATGTCGAACTGCAGCGGGCATACATGCTTCTCGACCGCACGGTTAGTCTGCTGGCCGTTGAGGGTGCGCATCCGATTCACGTCGTGCCACACGTCATTGTGGTGACTGCCAGGCGCCAAGCTCATGAAGGTAGAAGGCAGCGCGCCGCGGGCCTCGAGCTCTTCGCCGATCTTCACGTGGAAGTCGTAGTCGTAGACGTTCTGCAGGGTGAACTTGGTGAACAAGCTGGCCAGCTTGTCCGGACCCAGGCCTGCGAGCTCGTCGGCGGTGATCTGCCGGTTCCCGCTCGATCGCCAGAACGCATGCGCATCGACCTGCCAGTGCGCGCGGGTGTATTCGGTCTTGGTCTTTGCCACCGGCACGTCGGCGTAGCCCTTCGAGCGGTCTGTCTGGGGCTTGCGAAACAGGACGATGTATTCCGGGGAGCCGACGCCCATCTTCGAGCCGTCCTTGCACTGCTCGGACCAGCCGAGCCGGTAGGTCTGATTGTTCTCGCGCACTACGTCGGTGACGACGGTGATCAAGCCCATGTAGTCAAAGCCGTGTTTCCGGCCATGCATGATGGCTTCGCAATGGAAGGGGCTGACCGTTGGCGCGCCGGCGCCGGTGACGTTGCCGAACAGGATCCTGTCTTTCACGTGGCAGCAGTACAGCCGGCCAGGTTTCAGGATGCGCAGAAGTTCGGGCGTCAGGTGATCCATCTGCGACCAGAAGTGCTCGTTGCTCTCGGTGTGGCCGAAGTCGTTGTAACTGGGGCTGTATTCGTAGTGGTTCGCGAAGGGGATGCTCGTCACGATCAGGTCGACGTGGTTCTTCGGCTGCAGCTGCGCTTCCTTCACGCAGTCGTTGTTTGCGACGGAGAACAGGTCGCCTTTCACCTCCAGGCGCTCAATGCCGATCGAGCGTGCGAGCGTCTCTTGCATGGCCAGCTGGTTCAGGCCGTACTTCTTGATGATCTCGGTCATGTTTCTCACCATCTCGTCGTGCTGCACCCATTTCGCCTGCAGCGTTCGGAGTACTTCGCGCTCCGCTTCGCTGTAGACGATGTCGATCCGCACGCGGTGCGGCTGCTGGAACCGCTGCACGCGGTGGATTGCCTGGATGAAGTCGTTGAACTTGAAGCCGATGCCCGCGAAGATCTCGCGGTGGCAGTGCCGCTGGAAGTTGCAGCCGCTGCCGGCGATGACCGGCTTCGTCGAAAGCAGGCGGTGAACGCCGTTGCCGAAGTCGACGATGCGCTGCTCGCGCAAGTCGAGCTCTTGGCTGCCCCATACGCTGACGGCGTCCGGGAGCGCGTCCTGGATCGCGTGGCGCTCGGCCTCAAGGTCGTGCCAGATGACGAAGTGATCATTCGGCGCTTCGTTCACGATCTCGGCCACCTTCGCGACGCGGGCCGGCATGCTGTCGCGCTTCTCGCTGGCCGCGGCGCTGAGGCCGAGGGCAGGGTTCTGGAACATCAGGTTCTGCCCGTCACGATCAGCGCCAGCCTGGGTGTAGTCGGTTGGCACTTCGTGATAGACGACCTCGAGCTCCGGCAACTGGTAGCCCTCGTCGGAATAGCCCAGATCGCTCGGGTACTGCACGAAGACGGCCCAACTGGACACCCACAGCCAGAACTCTTGTTCCTTGTGCGGGTATAGCGTCAGGTTGCCGGCCTTCTCGCTGTCGCGCTGGAAGAATCGCGTCAGCGCTTGGCCAGAGTCCATGACGCCCAGGAAAGCGGCGTAGTGGATCAGTTCCTTGAAGCGGTTGGGGCTGGGCGTCGCGGTGTTCACCAGCTTGAACGGCACGCCGTCGAACAACGGCAAGAATTCTTGGTAGGTCTTGCTGCCGAAGCTGCGCAGGACGCTCGCCTCGTCCAGACTGACCGCGGCAAACAACGCTGGATCCAGCTTGCCGTCGCGAATCGTCTCGTAGTTCGTGATGTAGAAGCGCTGGCCAGCCGTCATCTCGGCTGCAGACCGAATGAACACAAGGTGCACGCCGAGCATTGCAGCGTCGCGGATCAGTTCCTGGCGCACGCCAAGCGGGCATACGATTAGCCCGTCGCCGGCTGCGCTGGTGAGGATCTGGCGCAGCCATTCGCATTGCATGATTGACTTGCCTAGGCCGAACTTGGCGAACACCGCGCGGTTGCCGCCCAAAACTGCCCAGCGCACGATGTCGCGCTGATGCGGGTACAGGGTGGGGTGGATGTTGCTGGGTTCCACCTGAAAGCCTTTGAAGCTGGCCATCTTGATCTTCGCCCGCAGGAACTGCAGGTATGCGTCGTCATCGTCATGCATGGGTGAGGCTCCGAACCAAGTCGCCTCGCAGATAGCGGGCGACGTTGCGGTGAGATTCGCTTAGGGCCTGCAGCGCTAGGCCCTCGGTGGAGAGATCGAGAAGCTCGCGCAGCAGGTTGACGGAGGCGCGCACCGCGGACAGCTCGGCGCCACTGGCCCCATACTGGCCGGTGCGGGTGTGGCGTTCGCCGATCGCCGCCAAGGCGTCCGCTGTAGCGTGGAAGACAGGAAGGCAGGCGGCGAACTGCTGTTTTTCGTTGCTGTGGTCATGAAGCCGCCTGGCCAGGCCGTCGGCAAACGCATTGAACTGGACGAGCAGCACGAAGTTGTCTTCAGTGCATACGCCCGCAGTCAGCGCGGTCAGTGACGCATCTGGCTTGCCGACGAGAACGTCCCGGAGGTGCGTGGGCAAGGGCGACGTCTTTGCACTGATCATCGTCTCGCGATAGACCAGCGCGCCGAGGGCTTTGTCGAAATACCGCTGCGGCCTGCGGTGCTGTTCGGCGCGCCGCTGCGCCCGGTTCATGCGCTGTCGCGCGCGGGCTCTCCGCCCAGCGCGGCCACGACATCTGCGATCAGCTTCGACACTTCACCGGCCATCAGGGTGAAATCGGCATCGAAGCGCTCATCGTCACCCGCACCCGACGACATGTCGGCCTGCTCCTTGAGCACGTCCAACGCCGCAATTCGCTTGAGCGCCAGGGATTCGGTCAGTACGAACGACACGCGATCGGCCCAGGTCATGGCCAGACGCGTGCACTGTTTGCCGCCCTCAATGTGGCGGCCGACCTCGGCGGACTCGATGGCATGCCGGACGTAGCGGACAGCGGCCTTGCTCTCGCCGCACGCGCGCAGCTCGGTGTCCTGATCGATGGTCAGGTTGGCCGGCGCTTCCTCCGCCAGCAGCCAGCTCGTCAAGGCAGCGGCGGGCGACTGGTTCACGTGCAACAAGGTCAAGGGCAGGGGATCGATGGCCTTGTGCAGCATCTGCACGACTTCATCGCACACCGTGGTGGATGCGGCATCGATCACCAGCCAGCCATTGACGGTGTCGATCCAGATGCGTGTGTCACGGTAGAGGCTGAACGCCTTGGGGCGCAGCTCGTCGGTAACCGCCTCCTTGATCTCGCGCATCTGCTTGCGGCTGGGCTTGAAGCCTTGCTGGGCTTCGATCTCGGCAGCCTTAGCCTTGGCAAACTGGTTCACCACGCTGGCCGGCAGCAGTTTCTTCTCGGTGCGCAGGGTCAGCAGCAACTGGCCGGCCACGCCATGCACAAGCATGTCGTTCTCGCGCGGCGACACCCAGCCCATGTTCTTGGCATCGAGGGCGCCGCCAGGGGCAAACGCATGGGGCACCAGGGCTGCGTGGATTTGTTCGGCCGTCATCGGCCAGGGCGTGGGCAGGCGATACACCTGCAGGCTCTTGAACCAGGGCATGGAATTTCCTGTCGGGAAAGGCGCGCCAGACTGTGGCGCGATAGGTATGATTTGGCGCGTCTACTTGGGAGCGGCAATGAAAGGATCGGATTGGGCGAGCCTCGGTGCGCTTTCTCTCGCGCTTCTTTTCGCGGCAATCCTGGCGCGAGGGTGGCCGGACTTTGGGTCAAAAGGCTGGGAGGCAGGCGGAGTGTTGGCAACCGCAACTGCCTCGGTTGTGGCGCTGTATTTCGGTCTTCATGCTCAGCGCGAAGCACGCAGAAAGCAGCGCGCGACAGCTCAGTTGATCGAAGCAGTTCTGAGGCCTGAGTTACTTGAAATACACCGTAAGTGCTTGAACCTGCTTACGCGCAGCATTGATATGAACCAGAGAGGCGCGGGGGAGGAACTGACAGAGTCAGTCCACGACTCGTATGGTGAAGCGGCCAAGTCACTGGTTCTTCTGGCGGCTGACCGGTACTTTGAGCAACTGCCAATGCTGGGGGAAAAGCGCGCTGCCGAAGTGGCGAACATTGTTGGTCGGCTACCCAGGCTGGCCAGGTTTTGTGAGATCGTTCACGCTTGGCCTGGCCGTCGCGTCCCTGGGTTCGGTCCATTTCACGTGGAGCAAATAGCGCAGGATGCGGCGGAGCTTTGTGCGGCTATAGAGGCATATCTCGGCCTTCACGACTTCGATTCGATCGCCTTGTATAGGGACTTGATGAATGTGGAAGACGTCCCGCCGCCGCAGGGTCAATAACCGCGTACTTCTGTTCAAAATCAGGGGAAGTGGCCTCTAGAACGGAATATCGTCATCCATGTCTGCGAAATTTGGCGCAGCGGACGGCGCCGGTGCAGGCCTCCCTTCGCGTGCTGCTTGATATGCGCTGCCCTGATTCTGTTGTCGGGCCTGGCGCTGTCGAGGCGCCTCTGGTGAGCGGTCGCCCCCGCCGCCGCCCTGTCCGCCATCGTCACGGCCGCCCAGCATCTGCATCTGGTCAGCGACGATGTCGGTGCTGTAGCGGTCTGCACCAGTGTCCTTGTCCTGCCACTTGCGGGTCTTCAGGCGGCCTTCGATGTAGACCGAGCGGCCCTTCTTCAGGTACTCGCCAGCGATTTCTGCCAGGCGGTTGTAGAACACCACGCGGTGCCACTCGGTTTCTTCGCGACGTTCGCCAGTGGTCTTGTCCTTCCAGTTCGACGTGGTGGCGATCGACACGTTGCAGATGGCGGCGCCATCGGGCGTGTAGCGCACTTCGGGATCGCGGCCAAGATTGCCGACGATGATGACTTTGTTGACACTGGCCATTAAGCGGCTGCCTTCTTCAGGGCGCTGACGTAGCTATCCGTCAGCAGCTTGAATTGCCAGAGGTCGGCGACCAGGGCGTCGATGGCGTTGTCGTCGCGAACGATGCGCTTGATGAACAGGTCCTTCCCGACTGGAGCGAGCCACGGGCAGTAGACGACCAGGTCGCACCACTTGCGGCCGGCGATCCACAGGCCGCCGTTGATCTGATCGATGTATTCGAGGTGAGCGTCTTCCGGTTTGGTCCATGTAGCACCCAACTTGTCGCAGGCTGCGGGGCACTTGATCTCGACCATGCCGTCGCTTTCGACGAAGCCGTCAGACGAGTATCCGAAGACATGGTCGTCGGTCAGCAGCAGGCCGGATTCCTCAACGAGTGCGCCGGTTCGTGCCTCGTACGCGATGCGGGCCTCGCTCTCAAGGTTCGTGCCGCGCTCCATCTGCCACGTCACGAAAGTCTGATCGAGCGGTTCGCCGGCGATTCGTTCCATGGCGATCGTCCAGGCATACTTCAAGGCCTTGTCCGACGGGTCGCCAGCCTTCCCGTTCTTGCTGGCGCGTTCGAGCTTGGCGCGGGCATCGGCGAAGCGCGACGCGGTGATGACGCCGGCGCGAGCTTGCAGCCATTCTTTGCTGCCTTGCGTGTGGGTGAAGATGATCATTGCGGGGTTCCTTTCGCCAGTTCGGCGCGGTGCAGGGAGACTGCGTCTTTCAGCATGCGGTGCTCGCGCGGCCAGTCCTTCAGCAGCGAGTTGTGATCTTTCCAGTAGCTCAGTGCGTCCGCGTCGGTCGTCGTCTGGCGCGCTGCGTTGATCATGGCCTCAACGCTGATGTCCGGGCCGTCGTCTGCCGTGTAACCGCCGTCGTCTTCCTGCATGTCCTTCGCTGCCAGGCCGCAGGCAGAGAGGAGTGTGTAGCGTTCAAGGTAGGTGACGGTCGACGCCACGGCCTGGATGGCGTTCTTCTTGCCGGACTGATCGCTGCCCGCCTTCAGCGTTGTGGCCTCGCTGTGGCCCTTGGCGTGCGTGAGGATGCACGACACGACAATCTGGCCGCCGTCAGGCTGTTGGGTGTCCCAACGATGGCTGAAGCCGTGCCGGGCCAAGGCGGCGACGGTGGGCTCGACAACGTCGGCCAGCGTGGCGTGCATGTAGGAAGTGCGCGAGCCGCCGTCCCGGCTGTCAAAGCCGACCGCCTTGCTCTTGAAGATCTCCGGCGGGTTCTTCTTGAACTCCGCCATCGCCTCGACGAACGCCTTGCGCGCTTCGTTGGCTTCCCAGCGCTCCTGCAGGTCCATCATCTTCTCGACCTGTTCGAGCGACGCTCCGGCTTTCAGGGCGGCGAGCATCATGCCGGCCGGCGAGGTGAGCGCCAAGGTGCTGTCCTGCTGCACGATTGCCGATTCCTGCTGGGCGGCCTCAATGACATCGTTCATGTTGGTCTCTTCGTGGGTTATTGGGCTTCGGCCAGCGCTTCGTCACGCGCGTCGCGGGCATGCTGTAGTTCGTCGGCATCGCCGGATTGCTCGGCTGCGAGCCAGAGGGCGAGTGCGCGGTGCATGGTTGGCGCTGCATTGCGCAGCCGGGTGTCGGCGGCGACGCGTGCTGCGCGCTCGGCTTCCTCCTGGCGCTGGCGCGCCTCGGCGGCTTCGCGTTCAATGCGGGCGGCTTCGTCGGCCGCTGCCTGGATGCGCTGGCGTTCGGCTTCCTGCTCCGCTGCGATCCGCGCGTTCTCGGCGTCGATCGCGGCCTGGCGCGCTGCGGCTTCGGCTTCGTCCGCCTCGCGCTTGGCGCGGGCTTCTGCGTCGCGGCGCTTCTGATCGGCGCGGCGTACGGCTTCAAGCTCGTCCTGCTGACGCTTCAGTTCGGCGGCGGCTGCAGCGTTGCGCTCATCAAGTAGCTTCTGTGCGGCGGCGCGCTCGGCGTCTTCCTTCTCCCGCTGGGCGCGGAGCGCTGCTTCCTCTGCTGCGCGCTGCTCCGCGATCCTGGCTTCTTCGGCCTCGCGGGCTGCACGCGCCGCGCGCTCTTGTTCGGCCAGCGCCGCGGCCGCAGCACGTTCGCGCTCGGCCTGCGCTTCCTGCGCCAGCCGCAGTTGCTCCTGCTGCTCGGCCAGGATCCGCGCCGCTTCCTCGCGTGCCACTGCGGCGCCGTGCAGGCCGGCCAGCGTCGCTAGAGCCTTGTCGCGAGCCATGACGGCTTCGCCGGCGCGGCTCCCGTACTCCTCGATCGTCGGCTCAATGCCGGCCAACTCGTCGTGCAGGTCCTGGATCCCGGCGGCGTCTGCCGTCGCGGCGCGGATGGCATAGCCGTTGATTGTGTCGATTCGGGCCTGCGCTGCCGCAACCTTCTCGGCCTCGATACGCTCGCGCTCGGCCTTCTCGGCAGCCTTCGCTGCCTCTTGCGCCTTAATCTGCGCGTCGATTGGCTGCTCGATCTCCAGCACAGCACTCTTGATCGTGGCGACCTGGGCGCGCATTTCACGCTGCTTCGCCAGCATCGGCTTGTTCCACTGCTCGTATGCGCCGTCGGCGCCGGTGCGGATCGACACGCAGCGCGCACGCGCCGCACGTGCCGCCTTGTCCCCAGATGTCGTAGTGACGTCGAACTGCACGCCGGCCAGTTCTGCGCGGAGCTCCGCCAAGCCCTTCTCAACAGCTGTCAGCTCAACAATCTTGCTCGGCGCGTCCAGTACCTCAACTTCTGCCGTCTCGCTCATTGCTTCGATCCTGTGTGGGAGAGAAGGGCGGCCGTTCTGGCCGAAACATCCTCGACCGTCTGCACCAGCGTGCTGCCGTCGCGGTTGACGTACATGCAGACGTAGCCGGTGTCACGTTGCACTGGCACGGCGCGGCGGCCGCAGGTTTCCGCAGCGGCGGCCATTTCGGCCACGCCAGCAGCGGCGAACAGTCGGGCGTCCTGGCTGCCAACAGCCATGCCCCAAGAGAACAGCCCGCCAGCGGCAGACATGACGAGAACAGCCACCGCGCCGGCGGATATCGCCGTGCGCGTCGATGATTTGTTTTGCATGGGTGTCCAGCGGCGGGCGCCGCGTCAGAGAGGGGCGATCACTTCCACCAGCGGCGGGTGATCCAGGAGAAAAGCGCGTCTGCGCCGATCGCCACAACAGCAGCGACACACGCAACGATCAGCAGGTATTGGAGGTCGGTCATGCATGCTCCAGATAGGGGCCGGCCTTCCACCGGATCGGGCTCTGCCTCGCGCTGCCGACACGCCTGTGTCAGCTACAACATCGCGCATCCGGGGCTTTCACCCGTTTGCGAGGGGTACTGGTCATTCAGCAATACTCGCTGCCGATTCCCTGGAACATGGCCGAAGGCATGAGCCAGGGTGTCAAGTTTCAATCTCTGCAGCGCGTTCCCGGGCGTGGCTTCGTGAGATGGCGGGTGACCACTCCAAGAACTTCCCTACATACTCAACCACTGGCGATCCCGGGGGCCGCTGGTCAAAACGCACGCACGTCCGGCCGTCGCGTTGATAGACCTCAATGGTGTTCCAGGCATCGCCGAGATCGCCCCATCCCTGGCCCTCGATCATTACCGACGTGATGTGCGTAACAACCGTGTTCCAGTCGGCTTGGCATCCGATGGGGCACGCGATGACTTCGACCCCCCGCCCAACGAAGAACCGCGTCGGCGCGCGCTGGCAGAACGGGCACGGTTTGAGTGCGCGCATGTCTTTTCCTGTCGCGGGCACCGGCCCGCAGGCTTGTCAGTGATGCCCCCGGCACGCTCTGGCTTGGGGGTAGCGGACGAAGAGGATTACGCTGGCTCGCACTCGGCCTCGTCGTCTTCGGGCTCATCATCGGGCGGCTCGGCGTTGTCCCAGCGCGCCTGGGCAGCCTCGAACGCTGCACGCTCGCGGTAGCTACTGAACATGTGGAGGTCCTGGAGTTGCCGCCCGGGCGGGCGGAAGAAGAGGGCAGCGGCGTGTGCGCTCCCAGCCGTCACCCGTTGTGCGCACGCGGGGGTATTGACTGGATGCGGTGTCCGCTGGGTAAAGGGGTGATGGCGCCGGATGCGAGCCCGGCACTGGAATTCCACCGCAGGGGCGGGGCGCGATCCCCGCGTTGTGTCGTCAGACATTCATCCCGACCCGAGCAAACCGAATCACCGGCGAGCCAAGTTTCGGGCGGCTGCATCAATTGGCGTTCGTCCTGTCCTGGGCGCTTTCGCGGCGAGAACTGTCTAGGACGCACCTGCTGCGCATCGCCTGCGCAGTACTGCTCGCCATCAAGGAGTGGCCCCAGTGCTTTCCTGGGTGTCATCGAGGTTCGTTCTCGACGGATGGGGCGTTGGTAGCTGGGCCACCCCAACCGAACTGCCGAACGGATCGTTCGGAGCCAGCTAAGCCACTCCTTGATAGCCCCCGCTGCTTTCCCGGGGTGGTCAGGAGGCTTTCACTCCAGCCAATCAAACCCAATCCGGTGATTGATCTGCCTGGGATTTGGAATCCCGAGACGGTGAGGGTGGCTGGCGCTGATCTCCAGCTTGCGGCGCTTGCGGTTGCGCCACTTAACGTCCGCCTGGGTTCCCCAGACACCTTGTGCGCATCAGCCTGCGCATGCACCCTCATATCCCGTGCCTGTTCGTACCAAGCTCCGCCGCATGCGCATCCCGCATGTCGGCCGGTGATTCAAAAATCCGGGGTATCAGGGTGCCGGTTACGTTATCCGGCGCTGCTCGGCATGCAGCCGTTTTCCCGACCCTCCGCGCGGCGTGCCAAGCCCAAATTGTGGGTGCGCGGGCAACGTCTTTTATCACTCGTCTGCCAGCGAGTCGCGGTCGCCGCCGGGTTGGCTGCCGGCGGCGGAGGGCGCATTGTTTCCAGCCCCTCTTCTGGTGTGACGCCGGTTACGTCTCCGGCGCGGACTTCCACCGCCGTCTTGTCGTGGGCCAGATGCTTGCCATTACCGCCATGCTCGCCGCGCCTAAACCCTGGCCCGATCTCTCTCCACATGCGGGGTGGTGGGGAACGGTGCTCGTATCCATGGCGGGAGGTCCGCATTCGTGTGGCCTCTTACGGAGGCCAGTCGGGCAGATTCACAGCCATGAGGTTTAACGCCGTCCAGGCGCCCAAGATGCCCGCTTGTCGACCGGGGAACAGTGCTGTCACGCTGCACTTCGCACACGCGAGCTTCGTAGACATTTACAGGGTCCGTCTTGAAGCACGGAAGTCATCCAGACCCCAAAAGCGAACTCGGTGAATTCGCTTTTGGGGTGGCCGTTCACAACGGCCGACGCTTCAACTGGCGCGCTGTGACGCGCCGACCATCAGGTGCGGATACCTCGCTCCCATGCGGCAGGGTGCTCATGGAGATTTTCGCGGGGACATCGTTCTGCTGCCGGGCCAATTCGACAGCCGAGGTATCCGCACCTGATGGCCCTGCATGACGGAGTAGGGCAGGCAGGCATCAGGGCCGATTGCCAGGCCACGCGCGTATCGGCGTCTGCGCGGCCTCGCTGCCGTAGCAGCGCTTGCGGGAAGGGGCATTGGTTGGCGTCCTGGAAGGCAGGGCGCCCATCAATGCGGCCGGCGTAGGCCACCGGCCGATCGTCTCGTCTCAGTGCACCGTGGGTCTGTCGTCCCACGTGGTTGGATGCACTCGGTTGGTTCGCGCTCCATTCGAATAGCGCGCCGCGCACCTCTGCGCGGTCCACATCAGCCAGCACGTTGAGCCACCGCGAGGGCGACCGTACTTGGTCAATGCTTCGCCGGATCTTCTGTGCGGCACGGGTACGTGCGCTGGTCTGGTGTCCGGAATGCCCCCAGGCGCTATGGCTGCTCTCGCAGGGATCGCGCTGTTTATGGCTTGGCAGGTTGTGAAAGAGCGGGTCGTGCGTTCTTGCGTCGTGCGGCCGGTCTGTCTCCCGGGTCTTGCTCCCATCCCCATCCGACTTCGTGGCGGTACGTCCTCCCGCATGGGTCGCGGGGCCGAGGGGTCTTGCAGGGCAGGTGTTTGCTGCGATGAGTGAATATTAGTCCGACTGTTTGAGCCTGTCAACAGTCAGACTAATAATCGAGGTGGTAACACGTGGTTGTTGGGGCGAAAAAAAACCCGCCGAAGCGGGTTGGTTGGGAGTCAGGAGCCTCAGCGCTGCACTAGGTCTGCACGCTCTTCGTCAGGCGTTGGGGGTTGAGCTGCGATCGATCTCACCGCCTCCCATTAAGAGCACTGTCGTAACACATACCGTAAGTGGAACTTTGAAATTCGGTGGCGGCTTCAACCTGCTGTGCGGACGAGCGTTGTCGTGGAATCAAATAGGCCATCTTCACGACTTGGACCAACGCTGCGCCGAGTTTGCCTTCCGCGCCATGCGCCAACTCCATTGCCTCTGGCATAGGAACTCCTATTTGCCGCAATTCCATAATCCCGTACGCCAGCCCCGACAGCTTAGAGCAAGCGTCGTGGACATCTTCTCTCGAAGACTTAGCACTGGCCGGCATCATGCTGATAGCGATCAAAAAGTTGGCGAGGAGGATGTAGCGTCTGGCCATCGATATTCTCAGTGTTTCATCCAACTGCTGCCGGCTCGACAGACGCATAGCGCCTAAGCACGACGTCTGCAGCGTCGAGCCTGAACAATAGACGATGAGCGTGGCCCTGAGGAAGGGGTATGCGGGTGATTGCGACGATCGTGTTCCGAGTTGCGTTCGACCGAGCGAAAGCCAAGCTGATCGCTTGACATCAACGGCGCGGGACAAGCCGCTGGCGGAGAAAAACAGCCCGAAGGCGGCTCACTCAACGGGGGCGTCGCAACATCAGGCGTCGAGGTGGTGCAGGCTTATCCTGGACGGATTCACCGCCTGGTGTCTCCTTCACTTCGACGTCGAATGTGATCGGGATCTGTGCCCCAGCGCGGCGGTGTTCGATGACCTCCAACAGCACATACTCTGACTTCATCGTGTCGCCGGCCAGAGATTGCGTCCGCCTCAGCCTTGCTTTCAATATGTCGCCACTGGCAAACGGCTCGTTGCTGCGAACTTGACGCAGAAAATTGCCGTCCTGAACGGTAGCGTAGAACGAGTTTGATCCATCGGAAAAACGCCACTTGTTGTCTTCCCTGAACGCGACGTTGACAAGCTGAAGGTTCAGCTCAACTTCCTCTTCTGCGAGAATCTCTGGCTCGATCGCAGGCGTCGCAAAGTAGATTAATTCGTGGTCGGACACTGTAATAAATCGCTGTGACTGATCGCGATCAGTCACAGCGAACTCGTCGATTCCCTCCATCTGGAGCGGGCTTAGCACTTGCTCCAGTGCCTTGCGCAGCCGAGCTTGGCGAAATAATTCAATAACTTGGCGTTCTACATCTAGGTGCTCGTCATCCACCTCGACGCGCATGAGGCCGTTGTCAAGCAGTACGACGCGTTTCACAGGTCGGCCGCGTAGCCACTTTAGCAACGCGAACAGGCCGGTGCCCCCCTTCTTGACGATCACCCCCGTGCCCGCGATCAACCCAAGCCACTCGAGGAGATTTTTCGCCGTGGCAACCGTGTCGGGCGAGAAAATTATCGAAACTTGCTTTACGAACGACTGGACGACCTCGAGTTCGATGCCGAAGCAGCCCGTCTTGAATGAGGCCCGAACTTTTACCGCGACTTTCGCGCGCCCATCATTGATCGCGGAATTCGCCTCTTCCAGAACGTCGCCAAGAGCGAGTAGTGCGGGCGCGAGTGCCCTCACATCCATCTCGTTGCTCACGAGGGCCGGTCCGTCATACAGAACGTGGAACGTTGCCTTGCTCATGTCATCCATTCTAGTCGCGCCTGTTTTTTCATACAGTTGTTTTCGACAAGATGTTCACAGTCGGGTACCCATCCAAACCACACGCCCGATGATTTCGAAGTCCTTGCTTCCGTCTAGGTGGATCGGCTCATAGGCCTTGTTGAACGAGTGGGCGCAGATGCTGCCGTCGTCCAGCCGTTCCAGGCGCTTCACGAGCAACTCGCCATCAAGGCGAAACCCGAAGACCTTCCCGTTGGCGCCATCCTCAAGCTCCCGGGCGCCACGGTCTATGAGAAGTGCCGCGCCGTCAGGGATGACCGGCTCCATGGAGTCGCCTTTGGCGTAGACGACGATGGCGTTCTTGGTGCGCACCCGTTCAGTCCGCAGGAAGCTTTTGCGGAAGGCGAGCTTGCTTCGCGGGTCGGCCTCGTAGGCGAACGTCCCCAGCCCCGCCGCGAACTTCACATCGAATAATGGGATCTGCACGTAGTCGTCGTTTGCCGCATCACCGGCCGGTAGCACGTCCGCTGGCCGTTCCATTCTCACTGGGCCGGGTGGCACATCAGACGCCAATAGAACTGGCGTCACATCAACACCAAGCCCCAACTGCGCCATCGCCAACGCGAGTGCACCTTCTACGCGCGCCAGATCCGCGGGCGGAAGCGCGCGCAGCTGCGTTTCGGGGATGCGCGGGAAGAGCCAAGGCTGCATCGCTCCAGCGTGTGGCGACTTCTGGACGTTGTAGCTGGGTAGGGCGCCACTTTCCTTCAGTACCAGCGAAGGCGCGGGCGTGTAGCTAGCGTACTGGCCGATGGTCTTGGCAAGTTCAGGACTGATCTCTTCGGGTGCGCAATTCAGCAACGACGAGAATTTCGTCAGCGCTTGGACGTTTAGCGGAATTGAGCCATTCAAGTACTGGCTCAGTGCGCTCTGGCCGAAACCGAACAAAGACGCCACTGCGTCTTGCGATGCCGGCTGGCCGGCATCCTTCCGCTGCTGTTGCCAGCGCTTGAAGATGACCTTCAGACGAGCAGCGTCTGCTTTCTGTTCTTGGTTCAAAGGAAGTGCGGGCATCCACGAAATTTATTAGTGAAGCTAATTAGGGGCAACCAGTCAGACTGTTGACCATAACAATCAGTCGGACTAATATTTGGCTATGAGCACTCTTTCTCTCATCCGAAGCCGACTCGGCACAACGCAGGCAGCACTGGCTGCTGCGATTGGCGTCAGCCAATCCAACGTCTCGCACTATGAGCGCGGTCAGACCCTCCCGCCGGATGTTGCTGCACGCGTCATCGCGTTCGCGAAAGAGCGAGGAGAGGTCGTCACATTCGACGAGATCTATGCCGATATTGCTGGTGCCCTGGTATCCGCCGATGCGTAGCCATTCAGTGCACGGTTTCGGCGCCGCTGGCTCCGTCCTCTGTCCAAACTTCCTGCACAGCGCACAGCTCACGAAAGACGCTGAGGACGGCGTCATCGCTTGCCGTGCCCAGCACGCTGCTGGTGATCAGCTTTGCAGCGAGCAGGCGGTCGCGCACTCGCATTGCCGCGTCGACCTCATCAAGCAGGGGCGTGAGCTGCTCGCGCAGTGCTTGTCCATCGCTCATCTGGAACTCCGTCAGTTGGTATGCCGGGGAGTATCCGGCTCGGCCGTGTCTGCGGAAACCCTGAAATTTCGAACAATCCAATGGGGGAACTACGTATGACCTGCCGGTACTCGCCAGCCGACTGGCGCGATTCCCTGTACACGTCCGTGCGGCAGACGCCGGGCGGCGTCGCTGATGCGGCGCAGTTCCTGACAAACCGCCGCGGCAAGTCGATCCACACCGAATCGCTTCGCGCCAAGCTGCGCGGCGTCGAAGGTGAATCTCTGTCGCTGGAATTCGCCGACCTGCTGACCGAATGGATGCAGGAGAAGAAGCGCCCCGACGCGTTGGACTGGCTGCACGCACTGAATGCGCAGCACGGTCTGAGCACGGCACCGGCCGAAGCTGTCGCGGCTGATGATCTCGAACCCACGGCGATCCTGCATAAGGGCCTGAAGCTGGGCGAAGAGAGCGGCGTCCTGGCACGGATCATCAGCCACGCGATGGCCGATCTGCACATCTGCTCGAACGACCTCGACGCCATCGTGACGCAGATCCGCAAGGGCATCCGCCTGCTGAATCGCCTGGAAGCGATGGTGCGCCGCGCGGCCGGCAAGGGAGCGAAGTGATGGAGCGCATCGTTTCCCGCGACCTCATCGCGCAACAAGTACGAGACGCTGTTCGCACCGGCGCGCCGCACAACCCTTACCCGGTAGATGCCGACGCACATGCTGCATGGCAGGCTGACTATGACCGGCTCGTGGCCGCACTTCGGGCGGTGGCGGGATGAGCGAGATAACGGTCGTCAAACGCACTGACGAAGCGATGAGCGAGGCCGAGCGCGCGGCGGTCCGCAAATTCTTCTTCGAGATTCTTGGCGGGCTGACCGACCACGACGAACGCCGGTGGCGCTGGCTGCTGGGCAAGCTGTATCGAATGGGCTCGGGCGAGATGTTCGAGATCGGGACAAAGTTCGCGCGGTATGGCGCCTTCCATCGATACCACATGGCCATGGAGGCCGCGATCTTCAATGCCCAGGAGCGCATCCAGTCGTTCGAGCAGTTCCGCTCGTGGCTGAAGCTCGGCGCTGGCTTCGTCGACTGGATGCCTGGCCCGAAGGGCGGCGTGTTCCCCGTGCCGAAGTCGATCAGCTACGCCGACTGCGATGAAGGCGACATGCGCGAGTTTCACGACAAGGCTGTCGAGTTCCTGCGGGGCGGCCACGCCAGCAAATATCTGTGGCCGGCGCAATCAACAGTCGCTGCCGGTGAGGCCATGGAATCGATCCTTGTGAGGTTCGGCACATGATTCGCTCAGGTTTCGCCCCTCGCACGAAGCCCATCGCGCGCGGCAATTCGCAGCTTCGCCGGTCCGCGATCGCCCGCAAGGCACCGCGCAAGCAGCGCGTCCAACGGATTGGTGACTTCCCCTATGTGCGCAGCCGCGCGCTGATCGACCTCTTCAAGACGCTGCCGTGCCAGGTCACCGGCGCTGCCGGCCCGTCTGACCCTGCCCACTCGAATTGGGGCGTGCACGGCAAGGCCGGCAAGATCAAAGCGTCTGACGTGTTCATCGCCGCGATGACGCGGGAGATGCACCACGAACTCGATCAAGGCACGAAGTGGACGAAGGAAGAGCGTCAGTGCGTCTGGTGGGCCGCGCACGTGAAGAGCGTCCGCCTGCTGGTTGCGCAGGGCAGGTGGCCCGCTTCGATTCCGGTGCCGGATATCGAGACCTACCCGTTCCCAATCGCAACGCCTGCTGCGCGGATTGCAGGCAGCAAAACGGCCACGTCATCGGGATTGCCGTCCCTCGGTGGCCGCTAAAACGTGGAGTCGATTATGAGCGATCTGGCTATGCCGATCAATACGGCCGCGACCATGGACAGCATCGAGTTGCTCGATCTTGTAAATGCGGCGCGCGCCGAGTTCAGTGAGCCACAGGTGCGGCGGAATGATTTCACCGCGCGCTGTCTCGATGAACTGAAAGGGGATCACTACGAAACCTTCGTAGTGCACAACGGGAACGGCACTCAGTCCGAGGCGGTCCGGATGACCCGCGATCAATGCATGTACGTGCTGATGCGCGAGTCGAAGGCCGTGCGTCGCAGGGTCGTCTCGCGGCTCAATGCCGGGAGTGCGCAGATCCCAGCAGCGCTTCCGACCAAAGTGGTCGGCGAGTTGGCCATCCTGGAATGCTTCACCCGTATGCTCCGGCCGGCGCCGTCGTCGCAGATCGCCATGCTTTCTGGCATCGCCAAGCAGAACGGACTGGACGATGCATTTCTGCCGGCCTATGCGATCGACGCCGCCTCGGACGCGAATGACGGCTCGTCTATGCCCACGGCGCCGCTGACCGACCTGCTGCGCGAGCACAACATTGGCTACACGGCCAAGGCCTACAACCAGTTGTTGCGCGACACCGGCATGCTGGAGGAGCGCACGCGCCGCAGTGGAAAGCCTGGATCAGCCCAAGTCAGGAAGTTCTGGGCGGTCACCGATGCCGGCCTGAGCTTCGGCAAGAACCTGACCAGCCCGTCATCGCCCCGCGAGACTCAGCCGCACTGGTACGCGGTGCGCTTCATGGATCTGCACGGCCTGGTACTGGCGCGGCTGAAGGGCGGTGCGGCATGAGCACAATCATCATGGCGGCTTGCTGGCCGCTGCAAAACATGTCGCCGGCTCAAAAGTCCGTGCTGATTTCCCTCGCGGACAACTCGAACGACGAGGGGGTCTGCTGGCCCTCGGTATCGAAGATCTCGATGCGGACCTGCCTGTCTCCTCGAGCAGTGCAGGGCGCATTGCGCTGGCTCGAAGAAGTGGGTCTGCTCGTTGCGCGCCAGCGTGAAGGGCGCTCGACTGTGTACGAAATCACCCCCGCAGCATATGCACCCCCGCAGGAAATGCGGGGTGCAGGAAATGCGCGAACCCCCGCAGATGCCGCGCCAACCCCCGCAGTTCCTGCACCCGCCCCCGCAGATGCTGCACCCAGAACCGTCATTACTTCTCATAGAACCGTAAAGGAACCGTCAGTAAGGGCCCCTGACGCGCCCGACGGTGTTTCTGCGCCGGTATGGCGAGACTTCGTCCTGCACCGTCGTGGCAAACGTGCGCCTTTGACTGACACCGCTGTGAAGCAGCTGACGCGGGAGCTCGTACGTGCTGCCGGGCTTGGCTGGATGCCCGATGACGCCCTGGCCGAAACCATGGCGGCTGGCTGGACCTCGCTGAAGGCTGACTGGTTGGCCAATCGCGCCGCGGGCAGCCGACCGCAGCCAGGAGCGGCGCCACGTGCACAGCCAAATCGCCAGGAGGCCCTGGAAGCCCGTAACCGCCAGGCCGCCGATGAGTGGCTGAGGAGCCAATCATGATCGATTCCCAACGGGGCGAGTTCGCGGCCCTGATCACCAACGTCTACGCGTTCTACCGCCAGGACTGCAGCCCGTTCGCCGTTGGCGTCTGGTGGCAGGCGATGAAGCCGTTCGAACTGGCCGCCATCACTGACGCGATGAACCGCCATGCGGTGAATCCCGACGCCGGGCAGTTCCTGCCGAAGCCGGCGGACGTGGTTCGCATGCTCCAGGGCGGGACACACGACGCTGCGCTGATCGCCTGGGCGATGGTCGACCGAGCGGTGCGCCAGGTCGGCACATACCGCTCGGTGGTGTTCGACGACCCGCTGATTCACCGGGTGGTCACGGAAATGGGCGGATGGATCCGTATCGGATCGCACGACGACGAGGCCTGGCCGTTCATTCGCAATGAGTTCGTCACCCGGTATCGCGGCTACCGCATGCGCAACGAGGTGCCGGAGTACCCGCCGCGCCTCGTCGGCACCGTCGAGGCCCAGAACTCTCTCCACGGCTACGGTGCGCAGGCGCCGGTGCTCATCGGCGATTCGGTCGCAGCGATTCGCGTGATGGCCGGCGGCACGACGAAGCCGCTGTTGACGGTGACCGCGCCCAGCATGGATCAACTGGTCGCCCTGGTGGCGCCTGGGAGGGCTGCAGCATGACTATCGACCTGAAGGCGCTGCGGACAGTCTGCGACCAGCTGATCGCGTTTGGAGTAACGGACATCGCGCGCTCCGCAGTTTTGGAGGTCACGGAACTCGTCGACCGCCTGGAAGCAGCAGAGAAGGAGCGCGACGAGCTGCGCGCCGGCTTGGCTGCTGAGAAAACTCGGCTGGCGATGCTAGCCCCGGTTGCGAGGCGCTCGGCGAAACAGCTTGACGCCTTGGTCACCGATGCCAAGCGGTATCGCTGGTTGCGCGGCCAGAAGTGGGAGCGGGCAAACCTGTTTGTAGTCGCAGGCTCGAAGTCTCAAGTTCGCCTTGGCACTGACTGCCCAAGCGATGAACGACTGGACGTCGCCATCGACGCCGCAATGGCGCAGGAGGGCTGCAAGTGAGCGCGCTTTCCCGCAACAAGGGCAACAGCTTCGAGCGCTTGGTAGCGAACATGCTCACCGACGCCACCGGTACGCCGTGGCGCCGCCGCGTGCGTCAGCACCTGAGCGATAGCGACGTAATCGCCGACGATCCGGCGCTGCACGGGATCAGCATCGAGTGCAAACACGCCACCGAGCTGCGCCTGCCGGAGTGGTGGCGCCAAGCCCAGCAGCAGGCCGGCCAGCACGTGCCGGTGCTGATCTATCGCCAGACGCGAGGCGAGATCCGCGTGCAGCTCGACGCCTACTACATCAACGCATCCACATGGCCGGTTGCCGGCCGCCACACGATCACCCTCGGCTGGGAAGCCTTCGCGCAGTGGCTGCGTGAGCAGATCCCTGTCGCCACCCGAATGGCCATGGAGCCGAGCAATGCATGAAAACCTTCCCCCGCTGCCCGAGCCCGCTCTGAAGCGCATGCCGACCGGCAACGTGTACTACACGCCGCAGCAAATGCAGCAGTACGCGCTCGACGCGATCGCCGCCCTTCAGGCCGCCGCGCAGGAGCAACCCGCGTGAATCAGCAAGCAACCGCGCCGGCGGCGCGCAACTGGAAGACGGCGCCGATGAAGACCTCGCCCGCCATGGCCGCGGCGCTCGCCCGGGCGACGGCATCCCAAGGCGCCCTGGTGGCGCTGACAACCAACGTGCAGGCTTCAAGGGTTCTGGAGAAATGAGTATCGTCCAGCGCTTCGAGCGCAACACCGTCGGCCGCGACTTCGCCGTCGGCGACATCCACGGTCACTTCACGCTGCTGCAGGCTGCACTGGATGCGGCCGGCTTCGACCCGGCGGCCGGCGACCGGCTGTTCAGCGTAGGCGACTTGGTTGACCGTGGGCCGGAATCGATCCAGGCGCCGGAGTGGATCGCGCGGCCGTGGTTCCACGCCGTGCAGGGGAATCACGACGACATGGCGATCCGCTGGCCGAACGGCCACATGCCGGCCGACAACTACCGGGCGAACGGCGGCGGCTGGAACATCGACCAGCCAGCCGACGATCAGCGCCGGGTCAGCGCCGCGCTCGCCGGCTTGCCGGTGGCAATCGAAGTCGAGACCGCCGCAGGCCTTGTCGGGATCGTGCACGCCGGCTGCCCGACGGCGGACTGGGGCGCATTCACGTCAATGCTGCAGTCGCCCTCGGCTGGTATGCGCGGGCGCGCCGCGGACGCCGCGCAGTGGGACCGGTCCCGCTTTAAGGACGGCGACGAATCGATCGTAGAAGGCGTCGTTGCTGTGGTGGTCGGTCACACGCCCACCCGCGAGGTGCGGATCCTCGGCAACGTCTGGCACATCGACACGATCGGCTGGCTGCCAGAGAAGGGTGGCGTGTTCACGCTGCTGAATCTGTCTGAAATCGGCGTAGGGGCGGTATGAGCAAGAAGGCCACATACAAGACCGCGCATACCTGCCAAGTGCCACTGTACGGCGGCGACGTGCACCTGATCCTGTCCCGCAAGCAGATGCGCGCCGCGGCCGACGCCTACAGCATGAAGGTCAGCGACGCTGGCTTCGCCGGACAGTTCGCGCGCCTGGAGCGGGACGGCGGAAAGCAGCGCCTCTACCTCATCGCCGTCTACGAGGGCGGCTTGTCCACGCTGACGCACGAACTCGGACATGCCGCGCTCGACATCCTCGAGGTCGCTGGCATCGACGCCCACTCTGGCAACGGCGAGCCATTCTGCTACCTGCTGGGCTACCTGTTCGATGAATGCTCGCCGGCCGTGGCGAAGAAGGTGATGCGCTCATGACGAAGTCGAACGAATCCCTGCGCGAGCTGGGTCATCACGAACTCTGCAACTGGTCGCGCTGGTGCTGGACTGGGGCCATGCCGGGGCCTGGCGGGATGAACTGCGCGTCGTTGGAGCGGCAGTATCAGACACCGAACTATGAGCTCGCCCCGGGGGAGGCGTACTTGAACAAGGAAGGCAACCCAGTGGCGGCAGACATGATCGACGACGAGCCGCGCCCGCTGCCAGCGAATCACGACCGCGCTCGAGTCGTCGACGCGATCTACCAAGCGCTGCCGCTGATTGAGCAGCGCATCCTGCAGGCGGAGTACACCCGCCGGCATGAGTTCGATGCTGAAACCCGTAAGGGGCGAATGGCAGAAGCATCCGCGAAGCTGGAGATCTCGCAGGTCTATTACGCTGCCGCGCTTGGCCAGGCTCAGGTCGCAGTGGGGAGGGCGCTGCGATGAAGTTCGCACGTGAGGTCATTGACCTGATGGCTGCTTACCCAGGTCGGGAGTTCCGGATGGCCGAGATCCTGCGCCACGTGGCCCGTGGCCGGGTGCTACAGGTGCACGAGCGAAACGCTGCACGCCAAGCGGTGCTGCGTGTTCTCAATCAACTGATCGATGGTGGCCAAATCACGAAGCAGGCCTCGACTGAAAAATCGGCGTACTACACCTGGGGATGTCGCAGTCTGCGACACGGACATGCCCCGATCTGCGACGCAAGGTGCGACAATTCGCCCGGGCCATTGCGCCCGTAATGACCGAAGCCCGCCGACAGAGATGTTCGCGGGCTTTTTGTTTTCAACGCAGGAAAGCGCGTGGCGCGTCGCTGGCCTTCCAAGCTGGCCGGGTGGGGTTCGATTCCCCCTTTCTGCTCCATGCGGGTGCGTAATGGTTGCCGTCGTCGTTGCCAACGATGCCGTCCGGGTTCGATTCCCGGCATCCGCTCCACCGCCTTCACCGCCAAGCGCCGCGCGCGACGCTTCGCCGTGGGAGCAGCCGCCGAAATCGACCAGCGCAGCACCCCGCCCGCCGGGGCGACCTCAACATACTGGCTCCGACCGGCGCCCGCCGCCAACGCGGCCCCGCAACCCACATGCCCCGCACTTCCAGGTCCAGCCTGCCGCCGACGGGTAAATCGGCGGACTTCGCATATCGCTCGCGCCGGCATTGCTGGAAGGCGCTACCGCAGGGCCCAGCGCCGCAGAATCGCGGCGTCGACGGATGGGCCCAACTTAGCGGCAGCATCACACGTGCGTGAGTAAGTAGGCAGCCTAGGTGAGGGTGGTTTCGCTGGTCATAAAAAGTTCTCTGGTCTTTGACGTTCTAGGGAATTCCCGCTGCAGCCTTGTCTTCAAACCATCCGACCTCACTTGCTATTTGCCATGTGGCACGACAAAGGGGGTGGGGTAATGGCGGAACGAAGGCTGAAGCAAATCGAGGCAGTGAGGACCGTGAACGGAAAGACCGAAGGTGTAGTGTTGTATGCCCTCTGCGAAGAAGGGTTTTTGTGGGTAGGTGCCCCTACGGGGCCTGGTCAGATTAAATGGCAGCGGGCCAATGGGCCTGCTGTTTAAACAAGACCGCACCTGATCTCTTCGCAAGCCGCCTTCGGGCGGTTTTTGCTGCCTGCAGGAGTCGAATATGGCGAAGCGGAGCATCGCACATATGATCACGCGCCCATCGCCGCCCTTCGGTCTCGGTGAAATGCTGGCTGACGGTCGATTCGCCGCGTCCCTTGCCCCCGCGCCCGAGATTGGCAAGTGGGCGCAGGACATGATCCTTTCCGCTGGTGGCCCGCTTCACAATCCCGAGCACGCTCACCTGATCGATGGCGACATCGAGTTCATGTGGGCCGCGACCGGGTTCGAGAAGCAAGGCCGCATGGTGCTGGGCCAGGCCGAACAGGTGATGTTCCGCGCCGGCGGCTGGCAGAAGTTGCGCCAGGAGCAGCAGATGGAGGAATGGTTCGGCCGTGTACCGGCATTTCTCATCACCCTGTCGGCAGCCTACTGCCGCGAGTGTAGTGACGTCGATTTCTGCGCGCTGGTGGAGCACGAACTATTTCACATCGCCCAGGACACCGACCAGTACGGCGCGCCTGCCTTCACGAAGGAAGGACTGCCGCGGTTGAGGCTTCGTGGCCACGACGTTGAAGAGTTTGTCGGCGTGGTTCGTCGCTACGGAGCATCGACCGACGTGAAGCGGTTGGTCGAGGCGGCGAGGGGTGCGCCCGAGGTGGAGAAGCTAGAGATGACCCGGGCTTGTGGGACTTGCCTGCTGCGCGCGGCGTGATAGGCGGCGCGCGCGGCAGGCACATTTACCGTGGGGGCAATCCAGAGTCACAGCTCGGCGCATTCAGCGCTTGTAAAGGCGGTGCAAGACATAGGCAAACGCCAGCAGAGTTGCCCCGAGGACTGCGATGGGTTGCGTTGACTTCCCTTCAGAGATCGCCGCCGCAAACGCCTGAGTCATTGCGACCAGAAAACCTGCGACTACCGCAGCTCCAAGCGCCCAATCAATTCTGAATTGTTCACGAGCCCGTTCATCATCAGAGGCGTAGCGTCGACGCCACTTCCGAGTTCGTTCTGTGAGACGAGTAATGTACTTCTCCGTGCTCCGGTTGTGCCGACCCTCAAAGCGAGAGATGCCGTGCACCTTCAAAAATTGAACGATCAACCCGTTTAACCGCGAGATGCCTGCTGGCGATGTGAATTCGCAAATTGTCCGAAATTCGTCAAGGACAAAAAACTTCTCGTGTAATTCTCCGTTGGAAGAACTGTGCGGATGGAGCTGAACGATTCCTTCACCAGTGTTGGTGGCACTAAGAATCAGTTGACACTCGGCCTCGCGTTCTGATCGCAAGGGTACGCTCGATCGCACTCTTCCGGTCCGCCGATCCCGCGGATAGCCGGCAATTGAGGAAGGAATCTCGCCTTGGCGAACTACCTTTAACCCGATTTGGCGGTAGAACGAATTTCGAACAAAGCTGAAAGAATAAAACTTGTAGCCTGTATCGAAGTGCGTAGCGTTGAGTATTTGAGCGGTCTGCCATAAGTAGTGGGCCACGTCTTCAGCGTAGTGGTCCCAATCAATCATGGAGTACCGCGCCTCGGATTGGTCAGACTTCTCCCTTTGTGCTAAGGCGCACGCACTTCGAATAAACGATTCACCGGGGTGTGAGGAGGACATCAGATCAAGCTCCGAATGGTGGTAGTTTTTTGTAACAATTTATGGTCGCGTTGATCCGCTTTTGATGGATTTGATCTATGGCAGAGCTCCGCGACGAGGTGAAGAGATTTATCGCATAGGGGACTGCCTGTCGAGTCTGCAGCGTGAGGGTTTCTTGCGGGGTGGACACAACTTACTTCCCAAGCTTGGCGGTCAGGTCCTGAGCATAGGCGCCAGCGAACGCGATGGCTGCAATGATGATGTCGTTCTCATTTTTTGGCGCGGAAAGCGCTTGTGTTGCGACTAGCGATGCAGCTAGTCCGGCGGTAAACGAGAATGTGCAGCGAAGCATGCAATAGAGGGCCCCGCTCCTATCAATTGATCGCATCCCGTGTTCATTCATCGCGAGCTTGTTGTGGTCAAGCAATTGCTGGAGTAGACCCGCGAGCGCCCCAGCCGCTGCCGCGCCCCAAGCCAGTTTGTCCCATCCCAAGACCGGCAAGTTGCTCATTGCGGCGTAATCGATGCCAAGCAATGCCGCGCATATACCGACAGTGGCCCAGATCGACAGCCACGAAATTTGACGATCCGGTTGAGGGGCGGAACGTTGCTGGGCATGAGTTGGTTTCGTCATCTATGTCCTAACTGGGTGCATGGGGTGCGACCTTTTACCTGCGCTTTACGGATTCAACAACATGGCAACCCTGACAGATGCCGCCAAGCGCTTCATCGTTCAGGCGCTGGCGTGTTACGACCGGCCCACGCAGGTGGCCGAGGCAGTAAAGGAAGAATTCGGCCTCGAGGTGCACCGCGCGCACGTTGCCCAGTACGACGCATCGAAGGCGTCCGGCGCGAAGCTGGCGAAGAAGTGGCGCGACCTGTTCGAAGACACCCGCAAGCGTTTCCGCGAGGAGGCGGCCGAGGTGCCGATTGCCAACCAGGCGTATCGCTTGCGGACCCTGCAGCGCATGCTCGAAAAGGTTGAATCGCGTGGAAACGTTGCGATGGCCGCACAACTGCTGGAACAGGCCGCCAAGGAAGTCGGTGAAGTCTTCGTGAACCGCCGCAGCGAGCCGCCGAAGCCGCCGGGCTCTGACCAGCCGATGCCTGCTGCCGAATACATACTGAGTCCAGACGAACATGTCCCAGAGCGCCCGATCCTATGAAGGGCCGGTAGCGCTCACGCCCAAACAGGCGAATATCTATGTGTGGGGTTGGCAACCGAAGGCGCGATTTCGCGACGCGGTTTGCGGCCGGCGCTTTGGCAAGACATTCCTGGGCAAGGCGGAGATGCGCCGGGCCGCGCGCCTGGCTGAGAAATGGGAGGTCAGCGTCGAGGACGAGATCTGGTACGCGGCTCCGACGTTCAAACAGGCGAAGCGGGTTTTCTGGCGCCGCCTGAAGCAGGCGATTCCAGCGAGCTGGCGCGCGACCCGTCCGAACGAGACCGAGTGCTCGATCACGCTGAGCTCTGGCCACATCATGCGAATCGTGGGCTTGGACGCCTACGACAATCTGCGGGGCTCGGGTCTGTTCTTCGTCCTGATCGACGAATGGGCCGACTGCCCGTACGAGGCCTGGGAAGAAGTCCTACGGCCGATGCTGTCGACTTGCGCGTATGTGGTCGATGGCGAGATGCGAAAGGGTGGCCACGCGCTGCGGATTGGCACGCCAAAGGGGTTCAACCACTGCTACGACTCGTACCGAGACGGGCAGGACGGCCGCGAGCCTGACCATAAGAGCTGGCTGTACACCTCGCTGCAGGGCGGAAACGTCCCGCCTGAGGAAATCGAAGCCGCTCGCCGGAAGATGGACCCGCGTACGTTCCGCCAGGAGTATGAGGCCAGCTTCGAGAACTATCAGGGCGTCATCTACTACTGCTTTGATCGGCGGAAGAACGCGACCGAAGACGTGGTTCGTGCTGGTGATGCGTTGCACATCGGCATGGACTTCAACGTGGGCCGGATGGCTGCCGTAGTGTTCGTGGTGCGCGACGGTTTGCCGCGGGCGGTGGCTGAGCTGGTCGATGTGTTCGACACGCCGGCGATGATCGACAAGATCAAGGTCCAGTTTCCGAATCACTCGATTTCTGTCTACCCAGACGCGAGCGGGCAGAGCCGCAAGACAGTAGGCGCAAGCGAATCGGACCTGTCGCTGCTGCGCAAGGCCGGCTTCGCCGTCGTCGTGGACGCCGCGAACCCCAGCGTGAAAGATCGCATCAACAGCAAGAACGCGATGCTGTGCAATACCTACGGCGAGCGCCGGATGATGGTGAACGTTGCCAAGTGTCCGAAGTACACCCAGGCACTGGAGCGCCAGGTTTACGACGACAAGAGCGAGCCGGACAAGAAAAGCGGGTACGACCACCCGAACGACGCAGGCGGCTACTTCATTGCCAAGCGCTACCCGATCGTTGCACGCATTGCCACCCAAACCACCATGAGGATGTAAACCGCCATGAGCGATGTCGCTACCAAATCTGCGGCTGTAGTGGCCATGGAGGCCGACTGGGCGCTTGTGGACGACCTGATGGGCGGAACCCGCGCCATGCGCGCAGCGGGCGAAACCCGGATGCCGCGCTGGCCACTTGAAATCGCTGAGGCATACCGCGCACGCCTGGCCACGGCGACGTTGCTTCCCGCGTTCAGCGAGACGGTAGCGACGATGGCGGGCCGTGTGTTCGCCAAGCCTCTGGCTGTTGGCGAAGACGTGCAGGCCGGCATTGCCGGTCAGGTGCTGCCCAATGTCGACCTTGAGGGAAGAAACCTGCATGCGTTTGCCGCCGATGTATTCGAGGCGGCGCTGAGCCAGGGCTTGTCCTTCATCCTGGTCGACTTCCCGCGGGTCGAGGGTGCCGTCACCCGTGCCGATGAGATCCGCCTGGGCACACGGCCGTACTGGGTGCAGATCAAAGCACGCCAGGTGCTGGGCTGGAAGAGCCAGCTGGTCGGCGGCCTGCACCGCCTGACGCAGTTCCGATACCGGGAAACGGTCTCGGCCGACGATGGCGAGTTTGGCTCGCAGGACGTTGAGCAGATCCGGGTGTTGGAGCCTGGCCGCTGCCGACTGTATCGAAAGGGCGATAAGGGCTGGGAGGTCTTCGATGACTTCCCGACCAGCCTGGCCGAAATCCCGCTGGTGCCGATCTACACGGGCCGCACGGGTTTCCTGACGGCCAAGCCGCCGCTGCTGGAACTGGCGCATCTGAACGTCAAACACTGGCAAAGCCAAAGCGACCAGGACACGATCCTGCACACAGCGCGCGTGCCGCTGCTGTTGCGCAAGGGTGCCGAGCCTGAGCAAAACGCTGACGGCACGACAAAGCCCATGCAAATCAGTGGATCGCTCATTGATGTGCCGCAGGGCGGCGACTTGGCCTATGTCGAGCACACGGGTGCCGCGATCAGCGCTGGCCAGGCATCGCTGGATGCGCTTGAAGAACAGATGAAGACTGCAGGCGCGAAGTTGCTGACCAAGACGGTGTTGTCGCTGTCCGAAAGCCAGTCTGCAGACGAGCAAACCAAGGAAGTCAGCCAACTGGCCGCCATGGCCGAGGCGCTGACCGATGGCCTGGATCAGGCGCTGGTCTTCACCGCGCAGTGGCAGGGGCTTACGGGTGAGGCTGGACATATCGCCTTGGGCGCTGACCTGTCGGACGGTGCGCCTTCGGTGCAGGGTGCCGAGACGCTGCTGAAGGCGGAGGCTGCGGGTGTCGTGTCGAAGCAGACCGTATTTGCCGGCCTGAAGCGTGCAGGCCTGGTGGCCAGCGACGTGGAATGGCAGGATGAACAGTCCCGCATCGGTGAGACGCCGCCCGCGCCGCCCGCGCCGCCTGCACCTGCCCGCGTTGCTGCGTAATGGCGACGTTTGAGGAACGACTCAACGAGGCGCTCACCGACCAGCAGATTGACGCCATCCGCGTGGCCGCAGGCCTGGACAAGGAAACCCAGCTCAAAATCAGTGACCTGGTGCGCGCCGTTGCCGTGCTGATCCGGCAGGGCGAGATCGCCACCCGGACGAAGATGGAGGCGCTGCTGCGTGAAGTGAACCGCGTGATCGACCAGGGGTTCGGCGGTATCGCAGCCGAGCAGATCACCGCGATCAAGGAGTTCGGTGAACTGGCTGCCACCGGATTCATCCAGGCCGTGAACGAACTGGCGGGCATCAGCCTGCTCAAGAAGCCGCAGCGGATCAGCGCTGGCGCCGAGAAGCAGATCATCATGGGTGCGCCGCAAGCGGACTGGTGGGAAGGACAGTCAGCCCGCATGCAGGCGAACTTCAGCCGCGAGGTGCGGCAGGGATTTATCGCTGGCGACACGACAGAGCAGCTTGTGCAGCGCTTGGTCGGCACCCGGGCGCGGGGCGATGAGCCTGCTGTGCCAGGCGTGATTGAAATCACACGGCGCGATGCCCGGGCCCTGGTGCACACCAGCGTGCAGTCTGTGGCAAACGAAGCGCGGCGCGAGGTGTTCAAGGCCAACAGCGACATCATCATTGGGACGCGCCAGACCAGCACGCTCGATAGCCGAGTCACCATCATCTGCGCCGCACGCGACCGAAAGGAGTGGGATACCCAGGGGCGACCGATTGGCCACTCGATCCCTTACCGCGGCGGCGTGGGGAATCTGCATTGGGGCTGCAGAAGCGTGGAAACGCCAATACTGAGGCCGCTCGTGATTAATGGGGTGGAGATCGGCGGATTCCGTGGCAGCCAGCGCGCATCGATGGACGGCCCGGTCGACAACAAGTTGTCGTTTCAGGATTGGATGGGCAAGAAGCCCGCCGCGTTTCTCGACGAAGTGCTGGGCGAGGGCAGGGCGCAGCTATACCGCGACAAGAAACTCACGCTGAACGACCTGCTGGATCAGCGCGGCAACGAGCTGACGCTGGCGCAGTTGAAGGCCAAGTACCAGTAAGACGAACCATTTTCGAAAGCCGCCCCAGGCAACTGCGGGCGGCTTTTCCTTTGCCTGCTCGGTGGATACCGGCGGGCGTTTCGGGCGGGATCGCCCTGCACAACGGGCGGACGCCCAAGGAAATCGCACCATGCCATTCAAACTCGACGCCAACGGCAACATCGTCATGCAAGGCGACGGCCCCCAGAAGCTCCCCGTGTTCATCCATGCTGATGGTCGTGAAGCCGCCTTCGACGCCGACGCTACGGTCGCGCACATCGGTCGCCTGAATGGCGAAGCGAAATCGCACCGTGAAGCCAAGGAAGCCGCCGAGGCGAAGCTCAAGTCCTTCGAGGGTATCGAGGATGGCGAAGCCGCCCGCAAGGCGCTGGAAACCATCAAAAACATCGACGAAGGCAAGTTGCTCACCGCCGGCAAGGTCCAGGAAATCAAGGACGCGGCCGCCAAGTCTGCACAGGAAGCAGTTGCAGCGGCCACTCGTGCGGCCGAACAACGCGAAAAAGAGCTGACCACGGCCAACGAACGCCTGACGTCGGACCTCAACAGCCACATCGTGGGCGGCAATTTCGCTGGCTCGAAGTTCATCAGCGAGAAGTTGGCCATCCCTGCCGACATCGCGCAGAAGGTGTTCGGCGATCGCTTCAAGGTTGAGAACGGCAAGTTGCTCCCGTTGGATAGCGCTGGCAACCCGATCTTTTCGGCCGTGCGGCATGGCGAACATGCTGACTTCGATGAAGCCATCCAGGTCATCGTCAACCAGTACCCGAACAAGGACGCAATCCTCAAGGGCACTGGCGCAACTGGCTCGGGGGCGCCGAATGGCAAGCCTGGCAATGGTGCAAACCTCTCCAATCTCCCTCCTGCCGCGCGTATCGCAGAAGCGCGCAAACAACAGCAGGCACCCCGCTAAAGGAAATACACCATGGCATTGACCCTCGTCGAGGCAGCCAAGATCAATTCCGGCGACGTGATTCGTTCGGCCATCATCGAGATGTTCGCGCGTGAATCCGATCTTCTGATGGCGCTGCCGTTTGAAGACATCGCCGGCAACGCGTACCACTACAGCCTCGAAGCGGCCCTGCCGGGCGTCGGCTTCCGCGGCGTGAACGAAGGCTTCGCCGAATCTACCGGCATTCTGAACCCCGTGACCGAAGCCCTGGTCATCGCTGGTGGCGACCTGGACGTCGATCGTTTCATCGTCAACACCCAGGGCGAGGGCGTGCGCTCGCAGCACGAGACCATGAAGATCAAGGCGCTGGCTGCAGCCATCACGCAAAAGATCATCAAGGGCGACAGCTCGGTCAATCCGCGCGAATTCGACGGCTGGCAGCGTCGCCTGGGCAACGGTTCTCAGGTGCTCTCGGCTGGGTCCACGGCAGGCGGCGCAGCCTTGTCGCTCGCCGCGCTGGACGAGGCGATCGATGCTGTAGATGGCCCGACTCACCTAGTGATGTCCAAGGCCATGCGCCGCAAGTTCACTGCTGCCGCTCGCGATCCCGCAGTGTCGGGCTACGTGGTAACGACCAAGGACGAGTTCGGGCGTCCCCAGTACACCTACAACGATCTGCCGATCCTGGTCGCCTACAACAACAACGGCGGCGATGACATCCTGCCGTTCAACGAGGCGTCGGCCTCGGGCGCCGCCACCTCTACGTCGATCTACGTCGCGAGCCTGGGCGAAGGCAAGGTCACCGGCCTGCAGAACGGCACGATGGACGTGCGCGACCTGGGCGAGCTGCAGACCGCGCCGGTCTACCGCACCCGGGTTGAGTGGTACGTGACCCAGGCCGTCATGCACGGCCGCGCGCTGGCCCGCATCCGCAACATCGGCAACCTGCCCATCACCAAGTAAAGGAGCGGACATGTCCATTCGAAATTCCCAAACCTATGACAACCTGCTCCTGCTCAAGGATGTGGGTGCCATCACGGCGTCTGGCGCGGCTACGGTTGCCGGCGCTGCACGCGTTCTGGACCTGGGTCCCGCGCGCTCCGTGGCGAAGGTCATCGTGGACACGGCGGTCACCGATCTGACCACTGGTGACGAGACGTACCGCGTCGCGTTGCAAGGCTCGAACGATCTGGCCTTCGGTTCTGGCGTGGTCGAACTGGGCTCGGTAAGCGTGACGGCAGCCGGTCGCAGCGAGCTGCAGTTCACCACCCAGCCCGACGACACGCCGTACCGCTATGTGCGTGCGTACTTCACGCTGGCCGGCACCACGCCGAGCATCAACGCTACCGCCTTCATCGCTAAGGACTGACGACCATGCCGAAGATCACCCTCTTGAACACAGAGACGGGCAAGAACGAGGATTTCGAGCCCGTTGACGCGCGTGAGATCCTGGAAAGCCCGGACACCATCTACGAAGTCACCGATGCCGGTCGTGCGTTGATGGGCGCTCAGCTTGGGGCCTACGCGAACGCCGGCATCAACATCCCGCAGATGCAGGGCAGCGATGCCGAGATGCACTCTGGCTTGTCGATCGACAAGTACGCGCGCCAGGCCGTCGTCAAGGCGCAGCCCGGCACGCCGAATGCCGGCGGCGCTTTGCGCGGCGACGGTCCCACCGTGGCGGACTACGTGGCCGCCGGTTTTTCCGCGTCGAACTACCCGCCTGAAGGCTTCGCTTCGCGCAGCTCGGCCGACGAGATCGCCGCAGCCGTTGCTGCAGGGCAGGGCCCTAAGCCTTCCGACGGTCTGACGGTTCCCGAGCTCGAAGCGGCCCTGACCAAGAAAGAAATTTCCATTCCGGCGGGCTCCAAGAAGGGCGACCTGCAAAAGCTGCTCGACGACGCGGTGTAATCATGGCGCTCATCGTTGAGACTGGCGAGGGCCTGCCCGACGCTGACAGCTACGTGAGCCTCGACGATGCGATCGCCTATCACGCTGCCCAGGGCAATACCGCCTGGGCAGCGGCGACGGTGACCGACGAGCAGCGCGAGGTGGCGCTGCGGCGGGCAACCGCATACGTCGACAGCCGGTACCGGTTCCGCGGCTCGCCGCTGACCGTTGTGCAGGCGCTGGAGTGGCCGCGCGAAGGCCCTGGGCTGATATGGCCGAACCGGCGCGTTATCCATGCCACATGCGAACTCGCGCTTCGAGCGCTGGCCGGCCCGCTCTACGCAGATGTCGCGGCCGAGGGGCGGATCAAATCCGAAACTGTCGGCCCGATCAAGACCGATTACGCCGAGCCGGTGAACGGTGGCCAAACACGCTACGCAGTCACAGATGACCTGCTCGCGCCGCTGCTGGCCAGCGCTGCACCAGCTCGGCAGACGAGGATGTTGCGCGGATGACAACGATCGCTTACGACGGTAAGACGCTGTGTACTGACAGCCTGGTTACTGCTGGCAGCCTGGCATGTGGCGAAGGCCGCAAGATCCACCGGCTTACAAACGGCGCCGTGGCAGCGGTTTGCGGCGACTGGCACCTCGCTCATGACGTTGTGCAGTGGCTCGACGGGAATGGGGACAAGCCGGTACCGCACGAAAGCGAGTCGATCGGGGTGCTGTTGATCGAGCTGGATGGGTCGGCTTGGGAGTATGGCAGCCGCCTGCGACGCGCTCCGGCATGTGTGCCGTGGACTGGCGGATCCGGCGAGGCTGTCGCCATGGCGGCCATGCGGTGCGGCAAGACGGCACGTGAGGCTGTTGAGCTGGCCTGCCAGCTTGACGTCTACAGCGGCGGCCCTGTCCAGGAGTGGTCACATGGCGACCGTTGATTACACGGCCAAGGCGGAACGCGCTCAGCGCATGCTGGCCCGGTACGGCGGTCCTGTGCGGCTGCTGCGCGTCGAGGAAAGCGAAGATTACGACCCTCGCGGTGGAGCGTCGTCACCGCCCACAGCATTCGATGGGGTCGGAGTCCGGCTGGACTATGAGCAGAGCGACGTTGACGGCACCCGGATCCTGCAGGGCGACCAGCAGGTGTATTTGGGAGTGGTCAGCATGCTGCCGCCGCGCCCGGGCGACACGCTCGCGCTGCTGGACGAAGCGGGCAACATCGCGAGCCAGCATCCGGTTGTCGGTGTCAGCGAGTTGGCGCCCGCCGGCGTGCCAGTGCTGTACACGCTGCAGATACGCGGCACAACCAGGGGATCGTCATGACATTCGGCAGTGACGTTGCGCAGTTTGCTCAGTTCGCAGGCGGCCAGATGACCAGGGTGGTCCAAACCATCACCCTGGAACTGGCCACGGCCGTGGTAGAGCGCACGCCGGTGGGCAACCCCAGTCTGTGGAAGGGGCCTGCGCCAAAGGGGTACACCGGTGGCCGCCTGCGTGCAAATTGGCAGTTCACTGCTGGCTCGCCGGCCACGGGCGAACTGGACACCACAAGTCACGGCACTGCGCTGACCCGCATTGCGGCGGGAATCGACGCATCTGCCGCGGGGGGTATCACCTGGCTGACCAACAACTTGCCCTACGCGGTGCCCATCGAGTTTGAGGGGCATTCGAAACAAGCGCCCGCCGGAATGGTCCGAATCAGCGTTGCTGAGGTGCAGCAGCACGTGAACAACGCGCTGGCAGCGCTCAGGAGCGCGCGATGAGCGGCGGAGCAGCACCGCTGGAGGTTGGCCAGCAGATAGCTGTTGCGCTCCAGGCCCACCTCAAACGGTTCGCAACCGCTCAAACGCCGCCGCTGCGGGTTGGCTGGGAGGGAATATCGTTCCGGCCGGCTGCAGATGCGATTCATCTGGAGGACCATCTGTTGCCTGGTCGAACCGGCGGTCCGGTACTGAGCAACGCGGTGGCCGAGCACGTCGGCATTTACCAGGTCGACGTAGACGCGCCGGCCAGCGCTCATCCCGCTGATGTGCGCCGCCTAGCCGATGCCGTCATGGCCGCCTTTCCCCGTGGCGCAGTGCTGATGGAAGAGGGCGTGCGAGTCACTATTCGGGGTCATCCGTCCCGAGGCCCGCTTCTGCCTGGTGACGGCCGACAGAAGGTCCCTATCTCGATCACCTATCACTCCACCGCTGTTCGAGCCTGATCGATCAGCAACCCCAACCAGCCCGCATTGCGGGCTTTTTCGTTTCTGGAGCCACATATGGCCAATCCCGTACTGCTGGTGCAGGGCACCAAGCTGGACATTTCGACCGCTGCCGTCACCGACGTCAACGCTACCGTCGCCCCTGCTGATCTCGTCTCGCTGGACCTGACTGCCAAGTCCGTCCAGTACCAGGGCGGCAGCGCCGACGAAATCGATACCACCGTGCTCGCCTCTACGTCCAAGGAATTCCGATTGGGCCTGCAGGACGCCGGCACCATGTCCGTCTCGGGCCACTGGGTCCAGGCCGATGAGGCACAAGGCGTCATCAAGCAGGCGGCCAAGGACAAGCTGACCCGCTTGATCCGCGTCACCTTCAACGACGGTTCGACCTTCTCGGCTCTGGCCTTGGTGACCCAGCGTTCGTGGGACGCCCAGGTGTCGGGCGTCGTCTCGGCCACCTTCAACTTCCGCCTGACCGGTGACACGCTCGAAACCGACCCGCCGGCACCGGGCGGCGGTGGCGGCTGATCGCCATGGCCCTGATTGAACTCACGGCAGGTGCCAACGGGCGCGGCCGGGTTCGGATCGACGGCGTCGATATGTCGTCAGTGGTCACCTCCGTTCACGCGAGCGTTGCCGCAGATGAGCACGCTGTCGTCACGCTTGCCCTCGCTGGGGTCGATCAGGATCTGTCGTTTGGCGATGCCGAAGTGCGCATCGCCAGCACCAACCTGCCTGAAACCGTCCAACGCGCGCTGTACGAGCACCTGTCTGCCCGATTCAGCACGTCAGCCCCGTAATTCCGCAGTCTCAGAATCTCTCCATTTCCTCTGGAACGTCACATGACCAAAGAAATCAGCATCGACCAATTCGACGAACGCGGCGCCGCCGACCATGGTGTCGAGACCGAACTCCTGACCGCCATCGGCACCCCCACCGGCATCCATGTCCGCGTGCTGGGTGAGAACTCCGAAAAGCTGATGGCCCACACCTTCCGCACCATCAACCAGCGCCGCCGCCAGGAGCAGGCCAACGCACGCAAGGGAAAGAACGGTGAAGTGCGTCCGATCGAAGACGACGTCGCACTGACCACCGACAAGGCCCTGGTCGCCACCATCGGCTGGCGCGGTCCGAAGGAACCGTTCACCGAAGCCAACCTGCGCAAACTGCTGGAACGCAACCCCAGCTTCGTCACGCAGATCCTGGAAACGGCCGCCGACAGCGCGGCTTTTACGAAGGGCTGACCGACGCCCTGGTGGCGTTTGCCGAGGCCGAGTTCGCCATGACCCGGCCAGGCAAGGACGGTCAGCCCTCGCGCAAGCAGGTCTTGCGCGACATCTACGAGCAGACCGGCGTCCTGGCCGACGAACTCGCCGCCGCGCCAGTGCCGCCGGACGACACGGCATACCTGTGGCGTTGGTTCTGCGAGATTTCGCGCGGGCGACAGGTGGGAATGGGCGCATGCCCGCTGCTGCATGGGGAGGTGGATGTGTGGCTGCGGCAGCGGGGAATCGTTGCGGCGGAGTGGGAGCTGCAGGCGTTGCGAGCCGTGGACAGCACCTACTTGACCGTCATGTCGAGGGAACATGAAAACGAGATCGGCTTTGCCAGCGCGTTATCGTGAAGCGTGCTCGCCATCCGTGCCTGTGACCATGGGGCCGGTCGTAATCAGCGTGTGTTGCCATGGGCGGCGGCCACGAAAGACGGACCAATCTAGCGATCAGGCTGTGACAGTTCCAGCATTAACGACGCCGAGAGCGACGTGGCAAAGGGGAAGGGCAGGGCGTGGGTAGTAGGTTAAGGACGATTAGCCTCAATAGGGCGACGGTACGTCTGGCGAGCGGTAGGTTGCCTGATTGACCGAACTTGTGTGCCACGGTTACGCTCGGTAGCAAATCAAATTCCGAGATTCGAATGCAGAGGCATAGTGAGCGATTGGTACTTCATTTCGACCTTCGGCTTGAGGCCCACGGATACTGTAAGTACGCGCGGCAACGTTATGACTTGCCTCCGCTTTCGCTGCAGCAGATCGTAGTGATGATCGACTCCCTTCATCGCGCAGAAACGCTACCTGCGAGAAAGGGAAGATATGAGACGCTCTATTTGGCAGACTTGTCCGTGGACCTTGCCGGGCGACGCGCTACATTCTTGCTCAACTGTTCGGATCGGAAGGTTGCCAATCCGGTGTTTTCAAACCCTGACGCACGCACAAGGCGAGAAATCGAGCGCGAAGAAGAGGAGGGGGGAGACTTCTCTGCTCACTTCGTTGTGGCTCTCGATCCGCATCTCCCAGACCGATATCGCCTCGTTCTAGAGGTGGCGCCAGGCCTGCCGGGGCCGAAAGTTCAGCGCTACATTCGAAGCTTGTTTGCTGCCTGCTACGCAGCGAAAAAAGCATCGTTTGTGATCAATACTCCCTCAGGCCACCGCCTACCCAACGGGAAGGTTCATCAGATCAGGCTTAAGCACGCGGCTACGCTCCTGGGCCATCCCAGCAGCGAGTTCGTGCGCGAGTTTGAGGCAGGCAAGCTTCTGACCTTCGAGCTCATTAGCGAGCAACTCAGAAATCGGAACTGGGACGGCAATGGCTATGTTCTTGAACATGCCAGGAGCGTGAGGCTGAAGCAGGGTAGCGGCGGAATTCAGGGCTCTAAACTCGACGCGCTGAAGGATGTGTGTGCAAGGGCGGTAGGCCAAAATTTCGAGAAAATAAAGGTCGTTTACAAAACAGCAACTGGGTTCCGACGAACAGTCGACTTGATGACGGCGACAGTGACATTGGCCGATGACTTAAGGTTCATTGAGAAGAGCGTCATTGACGGCTTCAGTAGTAGGCTTGCAACGTCTTTTGACGCCATCCACGATGAAATCCACAACAAAATGGTGCTCTTGCTAAGGTGACTTTATGGTTCTGAGCCAGCTGGCCCGCCCGTTTTGCTACTACCTCATTGAGCAGCCGCAAAAGAAGTTTGTCGACTGGGTGATCCCTGCCGTGTTGGCTCTGGCATCTGCGGTGTTTTTCACTTGGACCGCTGGTGTGGTCAATTTTTTTGGCCCAGGTGGGATAGTCGCAATGACATTGGGGCTCATCCAGAGCCTTCCAGGCTTTTACATTGCGGCCCTCGCAGCGATTGCTACTTTCGGTCGTACCGACATAGACGAGATCATGCCGGGCAATCCACCGCCCACTGTAAAGACACGATCTTCCGTTGGAAAGTACAACTCGATCGCATTGACTCGGCGACGATTTCTCTGTTTGCTGTTCGCATTCCTAACTGTGGAGTGTTTGCTGATTTCGCTTGCATTCATCCTAACGGTGAGCTTTGCTGCGCCGCTGGCGGCGCTGCTCTCACCGGGCGTCTACGTCTATGTCCGATTCACTGCGCTGTTCGTGATGAGCCTTTTCCTTGCACAGATGCTCACGGCTACGCTATGGGGGCTTTACTACCTTGGCGATCGGATTCACCTAGCCCAGTGACTGCAGATCGGTACGCCGGACGCCACCACACGAGTGAAAAAGCCACCTTGTCGGTGGCTTTTTTGTCGGTCTATGGCGTCGACTGCAGTGCGTCCCGCTTCACCCACCGATGATCGATGCCAGGCACTGGAGGTATGCGAACCCAGCTCGCGCCAGACGTCTGGTAGACGAGGACTCTTGTCCCTTTCGTGATGCGGCCATTCACGACGCCGTTGCGTGCAGGTTGGTCGAGCGTGTCCGTGTCTTCTCGCGCATAAAGCACTTCGTCCTGCGCGATCGCGCTGCTCCCCGCCACGCCAGCCAAGCCAACGGCGCCAGCCGCCGCGGCTGGTGCTGCGTAGGAGCGATACGAGTTCGTTGTGGACGTCGGGCCGCCGCCGATGCGGCAGGTCTTCGAAGCCGAGATGCAGGAATTGCCGCAAGGAATGCCCTTCTTGCAGTTCCGCGCCTCGGCGCCGAATGACAATATGAGAGCGAGCGAGAGCATGGCGAGGGCAGGTGCACGCATAGAAGTCTCCTGGCTAAGCTCCGTTTATAGCTGAAGCGCGGCCTAGTGAGCTATGCGGGTTTCCTGCTCACTGTTCCCCGCAAGCGCGGGGTTGAATCGACCGGGACACCCAATTTGGGCGCCTGGGGTCATCTGTTTCCCCGCATGTGAGGGGACGTGTTGAGTATGATATGGGCGCTTTCTTTTAGGGGTGCTCTATGTCTGATGGCCGAGGTCGGAATGTTGGTGGCTACACGTTTGAGAACCCTACGAACGGACATCGTGAACACGTAGGGTCCGCGGCATCCTGGGGGATGTTCTTCCTTGGCTTTATTTACATGGCCTACAAGGGGCTGTGGAACCACCTGTTCATAATGGCGTTTGTCGCCGCCCTCAGCTTTCGTATGCTTGATGACGCCGGATTTTTGGTTTTAGGCGCCGTTTGGCTCCTTTACACCGCCTGGGCGCAACGGCTCGTGATCAACTCGTATTTGGTGCGCGGTTGGCGTCTTGTTTCGCATGACGATTCCGACGAAGACCGCGAGGATGTCGGTGAGGCAACGATCGCTGATGAGTTGAGTAGGCTGATCGCAATGAGAAACGCTGGCGACCTGACCGAGGAGGAGTTCCGTCAAGGGAAAGCCCGAGTACTCAGTTGATTCTTTGCACGTGAGAACGAACCGCCTTCGAGGCGGTTTTTTTTGGCCCGCCATTGCGCGGGCCTTTTGCTTTTTGGTGCTCTATGGACGCGACTGCCAGCCTGAAAATCTCCGTCGACAGCACGGATGCCGCGACTGCCGAACAGGATCTCAACAGCCTGGCAGGTGCTGCAAATCGGACCGAGACTGCGGCTCGGCGTGCGAGTCGCAGCTGGATTGACGCAATCCAGCGCATTGCCACCGAGACGACAGGCCTGGGGACACGATTCGACGCCTTGAACAGCACGCAGTCGAAGATGCTCGCGGTGCTGGAACGGGTTTCCACGCAAATGGATTCGCTTCAGCAGGCGGTCGGCCAGGTCGGCACGCGGCTGGCCGACACCGCCGCAACTGCTGGGAAAGCAACGCAAGCTATGTCGGCGGCCGAGACGGCCACCGCTGCTGTTGAGCGGGAGACTCGCAAGCTGGCCGAGACCGAGGCACAGGCCATGACCCGCATCCGGGCGATGGTCGCGGCATCGGTTGAGCGCACTGCGGCAATGGATGCGCAGACACGAGCATCGCTCGCTGCTGCCTCAGCCGCAGCGGCCCTCGCTCGCCAGGAGTCCGCAGCCGGCGCGGCTGCGTCGCAGGCGGCAGCGACCCGGCGCGCAACAGTCGCCGCGCAGACGCGCAGCTTTCAGGCTGTCGCTGATGAGATTGGCGAGGTGAACCGCGCGCTCAACTCGATCGGTCAGGGCGCGGGCTCGCTGGAAGGGATCCAGGCGAATACGGCGAAGCTGCTGGCGCTGTGGGACAAAGGCCAAATCTCGGCCGATCAATATGCTGCGGCGGTGAAGCGGCTTGATGCCGATGAGCAGCGGTTGGTGACATCGCAAGCGAAGGCTGCGGCGGAGGCCGATCGGTTCATTGCGAAGCTTAAGGAAGAGGCTACGACCGCGAACATGACGCGGAAGCAGTTGCTGGAGTACCAAGCCGCGAAGTTGGGCGTTGCCACACAGGCGGGACCCTATATCTCACGTCTCACGGAAGCGGACGGAGCTACGAAGAAATTCCAGGCGTCGACTGCGCAGACGGCGTACGCGATCCGCATGCTGCCGTCGCAATTCAGTGACGCAGCTAGCCAGTTGGCCACGGGAACGAATCCGTTCATGGTCCTGTTCCAACAGGGATCCCAGGTCCGGGACCAGTTCGGCGGCCTAGGCGCAATGATGAGCGGGCTGGCGACGCTCATCACGCCAGTTAGCGTCGCTGTGACGTTGGTCACAGCGGCAGTTGTGAGCTTGGGCGCGGCGTACATAAAGGGGGCAGCGGAGGCGAGGGCGTTCAACGAGGCTCTGGCGTTGACAGGCAACGCTGTGGGCCTCACGACGGCGCAACTGGCCGGGATGGCGCAGGAAGTGTCGCGAGTCAGTGGTGGGGGCAAGGTCGGAGCAGCAGCGGAAGCACTGGCGAAGTTGGCGGCTACGGCCAAATTCACTGCTGATGAAATGCCTTTGATCGCCCAGGCAGCTGTGGCGATGCAAAGCGCGGTGGGCCGACCGATTGATGAAACGGTCGCGCAGTTCGTCCGTTTGTCCGAGCAGCCGACCAAGGCGGCCGAAGAGCTGAATCGCCAAACCGGCTTTTTGACGGTAGGGCTGTACGAGAAGATCCGCGCACTTGAAGAGTCCGGGCGGAAGGGCGAAGCAGCGGCTCTTGCCGAGCGCACGCATGCTCAGGCGACCATTGACGCAGCTGATCGTGTCAAAGAGAACCTCGGCACTCTGGAGCGATCTTGGCGCTCGGTTCGCGACACAGCGAAGGGCGCTTGGGACGCGATGAAAAACGTGGGCCGAGAGGGCTCAGACGACGATCTGCGCGCCCAACTCGCTCAAAATCAACAACTGCAGGCTGCGTTGGAGGCCCGCGGGCGCGCGGGCCGAGCTGATAACGGATTGGGGCGCCTGATCCAACGTGTCATGGGCACGCCGCCGCAGGAGAGTTCTTACCAGGTACGGATCCGGCAGCTCCAGGAGGAGCTGAACAGGCGTGGCGTAGCGGCGGACAACGCAGATTCGGAAGGCGTCAGTCGGCGGGCATCCCAGCGGGCAGTAGACGCGACCGGCACGATCATGGGCATGCTGCGAACCTCCAAGGATCCGGCCGCCAAAAGCGCTGACTTGGAGAACTTGAGGTCTATGGCGCTGGACATTTGGTCCAACGCCCAGATCAATCCCACCGAGTCCGGTTCGCTTGCCAAGCGCCTCCAGTACGACCCGGAAAGCGGCAAGTTTAGCGGGGAGCTTTGGGACACCTTGCTCCGGAATATGGAGGCGCGCTACCAGGATTCTTCCGGCGCCGCTCAAGCCAACCGCGCTGTGCAAGCCCAAGTAGCGGCCATTCAGGCATCCACCCGAATCGAGGTGAACACGCTGCGGGAATCCGTGGCGGAGCAGAAGCAACTGCGGGATGTTGGCGCCACCAACCTGACCGAGTATTACGACAACGTCTACACGCTGCAGGCCTCGTCGCTGGAACGCCAGCTTGGCTTGGCCCAGCAGGAGGTCGTCGCAAACCAGGGCGACGCGCAAATCGCGGCGCGAACGGCTGCCCAGGGCCGCGTCGAGGAGATTCAGCGCCAGATCGAGGCAAACGAGAAGGACCACGTCAATAACCTGCGCAGTATCCGTCTCAACGTCGAGAAGGACATCGCCCAGATGGAGGCTGGGTGGGAGCGACAGGGTGACGCGGCGCAGGCGGCGATCAACTCCGAAATTGCTATGTACGGCAAAAGCGATGCTGCCCGGCGCATCGCCGCAGCGGGCCTGAAAGTTGAGGCCGACAGCCGCAAATATCTGGACGGCTTGAAGGCCGCAGGCGTTGTCTTGACGGACAAGGAATTGCGCCAGTTGAACGAGGTCACTGACGCCGCGCGCGACGCCGCGGAACAGCGTGAAGCTGACCTGATGGCGGCGCAAGGCGCTCAGCAGTTGTACGAGCAGAACGAGCAGTTCGGCATCAACATGATGTTGAGCGAGCAAGAGCGGGCGAACGCCATTGTGCAGATCGAACGCCGCAAGTGGTTGGCGTTGATCGACGCCGCCACCAAGGGCTCGGAGGCTCGCGCCAACTTGGAGAAAGCGTTCGCTCAGTGGGACGCCAACCAAGCTGCAGCGCCGGCTCTGAATCAGCAGAAGCGCGTTCAGCAAGAGCAGATCCGGTCGTGGGGCCAAGTGATTGACAACGTCGGCACGACCTTCCGTACGGGGTTTGCTGACATGATGAACGACGGCAAGGCCGGGTGGGATTCGCTCACAAAGTCCATGGAGACGACCTTCAATACCACGGTGGTCGACTCCCTGTACACCGCCCTGGCCAAACCTTTCACAGTCAGCTTGCTTGCGGAAGTCGCAGGCATCACTGGCGGCGACAAGGTCAAGAACGGCATCCTGGAGCAGAACGGCATGAGCTCCAGTGCACTGGACGGAATGTCCGGCATCTTCAGCGCAGGCAAGAGTGTCTACGACATGCTGGCCAAGCCGCAGTGGTTCACCGACTTCGGCGGCACGTTGGCCGGGACGCTGGAGAACTGGGGATGGCAGAACATGGGCTCCGACATGTTCGGAGACCTGAGCGCGGCCATCATCAACAACAGCGAATCCATCGCTCAGTTCGCCAATGTCGCAGGAGACGTCCTCGGATACGGCACCGCCGTGCTGAACGCCTTCAATGGCAAGTTCGGCTCTGCTGTAGGCGGGGCCATCGGCACCTACTTCGGGGGGCCTATCGGCTCGTTCATTGGCAGCCAGATTGGTGCCATGGTCGACGGCATGCTGGCCGGAGAGAAGCGATTCGGCGGAGTGTGGAAGCTGGGTGAGGATGGACGGTCACGCTACTCGCACGGCCCCTCGGGAGGTTCCGCGGGCGCGGACGCTGCCATGACCCGCGGAATGGATAACACCGTCGGCGCGATCAATACCATCCTACGTCAGATGGGTTCTGCTGCATCGGTGGTCAACTTCGCTGGCGGCCTGGAGACGTCGGAAAAGGGTCGCGGCGGAGTCATCGGTGTCGGTCAATTGTCCACTGGCGCAGCTTTCGGTCAAGGTAACTTGGCGGGCAACAACTACAAGGGCACCTACTACTCAAGCAACTTCTCCACGTCGCCGGATTTGGAGACTGCGCTTGAGAACTACGGCACCTTGATGAAGCAGGTGACGCTGCAGGCCATTCAGGTCGCCACGGACATCCCCAATGCAGTGCGCTCCATCATTGCGGAGGTAGACACCACGAAGCTGACGGACGAGGCTGCCACCGAGTTGCTCAACACCATCAGCAACATGACCCAGCAGGTCAGGCAGTTCGAGAACGCGGTCGAGAGACTGCCGTTCGCGAACTTGCGCAAACTCTCCTTCGACGCCTACCACGCGATCATCGCGTTCTCGGGCGGCATGGAGAACCTGACCACCAACCTGAATACGTACTTCGAGAACTTCTACACCCAAGACGAGCAGATGGCTACGGCTTTCTCGGGTCTCGAAAATACGTTCAAAGGCCTGGGGTTGACCGTGCCGTTCACCAAGGACTCGTTCATGGAGTTGGTGAAGAGCACCGGAGACGCCGGTGGCGCTGCGACCACTGCGAAGAATGCGTTGCGAGGACTGATCGAAGCGCAGGACAACACCACACAATCGGGTCAGTTGGTCACCGCCACATTGCTGGGCATTTCCGGGTCATTCGCCGAGTGGGTGAACTACATGCAAGGCGAGGGTCAGAAGTTCCTGGACAACAAGGCAACGACAGATAAGGAGGCAGAAGACGCGCCGAAGAAGGCGCTTGAGGATTTGAACAAAGAGTTCGACCGGATGCTGGGTAACGTGCGCGACGCTGCTCAGCGTGCGAACAATGCCTTGTCAAACCTGAATGCCGCCGGATCTCTGCTGGATCGTCTCGATCTTGCGTTGAACCGGCCGGGCGGCACTGCGGCCGCTGCCCGGGAACAGCAACTGTGGTCAGCACTTCAAACCGCGTCGCTTGAGCAGCAGGTCGACCTCGCGGGGGAACTGACCACCATCGTTCTCGACCGCTATCAGGCCGAAAAGCAAAACTTGGAGCAATTGGTCGAACTCGGAAAGTCGCTGCAGGCCTATGTCCAGTCTCTGAAGCTGAGCGATCTGTCGCCAATGACCCTGGGACAGCAACTGGCCGAGGCTGGCCAGCAGTACCAGGAGACTCTCGCGAAGGCGAGAGGTGGTGATGTTGAGGCCATGGGCCAGCTTCAGGCAACGTCGCAGACGTACCTGCAACTCGCACAGCGCTACTACGCCTCCAGCGAGCAATACACCGCGATCTTCAACAGCGTGACTGGTGCGCTCGACACGTTGGGAGCATCCAGCCAGACGGACGCCCTGCGACAGTTGGAGGTGGGCACCGAATCGCTGGCGCAGTTGGAGCAGTTGCGCGGCATCGCGGGCAATGCATACACCGCGCTGGATCGGCAGTATCAGCAGGCTGTGACGGCAGCGCAGCAGGAGATGCTGGGGCTTGAGCGCATTGCGACCGAGACCGGGCGCCTCAGCGATGTGACGGCGTTGCTGGCCGGCCTGCCGGCTGAACTCGCCGCTGCGCTTCAGGTGATGTTGCCCGGCACCTCCGTCGACAACTGGTACCGCGACACGCTCGGTCGGGATTCCGACAGCGCAGGGAAGGGGTACTGGCTCGACCAGATCAACAAAAACGGGATGGGCGCGGCTCGCGACGAGTTCAACAACGCGTCGAAGGCCGAGCAATGGCTCGCAGGTCTGTACCAGTCTGCACTGGGTCGCACGCTCGATGCCGCAGGGCGGGACTACTGGCTGCAGGCAATGGGCCAGGGGTTCAGCCGGGAGAGTATCGAGGACGCGATCCGCAGTTCGCCCGAAGCCACGAAGTTGCGTGGCTACGCCGATGGCGGGTTGGCGCACGTTGGCCTGGCCGTGGTCGGTGAGGCCGGGCCCGAGATCGTCGACTTCAGCCGACCCGGGCGCGTTTACCGAAACGACGAGTTGGCCAGCGCGATTTACAGCGGCCGAGGGCAGGGCAGCAGCAATGCTGACGTGGTTGCCGAGCTGCGTGCGGTGCGGGCGGAACTGGCCCAACTGCGAGCAGAGCGGAGCCGGGCTGATGGGGACCAGCGCCAGGCGGTGTTTGTTGCCGCCGACGCTGGGGCTCGGGCCATTGTCGATGGCGTGGGTGGCGCACTTGAGCGTCGATCGTATGAGGCATCAGAACGAGGAGTGAAACTGGAATGACCGATGCCGAATTTCTGGCGTGGCTGGAGGATGGCTACGCCCGCCGTGTCGTGCTGGTGGAAGTGGGCGTGCTGACAGGAAGCGTGGAAACCACGCGCCTGCTGGCCGACCGTGCCTACACCAGCGAGGCTGGCGTGCCGTATGAACCCCTGATCCGCGGTGGCGTCTCGTTCAGCGAGTCGCTGTCGCTCGACGGCGGGTTCAGCATGTCGACGGGCGCGATCGAGGTCGACAACGCCAGTGGCGAGCGGGATGCGTGGTTGGATGATGTCTGGAAGAACCGACCCGTGCAGGTCTTCCTGGGCGATGTGGACTGGCCCCGGGCACAGTTCCGGCCCATCTTCACCGGCACGGTGGCCGACATCAGCGCGCGCGATTCTGGCGCATTGAGCCTGTCACTGCGGGACAAACTGCAGCGCCTGAACACCGCCGTGTCGGAGGCCACGGTGGGGGGTACCGGCGCGAACGCGCAGGCCCTGCAGCCGCTGGCATTCGGCGAGGTGTTCAACGTCTCTCCGGTGCTGGCCAACCCGTCAACGCACGAATATCAGGTCCACGCTGGCCAGGTGGAGCGAATCATCGAGGTCCGTGACAACGGCGTGCCTGTGTCATTCACGCCGGTGCTGAGCACTGGCCGGTTCCGGCTGACGGCATCGCCGGTGGGTCAGATCACGGCGAGCGTGCAGGGTGACGCCGCCGGCGGGTACCGCAACACGGTCAGCACGCTGGTGCAGCGCCTGGCCACGGCCTACGGCGCCGCCGCCGACCGGTTCACTGCTGCTGATCTGGATACTGCGCAACTGGCGACGTTCAACGCTGCGCACCCGCAGCCGGTCGGCATGTGGCTCCCGGATCGGGCAAACGTGCTGGCTGTGTGTCAGCAACTGGCGTCGAGCGTTGGCGCGCAGGTGGCCATGTCTCGTGGCGGTCTGCTGCGGCTACTGAAGGTGGCACTGCCGGCCGCCACCGGCGCCGCCCGCACCGTGACGTCGGCGGATATGCGCCAGGGTACGTTCAAACCGTCGCGGCGCACTGATGTCCTGGCTGGCGTACGCCTGGGCTACGTCCGCAACTGGACGATGCAGACGAGCCTGGAAACCGGGATCCCTGCAGCGCACCGTGAGATGTACGAAACGGAATACCAGGATGCGACGGCGACCGACAGCGCAGTGGCAGCACGGTACCGGCTGCAGGGCGAGCCTGACCGCGTGCCCACGCTGTTGCTGCGGGCGGCTGACGCCCAGGCCGAGGCCTCGCGCAGGCTCGCACTGTGGCGCGTGCCCCGCACGGTGTACGAGCTCACGGGCGGCCCGTCGCTGATGCTGCTGGAGTTGGGGCAGCCGCTGAGCATCGCGCATCACCGGTTTGGGTTCGCCGGAGGCCGTGCCGGCGTGATCGTGGGCCTGAAAACCGACTGGTCGAAACGAACGGTGGCCGTGGAGGTGTTGGTCTGATGGCAACAATCCAGAACCCACGCGACACGCTGCTGCAGGCAGCCAGTGTGCGCATCGTGCGGCCGAACATCGATCTGGGCCAGATCCCGGCATTCGGCAACTACCCGGACGGCACGAACCAGAACGGCGTGGCCGGTCCCGGTGGAACGTATCTCAAGCCGGGATACATGATGAACGGCGCCGTGGGCCGCTTGAATGTCGGTGTTGCAGCCATCGACACGCTGCAGATCGGTGGCAATGCGGTCACCGTTCCGTTTTCGGTGTCGGCCGCTGATGCGCTGATCATCCCTACGGGCGGCGGCATCGTGTTCGCGCTCCAGAGCAACATCGGCAATGACGGCGGCACCGTGCGGCACATATGGGCGTCGGTTCAGCTCGCGCTGCGCGTGAACACGGCAGACAGCGCGTTGGACGGCAGCTCCCGGCGGCTGCTGGTCACGCTCAGCATCAACAGTGTCGACATCGTCTCTGGTTCGTGGGGTGTGTCAGGCCGCGCTGCTGGGCCAACGGAATATGGCTGCGTGATGATTGGCGCCGCAACCAGCATGACTGGTGGAGCCACGGTCCGCGTGCAGTGGGCGCCCGGAATGACGGTTGAGCAGCGCGAGCGTACGTTCGCGCAGGTGGAGGCCCGGACCATGACGGTGATGGGGGTCAAACGATGATGGAGCAAGCGGCAACGCTGGCGAGATATCTGCCTGAGACAGGGCGGATCATGGCAGTGGTGACATGCCCGCCTGCCATGGCGGCATCAATGGCCATGCCGGGCGAGCAGGCTGTTTATTGCGCCCCGGATGTGATGGACACCACGCACTACGTGCTGCACGGCGCCGTACAACCCCGCCCCACGTGTCCCGCGCTGCTGGACGGCATGACGCTGCGCGATTTACCCGTGCCATGTGCCATCCGCATCAATGGCGTCAGCTACGACTGCGCCGAGCCGACGGCGGAACTGGAGTTCGACCAGCCGGGCGCGTACAGCATCCGCGTCACTGCCTGGCCGTACCGAAATGCAGACTTCGAGGTGACACATGAAAATCCAGCACAGTGAGCCTGTTGGGCCGCTGCGCGCTGCGGCATACCCACCTGTCGGCGACCAGCTCGACGCCGTTGTTGCTGGCCTGGCCGCACTACGCGACCAAGGGATTGAGCTGCCCGAGAAGACGCTCGCACTGTTGGATCAGTGCGAGGCCGTGAAACGCACGTTTGCAAAACCGGAGGGGCGAGATGGGCAATCTCAGGCTGATCGCTGACAACGCCGCGGACCGCGCGACCATCAGTGCGAGCAGCACCGCCGGCACGACCTCGGCATCGTTTCTGAAAAAGGACGTGAAAGGCTTGGCCCACCGGTCCACAGGCACCTCTGTGACCTACACGCTGGCCTGGGCTGCCGACGAGGCTGTGGGCGGCGTCGCACTGCCCGCCACGAACCTGGGGCCTGCAGCCACGGTGCAGGTGCGGGGCTATGACAGCGATGGGCTGCGGGTGTTGGACACCGGCGAGGTAATGGCTTGCCCGGCGCCGCCGTTCGAAATGCTGGACTGGACGGGCCGAATGGGAGGCCATGTCTGGAATCCGGATCCGGCGCAGCCGGTGACAGCGAACGCATTCAGCTATGGCCGGGCCAGCAAAACGGCACTGTGGCTCGATCAGCATCACGCTGTGCGTCGCCTGGAAATTACGTTGTCTGACCCGACGAATCCTGCTGGTTTCGTCGACTGTTCGCGCATCGTCGCTGGTCGTGTTTGGTCCCCGGAATACAACCCGGACTACGGGTTGGAGCAGAGCATCGAGGACATGTCGTCCTTCACCCGGGCCGACAGCGGTGACGAGGCAGCGGAGCGTGCGCCCGCGTTCGACCGCATAGCGCTGAATCTCGGGTTCTTGGTCGACAACGACCGCGCCAGGATGGTCGAGATCATGCGCGCAACGCTGGGCGGTCGACGCGTGTTCATCGACGTGTATCCCGACGTGCTGGACTCGCGTCTCCGCCAAGACCACATGATTTATGGCCGACAGGCCGGGGGCGGCGTCGTCGCGGCGTATTACGCACTGCATTCGCGTCAGCTCCAGGTCGAGGGCTGGTGATTCCAGCACGACGCACGACATTCATCACGGCCCGCCAATGAGCGGGCTTTTTTATTGAGGGGCCACATGGGACGATTCAAAGAAGGTCAGTGGGGTGCGACATGGATCCGGTGGCTCAACGAACTGGACGACGCGCTGACCGCAGGCCTGGGCACCGTGCAGGGCTACATCGCTCAGGTGCAGTCGCTGTTCGCGCAGACGGACGCCGCTCGCGAGCAGGCCGTAGCCGCCGCGCAGCAGGCACAGCAGATCGCTTTGGGTGTGGCATCCGGCCTGCCTACAGTTCGGCCGTCGTTGATGGCTGATTGGGTTAATGGCCAAGTTCTCGACCCAAGGTTCTTGTTCAGCCGCATCGGGCCGGCCACGTATGTGGATCAACTTGGATGGCGGCGTACCGCAGCAAGTGGGGTGGCGGTATTCGAGTTCAGCGGGCCAGGCCGGGGGCAGGGGGTGCGGGTGGAGCCCCCTGGCGCGAATCTGGTTTCATACAGCGAGCAGTTCGACAATGCTGTCTGGGGGAAGACGAACGCTGCGGTCAACGCAAATTCCGCCGTGGCGCCGGACGGTGCACTGACAGCAGATCAGCTAATTGAGTCATCGGCCGTCGCTGAGCATGGGCTCACTGCGCAGAACGTCATGTTCACCGCTGGCCAGCGTTATGCGTTTTCGATTTATGCGCGCGCCGCTGGTCGCCGATATGTTCGCCTGCTGCTGGCTGGCGCATCGTTCGGCACTGACCGAATCGTGTTTTTTGATCTGGTTGCAGGGGTTGCGACGTTGCAGGGGGCGAATGCCGACGTCGGCTTCGGCATTTCTGCGCCTGACGCTGCGGGGTTCCGCCGGATATGGATCGCGTCTACAGCGACGGTATCTGCGTCGGCCACGGCGTGTCAGATCCGTATGTCGGAGAATCCCGGGGGTAGCGTGACTTACGCTGGCGACGGGCAGTCTTCCATTTACGTTTGGGGCGCGCAATCGGAAGTCGGGTTCGCTCCTACCAGCTACATCCCTACGGCGGCATCGGCTGTCAGTCGCTCGGGAGATGTGATGGGGTTGTCAGTCGAGGAAACGTCGCGCGCATTGAATCCGCGCGCCTTCACAGTCGTTCTCGAGTTCACGCTTATTTCTCTTCCGGCTGTCGGGTCTGCCGGCGTTATTTTTTCGTATCGCGACGCGCTCGCTACGTCCCGGATCTACGCGCAGGTGGTCGCTACCGGCATCACATTGACCATCAGGAGCCCGAGTGAGTCGCCAGCGCCGGTGACAGTCGTTGCTGGGGTGCCAGTGCTCGGGCAGCGCTATAGGCTGGCGGTCACGCTCGATAACGCGCTGCGCGCATCGCTGAACGGGGTGGATGTGGGGGTGGGGTCCCTCGGCAACAGCCCGTCGTATCTGTGGGATCGGTTCGATATTGGAAATCAAGCGGGGGCCTACCAGGCATGTGCGCACTTCGCATCCCCGCGCTTCTACGCAGCGCCCGTCTCCGATGCGGAACGACGGACGCTCTCGTCCGTCGAGTGAGGAACTGAAATGCCGAAACTTATTGGGTCGCGTGCTGACCAGGTCGTCGTGCATGGCGACCTCAACCCGATGGCGTATCAAACGCATGACAGCGTGCAGATCACCGGCGGGCGCATCGGCGGCCGAGCCGTGGCTGACATCGGTGCCGGGGTTTACGCAGCCCCGGTGCAGCTGGGTGTCTACACGCGGACCACTGTGCCCGCTGCGAGCGCGTACACGAACTACGTCATCACTGTCACTGACGCTACCGGCGGCCGCTGCGTTGCGCAGTCGGATGGAACGGCATGGATCTCTCAACGAACAGGGAACGCAGTATGAGCAACATCAACGAAATTCTGATCCGGTTTGAGGCTGGCCAGGCAGTCGGCGCGCACGCCCGGGACGCCGCCGTGCAGACGAACCCATTGACGGGCGCGCAGCAGCTGTTCATCAGCGATCCGCGTCCGATCTCGCTGCCGCCCGAACTGATCGCGCAGATCCTGGCCGCGATTGACATGCCGCCGCCAGTTGAGGGCCAGCCTGACCCAGTGCCGACGGCAGTGTCGCGGCGCCAGGGTCAACTGGCCCTACATGCCGCCGGCCTGCTGGACGATGCCGAGGCGCTGATCGCAGCGATTGAGGATCCGGCCGAGCGTCGTACTGCGCAGATCGAGTACGACGCGACGATGTACGAGCGGTCGAACCCGTTCCTGCAGCGAATGTGGGAGCAGCTCGGCGGGACGCCCGACGAACTCGACGACCTGTTCCGCCAGGCCATCACCCTCTAACCCGCTCCGGCGGGTTTCTTTTTGCCCGCCACGAGCGGGCGTTTTTTATGGAGCCGGCATGCCGCCCAATGAAGAGCACGATGCCGCGTCCACGCCAGTCGAGCGCCGCCGGACGCTCAGCCCCGATGCCCGCGCAGTCGTCGCGGCCCTGACCAGTTTCGAACAGCGTCTGTCTGAGCGCGAGGACGTGAAGCACCGCGAGAACCAAATGAGGCTGGACGCCATGGAACAGCGGATCTCCGACATCGCAGCCGGGTTCCCCGGCGGCGACCCGGCCGGCCACCGCTCCTATCACGAGTCGGTCATCGAGCGGAACCAGGCCACGACCAGGTTTCTGCGCGAGCTGCTGTTCAAAGCGGGCTCGGTCGTCTCCCTCGGTGGCCTCGGTTGGCTCGCGGTCGTGATCTGGGAGGCGGTCAAGGCCGCTGTGAAGAAGTGAGCCACCTCAAGGAAGCAGAAGCATGATGAATTTCGATATCGCGTTCGACCGCTTGATCGGACATGAAGGCGGGTATGTGAACGACCCGCAGGACCCCGGCGGCGAGACCAAGTGGGGCATCAGCAAGCGCTCGTATCCCCACCTCACCATCGCAGAACTCACGCGTGAGCAAGCCAAGGCGATCTACCACGCAGACTTCTGGAACCGCATCCGGGCCGACAAGCTCGCTGACGGCGTGGCGTTTCAGCTGCTCGACTTCGCGATCAATTCGGGAATCAGCACAGCGGTGCGGTACTTCCAGCGCGCGCTGGGTGTGGCAGACGACGGACACTGGGGTCCTATCAGCCAGGCGGCGGCTGACGCAACCTCGGAGACTGACCAGATACTGCTGCTCAATGCCGAGCGCCTGGAGTTCATGACCCGCCTCACCAACTGGTCTGCCCACGGCAAGGGCTGGGCCCGCCGCATCGCTGGCAATCTGCGCTACGGCGCTCAGGACACCTGATGGACTGGAAATCGTTGATGGGGGCAGTGGCGCCCTGGATCGGCACCGCGCTGGGCGGCCCACTCGGTGGCATGGCCATCACTGCTGCTGCCGACGCGCTGGGCCTGTCGGAGAAAACCGAGACGGCGCTGCGCACTGCCGTCCTGGGTGCGACGCCTGCCGACCTGCTGGCGCTGAAGCAAGCTGACCACCAATTCGCAGCTCGCATGCAGGAGCTGGGATTCGAGAACGAGCAGAAGCTCGAAGCGCTGGCGGCAAGTGACCGGGACAGTGCCCGCCGACGAGAGATTGCACTGAGTGATCGCACGCCGAAGGTGCTTGCCGGCCTGGTCACCGTGGGGTTCTTCGGGGCAATCATCCTGCTTGCGACTGTGCCCACGCCAGAATCTCGCGAACCGCTGCTTGTAATGCTCGGTTCGCTCGGCACGGCGTGGACGCAGATCATTGCGTACTACTTCGGGAGCACCGCAGGCGGCCAAAAGAAGAGCGAGCTACTTGCCAAGGCTGGTGTGCCTTCGTCATGATTGCCGATAGCCCTGATTTCCCCGGAAGAGACCGCGAAATTCGAGAAGCTTACGCGCCTTTATGACGAATCCGAGATTATTCGGTATCTGTGATAGAACGATAGGTCGCTGAGCCAGTGGCGTCTCTATAACCTTGATCTCTCCGGTGGCGCTGTGCTGTGGGCCAGCGTAAAGAACACCTAGGAACAGCATACGGCTGCGCCCGAAAGTAATGATGTGACTGTCTGCGAAGCTTTCTTCGTCGAAAATCACAACCGGGCTGCCACTCGATCCAGGGAAGCACGCGCAATCGATGACGAATTCGGGTAGTCCGTTGTAATCGCGCTTGGGGCTTGTCGCAGTTAGCCCTCGCCTAAATATCGGCATATTGTTGGCTTTGTCCCAGACACCATTCGGATATCCGACCATGACGATATCCTGCACTGCGGATAGCTCAGCCGCCTGGCCGTCAGTTAAAAGTTCCTGCTCGGTGAGCACCGAAATAAATGGGGAAACACCCTTCGAGCGGAGTCCTTGCACGATGGGGATAAGCGGCAACACTGCCAAGTCCGTTTTGCCGTCGGGGTGATTTATCCACGTGTGCTGGAAGTGATTAATTTGATGTAGATGTCCTGGACCAGGCACTGCGTGACCTTCTGAGTCGCTCACTGCAAACGCTAGCTGCGTAGTGACCGCTCCCGTCGATACATGTTTATTTGTGACTAGTAGAACTAGCGAGGAACCGTCGTCCTGGCTTAGCTCGAAGAAAAAACCCGTGCCTGTTCGGATTTCGGTTGGTGATACGGCGCATTGAAGTCGCACCGTCATGTATGCAAGAAATTCCGATGGTTGAGCTACTGACATAGTTACGCCGCCACTGCTTTAGCAAGTTGGAAGGGTACTCAGTCCCGATCGATCCGTGCAAGGAGCGCTACCCTTCCTAATAGGCGTCACGACTTCGGTCCTTACAGCCGCCTACCAGTTGTGAGGAGGGATGGGATGCGTTCAGCAGCAATATTGGCCGGTAGCCTGGCCCTGGCCGGGTGCGCTGCGACGCCGCCGGCACCTGAGCCCGTGGTGCGCACAATCGAGGTGCCGGTACCGGTGCCCACCCGATGCATCGATGCGCCGCCAACGCGACCCGACGTGCGCTCACCCCAGGAAATTGCGCGCATGCCGGCAGGCCCGGGCGTCGTTGAGCTGGGCGCTGCGTACGCGCTGCTGTGGGACTATGCGGCCCGGTGGGAGGCCGTGGCGGCGCCGTGTCTTGAGCGTCAAGTCGGCCGGTAAATGTCTTTCTCTACAAATGCGACCAGCATGCCGTGCTTGAGGCCGACCGCTTCCACTTGCGGTGACAGGTCGCCCATGACTGTGCCTGTCCATTCCTGACCTTCGCCAGGACCGATGACCGTTATGTCGAACGTCAGGTCAGTACCGGGAATTTGCAGCGTTAGGTGATCGCCTCGATCAATGTTCAGGATTGGCATGATCGCTCCTTGGGGTAGCGTTAGAGCAGGCCTTGTGGCCTGCCTCTCTTCAACGCGCGAGACCGGGAGGGTGGCCAGTGCCAGTGATCACGCAAAGATCAAGACAGGTTTCGATGTAGGTCCGCGCTTGCCGCAGAATGGCCTCGGCCACCGGTTGAGCCAGTGCGCTCGAGCGGTCCCCGGCTCGCACCTGCCAATGGCCGTCGTCCTGAAGCGAAATGTGAAAAACCTCGCTCAGGCAGAAGGGCGCAATACCCAGCTGGGTGTTTGCGACGTCGATCGTGAGAAGAGGTTGAGTCATGATGCGCTGCGCCTGTGAGATACCCCCAACAGCGCACGATTTGTGCCATGCCGCAAAGGTCTATCTCACGTATATGCTTCCAGACGGGAGGAGGGCAGCTGTTCTACCGTGGTATGGTGCGACGCCTCAACGTTCAGATGAATGAGATTCAGTTGCTTGTCAGCTTGCAGTCTCGCCCGCAGCAAAAATGTCGGAAATTATGGCTAACGCACGAGTAGTGGCTGTTATCAGCGTGATAGATAACGATGGTCAATCACGCGAAGTGCGTGAGATGGAACGTGCAACCTCGCCCTCCGGCGCACCGTTGGCAGCACTCGAACGCTATTTCGAGCTGGACGATGGGACACGCCTGGAGGCGCTGATGGGCGGCATCCAGTTCTATGAGCCGAGGACACGGAAGTACTTTCGCGTTCTTTGATGTCCTCAGGCTGACTTGGCGGCCTCGCCGTCAGCTAGCCCCCGAGCTGGGACGCCACTGAGAGGTTCGCGTGGGGGCAAATAGCGCGGGCGATCACTGGTATGCAGTCGGATCCCGTAGTATCGGCTGGAGGGCGTCGCGCGCGCCTCCCAATCGTTGTCCAGTGCGAGGAGGATGCCGGGCTCAATTTGGCCGATCCGTTCCAACAGATAGTGGGCAGCATTGCGGCCTCGGCTCGGTGTTTCGATGCACTCTTCGAGCACCCGAAACATCTCCCATTGAATGGCGTGTAGCCGACGAATTTCCCAGATCAGGTCGTGGACTTGAGGGGTCGGACATGCACTGTAGAGAGCACGCAACTCAGCTGCGGTGAGCGGCGCACGTTGGCGCGCCTGGTAGTCAGCATCCCGTCGCCCGTTCATGCTGGCCGCCTCACCGCGCTCTCGCCGTCGACCCACTCCAGCCGACCCGTGTCGAGCGCCTGCTGCAGGACTGCGCGCATATGGCAGGCGTCGATCTCGTGCACGATGGCGTCCGCCATCAGGCTGTCCACCAGTATGTGCTCGATCTCGTACTGGTTCACCAGCCACATCAGCCCCTCAACATCGATTCCCACTGCCGCCTCCTGCGCACATCGTTGGCAGGAATGTACTGTATGTTTGTACAGTATCGAAAGGCTTGACAAGGACGAGCGGTCACTCAGCCGCCCCGTCGCGCGGCACTGGCGTGGCAATCAATGAATCAGGGGAGAACGGGACCAGCAACTCGCGGGTTCGCTCGATTGGCGCGGTCAGCCAGTCGTCATACGCTCCCTCTCCCAGGACGACCACCATCCTTTTTTCGTCTCCTGGCCGGTGGAAGTGGCGCAGCAGCGCATGACTGTCCGCGTTGATCGTCAGCATGGTGTAGCTGTCAACCAATTCGCCGGCGGCGTTGCGATATCGGTCCCATAGGCCGGCAATGCCCAGCGGCGCGCCGTCAGCTCGCTCGAATCGCGTTGGCACGGCTCGGCCGCTACGCCAGTCCGGTTCGAAAAACGCCTCTGCAGGGATGATGCAGCGCTGGCCGCGTGCCCAGGCCCCGCGGTATGTGAACGAGTTGGCGGCCGTCTCACTGCGCGCGTTGAACGTCGACAGTTTCTCCGCCTTTGCCAGGCCGTCGGCGCGCACGCTGTGTGGCATCAGGCCCCAGCGCCCGATGGTGATTTCACGCTCTGGCACCGCCTCGTCGCCGCTGTCGTGTTCGGGCGGCCGGCGCACAAACAGGCCAGGGTAGCGCGGCCACATGTCGTCGCGGCCGCCGGCTGGCATGCCGCGCACGCGAAAGTGGCGCTCAAGGCGGGCGCTCTCTTTGACGCTCTGGTAGTGGCTGCACATGTGACGCTCCTGGAGCTAGCGTTGCGTGCAGCAAGGTCCAGGCCGAGTGAAGGAGGAGGGTAGGGATCGTTTGCTCAGGGCGTGGCGCTGAGCTACGATGCGCGCCTGATACCTGATCTACGCTGCGCCCTGCGTCATCAACATGATTTCAGCGTTTTTTAACGATGGCATAAATCATGGTTCGCTGCGCTTCCTGGTCATTGATTCACTTGTAGAAACAATGACTTAAATGCGCAGTAAATAATTGAGTGGGAGTGACTCCTACTTGCAATAAAAGACGCCCGCTTAATAGCGGGCGTTTGCTTATAAGACCTATCTAGATGTCCCGCGCACAGATCTGACGTGATGCTGTTACTCAGTTAATTTGGCAATTGCATCGAGAGTTGTGACCTGCGTTTCCGACAGTTGGAGATTCGTTGCTTGAAAGTTTTCTCGAAGGTGTATTGGAGATGACGTTCCCGCAATTACCAGAATATTGGGAGAGCGCTGAAGTAACCACGCCAGAGCAACTTGTTTTGGTGTGGCCCCCAGCTCTTCAGCCACCTGAGAAAGCCGCGACGATTGCAGCGGAGAAAAACCGCCCAGCGGGAAAAACGGCACATAGGCCACGCCTTCATCTGCCAGCGCGTTGATGAAATGGTCATCGTCTCGTTTGATCAGGTTGTACTGGTTCTGCACGCAGACGATCTTGGCTATTGATTTGGACTTAGCAAATTGGGTTGGGGTGACATTGCTGAGGCCGATATGGCGGATCACGCCTTGTTGTTGCAGCTCGACCAGCACCTGCAGCGGCTCCAGAGGTGATCGATCATCCGGACCATGTGCACTACCCAGCCGCAAATTGACGACGTCGAGAGTTTCCAGGCCAAGACTGGCAAGGTTTTCATGCACTGCCCGCTTGAGACCGTCCGGCGTTAGATCAGGCGCCCAGGACGCATCTTCACCGCGTACGAAACCGACCTTGGTGATGATCGTGAGGTCTTTCGGATAAGGCGACAGTGCTTCACGGATCAGTCGATTCGAGACACCAGGGCCATAGAACTCGGCGGTGTCGATGTGATTTGCACCCAAGGCAATTACCTCGCGCAATACCGCCAGCGCGGCTTCTTTATCGCGCGGTGGCCCCCATACGTGCGGGCCGGGTAGCTGCATGGTGCCGTAACCCATGCGCTTGAGGTTCATCGTTGTGCCGGCAGGTGTGAAGGTTCCGCCAAGGGAAGAAGTGGTCATCGGATGTTCCTGTAGATGGACTGATGGTTTTAGTGCGGGAGAACGACGACCTTGCCGCGTGCCCGACCCGATAGCTGGTGTTTCCATGCCTCGTCGAAACGCTCAAAGGCGACAGTACGGTCTATGACGACCTTCAGATTTTGCTCTGCGACTATCGTGACGAGTTCGCCGAGACGTTCGATGAAAGGCTTGGCGTAGAACATGCTCGCCGTTACCCCGTGTTCCCGTGCCTCTGACTCGTCGGGTGGCATGACCGTGGAAACGAGCCGCCCGCCGGTGCGCAGGACTCTGTAGGATCGGCTTTGGGTTTCGCCACCGACCAAATCGAGCACCACATCGATGTCACTGGTTAAGCGCGTGAAATCTTCGTTCTTGTAGTCAATGACTTTCTGAGCGCCCAGGGCGGACGCTATTGCCAAGCCATCACCCGAGGCGGTTACGATCACCTGTGCGCCTGCCATGCAAGCGAACTGGACGGCAAAGCTGCCTACGCCCCCTGCGCCAGCATGGATCAACACCGTCTCGCCGGCTTTCAGCCCGGCGTTGGAAAACAATGCATGCCATGCTGTGATACCTGCGGTAGGAATCGCACTTCCTTGAGCAGCCGAAAGAGCACCGGGTAGAGGAACACATGCGCTGGCGGGTGCCACGGCGAAATCCGCAAGACCGCCACCTGATCCCGCGTCAACGCAGGCAATCACCCTGTCCCCGACATTCCATCGTGTGACAGCCTCGCCGATGCGCTCAATGGTCCCAGCGAAATCGGTGCCGAGGGTTATCGGTAGATCAATCTTGAAAAATTGACGGGCGACCCCTGATGCCACGAGGCCGTCGAGAGGATTGAGAGCAGTTGCCTCTACGCGCACGAGCACGTCTTCTGGACCGATATGAGGCGTGGGTATGTCCTCTATGAGAGGGGCATTTGCGAAACCATGGATGCGTATGGCTTTCATTGTGTGGGTTCCACTAGGATGTAGCAGGGCTTGCTGGTAAATTTTGCACTTGGTGCAAAAAAATATATTGCACTCAGTGCATTAATGCAACCCCGAACATGTGAGATCGAATGCATGACGCGCGAGCAGAAGGGCAAAGAAGGCGTTCGCGAACGGAAGCGCCGAGAGATGTACCGCCGTATCACCGATGTAGGCCTGAAGCTGTTTTCCGAACGTGGCTATGAGGGGACGACACTGGATGCGATTGCCGAAGCGTCGGGTATCGCCCGTCGCACGTTCTTCCACTACTTTGCTTCGAAGGAGGAAATCATCCTGGCTTGGCAAAAATCGCTGCCGGATGAGCTAGGCGCTGAGATCCGCAAGCAGGGCGTGAAAGCATCCCCACTCGCTACCACTCACGCCGCAATGATTGCTCTGGCTGCACACATGCATCCGGATTTGGCGGTGCTGATTGGGAGGATTGTGCAGACTACGGAACAGCTTCAGCTCGGCAACCAAGCCAAGTTTCTGCGAATGGAGTATGCCGCTTATGAAGCCCTGTGCGAGCTATGGCCGGGTGTCGACCGGCAACCAGGACTACGTCTGGCGGCAATGGCCAGTGTCGGCGCGCTGCGTCTTTCCGTCGAAACCTGGATTGCCGATGGCTGTCAGCGAGCGCTTGCTGAGCATCTCGAAGCCAACTTCAGGAGCCTTAAAGCTGAGATGAGTGTTGACTAAAAAACAATGGTATTTTTCATGGTTTTGGAATCAAAGATGCCTTATGGTCTGCGTTTTTAAGGGCCTGTGGATCCCTGTTGATAATAGAGTGGGAGTGAAATCAGGTCCTTCGGGGACTATTGTCAGCTATCGAAAATACGCCGTAACGTGTTGATTTAAAAGAAAATACGTTACGACCGCTATCGATGACTATCGCTGGCCAGCAGAACAGGTTGGCGGTGGAACTGGCGGTAATAACTGAGGGCCGGATTAAGACCGTCCCGTTCACTATCCAGACCTAAACCGTCTTTGACGGTAAAGGTCTCCTCGGGAAAGCTTGTTTTATGCGGCTTTCCCGGCATCAGCAGGTCTCCTGGCCCCTGACGGTAAAAGCCGTCACGAAACAGGAGAAAAACCTCGATGCTTACCGACACAGCACTGCGCAATCTCAAGCCTAAGTCCAAGATTTATAAGGCTTCAGACCGCGACGGGATGTACGTAACGGTATCGCCAACCGGTACCGTCACCTTCCGCTACGACTACCGTCTCAATGGACGCCGCGAAACCCTCACCATCGGCCGCTACGGACCTGCCGGTATTTCGTTGGCTCTTGCCCGTGAAAAGCTGATCGACGCCAAAAAGGCCGTCGCTCAGGGCAAGTCACCTGCGCTGGAGAAGCAGCGTGAGAAGCGCGCCTGACCGCCGCCAAGACCTTTGGCGAGATGACGGGGAAGTGGCTGGCGGGCGCCCGGATGGCCGACAGCACCAAGGCGATGCGCAAGAGCATCGTTGATCGGGACATCTTGCCGGCCTTCGAGAACCGGCAGCTCAACGAAATTGCCTCCGACGATCTCCGAGCCTTGTGCAACAAGGTGAAGGAGCGGGGCGCGCCCGCCACCGCGGTGCACATCCGCGACATCGTGAAGCAGGTCTATGCCTTTGCCATCTTGCACGGCGAGAAGGTGGAGAACCCCGCCGCCGATGTGGGGGCTGCATCGATCGCGACCTTCGTGCCGAAGGATCGCGCTTTATCGCCGCTCGAGATCCGCCTGATGGCGCGACAGATGGAGTCGGTGGCGACTTACCCTACCATCCGGCTGGCGTTACGCATGATCCTGCTGACCCTGGTGCGCAAGAGCGAGCTGATCCAAGCTGTAATGACCCAGTGAAAACCTGCTCACGTCATACTTGAGGAAAAGACGATGAGCATGAAGATGGAAGAAGACATCAAAAGGTGGACGGCCAAGCGCAAGAGCGCGCTGGTGATGGAGATCATCCAGGGCAAGACGACGGTGTCGGAGGCGAGCCGCCAATACGACCTGTCGCCTTCGGAGGTCGAGCAGTGGGTCGATGACGGCAAGCGCGGCATGAGAACGCGCTGCGTGCCAACCCTCAGGACGTGCGTGAGCAGTACGAGCGGCAGTTGAAAGATCTGCAGGAGGCGTATGGCGAAGCGATGCTGGAGCTGCGTGCCCGAAAAAAGCTGCAGGCCCTGTTGGACGAGGAAGGGAAGTGATCCTTCAGCTCCAGCAGGGCTTGGCCGCTGATGGCTTCCAGGTTCCACTCGCCAAGCTGTGCCGTTGGTTCGGCGTGCCGCGCCGGACGGTGTACTACCGGCCCGTGAAGTCGGCACCCAAGGTTGATCCCAAATTTGCGACGCCGATCAAGGTGATGATTGAAGCGTCACCGTCGTTTGGCTATCGGACGGTGGCACATCTCCTGGGATTCAACAAGAACACGGTGCAACGGGTGTTCCAGCTGATGGGTTGGCAGGTTCGCAAGCGGCCAGTCGGGTTCCGGCCGCGCATCCAGGCCTTGCCCTCGGTGGCGACGACGCCCAACGAGCGCTGGGCGACCGACCTCTGCCGG
>JAAIGF010007479.1_pt1 | contig 77825 bp, 75 predicted proteins | sample 6487441 | NCBI WGS metagenome assembly JAAIGF01 (sample SAMN13974129, study PRJNA590717) | phyllosphere metagenome | biome: pepper field; feature: multiple bacterial spot infested pepper fields; material: pepper leaves; isolation source: leaves from pepper fields | host: Capsicum annuum ...
GGCGATCACCAGTGCCGCCCACAGCAGGCGCAGCTCGCCAGCGCGCCAGTCGCGACGCGTCATGCGCCAGGCCTGGACCGCCAGGCCTCGCCAGGAACCGCTGTTGTCCACGTGTCCGTTCATGTCTTGCGTATCCCTTGTCGCGGCGTGCGCCGTCCTGCCCATCCGCCCGGAGTGGGCCGATGGTGTCGATGGCCGTGACCGGTCCCTGCGTCAGCGACCCAGGGACCGGTACGGATCAGTGATCATGGTTGACCGCGGGAAAGCCCGCTTCGTTCAACTTTGCGATCACGTCGGCAATGTGTTCATGGCCGCGCGTCTGCAGCACGAAGTCGACTTCCACGCTTTGCACCGACAGCGACGTGAATGCGCGCTGGTGGTGCACCTCGGCCACATTGGCCTGCGCATCGGCGATCAGCGCTGTCACCTGGCTCAAGGCGCCCGGCAAATCGCGCAGTTCGACCAGGATCCGCGCGAGCCTGCCCGCACGGACCATGCCACGCTCGACGATGCCCGCCAGCGTGAGCGGATCGATGTTGCCGCCGCACAGGACCAGCCCGATGCGCTTGCCCTGGAAGCGGTCGCTGCCCTCGGCCTTGGCGTGCAGCAGCGCTGCCAGCCCGGCGGCCCCGGCTCCTTCGACCACGGTCTTCTCGATCTCCAGCAGCAGCACGATGGCATGCTCGATGTCACGCTCGCTGACCAGCACGATGTCGTCCACGCGCTTGGCGACGATCTGCTGGGTGATGACGCCGGGCGACTTCACCGCGATGCCATCGGCGATGGTGTTGCGCCCCACCGGCAGCGACACGCCGTGCCGGGCCTCGTACATGGCGGGGAAGCGCTCGGCCTGTACGCCGATCACTTCGATGCCGGGCTTGAGCGCCTTCACCGCCGTGGCGATGCCGGAGATCATCCCGCCGCCGCCCACGGCGATCACCACCATGTCCAGATCGGGCTGGTCGGCCAGCAGTTCCAGGCCGATGGTGCCCTGCCCGGCGATGACCGCTTCGTCGTCGTAGGGGTGGATCACCGTCAGCCCACGGGCTTCGGCCAGCGCCAGGCCATGCGCCTTGGCATCGTCGAAGGTTTCGCCTTCGAGCACGACCTCGGCACCGAAGCGGCGCGTGTTGGCCACCTTGACCGTGGGCGTGAAGCGCGGCATCACGATCACCGCCGGAATGCCCAGGCGCTGCGCATGATAGGCGACGCCCTGCGCGTGGTTGCCGGCCGATACCGCCAGCACGCCGCGCTGGCGCTGCGCCTCATCGAGCCGCGTCAGGCGATTGAGCGCACCACGCTCCTTGAACGACGCCGTGAATTGAAGATTCTCGAACTTCAGCCAGAGTTCGGCCCCCAGCATCTCGGACAGCGTGCGCGAGTGCAGGAACGGGGTGTGATCGACATGGCCGGCCAGACGTTGCTGGGCGTCGCGGATGTCGTCGAGATCGATCATGGTGAACTCCGGGGCGGGATCGGAAAAAACTATGGCCGCGATTGGCGGCCGACCTATGCGCAATGTGCAGACAATTCATTGTACGGATGAAGGGCGGCTCCCTAGCATCGAGGCTTCGATGAACGATCTTAGAGAGTGACAGCCATGACGACCCTTACCACTGCCACTGGCGCCCCGGTTGCCGACAACCAGAACTCCCGTACAGCAGGTGCACGCGGGCCGGTCTTGCTGGAAGACTTTCACCTGATCGAGAAGCTTCAGCACTTCAACCGCGAGCGCATTCCCGAGCGCGTGGTACATGCCAAGGGCTCGGGCGCATACGGCACCTTCGAGGTCACCCACGACATCACGCGCTACACCACGGCGCGCCTGTTCTCGGCCGTCGGCAAGCAAACGCCCGTGTTCCTGCGATTCTCCACCGTGGGTGGCGAGAAGGGTTCCGCCGACACCGAACGCGATCCGCGCGGTTTCGCCGTGAAGTTCTACACCGAGGAAGGCAACTGGGACCTGGTCGGCAACAACACGCCCGTGTTCTTCCTGCGTGACGGCATCAAGTTCCCGGACTTCATCCATACGCAGAAGCGCGACCCGCGTACGAACATGAAGAGCCCCACCATGATGTTCGACTTCTGGTCGCAGTCGCCGGAATCGCTGCACCAGGTCACGACCCTGTTCTCGGACCGCGGCCTGCCCGACGGCTACCGTCACATGCACGGTTTCGGCAGCCACACCTTCAGCATGATCGACGCCCAGGGCGAGCGCGTCTGGGTCAAGTATCACTTCCTGACCCTGCAAGGCATTCGCAACCTGACGCCCCAACAAGCCACGGCCCTGGCCGGCTCGGACCCCGACTATGCGCAACGCGACCTGTTCAATGCCATCGAACGCGGTGACTTCCCCCGCTGGCGCGTGGCCATCCAGGTGATGACGCAGACCCAGGCCGACGCCTCACCCTTCGACCCGTTCGACCTGACCAAGGTGTGGCCGCATGCCGACTACCCGCTGATCGACGTGGGCGTGCTGACCCTGGACCGCAATCCCGAGAACTACTTCGCGGAAGTCGAGCAGGCCGCGTTCTCGCCCTCGTCGATCGTGCCGGGACTGGGCTTCAGCCCGGACAAGATGCTGCAGGCACGCCTGTTCGCCTATCACGATGCCCACCTGCATCGGGTCGGCACCAACCACCAGCACCTGCCGGTCAACCGCCCGCACGTACCGGTGCACACCTACCAGCGCGACGGCGCGATGCGGGCAGACGGCAACTTCGGCGGCGCCCCCAACTACGAGCCCAATCGCTTCACGCAGGCTCCGAAACAGCAGCCGCATCATGCCGAACCGCCGCTGCCGCTCTCGGGCCCGGCCGACCGCTACGACCATCGTATCGGCAACGACGACTACGCCCAGGCGGGCGACCTTTTCCGCCTGATGTCGGCAGACCAGCAGGCCCTGCTGATCGACAATCTGGCGCAGGCCATGCGCACGGTGCCGCAGGACATCCAGCTGCGACAGATCGCGCACTTCCGTCGCGCCGATCCGCGTTACGGCGATGGCGTGGCAGAGGCCTTGGGGTTGCAGGTGACCGAAGCGGTGTGAGGACGGTCCGGGCCTGCGTCGAGCGAGGATGCGGGCGTTGGCAGCCCAGGGGCGGTGCGATCCTGGAACATTCCGATCCGCAAGCTTCCATGCCGGGTGCAGGACATTGCGCGGACGTGGGTGCTAAGGTGAAGCATCCACGTCATCTTGCCTGTCGCCATGCGCCCGTTCCCCTCGCTGTTCGCCCTGGCCCTGACTACCCTGCCCCCGACACTCGCCGCTCAACCCCACCCTGCCTCGATCCCGCCGGACACACAGCGCCTGCAAGGCGGGCAGGCGCTCATCACGTGGCTTCGACAGGCGGCACCGCTTGAAAGCCTGTCTCCGGCGGTGTTGAAGCAGCATTTCGGACTGAGACTGGAAAAGCGCGACCAGCGCGTGCTGACGGGAGACGTTCCCGGACGCCATCTGACCTACGGCGCCAGCCCGCTGCCGGCTGGTGCTTCCGACCTCAGCTACGAAGTCGGCTGGCATTTCCGCGCCAACAATGGCGAGCGGCTGAGCCTGCGCATCGACGCAGCCACGGCCTGCATCACCGAAGAAAGCCTGTTCGCGGCCATGGGTGGCCGGGGCACGCCCAGCCAGTCGACTATGCGTACCTTCGCCGCAGGCCGCACGCCGCCGCCAGGCCTGCGCCCGACGCGGGATTCCTTCATGTATGCGTTGGCGGGTGGCGTGAAGGCTTACGTCAGCTTCGACTATCTGTGTGCGGACGAGATCCGTCTGTCGGTCGACCGATTCGCGCACTGGCAACCTGAGGCCAGCGTGATCGGGGACATCGAGTGAGAACCAAGCTGTGGGATCAGGTAGATGTCGCTTGGTCCCGCATCGGAAGATTCCGGCTCACCGCGGATTTGGGGCGCGACTCGGGGGTTACGCAGACAGCTTATTGTTGGCCATTGAGGTCTACGTTGTTGCGCTCGCGGTGCTGGCGTTGCTTGAGGGTTCTTAAACCAGTCGCGGGTGGCGGGGCCGGGTCGGCTGCCCGACGCCACGGACGCGGTCGGGGCTCCCGCCCCCGCGTCGTGCCAACGTGCATCCGCCCCGGCCCCGCCACCCACGCCTTCACGTCCGCTGGGTCTCGTCGTTGTCCTGTTGCGTTGATACAGCCATTGACACTGCCATCGTGCTTGCCCAGGTTCCTGGCAAGCAATGGCCATGGTTCTTTAGTCCTGGCTCATCGGCCGTAATGGGGGCGGCAGCTTAAGCGCCACGAAGACCGTGCCGGCTGGCTATCGGTACGTACTTGAGTCGCGTTGCGACGGCTGCTTGCCTGGGCGATCTTACGAACGGGCGGGGTGCCGCCACGAAGTGGGATTGGCGGGGACTTAGCGGAGCCGCGCTGTTTCGTTAAGGCAGAGAAGTCCCTCGGGCGCTCGATGTTGCTGCACGGCGCGCGCGGGAAGCAGTCAATGACAGCTTGAATGACGGACCGGATACATACACGTCTGTCAGCGGTAGCCAAATACCCAGTCCAAAGAATTCCGGTAACGCGCCTATCTGAATTCCCGTTTGCAACTTAGCGACGCCAGTAACCTGCTGCCGGGCAGTCGCGTGCACGGTTCGAAACGGGCACCCGTGAACTGGGCTGTGAAAGTTGGACGAGATCCAACCTTCGGAGGGCAGCTCAATGCATGTCCGTTTCCTAGGACCAAGTACGCCACCTTCACTTCGTGGCGGCGCACCGCCTGTTCGTAAGAACGTCCAGGCAAGCAGCCGTCGCAACGCCACTCAAGTACGCGCCGACAGCGAGCCGGCAAGATCTTCGTGGCGCTTAAGCCGCCGTCCCCATCACGGCCCCGACACCCACGACTGGGTAAAGAACTCACAAGCAACGCCAGCACAAGTCCAGACCTCAACCGTCAAGCTGACACGCTGTATACGCCGCCCCGGGGGACGCCTTCAGGAACTTGCCAATCGCAGGCACTTCGAACCTCGCCGTCGTCAGCGCACCGGCAGGAACTGCAGGAACAACAGGCTATGGGCGTAGTTGATCCCCGCCCGCTGGTAGCGCTCGTTGAGCATGTCCACCACCAGATCGATCCGGCCCACCATCTTGCCGAACTCGCGCTCAAAGCTGACGTTGTAGCCCTGCTCCGAGATTTCGTTCGACAGCAACAAGGGCTGCCCATGCGCGTCGCGCCGCTGCGCCAGCATCCAGACCGCGATCTCGATGTTGCGGGCCGAATTGAAGACGTGCGTCGCGTTCATCGCGTCGAACAGGTAGAAATGGGTCTTGCCCCCATGCGCGGTGATGAGCATGTCGGCCATGCCGTACACGAAGGTGGCCACCCGGTCGCCCCCGAAGGTTTGATCGAGGGCCAGCGCGAGGATCTGGATGTCGCGACGGTTGCCGATCTGCGGTGGCGCGTGCAGTTGCGTGACCGACAGGCGCAGCGCCTCCACCGCATCTTCATGGGTGGCGAAGCCCCCCTTGCGCCACTCGCGCGGATTGCGTCGATACAGCTTGTCGGCCAGCACGTAGAGGCTGTCGAGATTGGCCTGCATGGCCAGCGTCGCCAGGCGGTTGGTATCGCTCTGCGCCACCTGGTCGGGCGTGAACGGCCGGTCGCGGTCGGTGCTGGCCGACATGGGCGCACAGGCCGTCAACGCCATGCAGGTTGCGAGTGCCGCGGCCGCCGTCAGGGCAGCGCGCGATTTCGCGCGGGAAATCGTGTGGATCATCGAAGCGGATCGTCGTCTTGCGGATTGCGATGCGCGGACGGGCCGCACTGCCGACTGCGCCTGGCATCGGGACCGCCTGCGAGCGGGCCGACCATCAGGCGCGACCCATTCTAGCGACTAGGCCACCGACACACGGTTACGACCTGAATCCTTGGCGTGATAGAGCGCCTGGTCGGCGCGCGCCAGCGCCGCCGCCAAATCTTCGCCTGCGCTGCAGACGCTGACCCCGGCACTGACCGACAACGAGCCAGCTACCGGGTGCACCGACGCGGCAACGACCCGGCGCACGCGTTCGGCCAGGTCCTCGGCGCCGGCGCCGTCCATGCCCAGTGCCACCACCAGGAACTCCTCGCCGCCCCAGCGGTAGATGGTGTCCCCCACCCGCAACTGGCTGCGGATCAACTGCGCGGTGGAGATCAGGACTTCGTCACCGACCATGTGACCGAACCGGTCGTTGACCAGCTTGAAGTGGTCCAGGTCGAACAACAACAGCGACGATGGACGCGGCAGGTTATGGGCGTACTCGCGCAGCAGCCGCTCCATGCCCCGGCGGTTCTGCGTGCCCGTCAGTCCATCGGTAAAGGCTGCGCTCTCCATCTCGGCGGCATGGGCCGACACCACCGCGATCTGGCGGCGCAGCGCGACGATCATGGACAGGCACAGCAGCACCAGCAGGTGCGCGCCGTAGGCGTTGATGAGCAGGGTGCCGATGTCGGCGCTCCAATGCGATGTACCGCGCAGCACTGCCCAGGCCGGGGTCAGTCCCGAGAACACGAGCAACGCGACGCTGGCGGTCACGGCAACGGTGGGCGGAAAGAAGGCGAAAGCGCCGACGTACAGCACCGGCATCCACTGCAAGGTGTTGGCGACCGCGTACAGCGCGTGCGCGTGGGGCGACAGGACGAAAGCCTGCAATGCCACCACCATGTAGACGGCGACGGTGCCGAAGGCGGCATATTCACCGAAACGCTGCCATGCTGGCCGGGGCAGCATGAGCAGGCCGAAGCTTGCGGCCAGGGCCGTCAGCAGCGCGGGATAGCCGTAGAGATCGAAGGGGGCGAGCAGGCCGCGGCTTGCTTCGAACCACCACAACAAGGCGATGCTCGCCATGCCGGCGGGCACGAGTGCCAGGACGGCCTGACGCCGCCGCTTTGCCACGAACGTGATCATTGACATCTCACCGACGCGGGCCGCGTTTCCGGGGAGGAAACGGCGCCCGGCGGCGTCGCAGCGTGATCGGGCAGGCGTACGTTACACCAGCCCGATCGCGTGCGGGGACTTACTCCGCGAAAGCTTCCTTCCGCTTTTTCAGGATCGCCGGCGAAAGCATGGCGACCAGCAGCACGGCAACCACGATCAGGATGGTGGCGCTGATCGGCGAACGCATGAACACCGTCAGGTCACCATCGGACAGCAGCATGGCCCGACGGAAGTTCTCTTCGAGCTGCGGACCCAGGACCAGGCCGAGCAGCAGGGGTGCGGCTTCGACGCCGACCTTGATGAAGAAGTAACCGACCGCCGCGAAGCCCAGCATCATCCAGACGTTGAACATGCTGTTGGCGATGCCGTAGGTACCGATGCAGCAGAACAGCACGATCGCGGGATACATCAGGCGATACGGGATCTTCAGCATCGAGACCCAGATCCCGATCAGCGGCAGGTTGATGACCAGCAGCATCAGGTTGCCCACCCACATGCTGGCGATCACGCCCCAGACCAGTTCGGGCTGCTCGCGCATGATCTGCGGACCCGGCTGGATGCCGTGCATCATCAGGGCGCCGATCATCAGCGCCATCAGCGCGTTGGCCGGAATACCCAGGGTCAGCAGCGGAATGAAGCTGGTCTGCGCGCCGGCGTTGTTGGCCGCCTCGGGCGAGGCCACGCCTTCGATGGCGCCCTTGCCGAAGCGCGACGGATCGCGTGCCAGCTTCTTTTCCAGCGCATAGGCCGTGAACGGCGGCAGTGCGGCGCCACCACCGGGCAGCACGCCCAGCAGCGAGCCCAGCGAAGTACCACGCACCATGGGCGGGAACGCCTGCTTGAGCTGTGCCCAGGTGGGCATCAGATCACGCACTTTCTGCGCCACCACCACACGCGACTCGCTGCCACGCGCCAGGCTGGAGATGATCTCGCCCAGGCCGAACAGACCCATTGCGATCGGCACGAAGTCCAGGCCGTCGCCCAGTTCGGCGATGCCGAAGGTCATGCGGGCGGCGCCCGAGGACACGTCGATACCGACCATGCCCAGCAGCAGACCCAGCACCACCATCGCCAGTGCACGCATCACCGAGCCGTGCGCCAGCACGACGGCGGCGATCAGACCGAGCACCAGCAGGCTGAAGTACTCCACGGCGGTGAACTTCAAGGCCAGGGTGGCCAGCGGCGCAGCCAGGAGTGCGATCACGATGGTGGCGACCGTACCGGCGAAGAAGGACGAGATCGCCGCGATGGCCAGGGCGAGTCCCGCCTGCCCGTTGCGCGCCATCTGGTGTCCGTCCAGACATGTCACCACGGACGATGTCTCGCCTGGCACGTTGACCAGGATGGCCGTCGTCGAGCCCCCGTACTGCGCACCGTAGAAGATGCCGGCCAGCATGATGAAGGCGCTGGACGGTTCCATGCCGAAGGTGAACGGCAGCAGCAGTGCGACCGTGGGGATCGGACCGATACCCGGCAGCACGCCGATGGCCGTTCCGATCAACACGCCGAACAGGCAATACAACACGTTCTGGGGCTGCAGCACGGTGCTCAGACCCAACATCAGATTGTCGAAGATTTCCATGCTTGCTCAGCCCGGCCAGACAGGTACGGGCAGACCCAATCCCTTGATGAACAACAGGACGGCTGCTGCCGCCATGACCACGGCGAAGATCACCAGCTCACGCCAGCGCGTTTCGCGGCTGGCGGCACCAGCCACCAGGATCGCCAGCACCGAGCCGATGGCCAGGCCGAAACGCGCGGCGGTGAGCGCGAAGACGCCCACCGCAAGCATGACCCCGGCGAGCGCGCGCCAGTCGATCGGTCCCAGGCTTTCGGTCGCGCGGCGGAACACCGCGCAGCCCAGGAAGAAAACGCCGAACCCCATCAGGACCAGGGACAGCACCCGCGGCATGAAACCCGCACCCATTTCCGTCAACGTCCCGAAAGTGAGCGATCGGGTGGACACCAGTACGGTGGCCGCCACTGCGCACAGGAACAGGCCGAGAAGAAGATCGGACGTACCGACGCGCTTGCTCATTTTTATTGCGCCTTGATGCCGTTTTCAGCGATCACCTTGCCCCAGGTCTCGGTGCTGGTGGTCAGCCACTTGCCCAGGTCGGCCGACGGACCGCCAACCACGCGACCGCCCTGCTCCTTGATGCGGGCGACGACGTCCGGACGCTTGAGGATTTCGTTCACGGCCGTGTTCACCTTCTGCACCAGTGCATCGGGCGAACCGGCGGTCGCCAACATGCCCTGCCACGAACCGACGTCGGCGTGCGGCAGCTTGGCTTCGGCGAAGGTCGGGATGTCCTTTACGCTGGCGATGCGCTCGTCGCCGCTGACGGCGAGGCCACGCAGCTGGCCGTTGGTGACGAAGGGCAGCGTGGCGGTGGCGCCGTTGAAGATCGCCTTGCTTTCACCCGAGACGACGGCCTGCGATGCAGCCGAGCCGCCACGGTACGGGACGGTCTTCCACTCGATGCCCAGGTCCTTGGCGATGGCGACGGCGACGATGTGGTTGACACCGCCCACACCGGAGTTGGCGACCGGCAGCTTGCCCGGGTTGGCCTTGGCGTAGTCGATCAGTTCAGCCACGTTCTTGACGGGCAGCTCGCTGTTCACGGCCAGCACGTAGGGCGAGAACATCACCATCGTGACGGGCGCCAGGTCGCTGAGCTTGTAGGTCAGTTGCGGGAACAGGGCCGGTGCGGTCGACAGCGAGCCGACGTCGGCCAGCAGGTAGGTGTGGCCATCCTTGGCGGCCTTGGCGACCTGGTCGGCGCCCAGGTTGCCGGCTGCGCCCGGTTTGTTCTCGACGACCACCGGCTGGCCGATGGCCTCGCCCAGCGGGCCCGAGATGATGCGAGCCAGCGTGTCGGACGTGCCGCCCGGTGCGTAGGGCACGACGATGCGCACGGGCTTGGTGAATTCTTGGGCTGCGGCCGGCGCGGCGATCGCAAAGGCGATGGCCGTGGCGGTGAAGATGGAAGCGGCAAAGCGGGTGCTGGACATGCTCTCTCTCCTGGAATGATCGAAGCGACCGTTTTGTGACCGATCGTTGATGGCGATTCTAGGAGTGAGCAATCCATTTACTGAATCAAAACAGGTATGCGCTGATTCAAAAAATGTATTTCTTGGGGCTTACCCGAGATCACCTAAGTAATGGGCTTACGGGTTACTCCGTAGCCCATGTAATGAAGCGACGTCGAAGAAGATATCCAGCACCCGCCGCGTGACCGGCTGCTCTTCTTCCGGGCGCCAGACAGCATACAGTTCGGCGCGGTTGCTGCGCATCGGTACCAGGTCGCGATAGACCACGCCCTGGAAGGCGAGATGACGCGATGCATTGGGGACCAGCGCCACGCCCAGACCGGTGCGAACCAGGGCCAGCACCGAGTGGGTCTGGCTGACCTGCTGCACCAGCCGCGGCGACGCATCGACCAGCGAGAACAGGCGCAGCACCAGTTCATGGAAATAGCGGGCTTCCCATGCGGCATAACCGATCAGGGGCTCGTTGGCGACGTCGGTCAGCGGTATCACGTCGCGTGCGGCCAGCGGATGGCCGACCGGCAAGGCAAGCACCATGGGTTCGCTCAGCACCAGCCGTGTGGCGAAACGTTCCGGGCTGATGGGCTGGCGTGCCAGCGCGATGTCCAGTCGGCCCGAGGTCAGGGCGTCGATCTGTACCGAGCTGACCGCTTCGTGGAGGACGAAATCGACTTCCGGCAACTGGGTGCGCAGCGTCTGGATGACGCGCGGCAGAAAGTCGTAGCCCGACGCGGCCGTGAAACCGATGGTGACCGAGCCGGCCTCGCCGCGCGCGGCGCGCCGCATCGATTGGACGGCGCCGTCGGCGTATTGCAGCAGGCGTTGCGCCTGCGGCAGGAATGCCCGTCCCAAGGGCGTGAGCAGCACACGCCGGTTGGTACGTTCCAGCAAGCGCGCGCCCACGGCATGTTCCAGCAACTGGATCTGCCGCGACAGCGGGGGCTGGGTCATGTTCAGGCGCGCGGCGGCGCGCCCGAAGTGCAGCTCGTCGGCGACCGCGACGAAGCACCGCAAGTGGCTCAGTTCGAACATTGGCCTTTGCTCCTCTTGTCGCGGTCGATGCGGGTGGCTTACTTGGCGTTGGGCAGCGTGCTTTCGACGCCTTCCACGTACCACGAGATCTGGCGCAGCCAGGCGTCGTCGGCAACCTGGCCGTCAGCCAGCACTTCCTTGCCGGACTGGTCGCGGATCGGGCCCTTCCAGATGGCGTAGGTGCCATCCTTCAAACCGGCACGACGCTCGTCCAGCATGGTCTTCAGGTCGGCGGGCAGGTCCTCACGGGCGGCCACCAGGTCGATGGCACCTTCCTTGACGCCCAGCCAGCTGTGCTGGTTGCCCTGCCACGAACCGTCGATGACCTGACGAACCGAGCTGGTGTAGTACGGACCGAAGTTCAGCGCCACCGAACCCAGGTGTGCCTTGGGACCGAACTTGCTCATGTCCGAGTTCCAGCCCAGCGCCATCTTGCCGCGCTCTTCAGCAGCCTGGACCACGGCGGTGGAGTTGGTGTTCTGCATCAGCACGTCGGCGCCCTGATCGAGCAGTGCCATCGCGCCTTCACGCTCCTGGCCCGGATCGAACCACTTGTTGACCCACACCACGCGCACGGTGGCCTGCGGGTTGACGCTGCGTGCGCCCAGGGCGAACGAGTTGATGTTGCGCAGCACTTCGGGAATCGGCACCGAGCCCACCACGCCCAGCTTGTTGGTCTGGGTCTGCTTGCCGGCGATCACGCCAGCCAGGTAGGCGCCTTCGTAGGTGCGGGCGTCGAAGGTACGGAAGTTGGCCGACTGCTTGTAGCCGGTGGCGTGTTCGAAGCGCACATCGGGGAAGTCGTTGGCGACCTGCTGGACGAAGTCCATGTAGCCGAACGAGTTGGCGAAGATCACCTTGTTGCCCTGGCGAGCCAGATCGCGGAGCACGCGCTCGGCGTCGGCGGTTTCAGGCACGTTCTCGACGTAGGTGGTCTTCACCTTGTCGCCGAATTCGGCTTCGATGGCCTTGCGGGCGTTGTCGTGAGCCTGCGTGTAGCCGGCATCGCTGACGGGGCCGATGTAGACGAAACCGACCTTCAGCGGTTCGGCGCTGGCGGTGGCGGGCACCGAACCCTGGGCGGCAGGCGCAGCGGGCTCGTCTTTCTTGCCGCATGCCGACAGCATGACCAGGGCGGCGGTCGCAGCGGCCACGGCAGGCCAGCGAGCGGAACGGGGGAATGACAACATCAATGGCTCCGAAAACGGTGGAACGGAAAAATCGGTCAGCGATCAGGGGCGAACGGCTTGCCCAGCGACGACGGCATATTGCGGCGCAGCCACACCGGATTGCGCGACAGCACCGCCAGCACCACCACGGTGGCCAGGTAGGGCAACATCGACAGCAACTGCGACGCAACATTCACGCCCATGCCTTGCAGGTGGAACTGCAGGATGGTGACGCCGCCGAACAGGTAGGCGCCCGCCATCACGCGGCCGGGCCGCCAGGTGGCGAAGGTGGTCAGCGCCAGCGCGATCCAGCCACGCCCGTTGACCATGCCCTCGACCCACGAAGGCGTGTAAACGGTCGACAGGTAGGCCCCGGCCACGCCGCAGCACATGCCGCCGGCCAGCACGGCCATGACGCGGATGCGGCGTACCGGATAGCCCAGGGCATGCGCCGAATCTGGCGACTCGCCCACGCTGCGCAGCACCAGGCCAGCACGCGTGCGATACAGGAACCAGGCGATGCCGCCCGCCAGCAGCATGGTCGCGTAGACCAGCCAATGCTGCGAGAACAGGGCCTGCCCCAGCCAGGGAATGTCTTCGAGGAAAGGAATGCCCGTGGGCGTGCGCGCAAGCGGACGGCCCACATAGGAAATGCCGACGAAGGCCGACAGGCCCGAGCCCAGCAGCATCAGCGCCAGGCCGCTTGCATACTGGTTGGCGTTCAGGCCGATGGCCACGGCAGCGAAAAGCCCGGCCATCACCATGCCTGCGGCGGCGCCGGCCGCAAAACCCAAAATGGGTTGGCCCGTACCCACCGCCACGGCGAAGCCGGCAATGGCAGCCACCAGCATCATGCCTTCCGCGCCCAGGTTGACCACCCCTGCCCGCTCGTTGATGAGCAGGCCCAGGGCCGCCAGGGCAAGCGGGGTGCCGGCGTTCAGGGTCGCGGCGATCAAGAGTGCGATCGTATCCATGGATCAGGCTCCGGCGGCGAGCGGACGGCGGCGCCGCACGCGATGCGTGACGAGCACGTCGCAGGCCAGCAGGCTGGCCAGCAGCAGTCCCTGGAACACGCCCGTGATCGAACTGGGCAGGCCCAGGCGCGATTGCGCCAGTTCTCCGCCGATGTAGAACATGGCCATCACCACCGCCGCCGGCACGACACCGATGGGATGCAGACGGCCCAGGAACGCCACGATGATGGCGGCAAAGCCGTAACCCGGCGACACCGAGGCAGTCAGGCGCTGCATGGCGCCCGCGGCTTCGCCGATGCCGGCCAGACCGGCCATGGCGCCGCAGACCATCATCGCCAGCCACAGCGACTGACGCGACGAATAGCCGGCATAGCGTGCGGCCATCGGCGCAATGCCGCCGACCTGCAGGCGGTAGCCCGCATACGAGCGGCTCATCAGCAACCAGCCGGCGATGACCGCCAGCAAGGCGACGATCAGCCCGGCGTGGGCCCGCATGCCCGACATGAGCCGGGGCGACAGCGCCGATTGCGCGAAGCTGGCGGTCTGCGGGAAGTTGAAGCCCGCCGGGTCTTTCCAGGGACCGAACACCAGGTAGCTGAGCAGCAGTTGCGCCACGTAGGTCAGCATCAGGCTGACCAGGATCTCGTTGGTGTTGAAGCGGTCACGCAGCCAGGCGGTGATGGCCGCCCAGGTCATGCCGCCCAGCGCGCCGGCCAGCATCACCAGCAGGAAGTAGGTCGACGGCGACGACGCATCGGCCTGCAAGGCCATCCAGCCGCCGGCGATGGCGCCCGCGACCAATTGGCCTTCGGCGCCGATGTTCCATACGTTCGCCCGGAAGCAGATCGACAGGCCGACGGCGCACAGCACCAGCGGCGCGCCCTTGACGGCCAGCTCGCCCAGGCCGTACAGGCCGTTGAAGGGCTCGAGCACGAAGATCTGCAGGCCGCGCACCGGGTCCTTGCCCAGCACCGCGAACAAGGCCGCAGCCAGGCCCAGGGTGATGGCGAATGCCAGCACGGGCGCCAGCCAGAGCATTACTGGCGAAGGGGTGCTTCGCCGTTCAAGCCGCAGCATGGCCGCCCTCCTTCTGGTCACCGCCCGGCAGCTCGCGCCACAGGCCGCTCATCCAGCGCCCGACCGTTTCGACGTCGGTCTGCGCGATGTCGACCGCCGGTGACAGGCGCCCGCCCGCCATCACGGCCAGCCGGTCGCTGATCTCGAACAATTCGTCCAACTCCTCGGATACCACCAGCACCGCGCACCCTTCGTCGCGCAGTCCCAGCAAGGCGTTGCGGATCTGGGCGCTGGCGCCCACGTCCACGCCCCAGGTCGGCTGCGCCACGATCAGCACGCGCGGCGTGCCGACCATTTCCCGGCCGACGATGAACTTCTGCAGGTTGCCGCCCGACAGGCTGCGGGCGGCGGCCTGTGGCCCCCCTCCCCGCACGTCGAAGCTGGTGATGACCTCGCGAGCCGTGCTGGCAAGGCGGCGCCAGCGCACCCAACCGTGGGCCACGCCACCCGCGCTGCCATGCGTCAGCAGCATGTTCTGCGACAGGTTCATGGCGGGCACCGCGCCCCGACCCAGACGTTCTTCCGGCACGAAACGCAGGCCGCGAAGACGGCGTGCCTTCGGCCCCATGCGGCCGACCGGATCGCCGAACAGGCGCAGTGCCGTGGCGGGCACCTGGCGCTGTTCGCCTGCCAATACATCGAGTAGCAGTTGCTGGCCGTTGCCCGACACCCCGGCGATGCCAAGGATCTCGCCCGCGCGCAGTTGCAGCGATACATCCTTCAGGCCGCTGCCCACGCCATCGGGCGCAGGCAGGTTGAGCGATTCCACCGACAGCACGACCTCGCCGGCCTCGCGCGCCACGCGCTCGATGCGTGGGGGGTCGGCGCCGATCATCCGGCGCGCAAGCGAGGCTTCGGTTTCCTGGCGGGGATCGACTTCGTCGACCCGGCGTCCACCGCGCAACACGGTGCAGCAACCGCACAGCTCCTGGATCTCGTCGAGCTTGTGGCTGATGTACAGGATGCTGCGCCCTTCTGCCGCCAACTGGCGCAGCGTGCCGAACAGGGCGCGCACCGCGGGCGGCGTCAGCACCGAGGTGGGCTCGTCCAGGATCAGCAGTTGCGGATCGGTCAGCAAGGCCCGCACGATCTCGACCCGCTGGCGCTCGCCGACCGACAGGTCGTGCACGTGGGCGTTCGGGTCGATGGGCAGGCCGTAGCGTTCGCCCAGTTCGGCCACCTGTGCCGACACCTGTGCCAGCGAACGGCCGGGCGGCAGCCCGAGCTGCACGTTCTCGGCCACGGTCAAGGTGTCGAACAAAGAAAAGTGCTGGAACACCATGGCGATGCCGAGTGCCCGCGCGTCGGCCGGCGACGCGATGCGCATCGGCTGGCCGTTCCAGCGCAGTTCGCCTTCGTCGGGCTGCACCGCGCCGTAGATGATCTTCATCAGCGTGGACTTGCCCGCGCCGTTCTCACCAAGAATGGCGTGCAGCGAGCCAGGCGCGACATCGAGATCGATGCCGTCGTTGGCAACGACCGATGGATAGCGCTTGGTGATGCCACGCAGCGTCAGGCGCGGCACGGTCGAAGCGGGAACTGAGGGCTCGTGGGAATCGTTCATGGCGATCCGGCGATATAAAGACAACGCGGCGCCCGGAAGTGTCGGGCGCCGCGTGGCAAAACAGGAAAACCAGGACGGGGCTTTCGACCCGTCCCGCGGCGCAATTACGCTTGCGGCGCTTCCTCGTTCAGGATGGCCTTCATCGACAGGCGCAGACGGCCCTTGTCATCGGCCTCGATGACCTTCACGCGGACCTGTTGGCCCACCTTCAGGACGTCGTTGATGTTGGCGATGCGATGGTTGGCGATTTCCGAGATGTGCAGGAGACCGTCACGGCCCGGCAGCACCTGAACGATGGCACCGAAGTCCAGCAGGCGCAGCACGCTGCCTTCGTAGACCTGGCCGACTTCGACGTCGGCGGTCAGGTCGGCGATGCGGCGTTGTGCTTCGCGTGCGCGGTCCAGGTCGGCGCTGGAGATGACGATGGTGCCGTCGTCCGAGATGTCGATCTGGGTGCCGGTTTCTTCGGTCAGCGCACGGATGGTGGCGCCGCCCTTGCCGATCACGTCGCGGATCTTCTCGGGGTTGATCTTCATCGAGATCATGCGCGGGGCGTAGGCCGACAGCTCGCCGTGGGCGCTGCCCAGGGCATCGCGCATCTTGCTCAGGATGTGCAGGCGGCCTTCCTTGGCCTGGGCCAGTGCGGCGCCCATGATGTCCTGCGTGATGCCCTGGATCTTGATGTCCATCTGCAGCGCGGTCACGCCATTGACGGTACCGGCCACCTTGAAGTCCATGTCGCCCAGGTGATCTTCGTCGCCCAGGATGTCGGTCAGCACGGCGAACTTGCCGCCTTCCTTGATCAGGCCCATGGCCACGCCGGCCACGTGATCCTTGAGCGGCACGCCGGCGTCCATCATGGCCAGGCTGCCACCGCAGACCGATGCCATCGACGACGAGCCGTTCGATTCGGTGATTTCCGACACCAGACGGATGGTGTATTGGAATTCGGAGGCTTCGGGCAGCATCGGCACCAGCGAACGCTTGGCCAGACGGCCGTGGCCGATTTCACGACGCTTGGGCACACCGATGCGGCCGGTTTCGCCGGTGGCGAAGGGCGGCATGTTGTAGTGCATCATGAAGCGGTCACGGTACTCGCCCATGAGCGCGTCGATGATCTGCTCGTCCTGCTTGGTGCCCAGCGTGGCGATGACCAGCGCCTGGGTTTCACCACGGGTGAACAGTGCCGAGCCGTGTGCGCGCGGCAGCACGCCCAGGCGGATTTCGATCGGACGCACGGTACGGGTGTCGCGGCCGTCGATACGCGGTTCGCCGTTGAGGATCTGCGTACGGACGATCTGCGATTCCAGTTCGAACAGGATGTTGTCGACTTCGACGCTGTCCGGTGCCGATTGGCCGGCGGCAGTCGCCTGCTCGGCCAGCTTGGCCTTGACCGATGCGGTGGCTTCACGCAGTTGTTGCGTGCGAGCCTGCTTTTCGCGGGTCTGGTAGGCGCTTTGCAGCGCGGCGAAGCCCAGGTCCTTGACCTGTGCGATCAGCGCGTCGTTCTTGGGCGCTGCGGTCCATTCCCATTCCGGCTTGCCGGCTTCGGCAACCAGGTCGTGGATGGCGTTGATGGCATTCTGTGCCTGCTGGTGACCGAACACCACGCCGCCCAGCATGACTTCTTCCGACAGTTCCTTGGCTTCCGATTCGACCATCAGCACGGCGGCTTCGGTACCGGCGACCACCAGGTCCATGGCCGAGCTCTTGAGCTGGGTCGCGGTGGGGTTCAGCACGTACTGGCCGTCGATGTAGCCCACGCGAGCGGCGCCGATCGGGCCGTTGAACGGGATGCCCGAGATGGCCAGCGCGGCCGAGGCACCGATCATGGCGGCGATGTCGGGGTCGACTTCCGGGTTCACCGACAGGACGTGGATGACGACCTGGACTTCGTTGTAGAAGCCTTCGGGGAACAGCGGACGCAGCGGACGGTCGATCAGGCGCGAGGTCAGCGTTTCCTTTTCCGACGGCTTGCCTTCACGCTTGAAGAAGCCACCCGGAATACGGCCGGCGGCATACGTCTTTTCGATGTAGTCGACGGTCAGCGGGAAGAAGTCCTGGCCGGGCTTGGCCGAGGTGCGTGCGACGACGGTGGCGAGCACCACGGTATCGTCGATCGAGACCACGACGGCACCCGACGCCTGACGGGCGACTTCGCCGGTTTCCAGCGTGACCGTGTGCTGGCCGTACTGGAAGGACTTGGTGATTTTATTGAACATGGATGAGCATCCTTGCTTAAGGTTGCGATTCGGTCCTGCAGGCGTTCCGGACACGGAACGATTGACCCGGCGCATGCCGGATCGGCGCCTTCACGACGCGCAGAAAACAAAAATGCCTGTGACAGGCAGTCCTGACACAGGCACTCTCGATCCCGCAGGGGCATGACAAACGAAGCGGCCGGCGCGTGCCCGATGGCACACGACCGGCCCGAAGGCCGCGACGATGCCCGGGAATGCGTCCCGGGCGGCACCGTTGATCCGTTGAAGACCAGCAGTCACGCAGCGCTTCGAAAAAGCGATTACTTGCGCAGGCCGAGGCTTTCGATCAGCGAACGATACGCTTCGGCGTTGCGGCGCTTCAGGTAGTCCAGCAGCTTGCGGCGACGGCTCACCATGCGCAGCAGACCGCGGCGCGAGTGGTGATCCTTGACGTGTTCCTTGAAGTGGCCGGTCAGTTCGTTGATGCGCGCGGTCAGCAGTGCGACCTGGACTTCGGGCGAACCCGTGTCGCCTTGAGCGCGTTGGTATTCCGAAACGATCTTGGCCTTATCGATGTCAGCGACGGACATGGTTCCTCTCCTAAACATGCGACGGGGCCGAGGCGCCCCGACGTGGGGTTGATGACTTTTGGGGGTACTGCTGGGGTACTGCTCTTTCGTACTGCTGTACTTTCTTCTTGTCCGCAAAGACCACACGGTCCGCGAAAAGCCCTTAAGTATAGCTCTATTCCGAGCGCCGCGATAGCCTGATCTACGGCCGTGTCGGAGGTTCGGGGCGCGACCACATCCAGAGCGCCCCGCCCGCCATGCCCACCACGGCCAGGCTGACCCACCACCGGTGATCCGGAAAGCTCAGGAACATGATCGCCGCGGCGATCGTCATGCTGATGCTCGCCGCGATCTTGGCCCGGCGCGCCACGCGTTTTCCGTTGTGCCAGTTGTGGATCATCGGACCGAACACGCGATGCCTGAGCAGCCAGGCCTGCAGCTTCGGCGATCCGCGGCTGGCCGCCCAGGCCGACAGCAGGATGAATTCTGTGCTGGGAATGCCGGGGATGAATGCCGCGGCGATGCCCAGGCCCAGGCTGACATAAGCCAATGCGATCCATAGCCAGCGGCGGATGCCGGTGGCTGGCGGCCGCATCGGCACGTTCGGCATGGTGCCGGCATTCGGCGGCGACGATTCTGCATCGGCCGCGCGCGGCAACGACGCGCCAGGCCCACGCCCTTCCCTGTTTTCTGGGGGAATCACCGGATCACGATTCATCGGACCCTCGCCACGACGCCAACGCCGACTGCCGGCACCCGCTTCGCACTGCGTTCATCGATCTCCCTCGGCTTCGTCCGCTACCTGACGCTCGGAACGATCGTAGTCTTCGCCAAGCGGCCCCGCCAGCAAGGCTTGGGCAAGCGCCGCCACGGCACGCTCGCGCCCGGCATCCGACGAGCCGCCCGGCTTGCCAGTCCAGTCGGATCGGCCTCGCGCCTGCGCAATGGCTTCCGGCAGACGGCCGGAACGCCAGGCATCGCCAGCCTCTGGCGGCAGCATCAAGGGCTGTTGCGCGGCGTGCGACCGCCCCGCCAGTGCGCGAACCAGCGCGCATTGTCGCAAAGCCAGCACGCGCAGCACCTCGTCGGCCACGGTCAGCTCGCGGTAGCCTCGCAGACGCGCAATCGCCCGTTCGCCCACGCGCTCCAGTCCGTGCCAGGCACCGCCAGCGGCCGCACCCGCCACCGTGGCTGCGCCCAGGCTCAGACCACCCAGCATCAGGTCGATGGCGGCGCCTACCCCGGCGCCGGCAGCCACCCCGGTCACCGTACGCACGCCAACCTCCCGCAAGACCTGGGGATGGAACAGGTCGCTGTCCCACCGGCCGTCGGTCAGTGGCAGATCGATGCGCGCATAGTCGCTTGCAGAAAAACCATGACCCGCCAGCAGCGCGTCGACCGCTGCCTGCTCGCGGGCGCGAACCCGCGCATGCATCGCGGCGACGTCTTCGGCCTGCCGTGCGGGGTCGCCGGGCACCCGCACTCGCATCGCCGCCACGTCGATCAGCAGATCGGCGATCACCCGGGCCGCGGCCTGCCGCTGCGTCTTGCGGCGCACGGCGACATCGTCCAGCCACTGATCGATGCGGGCTTCCGCCGCGTCGTCCAGCAGGCTTGCCAGGCGGCTGTACAGTCGGCGCTCGCCACCCCGGGCCGGGGCGACGGCGTCGAACTCGACCACGGCGTGCAGACCCAGTCGCGACAGCGTGTCGCGCCAGGTATCGCTCTGGCTGTCGGGATCGGCAACGAAATTGAGGACGGGCAACAAGGGACGGCCGCATGCCCCCAGGATCAGCAATTCGTCACGGTGCTTGGCCAGCACCGGGTCGCGCGCATCGATGACGTAGAAGCCGGCATCGCTGGCCAGCAACTGCCGCAGCACTTTGGCCTCTTGCTCGAAGCGCCCCTTTGCCTCGGGGGTATCCAGGAAGCGCGTGATCCGGGCAGGCCCGTCGGGTCGTTCGGCAATGCCGTCCAGCGGCCGGACATCGAGCCGGTCGAGATAGGCCAGCAAGGCGATGGCATCCTCCACGCCAGGCGTGTCGTACAGGCTGATCAAGGTCCGCCCATCGACGGCCAGGTCCACGCCTTCCACGTGCCGGGTCACCCCGGGCGCGTCGCCCACCTCGCCGAAGCCGCGGTCACGCGCCAGGGCACGCAACAACGACGTCTTGCCCGTATTGGTGTGACCGACGACGGCAATGCGCAACGGGTGCGTCATGGTTGCCCCACTTGGTTGTCGGCGCCTTCGGCGAGCCATGCGGTGGCCTCGTCGTCGTTGACCACCGCCACGCCGGCCGCAGCCAGCTGCGTGCGCCACAAGGCGCGGCGATCGACCCCGGCGGACCACTGCGGCCACACCCGTGTCTGCCCGGCCAGACCTGCCAGTTCAGCCAAAAAGGCCGCCGTGCCACGGTCGGGCGTCTGGCGACCATCGCACATCACCAGCAGGCGGGCAGGCGCCGCCTGCGCCACGGCAGCCAGAACCTGTTCCCGCGAGGCGGCACCGTCGACCGCGCCGCCATCGTGCATTCCCTGCGGCAACGCAGGAACGGCCTCGGCCGGCAACTCGAAGCTCACGCGCCAGATCGCGCCGCCGACAGAGGCAGGCGTAGGCGCTGGCGCTGGCACAACCGGCGTATGCGGCTGCCAGACGGCATCCGGCGCGGGATCGACCACACCCGTGCGCCGCGTCGTGGGCACGAGGCGGGATGCCGCGTCGGCCAGGCCCGGCAAGGCCGGATCGACCTGAAGGCGCCGCAGTCCGCGCCGAGCGATCAGTGCGCAAACAGCAGCGGATACCGCGCGTGGCAGCACCCCATAGACCACCAGCACCCCCACCAGCCAGCCCGCCCAGACCGCACGCCCTGCCCCCGCCGTCGCATCCACCGCACCGCTGGCCTGCACCAGCGACGCGTCGGGCGAGGGAAAGCCCAGCATGGCCGGCAAGGCGCCCAGCCCCAGCGCGGTACTGACGATCACGTCGGGGTTGAGAATCGTGGTTTCCCACACGAAATCGAAACGACGCGTGGCCAGCATCGACAGCATCACGGCCAGCGCCGCCAGCAAGGCCAGCAACCACCACAGGTTGACCAGCAGCCCCACCGAGACAGCAAGGATGCGCTCGCGGCCCAGCAGACTGGCCAGGGCCTGCGGCGCGAGGGCTGCGGCCGGCCCACGGGCCAGCCGCCCGGCGATCGCTGTCATGACGGTGCCGAGCACCCCGCCGTGGGCGCCATGACCCGCCCCGGCACGGCTGGCCCACAGCATGCCGATCAGCCACAGCACCCAGCTCACCGCATGCAGGCCCAGCAGGCCGATCACGGCCCACAGCAGATTGACCGGCCGCAGCCCGTCGCCGAGCACGGCGCTGGCCATGCCCGCGCCCGCCAGCAGCGCGACCAGCCCGAGTATCACCACGCTTGCCAAGGCGGCGCGACGCCAGCCTTGCACGGCGTCGCTCAGTCCGTCCTGGCGCGCCAGGGCATCGGCGCGTGCCAGCAAGGCGTCGGGCACCGACATGGGCGGCGCCTGCAGGCGCCGCATCACGGCAGCATCGTCCAGGGGCCCCCACCCGCTCTCGCGCAGGCGGACCGCCTCCAGCAGCCAGTGAGCCCGCAGCGGCGAGGTCATCGGAACCAGCCCGCGACTCGCGCCACCCGACCATCCACGGGCGCGCAGCGAATTGGTAAAGTGCCGTCAACAGGGAGGATCGCCATCGTGAACATAACGAGGATGCTTGGAATCGCCGCCATCACGGCGACAGTGGGAGTGTTGACGGCCTGCGCGTATCCCGGGCAGCTCGAACCCGGCACGACCGTGGGACATGCGCTGTCGACCTATGGCCGCCCCGCCGTGGAGCAACCGCTGGCCGATGGCGGCACCCGCCTGATCTGGACCACGCAACCGCTGGGCCAGTATGCCTGGCGCGCCGATGCCGACGCGGCCGGCACGATCCAGCGCGTAACGCAGGTACTGAGCACGAATGAATTCGCACGCCTGGCCGAGGGTAGCTGGAACAAGAGCCGGCTGCTGGCGGAGTTCGGCCCCCCTGCGGAAGTGTCGCGGGTGGGCGTGACCACCAGCACCGAAGTCTGGTCGTGGCGCTACAAGGACATGGACGTCTTTCCGGCCCTGATGCACGCCTACTTCAGCCCCGACGGCCAGATGACCCGCTTCCACAAGGGGCCAGACCCGATGTTCGACGTCAACGACCGCGACGGCCGCCGTTGACGCCGAAGCCGCGCGCTCAGTCGGTCATGCCCCGGCGGGCGCGCTGCAGACGGCGGGCCTTCTGCCAGCGCCACGCCCACAGGATGTACCCCGACAGGCCGTAGCAGACGAACAGGCCGAACAGGACGATGGGCGGATCGCTGAGGATGAAGACGAAGGCCAGCACCACGATCAGGATGCCCCAGAACGGCACGCTGCGGCCCAGGGCGAACGACTTGCCGCTGAAGAACGGCGCGTTGCTCACCATCGACACGCCTGCGTATATCGTGAAGACGAACGAGATCCACGGCAGCCACATGTCGTTGATGGCCAGCTTGTTGTCGACCGCCAGCCAGACGAAGCCCGCCACCATGGCCGCGGCGGCCGGGCTGGGCAAGCCCTGGAAATAGCGTTTGTCGACCACACCGATGTTGGTGTTGAAGCGCGCCAGACGCAAGGCTGCGCCGGACACGTAGATGAACGCGGCCAGCCAGCCCCAGCGGCCGATGTCGTTGAGCACCCACTCGTACATGACCAGGGCCGGCGCCACGCCGAACGAGGTCATGTCCGACAGCGAGTCGTACTGCTCGCCGAAGGCCGACTGCGTGTTGGTCAGGCGAGCGACGCGTCCATCCATACCGTCGAGCACCAGCGCCGCAAAGATCGCGATCGCCGCCATGTCGAAGCGGTTGTTCATCGCCTGCACGATCGCGTAGAACCCCGCCAGCAATGCCGCGGTGGTGAACGCGTTGGGAAGAAGATAGATGCTGCGGCGGCGTTGCCGCTGCTCGACGTCGGTCATCAAAGCTCCGCTAGAGTCGTGGAAGTCGCGCTGACCTTGTCGCCAATCGTCACGCGCGGGCGCGCATCGGGAGGCAGGTACACATCGACCCGCGAACCGAAACGGATGAAGCCGTAACGCTCGCCGCGACGCAGGTCTTCGCCTACCTTGGCGTAGCAAAGAATGCGCCTGGCGATCAGGCCGGCCACTTGCACGGAGGTGACCAGGGTGCCATCGGGGCGGCGGATCACGACTGCGTTGCGCTCGTTGTCCAGCGACGCCTTGTCCAGATCGGCGTTGACGAACTTGCCGGGGAAGTAGGCGATGCTCTCGATGCGGCCATCGACCGGGACACGGTTCGAGTGCACGTTGAACACGTTCATGAACACGCTGATCTTCAGCGATTCACGCTTGGCGTACGGATCGAACACCTTTTCGACCGACACGATGCGGCCGTCGGCCGGCGACAGCACGGCGTTGTCCGCGGCCTGCGTCGTCCGTGGCGGATCACGGAAGAATTGCAGCACGAACAGGGTGATGATCCAGAGCGGGATGGACCACGCGAACGACCAGAACGAGACGAGCAGCGACACGATGAAGGCCGTGCCCAGATAGGGCCAGCCCTCGCGCGCGATGATGGGGTGAGGGTAATGTGGTTGCATGGGGTGAAGATTAACCGATGCAGCGCCCTGCAAACGCGTTCCTGCGCACCAGAATGCGCACTATCGCGTGCCGGTCGCCGCGTGCTGCGACGACCGGTATGCCCCGCACCCCGGCAGACCCGCGAGCGCGAGCCTGCCGACGGGGGTCAGGCTGCGATCAACAGCCGGCTGCGGGCCGTGATGAATTGCTCGCGCGCGGGCGCCCCCAGCGCGTGCACGCCCTGCTCGATGCGACGCACGCCAGCCGTCCAGACCTCGGCGATGTCGGCCGCGCCCCGATGCGAGAAGATATGCGCACCCAGCGCCAGGCTGCCGGGCAAACCACCCACGCCCGCCGACGCGCCGTCCAACACCACGAAGTCGGCTTGCTGGCCGGCTGCCAGCCCGGAGATCGGCCGCGCGCTGGCCTGAGCTCCGCCTGCCACGGCTTCCAGGTACAGCCGATCGGCGACCTGGGGCTGGGCAGCAGACGCCAGCACGTTGCGACGCTGCAGGCGCAGGCGTTGCCCGTATTCGAACAGGCGCAGCTCTTCGGTGACGCTGACCGATGCATGGCTATCGGAACCGACTCCCCACGCCCCGCCCGCTTCCAGATACCGTTCGGCATCGAAGAAACCGTCGCCCAGATTGCCCTCGGTGGTCGGGCACAGCCCGGCCACGGCGCCGCTGCGCGCCAGGCCCAGGGTCTCGGATTCGACCATGTGCGTCGCATGCACCAGGCACCAGCGCGGATCGACCGGCATCTGCGACAGCAGCCACTCGACCGGACGCTGTCCGCTCCAGGCGATGCAGTCGTCGACTTCCTTCTGCTGCTCGGCGATGTGGATGTGCACCGGTGCCGACGGGTCCATGTCATGCAGACCGGCGATGGCCTGGCGCAGCGCCTTGGGCGGCACGGCACGCAGCGAATGCGGGGCCAGGCCCACGCGCGCCGTTCCGGCTGTCGCCGCCGCGGCCTCGCTGCGCAGGCGCGACAGCAAGGCCAGCATGCGGTCCGTATCCAGCAGGAAGCGGCGCTGGTCGGCCTGGGCCGGCACGCCACCGAAGCCCGCGGTCTGGTACAGCACCGGCAGCAAGGTGATGCCGATGCCCACCGTCTGCGCCGCGCGCAGCAGGCGCTGCATCATCTCGGCGGAGTCGGCGTAGGGCTGGCCGTCTTCGCGGTGATGCACGTAATGGAATTCGCAGACCGAGGTGTAGCCGGCCTGCAGCATCTCGATGTAGAGCTGCGTGGCGATGGCTTCCAGCGCGTCGGGCGTCATGCGCAGGCCGAATTGGTACATCAGCGTGCGCCAGCTCCAGAAGCTGTCGGCGCTGCCGCTGCGGTATTCGGTCAGCCCCGCAAAACCACGCTGGAAGGCATGGGAATGCAGGTTGGGCATGCCCGGCAGCACCGGACCGGCCGCGCGGGCGACGCCTGCCGGCGCGTCCACGCCGGCCGCGATCTCGCCGAAGCGCCCCTGCGCATCCCATGACAACAGCACACGCTCGGCCCAGCCCGACGGCAGCAAGGCCTGGTCGGCATACAGGTAATAATTCATGGATTCGATCCGGAATGCCGCGAATCGCGGCCCAACTGGATGGACAAGGCAATCGGTGCAGGTTCATCGTCGCCCGGGATGCAGCGCAACCGGGCAGGCCCGCCCCGGCGCATGGCGATACCGCCCTGCGCCAGCACGTGCTGTTCGACGCCGGCCTGGATCTGCCACGTACCGCGCAGGGCAAGCAGCATCCACATGGCGGCCTCGTCGTCGTCGCGCGATGCGATGACGATGCCGGTCTCGCGCCGCAGCGGCGTCACCGTCGCGCAGGCGCGGCCCCGGCGGGTCATGACGTTGATGTCGCGGATGCCGCCCGCGCGCAGGGTCGCCTGCAGTGGCGTGCCGCCATCGAAGGCGAACGGCGCGCCGCATTCGACCAGGCGGTGATCGATGCTCCCGTCGTCAGACAGCAGATGCACGCCCTCGCCTTCCCACAGGGTGATCTGGCGATCGATGCCGTCGAAGGCCGAGAACGGCCCGTCCTGGGCCACGTCGGCAATGCTGACGCGCCAGGCGAAGTCGGCGAACGACGCGCCGGTCGGCCAGGCGGCCACCTCGCGCGTCACCCCGCCGCCGTTCTTCCAGGGCTGCGGAACCAGCGCATCGACGTCGGTGATCGTCCAGCCCGATGCCAGGACGACGCTGTCGTGTCGATCATTCACGGGTCAGCACCGCCTGCAGGAAGCTGCGCGTACGCGCCTCGCGCGGATTGCTGAAGACCACCGACGGCGGACCCGCCTCGACGATGCCGCCGCCATCCATGACCACCACCACGTCGGCCACTTCGCGCGCAAAGCCCATTTCGTGGGTCACCACCATCATGGTCATGCCTTCCTTGGCGAGCAGCTTCATGACCTGCAGCACTTCGCCCACCAGCTCAGGGTCCAGCGCCGAGGTCGGCTCGTCGAACAGCATCACGCGCGGCTGCATGGCCAGCGAACGGGCAATCGCCACGCGCTGCTTCTGACCACCCGACAGGCTGCCGGGCATGGCGGTGGCCTTGTGGGCCAGACCGACCTTTTCGAGCAGCGCCTTGGCACGCTCTTCGGCCGCGGCGCGCGACAGGCCCAGCAGCTTGCGCGGGCCCACCGTGACGTTGTCCATCACATTCAGGTGCGGGAACAGGTTGAAGGACTGGAACACCATGCCGACCTGCTTGCGCAGCGCATTGAGTTCGCCTTCCGGCAGCATCTTGCCGTCGTGCACCAGACGCTTGCCGCAGATGTCCACGCTGCCGCGCTCGGGCACTTCCAGCCCGTTGCAGCAACGCAGGAAAGTACTCTTGCCCGAGCCGCTGGGCCCGATCACGACCACCACCTGCGAGGCCGCGACCTGGAAGTCGATGCCGTCGAGGACCTGGTGATCGCCGAACCACTTGGACAGCCCGCGAATGTCGATCAGGGCATCGCTCATTGCACCATTCCTCCTGCGCGCAGCTTGCGCTCGATGGCACGCAAGGCCATGCTCGTCACCGACGTCAGCAGCAGATACACCACTGCCACCGCCAGATAGACCTCCAGCGAGCGGTAGGACACGCTGATGATCTTCTGGCCTTCGTGCATCAGGTCAGGAATGGTCAGCAGCGACACCAGCGCCGAATTCTTGATCAGCGCAATGAACTCGTTGCCCAGCGGCGGGATCATGCGGACCGCAGCCTGCGGCAGCACGATCACGCGCATCGCCAGGCCCGACGACATGCCCATCGAGCGGGCTGCCTCGGTCTGGCCACGGTCCACCGACTGGATGGCACCGCGCACGATTTCCGACACGTAGGCACCCGAGTAGATGCCCAGGCCCAGCACGCCGCAGACGAATGCGGGCAGCAGGATGTCGAAGTGCGGCAGGCCGAAGAACAGCAGGAACAACTGCACCAGCAGCGGGGTGCCCCGGATGAAGGTGACGTACGCCGTACAGACGCCATAGATCAGGCGCCGGGACGGATCGAGCCGCCCGACACCCACCAGCAATCCCATGACACAGCCCAGCAACAGGGATGCAGCCGTCAGTTCCACGGTGACGATCGCACCGTGGAACAGTTCGGTCGCCCCCGCCCAGACCGGCGAGAAATCAAAATCCATCGGAACTCTCCGCTGTGTGGCTCAGGAATTACTGGGCGCCGCTTTCAAACCACTTCTTGACCAGGGCGTCGTAGGTGCCGTCGCTCTTGATCTTGGCCAGGGCAGCGTTGAACTCCTTGGTCAGCTCGGGACGATCGCGACGCACGGCGATGCCGTAGTTCTCGGTGGTCAGTTGTTCGTCGAGCACGCGCATGCCGGGACGGCTCTGTGCGTACAGCTTGGCGGCGGGCTTGCCGGTCACGGCAGCCGAGGTGCGGCCGATCTCGACCAGGTTGAACATTTCCTGGTTCTTCTCGACTTCGGTACGGCGCACGCGCGGATGGTGTTCCTTCAGGTGGTTCACCGACTTGGTGCCGACCTGCACGCTGACGTACTTGCCGTCCAGATCCTTCAGCGACTGGATGGAAGCATCCTTGGTCACGGCAACCAGGCCACCGGCGTAGTAGGTATCGGTGAAGTCGACGACCTTGGCACGTTCTTCGGTGATGTAGATGGCCGACACGGCGATGTCGAAGCGACGCGACACGACGCCCGGGATCAGGCCCTTGAAGTCAATGTCGGTCCACTCGATCTTCTTGTTCATGGCCTTGCCCAGCGCCTCGACCAGCTCGATGTCGAAGCCGGTACGCTGGCCGTCCTTGTAGAACTCCATCGGCGGGAAGGTGGCATCGGTGGCGGCACGGATGACGTTGGCGTCCTGGGCTTGCACGGCGGAGGTGCCCAATGCGGCGATGGCGATGGCCAGCATCGAGAACGAACGGCGGGTAATCATGCTTGTCTCCTGACGGGGGTGGACTTTCAAAAACTCTGCAGACGCGCAGAAATACGGCCGGCCGCAATGACCGTCCGATTGATGAAATCTCGTTGGAAGTTGGCGGCGCGCATGGACGGCGCCATCAAGGTGAGCGATCCGGCGGCGCGGTCGCGGCGGCGGAATACCGGTGCGCTCACGCCCCAGATACCGTCGTCGACCTCGCTGTCGCTGATCGCAAAGCCGGCCTGTCGAACGACCGCCAGCTCGTCGGTCAAACGCGCGCGCGCAGCGGGCTCGTTGCCCAGGAACTGGCCCAGCACGGCATCGCGAGCGGCATCGGGCATGAAGGCCAGCAAGGACTTGGCCGAGGCACCGCGCAGCAGCGGCACGCCCTTGCCGCGCTCGAACGAGCAGCGCAGGGGCTGGGTGCTTTCGACCATGTCCAGGCAGACCAGCTGGTCTTTGACGGCGACCACCAACCCGATGCTTTCGCCGGAATCGCTGGCCAGCCGCTCCATCTCCGGGCGTGCTTCGCGCACCAGTTGCTCGGCGCTGTCGAAACCGGCTGCGAGTTGCAGGCTGACCGGACCTGGCGCGTACTCGCCATCACGTTCCGATACGAAGCCCCACCGTTTCAGCAGCGCGATCTGCCGATACACCGTGCTGACCGCCAGACCCGTCGTGTCCGCCAGTTGCGCGACCGTCATCGAACGTCCTGCCTGCGCCAGCGTGGCAAGCAGGAAGAGCACTCGGTCGGCACCGGCTGTAGGCGGCGGCTGATCCACGACAACTGCCTCACAATGTTTTACGAAGTGTGAGGAGAATACCTGCCGTTCTCAGAATTCAAATGCTCGATTCTCAACGAGTGAGAATTTCCATCGTATTTTTGACGGACTGCTGCGAAGAAGATGCGAATGGCGCCAATGCAGGCCCGCGGCTTGCGCACTCGAGCTTGGTAATCGATTCTCGGTTCGCCTAGAACGCCGATCAGCGAGCGCAAATGGAAAAAGCCCCTGGCCAGGCAGCCACGTCCGATTTCCCGGACGCGCTGCCCAACCAGGGGCTTTTCTTCACCGGGCAGCGACTGCCACCCGACGATGACCGATCAGTTCTTCGACTGGTCGACCAGCTTGTTCGCCTTGATCCACGGCATCATGTCGCGCAGCTTGCCGCCGACCTGCTCGATTTCGTGTTCGGCGTTCAGACGGCGACGCGAGATCAGCGTGGGGGCGCCAGCGGCGTTTTCCAGGATGAAGCTCTTGGCGTATTCGCCGTTCTGGATGCGGGCCAGCACGTCGCGCATGGCTTGCTTGGTGTCGCCGGTCACGATCTTCGGGCCGGTCTCGTACTCGCCGTATTCGGCGTTGTTCGAGATCGAGTAGTTCATGTTGGCGATGCCGCCTTCGTAGATCAGGTCGACGATCAGCTTCAGTTCGTGCAGGCACTCGAAGTACGCCATTTCGGGCGCGTAGCCAGCTTCCACCAGCGTTTCGAAACCAGCCTTGATCAGCTCGACGGTACCGCCGCACAGCACGGCCTGTTCGCCGAACAGATCGGTTTCGGTTTCTTCACGGAAGTTGGTTTCGATGATGCCGGCCTTGCCGCCACCGTTGGCCGAGGCGTACGACAGCGCGATGTCGCGAGCCGAACCCGACTTGTCCTGGTGCACGGCCACCAGCGTGGGCACGCCGCCGCCCTGCTTGTAGGTCGAGCGCACGGTGTGGCCCGGTGCCTTGGGGGCGATCATGATGACGTCGATGTCTTCACGCGGCACGACCTGGCCGTAGTGCACGTTGAAGCCGTGTGCGAAGGCCAGTGCGGCGCCCGGCTTGATGTTCGGGGCGACGTTTTCCTTGTAGACCTGGGCAATGTTCTCGTCCGGCAGCAAAATCATGACGACGTCGGCGCTCTTGACCGCATCGTTGACTTCGGCAACCGTCAGGCCGGCCTGCTCGGCCTTCTTCCACGAGGCACCGCCTTTGCGCAGGCCCACCACGACCTTGACGCCCGAGTCGTTCAGGTTCTGTGCGTGGGCATGACCCTGCGAACCGTAGCCGATGATGGCAACGGTCTTGCCCTTGATGAGCGAGAGGTCGGTGTCTTTGTCGTAGAAAACTTTCATGGGGTTCACTCTCCGGGTGTCCGGCCGCGTGGACGCTCGTTGCGTCTCTGCCGGCCGGTGTACTGCGTTTGAATGGGGATGCGCGTCGTGCCGCTCAGATCTTCAGAATGCGTTCGCCGCGGCCGATGCCGCAGCCGCCGGTGCGTACCGTTTCGAGGATGGCCGTGCGGTCCAGCGCCTCGATGAACGCATCGAGCTTGCTGGCGTTGCCGGTCAATTCCATCGTATAGCTCTTGTCGGTGACGTCGATGATGCGGCCACGGAAGATATCCGCCATCCGCTTCATTTCCTCACGTTCCTTGCCGACGGCCCGCACCTTGATGAGCATCAGCTCGCGTTCGATGTGGGCGCCTTCGACCAGGTCGACCACCTTCACCACCTCGACGAGGCGATTCAGGTGCTTGGTGATCTGTTCGATGACGTCGTCCGAGCCGCTGGTGACGATGGTCATCCGCGACAGGGTGGCGTCTTCGGTCGGTGCAACCGTCAGGGTTTCGATGTTGTAGCCGCGTGCCGAGAACAGGCCGACCACGCGCGACAGCGCGCCGGGTTCGTTCTCGAGGAGCACGGAAATGATGTGTCGCATTGCAGGTGCTCCTTACAGGTCTTCGGAACCAAGCAGCATTTCGGTCAGGCCGCGTCCGGCCTTCACCATCGGCCAGACGTTTTCGGTGCGGTCGGTGATGAAGTCCATGAACACCAGGCGGTCCTTCAGCTTGAAGGCTTCGCGCAGCGCGCCCTCGACATCGGCCGGCTTTTCGATGCGCATGCCGACGTGTCCGTAGGACTCGGCCAGCTTGACGAAATCGGGCAGCGAATCCATGTACGACTCGGAATAGCGCGAGCCGTAGTCGATCTGCTGCCACTGGCGCACCATGCCCAGGTAGCGGTTGTTCAGGCAGATGATCTTGGGGCTGAGCCGATACTGCTGGCAGGTGCTCAGTTCCTGGATGTTCATCTGGATCGAGGCTTCGCCGGTGACCACGGCCACGTCGGCGCCCGGGTTTGCCATCTGCACGCCCATGGCGTACGGCAGGCCCACGCCCATGGTGCCCAGGCCGCCCGAGTTGATCCAGCGACGCGGCTTGTTGAAGCCGTAGTACTGCGCCGCCCACATCTGGTGCTGGCCCACGTCGGACGTCACGAAGGCATCGCCCCCGGTGACACGGCTCAGGGTCTCGATCACCGACTGGGGCTTGATGACCTCGTCGGACGGTGCGTACTTCAGGCACTGCTTGCCGCGCCACTGCAGCACCTGTTCCCACCACTTGCCGATGGCGGCAGCGTCGGGCTTCTGTGCCGAGGCTTCGAGCTGGCTGATCAGCTCGATGAGCACTTCCTTGACGTCACCCACGATCGGGATGTCGACCTTCACCCGCTTGGAGATGGAGGACGGATCGACGTCGATATGGATGATCTTGCGCGGATGCTGGGCGAAATGCTTGGGATTGCCGATGACGCGATCATCGAAGCGCGCGCCCACCGCCAGCAGCACGTCGCAGTGCTGCATGGCCATGTTGGCTTCGTAGGTGCCGTGCATGCCGGGCATGCCGACGAAACGCTCGTCGCTGGCCGGATAGGCGCCCAGGCCCATCAACGTGTTGGTACACGGTGCGCCGATGAGTTCGACCAGCCGGTTCAGTTCGTGCGAGGCATTGGCCAGGATGACGCCGCCGCCCGAGTAGATCATGGGGCGTTCGGCCTGCAGCAGCAGTTGAACGGCCTTCTTGATCTGGCCCTGGTGGCCCTTGCTGACCGGTGCGTAAGAACGCATGCGCACGGTTTCGGGGTAGACGTACTTGCAACGCGCCATCTGGACATCCTTGGGGATGTCGACCAGCACGGGGCCAGGACGGCCGGTGCTGGCGATGTAGAACGCGCGCTTGATGGTCTCGGCCAGGTCCTTGACGTCCTTGACCAGGAAGTTGTGCTTCAGGCACGGACGGGTGATGCCGACCGTATCGCACTCCTGGAAGGCATCGAGGCCGATCGCGTGGGTCGGCACCTGACCCGAGATGATGACCATCGGGATCGAATCGAGGTGGGCGGTCGCGATGCCGGTGATGGCATTGGTGACGCCCGGGCCGCTGGTGACCAGGGCCACGCCGACCTTGTGCGACGAGCGCGAGTACGCATCGGCGGCGTGCACGGCAGCTTGCTCGTGACGCACCAGGATGTGCTGAAATTTGTCTTGCTTGAAGATTTCGTCGTAGATGTAGAGCACTGCACCACCGGGGTAGCCGAACACATGTTCGACCTGCTCTTCGGCGAGGCAACGCACGACGATTTCGGCGCCGCTGAGTTCCATGGATGACATCCATTCAAGTCCACGCTGACACCCCGGTCGCTTCTGCCATCTATTGGCAGGATCTGACGCGTGATCCGTGCAGGGGGACGTCAACACATCGCGGCGCTTTTCGATTCACGGAACCGATCCACCCGGACACCTTGCCGACCCTGAACGCATCCACCGGAATGGGCGCTGAAGGTTGAAACGGAGTTCTGCGACCCCCGAACCCGGTAAGGCTCGTACGCTAGTGGCGCGGTCGACAGATCAGTATGTGGCGTCATGCGCAGGCGACGAGTGAGCCACTTGCGAGAGCCGGATCCGCAGCGGGGGTGCTGCCGCGGACGAGAGCCCACAATCTATCGCGCCGCACCATCAGGGTCAAGGCGCCCCTCCCCGCCCGACCGTGAAATCGGCCCGTCTTTGCAACGGTCCGACAAAGTAGGCGCCACATTGTGACGCGCCCATCCAACGTCATTCGCCTCGGCCGGTTTGACCAGGGACAAATCCGGGCGACATTGGGAATGGCGATAGGCCCGGCGCCCGGGCGCGGTCGGTTATCGTTCGCCCATGAGCACCCCACCCGCCCCCGACGCTGCCGCCGTCGCCCTGGCCCAACCTGGCCGGTGGCGCCGCTTCGCGGCCATGATGTACGAAGCCATCCTGCTGTTCGGCGTGCTGTTCATCGCGGGCTATCTGTTCGATACCCTGACCCAGAGCCGCCACGCCCTGCATCTGCGCCATGCCCGCCAGTTCTGGCTGTTCGTGGTGATCGGCGCCTATTTCGTCATCTGCTGGCGCCGCAGCGGCCAGACCCTGCCCATGAAGACCTGGGGACTGCGGCTGGTCGATGCCGCGGGCGGCCGTGTCAGCCTGCCCAAGGCCATCCTGCGCTATGTGCTGGCCGTGCCCATTACCGTCACGGGCCTGGGCTTTCTGTGGACGCTGGTCGATCGCGACAAACAGTTCCTCCACGATCGCCTGGTGGGCACCCGTTTGGTCCTGACTCGCACCGGGCAGTACTGAAGCCCGGCCCGGAAATGGGTACGATCGGACGGATACCGGCAACTCGCCGCCCCATGATCCAAGGAGATACCCACCATGGAAGACGCCGAACTGTCCGATGACGTCTACGAAGCCATCAGCGACATGTCCGAACAGGGCAACCAGTTCGCCGAGGATGGCAATCACGCGGCTGCCGCCGACGTCTGGCAACTGGCCCTGACCCTGCTGCCGGAACCCGCCCACAGCTGGGAAGCCTGGATCTGGCTGCAGGCGTCGATTGCTGACGTGCGCTACCAGATGCAGGACTATGCGGCCACGCTGGCGGCACTCGACCAGGCGCTGCGCCACGAAGACGCGGCCGGCAGCCCCTTCGTGCACTACCTGCAGGGCAAGGCCCGGCACCGCCTGGGCGACGCGGGCGCGGTCGAATCCCTGGCGCGCGCCCACGCCATCGATGGCGACGACATCTTCACGTCGGACGGCGAGGAAGGCGCAGAGATGCTGCAACTGCTGCGCCCGACCCCTACCCTGCACTGACCCGTCAGGCGGCCGGCACCTCGACGCGGCAGCGCGGCGTGGGCAGGCCGCGCACCTCGGGCCGCAGGCTGAAGCATTGCCCGGTCAGGGGCTGGGCGGCACGCTCGTTGCCGTTCATGCCGCGCCACGCCGTGGTCACGAACAGTTCGTCGTACGCGTCGCCGAAGAATCCGCAGGACGTCACCCGGGCCGCCGGAAAATCGACGCGAGCCAAGGTTTCGCCGGTTTGCGGATCCCAGCGGGTCAGGCAGGCGCCGTCCCAATGGGCGACCCACAGCATGCCTTCGGCGTCGACCGTCATGCCGTCGGGCGCGCCTGGCAGCTTGTCGAACGACACCACCGTTTCCGGCGGGCCCAGTTGCCCGGTGCGCAGATCGAAATCGAAGGCCTGGATGCAGCGGGTGGGCGTGTCCACGTGATAGAAGCGCCGGTTGTCCGGGCTCCATCCCAAACCGTTGGCGATGCTCAGCCCCCCGCGCACGTGATGCAGCCTGCCGTCCAGGTCGAGGCAGAACAGATGGCCGCCGCCTTCGATCTCGTCGAAACGCATCGACCCGACCCACAGACGGCCCAAGGCATCGCATGCGCCGTCGTTGAAGCGCTGGTGACGGGGATCGTGCAGGGGAAATGGGGCCTGGACCACCAGCGACGGCGAACCGCCTGCGTCGACACGGTGAATGCCATCGGCCAGCGCCACCCAGTGGGAACCGTCGGCATGCGGCACCACGCAGCCCACCGGCTGGCCCAGCACCTGGCATGACGCCCGTCCTGTCCGTGGGTCGCCCTCCCAGAGCCGGCCGGCCATGATGTCGACCCAGCGCAGCACACGGGCCGTTTCATCCCAGACTGGGCCTTCGCCCAATTCGCACGTCACGTCGAACAGCGGTTCCGGCCGCATGGCATCTCCTCGCAGATTCAGGTGTTGACGGAAGCGTACGCAAGAAACCTGCCCGTGTACCAAGCACGCGTTCGTTGCTGGGCGGCGACTTAGTCATGCCGCCCGACCCGTCGAAAAACGATTTGCCGACGCGGCATGCAGCGTTCACATCGCGGTCACATGCGAGTGCTGAAGTGGCTGACATCGCAATGGCGGAGTTCCTCGGTGAGCGACATTTCCAAGCGCTGGCGCACGATCTGGATCTCCGACCTCCACTTGGGGACGGCAGGCTGCAACGCCACGCAATTGCTGGACTTCCTGCGGCGCAACGACGCCGATACCCTGTACCTGGTGGGCGACGTGATCGACGGCTGGCAGCTTCGCAAGAGCTGGGTCTGGCCGCGTTCGCACAACGACGTGGTGCAGAAGATTCTGCGCAAGGCGCGCAAGGGCACGCGGGTCGTCATGATCCCCGGCAACCACGATGAATTCGCCCGCGAGTTCTGCGGATATGCCTTCGGCGACATCGTCATCGAAGACGAAGCCGTGCACGTCACCGCCGACGGCCGCAGGCTGTGGGTCACGCACGGCGACCAGTTCGACGCCGTGATCCAGCATGGCAAGTGGGTATCGCGCCTGGGCGACGGCATGTACGGCCTGGCGCTGTGGGCGAATCGCCACGTCAGCCGCTGGCGCCAGCGGATGGGGCTGGACTACTGGTCGCTGTCGCAATACCTGAAGAACCGGGTCAAGAACGCCGTCGACTTCATCAGCGACTTCGAAGAAGCCCTGATCGCCGAAGCGCGCCGGCGGGGCTTCGACGGCGTCGTCTGCGGCCACATCCACAAGGCCGAGATGCGAACCGTCGACGGTCTGCTTTACTGCAATGACGGTGACTGGGTGGAAAGCATGACGGCGCTGGTGGAAGACCACCGCGGCGAGCTGCATTTGCTGCGCTGGGGGCGCGAAACCAGCGGCTCGACGGCAGGCACCTGGCTGCGTACCCCGCCCATCGAATTGCCCGCCCTGCCCTCGGTCATCCAGCGCAGGCGCCGCCGCGCCCCCGATACCACGCTGAACGACTGAGGCCGGCTTCAGCCGCGCAGCGGCACGTTGCCGTCGGCAGCCGCGACGGGCCCACCCACCTGCGAGCGCGGCGGCTTGCCATCGAGCCAGTCCACGGCATTGGAGACGGCCAGCGCCAGCATGGCACCACGGGTTCGGTGGGTGGCGCTGCCAATGTGCGGAGTCAGCACCGCGCGCGGCTGCGCCAGCAACGCCGGGTTCACGACGGGCTCGCCCTCGAACACGTCCAGGCCCGCTGCGGCCAGCTTGCCCGATTCCAGGGCGGCAGCCAGCGCGGCATCGTCGACCACCCCGCCACGGCCGATGTTGACCAGCACGGCGGTCGGCTTCATCAGCGCCAGTTCAGGGGCGCCGATCAGGTGATGCGACTCGGCCGAATACGGCACCACCAGCACCACGTGGTCGGACGTCTGCAGCAATTCTTCGCGGGTGACCCAGCGCGCGCCGTGCTCGCCCACCGGCAGGGGCTGGCGGTTGTGATAGATCACGTTCATGCCGAAGCCATGCGCACGGCGGGCGATGGCGCGACCGATGCGGCCCATGCCGATGATGCCGATGGTGGTGCCGTGGTAGTCGGCGCCCAGCCACATGTCGAAGGCCCAACTGTCCCATTTGCCGTCGCGCAGCCAGCGTTCGGATTCGCCTACGCGGCGGCCGGCTGCCATCAGCAGCGCCCATGCCATGTCGGCGGTGGATTCCGTCAGCACGTCGGGCGTGTTGCTGACCAGGATGCCCCGGCGCGCCGCCGCGTCGACGTCGATGTTGTTGTAGCCGACCGCGATGTTGGCGATCAGCTTCAGGGCCGGCAGCCGCGCCAGCAAGGCATCGTCGACACGGGTGTCGGCGGTGGTCAGCAGGACCTGCGCATCGGCGGCGTGCTGCGCCAGGCCATCGGCGTCGAACAGCACATCCGCATCGTTCGTACGCACCTCGGCCCGTCCGGCCAGGGGCGCCAGGCCTTCGGCAAATACGCGGCGGGTCACAGCAACGACTGGGCGGGACAAGGCTTTCTCCTGGGAAGAACGAAAACGGACCGGGGCCGGCGGCCCCTGCGGGAAAAACGTCAGGCGATCTCGAATACCTGCTTGAGATACGTCAGGTAGGCAGGATCGTCGCACATGGTCTTCTCGGGCGCATCCGACACCTTGGCGACCGGCTGCCCCTGGCAGCGAACCATCTTCATGACGATCTGCAGCGGCGTGTAGCCCAGGTCGTTGGTGAGGTTCGTGCCGATGCCGAAGGCCACGATGCAGCGGCCGCTGAAGCGCTCGGCCAGTTGCACGGCCAGCGGGAAGCTCAGGCCGTCGGAGAACACCAGCGTCTTGGTGCGCGGATCGACGCGGTTGTTGCGGTAGTGCTCGATCAGGCGTTCGCCCCAGTTGAACGGGTCGCCGGAATCATGGCGCGCGCCGTCGAACAGCTTGCAGAAATACATGTCGAAGTCGCGCAGGAAGGCGCTCATGCCGTAGACGTCGGACAGCGCGATGCCCAGATCGCCGCGATACTCGCGCGCCCAGGTCTCGAATCCGAAAATCTGCGAATCGCGCAGCCGTGGCCCCAGCGCCTGGCAGGCCTGCAGGTACTCGTGCGCCATGGTGCCCAGCGGCGTCAGGCCGTGCTTCATGGCCAGCAGCACGTTGCTGGTGCCGGCCAGATGATCGCCCATCTTCTGCTTGAGTTCGAGGATGACTTCTTCGTGCCACAGCTTGGAAAAGCGGCGGCGCGTGCCGTAGTCGGCGATGCGGAAATCGGGCAGGTGCGTCTGCGCGTTCACGAAGTCGATCTTTTCCTGCAGCCGGCGACGGCCTTCCGCATAGTCGGCATGCGGTTGGGTGTTGCGGAAATAGACCTCGTTGACGATGGCAAGCACCGGGATTTCGAACAGCACGGTGTGCAGCCACGGGCCCTTGACGCGAATCTCCAGCTCGCCCGGGGTGTCGGCGCGCTCGACCGTGATGCAGCGCTCGGGCAGATGGAACAGGCCGAGAAAATCGATGAAGTCGCTTTTCATGAAACGCAGCGCACGCAGATAGCTGAGTTCGTCGTTCGAAAACTTCAGCGTGCACAGCAAGCGAATTTCTTCGCGAATTTCTTCGAGATATGGCCACATGTCCACGCCGCGGCTGCGGCATTTGTAGCGATATTCGACATCGGCACCGGGGAAGTGATGCAGGACGACCTGCATCATCGTGAATTTATAGAGATCGGTGTCGAGCAGCGAAGTGATGATCATGGGGCCTGCCCGTCTGCGATTGCGGGCTTGGTATCGGGATCGGCCGCGCACCTCGGCGGTATGCGCCGTCGATGTGCCCGGGACAAGGCAACGCCTCTTTATTCCAGTGCCGAAATTAGCACACCACGCAAGCTTGACCCGGATCAAACCACACACGCAATGTGGCATCGGCACCCGCATTTCCGTCACGGTCTCTTGGGTATTGAGGGCGCCGCCTGGCGCTCTCCGCTAAACTTAGGGGCTTTCCCCGGTCTGGAACGTGAAACCCGAGCTGGGGGTGTGCCTTATTCATACGCCTGCCAGGCCGGAGTCCGCTTGCCATGACCCACGTCGTCACCGAGAACTGCATCAAGTGCAAATACACCGACTGCGTCGATGTGTGTCCGGTCGACTGTTTCCGAGAGGGTCCGAACTTCCTCGTGATCGACCCTGACGAGTGCATCGACTGTGCCGTCTGTATCCCGGAATGCCCCGCCAACGCCATCATGGCCGAGGAAGACGTGCCCGCCGATCAGATGGTCTTCATCGAGATCAACGCCGAACTCGCACAGGGCTGGCCCAGCATCACGCGGGCCAAGAAGCCGCTTCCCGACGCCGACGAATGGCGCGACAAGCCGGGCAAACTGGACCAACTGGAGCGCTGATGCCGGCCGACCGCGCCACTGCCGAAACCATTACTTCGGTTCATACCTGGGTACCGGGCAAGCTGTTTTCGTTCCGGACCACCCGGCCTGCCGACTTTCGCTTCGCCGCCGGACAGTTCGCGCGCATCGGCGTGCCGCCCTCGCCGGGTGCCCAGGTCGCCCCGGTCGACATGGTGTGGCGCGCGTATTCGGTGGCGTCGTCGGTGCACGACCCGGAACTCGAGTTCTTTTCCATCGTCGTGCCCGACGGTGCATTCACCTCGCAACTGGTGACGTTCAAGCCTGGCGATGCGATCTACCTCGACCCCGTGGCCTACGGCTTCCTGACCACCGACCGCTTCGCCGATGGCGAGGACCTGTGGCTGGTGTCCAGCGGCACCGGTCTGGCCCCGTTCCTCTCGATCCTGCAGGACCCGGCCATCTGGCAGCGTTTCCGCAACGTGGTCGTGGTGCACAGCGTGCGCGAGGTGGCGGAACTGGCCTATCGCCACGACATCGAGCACTTCGCCACCCACCCGAACTTCGCTGGCTTCTTCGCCGAACACCCGGATCGCTTGCGTTATGTCCCGGTGATCACCCGTGGCGACGCCCAGGGCATGCTCGATGCCCGCCTGCCCGAACTGCTGGCCGACGGCCGGCTCGAACGCGCCGCCGGGCTCTCGCTGGACCCCGCTCGTTCGCGCGTGATGCTTTGCGGCAATCCCGACATGTTGAAGGCATTGCGCCAGCAACTCGGAGAACAGGGCTTCAAACCGGGCCGCCGCGGTGAACCCGGCAATCTCGCCGTAGAAAACTACTGGTAGATTTTGCAGCGCACCATTCCCCTGAAACAACCGTTTGTCGGACGACTCACGAATTTAGTGCACGGGCACGCGGCTTGCGCCGTAAATGGTTCAACGACCCCCGCAAAGCCGCTTCAGTGCAGGCGCCAAGCGAATCGAGCCGCAGGCTTCGAATCGGGTCGTTGCCGATCCCCGACAGCCGTCTAGGGTGGATTGTGTGCATTGCAACATGACGACGACACGCGCACACTGCGCGCGTTATCTGCGATACCGGGAGTGCCATGCTGTATCAGCTTCGCGAACTTCAACGGGCCCTGCTGTTGCCCTACGTCAGCTTTGCCGAGACCGGCGCACAGCTGTTCACCAGTCCTTATAGCCCCCTGGCCTACACGCCGCTGTCACGCCGCATCGCGGCCGGGTACGAGCTGTTCTACCGCCTTGCCAAGGACTACGAAAAGCCCGCCTGGGGCCTGACCGAGACTGAAGTCCGTGGTCAACGCGTCAAGGTGCAGGACGAGCCGGTGCTGGAAAAGCCGTTCTGTCGCCTCGTCCATTTCCGCCGTGACCTGCCTGCCGATGCGCCGGCCGATCCCACCGTCCTGCTGGTCGCCCCGCTGTCGGGCCACCACGCCACCTTGCTGCGCGAAACCGCGCGTGCCCTGATCCGCGACCATGACGTCTACGTGACGGACTGGACCGACGCCCGTGTGGTGCCCGCCTCGGCCGGCCCGTTCCGCCTCGACGACTACGTCAAGTACGTGCAGGAGTTCATCCGCGCGCTGGGCCCGAACGTGCACGTCATTTCGGTCTGCCAGCCGACCGTGCCGGTACTGGCCGCCATCTCGCTGATGGCAGCGGAAAACGACCCGAAGCTGCCGCTGACCATGACCATGATGGGCGGCCCGATCGACCCGCGCCGTTCGCCGACGCAGGTCAACAACCTGGCCACCGAAAAGCCCTATTCCTGGTTCGAGAACACGCTGATCCACCGCGTGCCGCCGCCCTTCGCCGGTGCAGGCCGCCTGGTGTATCCGGGCTTCCTGCAGCATGCCGGGTTCATTGCGATGAATCCCGATCGCCACCTGAAATCGCACTACGATTTCTACCTGGACCTGATGCGCGGCGACGACGAAGACGCCGACGCGCACCGCCGCTTCTACGACGAGTACAACGCCGTGCTCGACATGCCGGCCGAGTACTACCTGGACACCATCCGCACCGTCTTCCAGGAATTCCGCCTGCCACAAGGCACCTGGGACGTGGACGGCAAACGGGTGCGTCCGGCCGACATCAAGAACGTCGCGCTGCTGACCATCGAAGGCGAACTCGACGATATCTCGGGCCTGGGCCAGACCCACGCCGCGCACGACTTGTGCACGGGTATTCCGGCATCGCGCCGTGAAGAGTTCACAGTGCCCAAGGCCGGTCACTACGGCATTTTCTCGGGCCGCCGCTGGCGCGAGATCGTGTGCCCGCGAATCGGCGCGTTCATTCGCCAGGCGCAGGAACACGCCCCCACCAAGGCGTAGCCTCTGACCACGACCTGACGCGAAGTTTGCGATAATGGGTGCTTGCGCGGCGCGCGACCTTCGGGTCGACGCGCCGCATTACTTTTGTGCCGCCCCAACCCGAGGGCGTGCACGAAGCCTGTTCTGTCGCCATGCCGCCTGAAGGCACCAGCCTTTTTCTGCGGGGCAACAATGGCGCAGCAGGCCCCTTTCCTTTTCTGCCATGACCGCCATCACCGCCGACCAGATCGACGCGCTGCTGCCGCAGACCCAATGCACCCAATGCGGTTTCGACGGCTGTCGGCCCTACGCCGAGGCCATTGCCGCAGGCACCGCCGGCATCGACCGCTGCCCGCCTGGAGACGACGCTGGCGCGGCTCGCCTGGCCCGGCTGCTGGGCATCATGCCCGTGCCGGTCGATCGGCAGTACGGTCAGCCGCGCGCACGCCACGTGGCCGTCATCGACGAACGTCATTGCATCGGTTGCACCTTGTGCCTGCGGGCCTGTCCGGTCGATGCCATCGTCGGTGCCAACAAGTTCATGCACACCGTCCTGCCCGAGCTCTGCAGCGGCTGCGATCTGTGCATCGCGCCCTGTCCGGTCGACTGTATCGACATGGTCCCGGCGCGTGCCTGGGACCAGGCCGATGCCGACGCGGCCCGCGCGCGCCACCAGGCCCGCGACCGCCGAAGGCTCGCCGAAGAGCCCGTTGCCTCGCCCCTGGAAGCCTCTGCACCGCAAGCTGCGCAGGCAGCCGATGCCGATGCCCGCAAACGCGATGTCATTGCCCAGGCGCTGGCCCGCGCCCGTGCTCGCCGGGCGGGGTGAGTCATGAACGCAGAAAAACGCCGCGAGATTTTTCGCCGCTTCCAGGCCGCCAACCCGTCACCGAAAACCGAACTGGAATACGACACCCCTTTCCAGTTGCTGATCGCGGTGATTCTGTCGGCGCAGGCCACCGATAAATCGGTGAATCTGGCCACGCGCAAGCTGTACCCCGAACACGGCACGCCGCAGGCGATCCTGGCGCTCGGCGAGGAAGGATTGTCCGAATACATCAAGACGATCGGCCTGTACCGCACCAAGGCGCGCAATGTCATCGCGACCTGCGGCATGCTGATCGACCAGCATGGTGGCGAGGTGCCGGCCGATCGGGAATCGCTGGAGGCCCTGCCGGGTGTCGGCCGCAAGACGGCCAACGTCGTGCTCAACACGGCTTTCGGCCAGGCCACCATGGCGGTCGACACGCATATTTTCCGGGTTTCCAATCGAACCGGCCTCGCTCCCGGCAAAAATGTCGTCGAGGTCGAGCATCGGCTGCTGAAAGTGGTGCCCAAGGAATACCTTATTGACGCGCATCACTGGTTGATCCTTCATGGTCGTTATGTTTGCGTGGCGCGCACCCCGAAGTGCCCCGTGTGCGCCATCGCAGACCTGTGTGAATACAAGGAAAAAACGCCTTCGCGCTGATTTTTTTGCGGCATCTGCCAACCGTCTTTTTCTTCCTGTTCCGCCCGGAAATCAGCCGGTTTTGACGCAGTGCCGCACCTGGGCAAATACGGATGCCCAGCCGTAGGGCCGTCTTACACAATGGGTCCGCATTGTGATTCGGGCCCCGTCCCGACGCGATGCGTGCGCCCGCCGGCACGTCCGCCGGCGGCGGTAGGCGAGCACTACAAGGCATCCGTATCCATGAGCGACCTGATTCTCGAAACGCGTGGGCTTACGAAAGAATTCCGCGGTTTCGTCGCCGTCAACGACGTCAACCTGCAGGTCACGCGGGGTCATATCCACGCGCTGATCGGGCCCAATGGCGCAGGCAAGACGACGTGCTTCAACCTGCTCACGAAGTTTCTCTCGCCCACCAAGGGCCGCATCTTCTTCAACGGCGATGACATCACCGCCGAACGGCCCCCGCAGATTGCGCGCCGCGGCGTCATCCGTTCCTTCCAGATCTCGGCAGTCTTCCCGAATCTCACCGTTCTCGAAAACGTTCGCATCGGTCTGCAGCACGCCACGGGCACGTCCTTCCATTTCTGGAAGCGCGAATCCTCGCTCAACGTGCTCAACGACCGTGCTCGCGCCCTGCTCGACGAGGTGGACCTGGGCGGCTTTGCCGACACGCTGACGGTCAACCTGCCCTACGGCCGCAAGCGTGCCCTGGAAATCGCCACGACGCTGGCGATGGAACCCGAACTGATGCTGCTCGATGAACCCACGCAGGGCATGGGACACGAAGACGTGGACCGCGTGACCCAGCTCATCAAGAAAGTCAGCGCCGGACGAACGATTCTGATGGTCGAACACAATATGAGCGTGATTTCCTCCATTGCCGACAAGATCACCGTGCTGGCGCGCGGTGCCGTGCTGGCCGAAGGCCCCTACGCAGTGGTGTCGCGCGATGCGGCCGTGATGGAAGCCTACATGGGCACTGCCGACGGCGAACTGGTGGGAGCGCACTGATATGTCCGAACTCGCACTGGACATCAAGGATCTCCACGCCTGGTACGGCGAATCGCACATCCTGCACGGCATCGACCTGCAGGTACGCAAGGGTGAGGTGGTCACGCTGCTGGGGCGCAACGGCGCCGGCCGCACCACCACGCTGCGCGCCATCCTGGGCCTGACGGGCGCGCGCAAGGGCTCGATCCGCGTCAACGGCACCGAAGCCATCGCCATGCCGACCCATCGCATCGCCCACCTGGGTGTGGGCTATTGCCCGGAAGAGCGCGGCATCTTCTCGTCGCTGTCATGCGAAGAGAACCTGATGCTGCCGCCGCCCGTGGCGGGCCGCGGCCAGGGCATGAGCATCGCCGAAATCTACGAGATGTTCCCCAACCTCCAGGAACGCCGGCATTCGCCGGGCACGCGCCTGTCGGGCGGCGAGCAGCAGATGCTGGCGGTCGCCCGCATCCTGCGCGCGGGGGCCAACCTGCTGTTGCTCGACGAGATATCCGAAGGACTGGCGCCGGTCATCGTGCAGACGCTGGCACGCATGATCACGGCCCTGAAGGCCCGCGGCTACACCATCGTGATGGTCGAACAGAATTTCCGCTTTGCGGCCCCCCTGGCCGATCGCTTCTACGTGCTCGAACACGGCACGGTCGTCGAGCAGTTCGCCGCGTCCGAGCTGGCGGCAAAACAGGAAACCTTGAACGAGCTGCTGGGCGTCTGACGCCCCGCACACGCTTTTATATCGGCCTCGAAGCCGGATCCGCCACAGGAAGGAGACTCCGCATGAAACGCAACACCCTCGTCAGTGCATTGGCGGCCGCAGGGCTGCTTTGTGCCGCCACCGCGCACGCGCAGTCCGACGTCATCCGCATCGGCTTCATCACCGACGGTTCCAGCGTCTACGCCGACATCGACGGCCCCGGCGGCGCCGAAGCCGTTCGCATGGCCGTCGCCGACTTCGGCGGCTCGGTCAACGGCAAGAAGATCGAAGTGCTGTACGCCGACCACCAGAACAAGGCGGACGTGGCCTCGGCCCGCGCCCGCGAATGGTTCGACCAGCAGAACCTCGACCTGCTGATCGCCGGCACCAACTCGGCCACCACGCTGGCCATGCAGAAGGTCGCGGCCGAGAAGAACAAGCCCTTCTTCGCCGTCGGTGGCGGTTCCTCGCGCATCACCAACGAAGACTGCACGGCCAATACCGTGCACTACGCCTACGACACGGTCGCATTGGCCAAGGGCACGGGCTCGGCCGTGGTCAAGCAAGGCGGCAAGTCCTGGTACTTCCTGACTGCCGATTACGCGTTCGGCCAGTCGCTGCAGGAAGACACCTCGCGCATCGTCAAGGCAAGCGGCGGCCAGGTGGTGGGCTCGACCAAGCACCCGCTGGCGGCGTCTGACTTCTCGGCATTCCTGCTGCAGGCCCAAGCCTCCAAGGCCCAGATCCTGGCGCTGGCCAACGCCGGTGGCGACACCATCAACGCCATCAAGGCCGCCAACGAATTCGGCGTCACGCAGAGCATGAAGCTGGCCGGCCTGCTGGTCTTCATCAACGACATCCACGCACTGGGCCTGGAAGCCACGCAGGGCCTGTACCTGACCGACGGCTGGTACTGGGACCAGAACGACGAAACGCGCGCCTGGTCGGCCAAGTTCGAGGCCAAGATGAAGCGCAAGCCGTCAATGATCCAGGCGGCCAACTACTCGGCCACCACGCAGTGGCTCAACGCCGTCAAGGCCACCGGCAACACCAGCGCCGCCGACACGATCAAGTGGCTGAAGTCGAACAAGATCAATGACTTCTACGCCAAGAACGGCTACGTGCGCGAAGACGGCCGCATGATCTACGACATGTACCTCATGCAGGTGAAGACGCCCAAGGAATCCAAGGGCCCGTGGGACTACTACAAGGTGGCGGCGACCATTCCGGGCGAGCAGGCTTACACGACCCGCGAAGAATCGCGCTGCTCGTTGCTGAAAAAGTAATGTGCGCGGGCCGGTGCGCCGCCGGCCCGCTGTGCAGCTATTCAATCCGCCGGCCCATCTGGGCCGGCGAGCCGTAGAGGTTCGCACTCCATGACCGATTTTTTCGGTATTCCATTGCAGGCACTGCTGGGCCAGTTGCTGCTGGGCCTGGTAAACGGCTCGTTCTACGCGATGCTGTCGCTCGGCCTGGCCGTGATCTTCGGCCTGCTGAACGTCATCAACTTCGCTCACGGCGCGCTCTACATGATGGGCGCCTTCCTGACGTGGATGGGCCTTCAATACCTGGGCATCAATTACTGGGCCATGCTGGTGCTGGCTCCGCTGACCGTCGGCGCCTTTGGCGTGGTCATCGAGAAACTGCTGCTTCGCTGGCTGTACAAACTCGACCACCTGTACGGGCTGCTGCTGACCTTCGGTCTGACGCTGCTGCTCGAAGGGGTGTTCCGCAGCTTCTTCGGCGTGTCGGGCCAACCCTATCCGGTGCCTGATGCCCTGCGCGGCGCGACCAACCTGGGCTTCATGATCCTGCCGAACTACCGGGCCTGGGTCGTGGTGGCCTCGCTGATCGTCTGCTTCGCCACCTGGTACGTGATCGAACGCACCAAGCTCGGCGCCTACCTGCGTGCCGGGACCGAGAACCCCCGCCTGGTGGAAGCCTTCGGCATCAACGTTCCGCTGATGGTGACGCTGACCTACGCCTTCGGCGTGGCCCTGGCCGGGTTCGCCGGCGTGCTGGCCGCCCCGGTGCTGCAGATCTCGCCGCTGATGGGCTCGAATCTCATCATCACCGTGTTCGCGGTCGTGGTGATCGGCGGCATGGGATCGATCATGGGCGCCATCCTCACCGGGCTGGGCCTGGGTGTGGTCGAAGGCCTGACACGGGTGTTCTACCCCGAAGCCTCCAACACCGTGGTGTTCCTCATCATGGCCATCGTGCTGCTGATCCGCCCCGCCGGCCTCTTCGGGAAAGAGAAATGAACAAACAGGTTATCGGGTATGTGGCGCTGGCGGCGATCGTTGCCATGCTGCCGTGGTTCGGGGTGTATCCCATCTTCGTCATGAAGGTGATGTGCTACGCGCTCTTTGCATGCGCATTCAACCTGCTCATCGGCTATACCGGCCTGCTGTCCTTCGGCCATGCCGCCTTCCTGGGGGGAGCAGCCTACGCGTCAGGACATGCGATCAAGGTATGGGGCCTGCCGACGGAACTGGGCATCCTCTACGGCGTGGCCGTGGCGGCGGCGCTGGGCTGGGTGATGGGCAAACTGGCGATCCGTCGCAGTGGCATCTATTTCACGATGATCACGCTGGCGCTGGCGCAGATGCTGTTCTTCTTCTTCCTGCAGGCGCGTTTCACCGGCGGCGAAGACGGACTGCAGGGCGTTCCGCGCGGCACGCTGCTGGGACTGGTCGACCTGCGCAACGACACGGCCTTGTACTACCTCGTGCTGGGACTGTTCCTGTTCGGCTTCTTCGTCATCTACCGTGCGGTTCACTCGCCTTTTGGCCAGGTGCTCAAGGCCATCCGCGAGAACGAGCCGCGTGCCATCTCGCTGGGCTACGACACCGACCGCTTCAAGCTGCTGGCCCTGGTGCTGTCGGCGGCGATCGCCGGTCTGGCAGGTGCGACCAAGACGCTGGTGTTCGTCTCGGCCACGCTGACCGATGCAACCTGGCAGATGTCGGGCCTGGTGGTGCTGATGACGCTGGTGGGCGGCCTGGGCACCATGCTCGGACCGATCGTGGGCGCCCTGATCGTGGTCACGCTCGAGAACAAGGTCGGCGAGTTCGGCCGCATGCTGGCGCAAGGCACGGGCATCGACTGGTTCAACGGCCTGGGCGAGTCGGTGAACATCGTCACCGGCCTGATCTTCGTCGTATGCGTGCTGGCCTTCCGTCGCGGGGTCGTCGGCGAGTTCATGGCCCTGGTGTCGCGCCGCAAGACGGCGTCGGCGACCAGCCCTACCTGAGGACCGGGCATGACGCATGCTGTACAGGGTGCATCACCCACCCTGCACAGGAGTTCCCATCATGCGCATGCTCATCCTCTGGATTCTCGGCGTTCCGCTCAGCCTGCTGATCGTCCTCAAGCTGTTCGGCGTGTTTTGATATGATTCGCGGCCGCACTTTGCGGCCGCGTTCACGTTCCGGGGCTTGTATCCGGGCCTGCTGATCATCATGTCGGCCCCGCTTTCAGGCCCCGTCGTCCTGCGCTAGCCTGGACGTCCCGGGCAGCCCATGCCCACGTTGCGCGGCCATGGAATCGCCCCATGTCTTCGCCCCTCCCCTCCGATGAATCGCTGACCCAGGCGCTACGCTATCTTGGCGGGTATTCGGCCGACCTGCGCGAACGCGCGCGTGGGGTGCTGGCGACCGGCAAGGCCGGTGAACGCGTGTTGCAGCGTTACCCGGATCGCCATGCCATCCAGACCGACAAGGCCCTGTATGCGTTTGCCGACGAATTGCGGCAGCAGCATCTGCGCACGGCGCCGCTGCTCAACAAGGTGCGCTACGACGCCAAGCTCGACGTGATTGCCCATGCGCTGGGACTGCACACGGCCATTTCGCGCGTGCAGGGCGGCCGGTTGGTGGCCAAGAAAGAGATCCGGATTGCATCGCTGTTTCGCGATCTTGCTGAACCATTCCTGCAGATGATCGTGGTTCACGAACTCGCCCACCTGCGCGAGAGCGATCACGACAAGGCGTTCTACCGGCTCTGCGAACGCATGCTTCCCGATTACCACCAGATCGAATTCGATCTTCGTCTGCTGCTGGCCCATCGCTCGCTGGGAATCGATCCGCGCGAGTGAACATTGCGCTCAGCGCGGTGCGTCCCAGGGCGTTGCCTCGGGTACGTGCAGGGTCAGCGACGACATCGGCCTGGCCACGCAGGGCAGTATCCAGCCTTCGTCGCGCTCTTCGCGCGTCAAACCGGGTCGGTCGACATAGCGAACTTCACCTGCCAGCATCTGGCTCATGCACGCCCGGCAGGTGCCGTTGCGGCACGATGTGGGCAGGCGGATGCCGGCCTGCCTGGCTGCCATGAAAACCGTGCTGTTCGCGGGTGCATCGAAGACCCAGCCCTGGGGCTCGATGCGAACCGTGTGATCGGGAACCTGGGAATCGCTCACAGCAGTACTCGTGGGACGGAATACGCCAGCATGGCAAGACCCGACAAGGTCAGCAAGGCCAGGATCACCTTCCGGAAGGTCGCGTCGCTGATGGCGCGGTACAGGCGCGTGCCCAGCAAGGTGGGGATCAGCATGGCCGGCGCGATGATGGCGAACATCGGCCACATGTCTGCGGTGACGATGCCGGTCGACAGGTAGGTGACCATCGTCACCGACTGCATGGTCAGGTTGAAGTTCTGGATGATGGCGCGCTGCTGGTGCCGCTCGTAGCCGCGCAAGGTGCACCACAAGGTCGGCACCACGCCGGCGAACCCGCCCAGCGAAGCCATCGCCCCACCCGCCATGCCCACGGCGCCATCGGCGAGACAGCCGCCTGTCTTGATCGGTGGCAGGCGACGGATGAACAGCATGGTGGGACACCAGACGACCAGCAGGAGGCCCAGGCCAAGTTTGAACAGGTCTGGTTCGATCATCGGCAGGATGACGGTCCCGATGGGAATGCCCACCAGCCCGCCCGCCAGATAAGGCCAGAGCGCCTGCCAGTCGAATCCCCGCCGCACGGATGCCGCCGCCAGCAATTGCCCCAGCAAGGCCCCGAACACCGCCATCGCCGCTGCCAGGCGTGGATCGACGACCCAGACCCAGAACGACATGGCGATCATGCCGAAGGCGAATCCCGACAGGCCCTGTACGAAGCCTGCGACCATCGCCCCAGCGATGACGATCATGAGCGTTGCATCCATGACCATCATCATAACTGTACGGCATATGGATATTCTGCCGACTTTCTGCTGATCAACTGGGGGAGTTGCTTCCCGAGCCCGTGCGGGATCGAATTGCCAGCGCAGGCTGCCGTGCGCCCATGGCAGACCTGCCAGACGTCGCAGACGCGGTGGTGACATCCGGCGCCCACCATGCAGGCAGCAATCGCCGGACCGTAGCAGTGGCGAAGCGGTCATCCAGCAGATGCACGACGCCGCGATCTTCCGTCGTACGGATCACGCGCCCTGCCGCCTGCACGACCTTCTGCACGCCCGGGTACAGATAGGTGTATTCGTAGCCCGCGCCGAAATGCTGCTGCATCCGGGCGCGGATCTGTTCGTTGACCGGATTGACCTGCGGCATGCCCAAGGTCGCGACGAAGGCGCCGATCAGGCGGTCGCCGGGCAAGTCCACGCCTTCGGCGAACGCCCCGCCCAGCACCGCGAAACCGATGCCGCGCCCGCCTGTGGCAAAGCGTTCCAGGAAGGCCGCGCGCGCCTGTTCGTCCATGCGCCGCGACTGACGCCAGACGGGGATGTCGGGCCGCGCCCGGACCAGCGCATCGGCCACCTGGTCCAGGTAGTCGTAGCTGCTGAAGAAGGCCAGGTAGTTGCCGGGAGCAGTGTCGTACTGCGTCGCGATGGTGGTGACGATGGCGGGCGACGAGCGCACGCGGTCGGTAAAACGGGTCGACACGTCGCGGGCCACGCGGACCTGCAACTGGTCTGCACCGAAGGGCGATGGCACGTCGATCCAGCCGGTGTCCGCGGGCAGGCCCAGCATGTCGCGGTAATAGTCGACAGGTTCCAGCGTTGCCGAGAACAGCGTGGCGCAATGCGCCGCGGCCAGGCGCGGGCGCACGAAGGCGGCGGGCACGACGTTGCGCAGGCACAGGATGCTATCGCGCAGCTTGGGCGAATCGTCCGCCCCGCCCTTCAGGGTCTGATCGAACAACGATCCCGCATCGAAGGCATCGGCCAGGCGGCAGAAATGCAGCATGTCGAAATAGCCGTCGAGCAAGGGCGGCAAGACGGCGTCGGGTTGCTGGGCCAAGAGGTCGGTGACGGCGCTGCACGCCTGCTGCAGGGCATCGAGCAACCCCTCCGGAATGGTTTCGTACACGGCATAGGGTTCTGCCTGCGCCTGGGTCAGCGTCTTCCACTGGCGGCGCACCCGGTCGAGCGCGGGCCGCAGGCTCGCTGGCGCCACCCGCCGCGCTGCCGACAGGGCGTCCTGTGTCAGCGTGGCGCTGTACATCGCGCGCAGCCGTTCGACCAGGTTGTGCGCCTCGTCGGCCAGTACCCCGACCCGCCATGACCCGGCCACGGTCAGCGCGAACAGCATGGCGTTGAGGTCGAAGTAGTAGTTGTAGTCACCTACCGCCACGTCGGTCCAGCGCGCCATTTCCTGCGCCAGGTAATAAGGGCAGATCGCATGGCGCCGGGCTACGGCGCGTGTGGCCTCGCGGTCCAGCCATGCCAACTGGGCGGCCTCTTCGCGCGCGGCGGGCAGGCGGTCGTAGAAACCCCGCGCCAGCGGACAGGAATCGCCGTGACAGGCCTTGTCCGGATGTTCGCAAGCCTTGTCGCGCGCCACCAGTTCCAGCACCCGCAGCGGGCCCTGGCCGCGCAGGCGATCGAGCCCGTCGAGCGCCAACTGGCGTCCGGGGGTCTTGGCGGTCAGGAAGAAAACCTTGTCCAGCTTGGCGCGCGGCGCCGCCTTGAGCATGGGAAACAGCGTGCCCAGGGTCTTGCCCACACCCGTGGGCGCCTGCGCCATCAGGCAGCGGCCGGCCACCGTGCCGCGGTACACGGCTTCCGCCAGCGGACGCTGGCCGGCGCGCAGTTCACCCAGAGGAAAGGTCAGGGCTTCGAGCGCGGCATCGCGCGCAGCGCGATGGGCCGATTCCTGCCTGGCCCAACCCAGGAAGCGGCTGCACAGCGACTCGAAATGGGTTTTCAGGGATGACGCGTCACACGCTTCGACCAGGACGGTTTCGGTCTGGGTAGCCAGGTCGAAATACACCAGCGCGACCTCGATGCTGTCGAGTTCGCGTTCCTGGCACAGCAGCCAGCCGTAGACCTTGGCCTGCGCCCAATGCAGGCTGCGCTGATTGGCCGGCATCGTGTCGAGCCGGCCACGATGCGTCTTGATCTCTTCGACCCGACCCGCAGCCGCGTCGAAACCATCGGCACGGCCGCGCACGCGCAAGCCTTCCCACTGGCCGGTCAGGCTGACTTCGGCCGCATAGTCGGGCCCGCGCCGGGCCCGCACGGCCGCGTGTCCGGCCATGCCTTCGACCGCCGTCGGCGACGGGGTGAAACGAAAATCCAGATCGCCTTGCCTGGCTGCGAATTCGCACAGGGTGCGAACCGCCACGACGTAATCCATCCTGAACCGCTGGTCGCGCCAGCGCGGTGCGCCGGTCTGCGGTCATTGTAGCGATCGGCGTCCACCACCCCGCCGGCCGGCACTCAAGCGTGGTGCCGCAGCGTCACCAGCAGCGTGGCGTCGGTGTGCGCCATCATCGTGTAGGGTTCGCCAGCCGGGATCACCACCAGATGCCCGGCCGGCAATCGACAGCCCCGATCGGGCGTGTCGATGCTGGCTTCGCCCTTGAGGCACTGGATGGTGAATTCGTCATCGATGAAGTGCTGCTGCTTGACCTCGCCCGCCTTCAGGACGATGCGCAGCAACTGCAGCCTGCCGGTGCGCAGCAGACTGACGCTGCATTCCTCGCCGTCCGGCCTGGCCGGCTTGTCCAGGTCGACCACATCAAGGGGATTTGCGTGTTTCAGCGCCATGTCCGTCGCTCCTTTACTGAGATCGGCACCATGCCAATTGCAAATTGCATACCCATCCGTGCGCGATCCGGCTTATTGCGCAGGATCAAAACCTGACCGCGGCAGGCCAGCAACAATCCGCCATCACGCACCACCCGGAGAATCGTCATGTCGCGGCCCGACTTCTGCACCGAAGAAGAAATCTCGCAGCTCGTGCACACCTTTTACGCCAAGGTCCGGCGCGACACCGTGCTCGGTCCGGTCTTCGACAGTCTCATCGCCGACTGGGATCACCATCTGGAAACGATGGTCGACTTCTGGTCGTCGGTGCTGCGCGGAACCGGTCGCTACCACGGCATGCCCATGCCCAAGCACGTCACCCTGCCCCACCTGGACGAAGACCTGTTCCACCGCTGGCTCGCCCTGTTCGACGAGACCACGCGCGAGATCGGCAATCCCGAACTGGCTGCGCAGGCCATCGGTGCTGCCCAAAGGATCGCCCAGAACTTCTGGTATGGCTATCAGGTTTGTCGGCACCCCGATCAGGCGGTATCTCGCCTGTCCATCGCGTCCTGATCTACGCAGGGAGCATGGCGTCGTGAGGTCAGTCAGGCGGCTGGCTCACTGACCGGCAGTGGCAAGCGCGCATCTTCGCTTGCCACTGCCTATCGGCAGGCCTAGAATGCGAACGATTCGCATATCCATCCAGGCATGCCCACCCGGTGGCCGCGGCGCACCGGACTGCCGGTCGTGCTCGGCTCGCCTCGTTGTATCTCCCATGATCCCCCGTCACATCCTGTTTGCGCGGGGCGCCCTCGCGTCGCGCATTCTTGCCGCCCTGTTCGGCGGCTACGCCCTGGCCGCGCTCGCCGGCATCGCCGCCGCCGCCCTCCCCATTCAGAAGGCCGAAGCCGTGCTCACCGGCATGATGCTCACCTTCCTCGTCCATGCCGGGGCCGTGGTCTGGGTGTTCGCGGTGCGCAGCGCGACACGCGCCTGGGTTGGGTTGATCGTGGCGACCGTGCCGCTAGTGATCGCGGGCTGGCCCTGGTTGCGGCCGATGCTGGAGTCGGCATGAGCACCGTTACGCAAGCGGCCAAGGCGCCGAAACCGAAGAAGGCCCCGAAGCCACCCGGCATTCGCCAGACCATGTCCGATCTGCACACCTGGACGGGTTTGCTGGTCGGGTGGATTCTGTTCGCCATGTTCCTGACGGGCACCGTCAGCTTCTTTCGGGACGAGCTGTCGCAATGGATGCGGCCGGAGCTGATGGCGCGCAGCAGCGTGCCGACCGAGGTCGCGGCGCAACGCGCGGTCGATACCATGCAGGCCACTGCGCCCGGCAGCAACAATTGGTTCATCAGCCTGCCGACCCCGCGTGCCAACACGACGTCGATCTTCTGGCGCGGCGACAAGGCGTTCGAGAACGCTGCCTTCGATCCGGCTACGGGTGAACGCGTCAGCTCACGCGAAACGCGCGGCGGCGACTTCTTCTACGGGTTCCACTTCCAGTTCCACTACCTGCCGGTGCTGTGGGCGCGCTGGCTGGCTGGCATCTGCGCCATGTTCATGCTGGTGGCGATCGTCAGCGGCGTCATCACCCACAAGAAGATCTTCACCGACTTCTTCACCTTCCGGTGGGGCAAGGGCCAACGCTCCTGGCTGGATGCGCACAACGTGCTGTCGGTGCTGGGGCTGCCCTTCCACGCGATGATCACCTACACCGGTCTGGTCACGCTGATGGCGCTGTACTTCCCGTGGGGGCCGCAGGCGGTGTTCACCACGCCCGCCGAACGCGCGGTCTACAACGAGAGCTTCTCGGCCTTCATCTCGCCGGGCAAGCCCTCGGGCGAAGCCGCGCCGCTGGCATCGGTCGAAGCCATGGTCCGCGAAGCGCAGGCGCACTGGGGCGCGCCGGCAGGCCGCCTGCAGGTCACCCTGCCGGGCGACAAGGCCTCGCAGGTCCTGGTGGCGCGCCGCGACTCGCACAATGTGTCGATCAGCCCGGCCTACCTGATGTTCGATGGCGCCACCGGTGTCCGCACCAAGACGGTGGACAGCGTCGGCGCGGCGGCAGAGACGCGCGGCGTGCTGTACGGCCTGCACATGGGCCGCTTCGCCGATCTCACCATGCGCTGGCTGTATTTCCTGTGCAGCCTGGCGGGCACGGCGATGGTGGGCACCGGTCTGGTGATGTGGACGGTCAAGCGCCGACAGAAGCTGCCCGATCCCGACAAGCCGCACTTCGGCTTCCGCTTCGTCGAGCGCATGAACATCGCCACCGTGGCCGGGCTGGTCATCGCCATGACGGGCTTCCTGTGGGCCAACCGCCTCCTTCCCACCGGCATGGCCGACCGGCCAGCCTGGGAGATCCACGTCTTCTTCATCATCTGGGGCGGGACCCTGGTCTATGCCCTGGTGCGGCCGGCACGGCGTGCCTGGCTCGAAGAACTGTGGGTCGCAGTCGCCCTGCTTGCCCTGCTGCCGGTTTACAACCTGTTCGGCACCTCGCGCGGACTGATCGCCAGCGCCATGAACCGCGACTGGGTGTTCTTCGCCATGGATCTCGGCCTGTGGGGCCTGGCCGCACTGGTTGCCGTGATCGCCATCCGGGCAGCACGCCACCGTGCCCGCCCACGGCCCGTCAAACGCACTGCCTCCCCCCGCCTGGACGAAGGAGTTCCTGGATGACCCATGTGTTGACCCTGTTGCCCGCCATGGTCGGCTTCGGTTCGCTGTGCCTGTCGATGGATCGCCATCAGGAAGACTTGCTGGGACGCGAGCTGCCCGCCCGGCAGCGGTATCTGCTGCGGGTGCTGGGATGGGTGATGCTGGCGCTGTCCTACTTCGCGGCGGTGCGCAGTTTCGGCTGGACCCTGGGCTCGGTGGCGTGGACCGGCCACCTCAGCCTGGCGGCGGCGATCGTGGTGATCGGCTTGATCGTGCACGACCGCCGCGCGGTGTCTTGAACGCTGGCCGAGGCCGTGCGTCGGACGGCGGTGCCGCAGCCGCCTGGCGATGTTAGGTTCTTCACCTGCCGCAATGAACGGATGGCCTGACCGCTTCGACCTCAGGCCATGTCGGATCAACCCGCGTCCAGCACCTTGCCCGGGTTCATCAGGCCCAGCGGGTCCAATGCCTGCTTGATCGCCTTCATGATCGCCAGTTCGGCCGGCGTGCGGCTCAGGCCCAGGAACGGCTTCTTGATGAGGCCGATGCCGTGTTCGGCGGAAATACTGCCGCCGTAGGCAGCCGCCCGCGAATACACCACTTCGTCGACCGCATGGATGGTGTGTGCGGGATCGGCCAGCGCGTCGTCACCCAGTGAACGCATGTCCACCGTCAGGTGCAGGTTGCCATCGCCGATATGGCCGAAACGCAGGGTGCGATGGCCGGGCCAGCGTTGCGCCAGCGCCGCCACGCAATCGTCGGCATACACGCCGATGGATGCCGTCGGCAGGCTGACGTCGAAATTGATCGGCAGCGTACGGGTGGCGAATTCAGCCGGAATCTCGCGCAGGTTCCACAGGCTGCGAGCCTGGTTGTGGGACTGGGCGACGACGGCATCGGTCACCTCGCCGGCTTCCATGGCGTCGCCCAATACGGCTTCCAGCGCTTCGGCCAAGGCTGCCTCGTCCTGACCGGCCACGTCCACCAGGGCGGCCAGCGGCGGCAGCGGAGCAAAGGGGGCCGTCACGCCCAACCACTGCACCGCCGTCGACAGGAAGTCTTCCCACATCAGCTCGAACGCCGACAGCGTGCCGGGGAAGCGCTGCTGCAGGCGGCCGAGCAACTTCACGGCAGCATCGAAGTCGGGCATGGCGATCAGCGCCGTGGCACGCGCCGTATCGGCCGGCCGCAGGCGCAGCAAGGCGCGGGTGATCACGCCCAGCGTGCCTTCGGCGCCGATGAAGAATTGCTTGAGGTCGTAGCCGGTGTTGTTCTTCACCATGGGGCGCAGCATGGGCAGGACGGTGCCGTCGGCCAGCACGACTTCCAGGCCGAGTGCCTGCTCGCGCATCATGCCCTGGCGCAGCACGCTGTTGCCGCCCGCATTGGTGGCCAGGTTGCCGCCGATCTGGCAGGAACCACGCGCGCCCAGGTCCACGCCGAACGACAGGTTCTGCGCCTGCGCGGCTTCATGCAGTTGCTGCAGCGTCACGCCTGCCTGCACGGTGGCGGTCGCGCCTGCCTTGTCGATGGATTCGATGGTGTTCATGCGGTCCAGCGACAGCGCCACGCTGTCGGCCGACGGCAAGGCGCCGCCAGCCAGGCCAGTCATGCCGCCCTGCGGAACGACCGGCACGCGGAACTGGTGGCAGATGCGCAGCGCGGCCGACACTTCTTCGGTGGTGGCCGGCCGCACCAGTGCGCGCGGGCGCACCGGCGGCAGACCGCTCCAGTCGGCGTGGTGACGCACGGCAATGGCGTCGCCGAAGGCCAGACTGGCGGCGGGCAGCGCCGCTTGCAGCGCGGCCTCGAACGAGGAAGCATCAAAGGAGGGTGCGGAATTGCTCATGCCTGCGTGAACCGTGCAAAGAATCGAAGGTCAGGAATGATGCGGGCTGGCGGGCCCATTGGCAAACAGCCGTCCCTGGCGGATCACCGCGCGGGCCGGACGCTGGCCGAACCAGTAGGCTAGTTCGGCCACTTCCTGCACGTCCCACAGCACGAAGTTGGCCGGCCGTCCTGCCGCCAGGGTGCCATGGGTGTCCTGCAGCCCCAGGGCCTTGGCGGCGTGGCGGGTGATGCCGTCCATCACCTCCGGCACCGTCAGGCGGAACAGCGTGCAGGCCATGTTGGCCATCAGCAGCAGGCTCAACGCGGGGGAAGTGCCCGGGTTGTGGTCGGTGGACACCGCCATCGGCACCCCGGCGCGGCGCAAGGCCTCAATGGGGGGCAGATGGGTGTCGCGTAAGGCGTAGTAGGCGCCCGGCAGCAACACCGCCACCGTGCCGGCTGCGCGCATCGCGTCGATGCCCGATTCCGACAGGTGCTCCAGGTGGTCGCACGACAAGGCGCCGTAGCGTGCCGCCAGCGCCGCGCCGTCCATGTCCGACAGTTGCTCGGCATGCAGTTTCACCGGCAGGCCCAGCGCCTGCGCGGCCTGGAACACGCGTTCGGTCTGCGCCAGGGTGAAGGCGATGCGCTCGCAGAACACGTCGACCGCATCGACCAGGCCTTCCTCGGCCAGGGCCGGCAGCATCTCGCGGCAGACCACGTCGATGTATTCGTCGGCCCGGCCGGCGTATTCCGGCGGCAGGGCATGCGCGCCCAGGAAAGTGGTGCGCACGGTCACGCCGAACGCTTCGCCCAGACGACGCGCCACGCGCAACTGCTTGCGTTCGTGCTCCAGCGACAGGCCGTAGCCCGACTTGATCTCGATGGCGCACACGCCGTCGGCCAGCAGTTGCACCAGACGCGGCGCGGCCTGCGCGAACAGCTGTGCCTCGGTGGCCTCGCGCGTGGCCCGCACCGACGAGGCGATGCCGCCCCCGGCCCGCGCGATGGCTTCGTAATCGGCACCCGCCAAGCGCATGGCGAACTCGTTGGCGCGCTGGCCGCCGTATACCAGATGGGTGTGGCAATCGACCAGGCCGGGCGTGACCAGGGCGTTGCCCGCGTCATGCCGCAGCAGGCCCGCATAGGCGGGCGGCAGGTCGCCGATGGGTCCGATCCAGGCGATGGTACCGTGACGCACGGCGATCGCCACCTGGCTGCCGCTGCCCTCGCCCGTGGTGGCCACGCGCAGGTTGTGCCACAGGCCATCGGCAGACGCCGCCTGACCTGCCAGTTGCGGGGCCAGCGGGTCGACGCGGTCCGCGCTCCAGGGCACCGGGCTCACGCCTGGCCACCGATGGACGGCAGGTTCAGCGCGTTGGCGCGGGCGGTTGCCACGGCGATGTCGTAGCCCGCGTCGGCATGGCGCATCACGCCCGTGGCCGGGTCGTTCCACAACACGCGCGCCAGACGGCGGTCGGCTGCTTCGGTGCCGTCGCAGACGATGACCACGCCCGCATGCTGCGAGTAGCCCATGCCCACGCCGCCACCGTGATGCAGGCTGACCCAGGTCGCGCCGCCTGCGGTGTTCAGCAAGGCATTGAGCAGCGGCCAGTCGGACACGGCATCGCTGCCGTCGAGCATCGATTCGGTTTCACGGTTGGGGCTGGCCACCGAGCCGGTATCCAGGTGGTCGCGGCCGATCACGATGGGGGCCTTCAGCTCGCCATTGCGCACCATTTCGTTGAACGCCAGCGCGGCGCGGTGACGCTCGCCCAGGCCCAGCCAGCAGATGCGCGACGGCAGGCCCTGGAAGGCAATGCGTTCGCGCGCCATGTCCAGCCAGCGATGGGTGTGGACGTTGTCGGGGAAGAGCTCCTTGATCTTGGCATCGGTCTTGTAGATGTCCTCGGGGTCGCCGGACAGCGCCACCCAGCGGAACGGGCCCTTGCCTTCGCAGAACAGCGGACGAATGTAGGCCGGCACGAAGCCCGGGAAGTCGAAGGCATTGGCCACGCCTTCGTCGAAGGCCACCTGGCGGATGTTGTTGCCGTAGTCGACGGTGGGAATGCCCAGTGCCTGGAAGTCGAGCATGGCCTGCACATGGCGCGCGCACGAGGCGGCTGCGGCGGCCTTCAGTTCGCCGTGCTTGCCCGGGTCGTTGCGGGCGTCGGCCCACTGTTGCAGCGTCCAGCCCGCAGGCAGGTAGCCGTTGATGAGATCGTGCGCGCTGGTCTGGTCGGTGACCAGGTCCGGACGCGGGCCACCGGCCTGTGCGCGCTTGACCAGCTCGGGCAGCACCTCGGCGGCGTTGCCCAGCAAGCCGATGGACACCGCTTCGCCAGCCGCCGTGTGCTGGGCGATCAGGGCCAGCGCGTCGTCGATGTCGCGGGCCTGCTTGTCCAGGTAGCGCGTGCGCAGGCGGAAATCGATGCTGGCCTGCTGGCATTCGATGGTCAGCGAGCAGGCACCGGCCAGCGTCGCGGCCAGGGGCTGTGCGCCGCCCATGCCGCCCAGGCCGGCGGTCAGGATCCACTTGCCGGTCAGATCGTTGTCGTAATGCTGGCGGCCGGCTTCGACGAAGGTTTCGAAGGTGCCCTGGACGATGCCCTGGCTGCCAATGTAGATCCAGCTGCCAGCCGTCATCTGGCCATACATGAACAGGCCCTTGCGATCCAGTTCGTTGAAGTGTTCCCAGGTCGCCCACTTGGGCACCAGGTTCGAGTTGGCGATCAGCACGCGCGGTGCATCGGCGTGGGTGCGGAACACGCCGACCGGCTTGCCCGACTGCACCAGCAGCGTCTCGTCCTCTTCCAGCGTGCGCAGCGATGCCAGGATGCGGTCGAACGACGGCCAGTCGCGCGCGGCGCGGCCGATGCCGCCATACACCACCAGGTCCTGCGGACGCTCGGCCACGTCCGGGTCCAGGTTGTTCTGGATCATGCGATAGGCGGCTTCGGCCAGCCAGTTGCGGCAGTTCAGAGTGGCGCCGCGCGGCGCACGCACCTCGCGCGTGGCGTCGTGGCGGGGATCGGCTTGGCGGATATCGGGCGCGTTCATGAAGATTCCTTTCTACGAAGACAGAGGGCGGGTTCAGGCGTAGCTGGGCAGAAGATCGGTCAGGACGGCAGGCCAGGCGCCGCCATGGGCCCACAGGCGCATGGCTTCGACGTCCGGCGCCATCAGGCGGTCTTGCGGCAGATACGCGACACGCGTACGAATATCGGCGAACGCGGCTTCCAGCAGGGGCGCGCTGCGCGGACCACGGCGCAGGTCGATGCCTTGCGCGGCGGCCATGGCCTCGATCCCCACCACCACCGCGGTATTGTCGGCCATCTCGCCCAGGCGGCGGGCGGCGAAGGTGGCCATGGACACATGGTCCTCCTGGTTGGCCGAGGTCGGCAGGCTGTCGACACTGGCAGGATGCGCGAGCGACTTGTTCTCGGACGCCAGCGCAGCCGCCGTCACCTGGGCGATCATGAAGCCCGAGTTGACGCCGCCATCGCGCACCAGGAACGGCGGCAGGCCCGACAGGCCGCTGTCGAGCAGCAGCGCCAGACGGCGCTCGGAAATGGCGCCGATCTCGGCAATCGCCAGGGCAATGATGTCGGCCGCGAAGGCAACGGGTTCGGCGTGGAAGTTGCCGCCCGAAATGACGTCGCCGTCCTCGAACACCAGCGGATTGTCGGACGCGGCATTGGCTTCGATCTGCAACACGCGCGCGGCATGGGCCAGGTTGTCGATGCAGGCGCCCATGACCTGTGGCACGCAGCGGATGGAATACGGGTCCTGCACGCGACCGCACTGGGCGTGCGAGGCGACGATTTCCGAGCCGTCGAGCAAGGCGCGCATGGCACCGGCAACGGCGATCTGGCCGACCTGCCCGCGCGCGGCGTGGATGCGCGGATCGAAGGGACGCACCGAGCCCTGGATCGCCTCCAGCGACAGCGCGCCGGCCATCAAACCCGCCGCAAAGACATTCTCGGCGGCAAACAGGCCAGCCAGCGCCAGCGAGGTCGACACCTGGGTACCATTGAGCAATGCCAGGCCTTCCTTCGGACCGAGCACGAACGGCGCCAGGCCTGCACGGCGCATGGCGTCGGCGCCGGAAATTCGCTCACCCTGGGCGGTCGTGGCTTCGCCCTCGCCGATCAGCACGCAGGCCAGATGCGCCAGCGGTGCCAGGTCGCCCGACGCGCCCACCGACCCTTTGGCGGGAATGACCGGCAGCAGGTCGGCATTGACCAGCGCCAGCAGTGCATCGACCAGTTCCGGACGCACGCCCGAGTGGCCGCGCGCCAGGCTGACCGCCTTGGTCGCCATCACCATCCGCACCACCCCGCGTGCCAGCGGTTCGCCGGTACCCACGGCATGCGACACGACGAGATTGCGCTGCAGGTCTTCCAGGCGATCGGCGGGAATGCGGGTGCTGGCCAGCTTGCCGAAGCCGGTGTTGATGCCATAGACAACCCGGTCTTCGTCGACGATGCGCTGCACGGCAGCCAGCGATGCCGCCAGCGCGCCACGCGCGGAATCGGCCAGGGTCAGCCGGACCGGCGCGGCATGAATACGCCGCAACATTTGCAGCGTGACAACGCCGGGATGAAGTTCGAGGACGTTTTCGCCACCCGTCGAGGCGGCATCGGAATGCGTAATCATGTTCATGTCTATACAGGTTGGCGAAAGTTGAATGAGCGAAAAAATCTACGTTCAGAAAGGAAGTATCAGTGGCGGGCGTTGCCGGCGGCGCGGAACCGGCTACCCAGACGATAACGCGAACCGGGGTGCAGGAAACGCACCACGGTGACCGGCGCGCCGCGCATCCAGGTGCGTCGCGTCAACTGCAGGCAGGGTTCGCCCGCGCCCAGCATCAGGTGGGCCGCCTGCTCGGCTGTCGGCACCACGGCTTCCACGACGTGTTCCATCTCGTCGTAGGGCGCATTGCGTACCAGGTAGTCCGACGGCTGCTGTACGGAGAAATCCTGCCCGATGAAATCGGGCGCCGCCTTGGGATTCACGTAGCGGTCTTCGAGCTGCACGGGCAGCCCGTTCTCCAGATGCACGCACACCGCGCGGAACAGCGACCCGCCCGTGGGCAGATCGAACAGGGCCGCCACTTCCAGCGATGCCGACACGCGTTCGACCAGCAGCACATGGCAGGCATAGTCATGACCACGCGCACGCACGTCGTCGGCCAGGCTGGCGATTTGCAGCAGTGTGGACTGCGGCTTGTCTTCGGCCACGAAGCTGCCTACGCCGGGCACGCGCACCACCCTGCCCTGCGCCGCCAGCTCGCGCAGCGCGCGGTTGACGGTCATGCGCGACACGCCGAACTGCGCGACCATTTCGTGCTCGGACGGCAGCCGATGCCCGGGCGGCCACGACCCATCCTGGATGCGGCGCAAGATGAAGTCCTGCAACTGCTGGTACAGCGCCACCGCGCCCGGCTGCTGGCCACGCAGGCTGCGCGGCAGACGCCCGGCGTCGCCGGGCACCTCGTCGCGTTCCGGCGCGGCCATGTCAGCCAGCGATTTGTGCGGGGTAGTCAATGGTTTGCCGCCATCGATTCGCTGCGGACCTCTTCGGTCAAGCGCGCCTTGATGTCCATGAACTCGGGCGAGGTCTTGATCGTGTAGTGCCGCGGATGCGGGAAGTCCACGGCGATCTCGCGCTTGATGCGTCCCGGCCGCGCGCTGAACACCGCCACGCGATTGGCCATGAAGATCGCTTCGTCGATATCGTGGGTGACGAACAGCACCGTCTTCTGCGCGGCTTCCCAGATGCCCAGCAGCAATTCTTGCATCAGCACGCGGGTCTGGTTGTCCAGCGCCCCGAAGGGCTCGTCGAGCAGCAGGATCTTCGGATCGTTGGCCAGCGCCCGTGCAATGGCGGTGCGTTGCTGCATGCCGCCCGACAACTGCTTCGGGTAGTGGTCCTCGAAGCCGCGCAGGCCCACGCGGGCGATGAAGAAATCGGCGCGCTCGTTCTGCTGCGCCTGCGCCATGCCGCGTTCGCGCAAGCCGAAGCAGATGTTCTGGCGCACGGTCAGCCACGGGAACAACGTGTAGCTCTGGAACACCACGCCGCGATCGGCGCCCGGGCCTTCGACCGGCTGGCCGTCGAGCAGCACACGGCCGGCGGTCGGGAAGTCCAGGCCCGCGACGATGCGCAGCAGCGTGGACTTGCCGCAGCCCGAGGGGCCGAGGATGGTCACGAAATCGTTCTCGCGGACCTCGAAGTCGATGGGTTGCAGCGCCTGCGTGGGCGGCCCCTTGCGGGACGGGAACACGCGGGACACACCCTGGATGGAAAGCGAATTCATCACAGGGCACTCCAGGCGAACAGGCGTCGGTTCGCCAGCTTGAACAACATGTCGGAAATCAGGCCGATCACACCGATGACGATGATGCCGAAGATGATCTGGCCGGTATTGAGCAAGGCCTGGCTGTCGACGATCATGTGGCCGATGCCCGACGAGGCACCGATCAGCTCGGCGACGATGACGTAGGTCCAGGCCCAGCCCAGCACCAGGCGCAGCGTTTCCGCGATGCCCGGCGCAGCGCCCGGGATCAGCACCCGCGCCACCACGCCACGATTGCCGGCGCCCAGCGTGTAGGCGGCCTCGACCAGGTCGCGGCGCGAGCCACCCACGGTCACGGCCACCATCAGCACGATCTGGAAGAACGAGCCGATGAAGATCACCAGCAGCTTCTGCATCTCGCCGATGCCTGCCCACAGGATCAGCAGCGGAATGAAGGCAGATGCCGGCAGGTAGCGACAGAAGGACACGAAGGGTTCGAGGAACGCTTCCACACCTTTGTACGCGCCCATGGCGATGCCCAGCGGCACGCCGATCAGCGCAGCCAGGATGAAGCCGCCGAACACTCGCCACACCGTCATGCCGATGTCGTGAATGAAGTTGAATTCGGTGAACAGCAGGATGCCTTCACGCACCATCGTCACCGGGCTGGCGAGGAAGGTCGGCGACACGAAGCCGCCCAGCGTGAAGAACGCCCACACGGCGAAGAACAGGACGAAGAAGGCCACGCCCAGCGCCCAGCGGGCGGTGTTGCCAACGGGCTGAAGCGGCCCCCGCCCGCGACGCGCGGGACGAACGGGATGTGCGGGCAATGGCGGGGCACTGCCGGCGCCCGCCACGGCGGCGGGCGCCGCCGGCATCGCTGCCGGCGTCTCTTGCTTGGGATCGATCATGCTGCCTTACTGGATGAAGCTGGCGTCGAAAGTGGCGTTCAGGTCTTCCGGCGCCTTGCGGATCACACCGGCCTCCAGCAGGATCGCCTGGGCGTCCTTCATGAAGCTGGTGAGTTCGCCGCTGAAGAATTTCTTGTTCGCCTCGCGATCCTGCCAACGCAGGAACGATGCCGACTTGGCGAACTGATCGGCGTTCTGGCGAACGGCCGCGCCCATGATCTCATGCGCCTTGGCTGGGTCGGCCTTGATCATGTCCAGGGCGTCGAAGTAGGCATCGGCCAGGGCCTTGGCGGCCTTGGGATTCTCTTTCAGCCACTTGGGGGCGCAACCCACGGTGTCGATGACCATCGGATAGTCGAGCGTGGTCGCCAGGATCTTGCCGGCCGAGGGGTTGTCGCGGATGGTCGACAGGTAGGGCTCGTAGGCCATGGCGCCGTCGTTCTGGCCGGCCACGAAGGCCTGCGCGGCCGGGCCCGGTTCCAGGGTGGCGATGCGGATGTCCTTCATCGACATGCCGTTCTTCGACAGCATCCAGGCCAGGCCGAAATACGGCGCCGTGCCGGGCGCGCTCACGCCGATGGTCTTGCCCTTCAGGTCAGCGAAGCTGGTCACGTCGTTGCGCACGGCCAGGCCGTCGGCACCGTAGGACTTGTCCATCTGGAAGATCTGGACGATGGGCACGCCGTTGGCGTTCCAGGCCAGATGCGTCTCGACCGTGGTGGCGGCGCACTGGATGGCCCCCGAGGCCAGCGCGAGGTGACGGTCCTTCTGGGGGATCAGCTTCAGATCGACGGCCAGGCCGTGCTTCTTGAACAGGCCTGCCTTGTCGGCCAGCGTCAGCGGCGCAAAGCCGGTCCACGCCGACATGCCCAGGGCGATCTTGGTTTCCTGCGCCGCAGCGGGCGACACGACGGCCAGTGCGCAAGCGCCCGCCGCCACCAGTGATGCAACGCGTCCCAAGGTCTTGCTCATCGAGATGTCTCCAATATGGTTTTTTGACCGAAAGCGGCGGCCGGCTCGCGCCAGCATGCGAAAACGCGCCCTGTCTATACAGAGCGCAGGTGATCGACGGGCAGTTCCTCGCCCTGGTCTGGATACGAGGCATGCACGCAGTCGGTGCGACGGTGTACCAAAAGCGCGCACATGCTGTCTATACCTGACTGCCATGCCTGTGCAGCCCGGCAGTCATGCAAGCCTCATGCCATGACCGCCTGGTCAGGCGACGACTGCGCGGGTGCGGCGTAGGTAACGGCCCGGTCGCGGCCCATCGCCTTGGCGACGTACAGCGCCTGGTCGGCTGCTTCGATCAGCGCCGCCGCATGGCCGATGCGCGGCTGATCCGAGCAGGCGATACCGATGCTGACGGTCAGCCGCCGGCCCAGGCCGCGTACGTGGACGATGTTGCGCACGGCCAGGCTGTCGCGCACGCGTTCGGCAACGGCCAGCGCCGCCGCCTGATCGCTGTCGGGCAGGACCAGCACGAATTCCTCGCCCCCATAGCGCGCCGCCTGACCGACACCTGCCACGCACTCGCGCAGCAGCATGGCCACCTCGGCCAGCACCGTATCGCCACGGCGATGGCCATAGGCGTCGTTGAACGCCTTGAAGTGGTCGACGTCGACGAACAGCAGCGACACCATGCGACCGGTCTCCCCCGCGGGCCAGGCGGCGTCCAGGATCTGGTCGAAACCACGGCGATTGAGCAGGCCCGTCAAGGGGTCCTGGGTCACCAGCCGCTGCAGCTCCTGTTCGGCGCGCACGCGGCCGTCCAGTTCCGCCATGGTCCGGCGCACCAGCCACAGCATCACGGCGACCAGGCCCGCCATCAGCCCGCCGAGCGCGATCGCACGCATGCGCCAATCGCGCAGCACCGTCTCGTGCGCCTGGCCGATCACGACCATCAACGGCAGACCGGGGACTTCCCGGAATACGTACTGGCGCCAGGTGTCGTCGACGACGCTGCGCGCATCGAACCAGCCCTCGCTGCGCGCGTAGGTATTTTCGAACAGGGTGATGATGCTGAGGTCCGTCCCCGCACTGGGGTTCGGCGCGGGTGGCGAGCGCGTCAGGATGACGCCGTCGCGCATGACCAGTTCGGCCACGCTGTCCGCCCCCAGATTGAGCCCGGCAAGCAGGTCGTGCAGGTAGGACAGGTCGATGGTGATGGCGGCCACGCCGGCGAAACCGCCGTTGACATCGTTCAGCCGGCGACTGAACACGATGCTTTCCCGGTTGCCGTGACGCGAGATCAGCGGCTGGCTCAGGTGCAGCCCCACATCGGTGTGGCGCGAATGCAGGATGAAATACTCGCGGTCGGAGATCGACAATCGCGACGGACCCCGCAACCCGAGTGCGGCGAGGATCTGCCCTGTTTCGTCGGTCACGAAGGCGGACGACACGTGCTTGGCCATGATGGCGCGCTCGAACAGCACGCGTTCGCGCATGGCCAGCGGCAGGTTCGCCACGTCTTCCTGCTGCATGCCATCGACGATGATCTGCAGCGACATGGCATAGAACTCGACGTTGCGCGCCAGCTCGCGCTCCACCACCGTCAACAGGTTGATGGAAGAGGACCGGGCAAGATCCAGCGCGTGCTGGCGTTCCTTCACCAGCAGGAAGCCGACCACGGCCAGCATGCCGAACGCGGCCAGCACCGCACCCGCGAAGATCTGTCTCGCGCGAGATGTCGCGGACTTCATCCCGGAAGACGGTTTGCGGCGAGGCGAGAGCAAAAACATGGTCAAGGATTCTAGCCACGTCGATTGGCTGCCCCTGAACCACTTGGTGTCAGAGTTTCGCAGGAAGGACGTGATGACGTTGATTGACCACAAAACAGCGACCTACCCTGTCACATCTGACAGGTTCAGCGAGATTCCCGTGGCGAACCGGCCTCCGGTATCGCCATCTGGCCGACCAGCGGCTGGCCGTGACCGTCCAGCACGGCGCGCATGACCGAGGTCTGCCAGTCGAAATACGGGTTGAAGGTCAGTCGTGCGTGGACCTTGCCCTCTTCCCGATAGCCCCAGTCCGAGTACCACACCTGCCCTCCCGATTCGCAGGTGTGCATGGCCAGCGGATCCTGGCCGTTCCAGCAGAAGCGTTGCGTGCTGTCCGGGCCGTACAGGGCGTTGGCGGGCGAAAACAGCAGTCCCATGTGCGAGAACTGGCTGATGCGCTGCGCGGGCAGGCGGTCGTCGCGCACGAAGACACGCGTCGTGTCCACCAGGCCGGCCGGGGGTGCGCCGTACCAGATCATGCGGCTGGCCGGATGCGTGAAGCGTCGCTGGAAGGTATCGAGCAGATAGCCGGTATCGAGCACCGAGTCGTGTTGCGCCACCGCCATGAACACCGGCTTGTCGTAGGGGCGGTCGTCCAGCAACTGCCGGGCGGCCTGGCTGCTGCGATAGAACTGGGCGAAGCCGTTGGTGGGCGTCGTCAGATAGCGCACGGTGCTTTGCATGGGCCGGCCTTCCGGCGACAACAGCCACGGGCGGAAGATGGCAAGAATGGGGGCCAGCCAGTCCATCGAGGTGCTGGACTTGAAGCCTGGAGAAAAAAGCAGCAGGCCCGCGACCTGGGGTTGGCCGTAGGCGTATTCGAGCACGAGATTGGCGCCCGTCGAGAAGCCGCCCAAGTAGACCTGGCCGACTTCAGCCTGCAGGGCGGCAGCCTGTTCGCGCACGACCTGGCGCCATTGGTCTACCGTCACATCGAGCAGATGTTCCGGGCGTGTGCCATGCCCCGGCAGCAGCACGGTGCGCACGAGGTATCCCTGTGCGGCCAGGGCTGCGCCCACGTCGTGGAACGACCACGGCGAATCGCCCAGGCCATGGACCAGCAGGACGCCCTTTGCCGGCGCCGCCCCCGCTGGCAGGTCAGCCGGTCGCCACTCGTGGGGCGCATTCCAGGCCAGTTCGAATGTCTGGTCTTCCTGCTGGAATGCTCGTTGTTCGCGCAGTTGGGCCAATGTGGCGTTGCGGTAGTCGGCGAACGACGTCGGTGGCTGGGATGCCTGCTTCCCGGCGGGCGTGCCGCAAGCGGCCAGCAGGCCGCACACTGCCACGGCAAGCGCAGCCAGGGGGGCACGGCGTTGCAAGGCGTTCAGGCTTGCGAAGGAAGGCACAGCGGGCATGGAGGACTTCAGGAATCGCGTCGGGCCGTACTGTGCACCGCAAAGCGAGCCGGCGTCACTTTCTGAACCTTGCCAGGCGCCATCAGCCTGGATACCAGGTCGATACGACCTTGGGCGTGGCCGGCGAGGCGGCGCCTGCCAACGCGTAAGACAGACCATTGGCCGCATCGATCACCGACTTCGCGTGGCCTTCCAGCACGTCTTCGGTCAGGCGCGACGCCGGGCCTGAAATGCAGACCGATCCCAGCAGCTTCCAACTGGCGCCGAATACTGGTGCCGAGACCGTCGCCACGCCTTTTTCGCGCTCGCCGATCGACTGGTAGTAGCCACGTTGGCGGATGCGCTCGTAGACCTCGCCGCGTTCTCCTGAAAAGGCCAGGATCACCCGTCCTGGCGACCCTTTGTCCAGTGGCAGCGCTTCGCCCATGCGTGCGTGGTGACGCAGCGGCTGTTCGCCCTCGACTCGCACCAGGCAGGTTCTGAAGTCTCCTTCGCGCACGTAGAACGCGGCGCTTTCCCCCGTGGCCTTCGACAGTTTGCGCAGCATCGGCTCCACCACGTCCTGCACGTCGAAGCCGGATTGGTAGCGGGCGCCCAGCCAGCCTGCCGCCGGTCCGAGGCGCCAACCGCCGTCGTCGCTGGGGACCATGTAGCCCGACATCGCCAGCGTGCGGGCAATGCGCAACACGGTTGTCTTGTGCAGGCCACAACGACGGCTCAACTCGGCCAAGGACAGCCGGGATTCACCTAGGGAAAACGCTTCCAGCAGGCGGATGGCGCGGGTCACCGCGACCACCTGGCCGGTGCTTGGATCGTCGTCTTCCCGCGTCATTGCTGGGGATCGAGGGGGTGTGGGCACAGAGTTTCGCTCGTCGGCATGCGTTTCGTCTATCGAAACAGCATTGTACTGGTTGAAACCCAAATTTAGAGTCTTTTCCAAGTCGGCGGCAACAGCGGACTACCAGGAGACAGACATGCCACCCGTTCACGTATCGAGTCGGCCTGCACCCATCGACGCGGCGCAGGTGCCCTTTTCGGCCGGCACCGCACGCCCGCTCACGGCACTTCCGGCCGACGCGTGCGACTGCCACATGCACGTCTACGACAGCCGCTATCGCGCCGCCGCCGGGGCGCGGCTCCTGCCCCCCGATGCTGCCGTCTCCGACTACCGATCTCTGCAGGCTCGCATCGGCACGACGCGCACGGTGCTGGTCACGCCCTCGACTTATGGCACCGACAACCGCTGCATGCTCGATGGCCTGGCGGCACTGGGCGACCAAGCCCGGGGCGTGGCCGTCATCGATGGCATGGAAAGCGATGCCGAACTGCGCCGCCTCGATGCATTGGGCGTGCGCGGCGTGCGACTGAACCTGTCGCTGGGCGTGACGGGCTCGGCTGACACGCTGGCGCCCCTGGCCCATCGCATCGCCGGCCTGGGCTGGCATCTGCAACTGTTGATGGCCGCCGACCAGCTCGCCGCGCTGGGCGACGTGCTGCGAGGCCTGCCAGTGCAACTGGTGTTCGATCACTTCGGACGCATCGCACCCGCGCAGGCCGGCTCGCACCCCGCCCACGCCCTGCTGCTGGAGCTGCTGGCCAACGGCCGCGCCTGGGTCAAGTTGTCCGGCGGCTACATCGTCAGCCCGCAGCACACCAGCGACGACCCCGCCCTGCATGCATTGGCCCGCAGCTATCTCGACGCCGCGCCCGAGCGCGTGCTCTGGGGCAGCGACTGGCCGCACGCCACGGCGTCAGCCGGCTCGCAGCTCATGCCCGACGACGCCCGCCAGATCGATCGTCTCGCCGACTGGACCGGTGGCGCCGCAGCGCTGCGCCGCGTCCTGGTGGACAACCCCCAGGCCCTGTACGGCTTCGCGCCAGCCCGGCCGTCATCTCACTGAGAACCGCATCATGCAGACCAACTTCCCCGCATCCCGCCTGCGCCGGCTGTTCCTCGCCGGTGCCGGCATCCTGGCCGCATCGGCCGCCGCCGGCGCCTGGGCCCAGGGCGACTGGCCGGCCGGACGCGTCATCACCTGGGTCGTGCCCTATCCGGCCGGCGGCAGCACCGATGTGCTCGGGCGCAGCATCGCGCAACGCCTCGGCGCCTTGTTGAGCACCAACATCGTCGTCGAGAACAAGCCAGGCGCGACGGGCACCATCGGCGCCGCCGGCGTGGCCCGGGCAGCCCCCGATGGCTACACCCTGCTGGGCACGTCCATCGGTCCGCAGGCCATCGCGCCGCATCTGATGGGCAAGCTGTCGTACGACCCGATCGACGGCTTCGCGCCCGTCATCATCGTCGGCACCATTCCCCACGTCCTCGTCGTCGGCGCCAACCAACCCTTCAGGACCGTGGCCGACCTGGTCGCTGCCGGCAAGGCAAAGCCCGGCACGCTGTCGTATGCCTCGGGCGGCAGCGGCACCATCCTGCACATGCAGGGCGAGCTGTTCCGCCAGCAGACGGGCCTCCAGTCGGTCCACATTCCCTACAAGGGCGACACGCCTGCCCTGCAGGACACGCTGGGCGAACAGGTCAACTTCATGTTCGCCCCCATCGCAGCCGCCCTGCCCCACATCCAGGCCGGCCGCCTGCGCGCGCTGGCCGTGACCTCGGCCGCCCGCCTGGGTCCGCTGCCGGACGTCCCCACCATGGGCGAAGCCGGCTTCAAGGACTTCGTCGTCGAGCAGTGGCAGGCGGTGTTCGCCCCGGCCGGCACGCCGCCCGCCGTGGTCGACCGCCTCAACCGCGATCTCAACACCGCGCTCAAAGACCCAGCCGTCGTCGGCCTGGCCGAGAAGCTGAGCATCACGCTGGTCGGCGGCACGCCGAAGCAATTGGGCGACCTGCAGCGCGCGGACTCGGCCAAGTGGGCCGACGTGATCCGCAAGGGAAACATCAAGGCCGATTGAGTCCAGACCGCATGAATCCATACCGGATGACCCCGGTGTCGTCCGGCTGCCCGCATCCATTTTCCAGAGAGCACACAACATGAGCCAACTTCCTGAAATCGTGCGTGAATTCGAGCGCGTCTCGCCCGAAGTCGTCGCCAAGGCCGGCACCTTCCAGGCCGCCATCCTGGCCGACGTAGCCGGACGCCGCGGCACCATGCACGCCCGCGTCGCCCCGGTCGATCCCAAACTCACGGTCGCCGGTCCCGCCTTCACCGTCGAAGTCCGTCCCGGCGACAACCTGATGATCCACGCCGCCATCGCCCTGGCCAAGCCGGGTGACGTGCTGGTGATCGACGGCAAGGGCGACCAGACCGCCGCGCTGATGGGCACGCTGATGCTCAGCGCATGCAAGAAGCTGGGCCTGGCCGGCGTGGTGGTCGACGCCGCCATCCGCGACAAGCTGGACCTGCTGGAACTGGGCTTCCCCGTGTTCAGCGCCGGTTTCAACCCCGCAGGCCCGACCAAGTACGTGCCCGGCCGCGTCAACCACGCCATCTCGGCCGGTGGCGTCACCGTCAACCCGGGCGACCTGATCGTGGGCGACGCCGACGGCGTGGTCGTGATCGAGCGCGAGAAGGCACCCGCCATGCTGGCCCTGGCCGACAAGAAGGTGGCCGACGAAGCGGCTCGCCAGGAAGCGATCAACCGTGGCGACACCGCCTCGAAGTGGCTGCCGGCCGCCCTGCGCGCAGCGGGCGTGCTCAAGGAAGGAGAGTCGCTGTGAGCGCCATTCTGGTCACCGGTGCCGACCTGGCACCGCAGGCACTGGCCCTGCTGCAAGACTTCGAGATCGTCTACGCCGGCAAGACGCCAACCGAAGACGACCTGATCGCATTGAACAATCAGCATGACCCCGTGGCCATCATCGTGCGCTACGGCAAGGTCGGCGCGGCCGTGATGGACGCGGCGCCGTCGCTGAAAGTCATCTCCAAGCACGGCAGCGGCACCGACACCATCGACAAGGTCGCCGCCCAGGCGCGCGGCATCGAAGTGGTCGCTGCAGTCGGCGCCAACGCCGCGGCCGTCGCCGAACAATCGCTGGCGCTGCTGCTGGCATGCGCCAAGTCGGTCGTGCACCTGAACGAACGCATGCACGCCGGCCACTGGGACAAGGCCACGCACAAGAGCCTGGAACTGGGCGGACGCACCATCGGCCTGATCGGCCTGGGCGCGATCGGCCAGCGCTTCGCCCGGATGGTCGATGCACTGGGCATGCGCGTGCTGGGCTTCGACCCCTATGCGAAGAACCTGCCGGACTACATCGGGCAAGCCGACCTGGACACCCTCTGGCGCGAGTCGGACGTCATCTCGCTGCACTGCCCGCTGACCGATGAGAACCGTGGATTGATCAACGCCGACACGCTGGCCAAGTGCAAGCCCGGTGTGATCGTGGTCAACACCGCCCGGGGCGGCCTGGTCGACGAAACCGCGCTGCTGGCCGCCGTGCAATCCGGTCATGTCGCCAGTGCCGGACTGGACAGCTTCGCCGTCGAACCCATGACGGCCGACCACCCCTTCCAGGGACAGGCGCGCATCGTCCTGAGCCCGCACATCGGCGGCGTGACCACCGACGCCTACGTGAACATGGGCGTGGGCGCCGCCAGGAACCTGCTGGCCGTACTGGGCCGGGAGACCACTGCCGCCAAGGTCTGACCGATCCGCACGGCATCCGAACGCGGCCGGCGCAGACTAGCCGCGCAATACCAGGAGACAAGATGAACACCCTGCCCGTCACCGCGCGCCCTTCAAGGCTGCGCGGGCCCCTGTGCGCCCTGCCCGCCGCCCTGCTGCTTGCCGCAGCCGGTCCGGCCCACGCCCAGGCCACCTACCCGAACAAACCCGTGCGCATCGTCGTCGGCTTTTCCGCTGGCGGACCGACCGACGTCATGGCGCGCGCCTTCGCCGAATACGCCGGCCGCAAGCTGGGCCAGTCGTTCATCGTCGAGAACAAGCCCGGCGCCAACACCATCCTGGCCGCCGAAGCCGTCGCCAGTGCGCCGGCCGACGGCTACACCCTGCTGGTGGGCGCGACCAACCACACCATGATCCCGGCGCTGTACAGCTCGCGGGTCAAGTTCGACGCCGTGAAGTCCTTCGCGCCGATCTGCACCGTGGCCATCAGCCCCACCGTGCTGGTGGTCGGGCCGTCGATGAAGGTCGACTCGCTCGACGCCTTCCTGCAACAGGTCAAGGCCAAGCCCGGCGAGCGCACCTATGCCACGCCGGGCAGTGGCAGCTCGGGGCATTTCGCCAGCGAGCAGTTCACGCGCCTGACCGGCACGAAGATGAATCACATCCCCTACAAGGGCGCCGCACAGGCAGTGATCGACCTCATGGGCGGCCAGATCGACAGCTCGTTCGCCACGCTGGGATCGGTGCTGCCGCAAGTGCAGAGCGGCAAACTCAAGGCGTTGGCCGTGGCGGCGCCGCAGCGCTCGCCCCTGCTGCCTCAGGTGCCGACCTTCGACGAAGCCGGGGTCAAGGATTACCGGGCCGATGCCTGGTACGGCCTGCTGGCCCCTGCCGGTACGCCCGCACCTGTGCTCGCCACGCTACAGACGGCTGCGCAAGGCTTCGCCAACGAGCCCGCCACCATCGAAAAGCTGCAAAGCCTGGGCATGCAGCCGCAAAGTGTGTGCGGCGACCCGTTCGGCGAACAGTTGCAGCGTGAAGTGCAGAACTACAGCCAGATCGCGCGCGAGCTCGATCTGAAGACCGACTGACGGGCCAACCGGCCCTCACCTTGCACCAAGGAGATCTCATGTCCATCCTGCACTCTTCCCGCGTCTCGCTGGTCCGCCGCACCCTGCTGGCCCTCGTCGCCCTGGCCCCCTTGGCCGCGCATGCCGCCTACCCCGAACGCCCAATCACCTTGGTCGTCCCCTTCGCCCCGGGCGGCGCGGCCGATGCCGTGGCCCGCCTGGTGGCGTCCAAGCTCGGCCCCAAGCTCAATGCGACCGTGATCGTCGAGAACAAGCCCGGTGCCAGCGGCACCATCGGCACCGCGACGGTGGCCAAGGCCAACCCCGACGGCTACACCGTGCTCTACGACGCCACGCCGTTCTCGATCAACCCGCACCTTTTCCCGCGCCTGCCGTACGAACTCGACGCGCTCAAGCCGCTGTCGCTGGTGATGCTGGCGCCCAACGCCATCATCGTGAAGGCCGATTCGCCCTACAAGACGGTCGACGACGTGATCGCCAAGGCCAAGGCGGAACCGGGCAAGATCAACTTCGCCTCGGGTGGCAGCGGCACCGTGCAGCGCCTGGCCGCCGAGCTGTTCCGCCAGAAGCTGCAACTCGACATGGTGCACGTGCCCTACAAGAGCGGCGGCCCCGCCATCGCCGGCGTGATGGGCGGCCAGGTCGACTTCATGTTCGCCACCGTGGCTGCCTCGAATTCGCTGATCAGCTCGGGCAAGCTGCGCGCCCTGGCCGTGTCGTCGCCGCAACGCGCGCCGCTGCTGGCCGACGTGCCCACCGTGGCTGAAAGCGTCATCCCCAATTACGAAGCCTACGAATGGAACGGCATCATGATCCCGGCGAAGACGCCCAAGGACATCGCCGACACCCTGCAGAAGGCCGTGGTCGAGGTGATCAAGGATGAGGAAGTCCAGAAGCGTCTGCGCGAAATGGGCGCCCAGCCCGTCGGTTCCAGCCCCGAGGAATTTGCCGAGTTCCTGAAGAAGGAACACGCCAAGTGGGGCGAGGTCGTGCGCGCAGGCGGCATCACGGCGGACTGACGATGACACTGCACGGGTCTGATTCCCTGCTGGCGCAGCCGGTGCCGCATTCGGCGGGACTGGCGCGCCCGGCGCGCCGACTGCCGGCACTGGCCTGCGACAGCCACATGCACATCTTCGACCCGCGCTTTGCGCCGTCGCCGCACTGGACGCGACGGCCACCGGACGCGCCGGTGGCCGTCTACCGGCAACTGCAACAGCGGCTGGGCACCACGCGCGCCGTTGTCGTCACGCCGTCGACCTACGGCACCGACAACGCCTGCACGCTCGATGCGCTGGCACAACTGGGCGACAGCGCGCGCGGCGTGGCCGTGGTCGACCAGCATGTCACGCGACAGGAACTCGCGCACCTGCACGCGCAGCACGTATGCGGGCTGCGCGTGAACTTCGTGTCGCCGCAATCGTGGGGCACCACTACGCCTGACATGCTGACCACGCTCGCGGCCAAGGTCGCGGCATTCGGCTGGCACATCCAGGTATTCATGCATCCGGAACAGGTGGTGGAACTGGCACCGGTACTGGAAACCTTGCCGGTACCCCTGGTCGTCGACCACCTGGGCCGCATCGACCCGCAGCAAGGCACCGCCAGCCCGGCCTTCACCGTGCTGCGCCGCCTGCTGGACCAGGGCAACACTTGGGTCAAGCTGTCAGGCGCCTACATGCGCTCGCAGGTCGGCGGCCCGACCTATGCCGACACCGTGCCGCTGGCCCAGGCCCTGGTGCGCGCCGCGCCAGACCGACTGGTCTGGGGCAGCGACTGGCCGCACACCACCGAGACGCCCGGCACGGTCGACGACGCCGCACTCGTGGACACCCTGCAGGCCTGGTGCGATGGCGACATGGCAGCCATGGATCGCATCCTGGTGGACAACCCGGCCCGGCTCTACGGCTTTGCGCTGGGCAACTGACCGCGCTTTTTTCCGGAGATTCTTTCATCATGTTCCTGATCCAGGCGCCCCAAGTGCGCGAACTCGAACTGTTCAGCGCCATGCCCGACGACCTGCGCCGACCGCAGCGCAGCACCTGGGCCGATGCCAACCGGGGCGGCACGCCGACCGACTCCTTCCTGGAAGGCCCGGTCTTCGATGATGCCGGTAATCTTTACGTCACCGACATCCCCTGGGGCCGGATCTTCCGCATCGACCCACAGGGCGAATGGACGCTGGTGGCCGAGTACGACGGCGAACCCAACGGCATGAAGTTCCTCGATACCGGGACCCTGCTCATCACCGACTACAAGAACGGCCTGATGCAGCTCGACGTGGCCAGCGGCCGCTTCACGCCACTGCTGGCGCGCCGCAACAGCGAGAGCTTCAAGGGGGTCAACGACCTGGTGTTCGACGTGGCCGGCAATCTGTACTTCACCGATCAGGGACAGACCGGTTTGCACGACCCCACGGGCCGCCTGTACCGCCTGGGCCGCGACGGCCGTCTCGACCTGTTGATCGGCAACATCCCCAGCCCCAATGGCGTGGCGCTGTCACCCGACGGCAAGGTGCTGTACCTGGCCGTGACGCGCGGCAACTGCGTCTGGCGTGTGCCGCTGCTGCCCGATGGCAGCGTCGCCAAGGTCAGCCAGTTCTTCACGTCCTACGGCGCCAGCGGCCCGGATGGATTGGCGGTCGATGCCCAGGGACGGTTGCTGGTGGCCAACCCCGGCCTGGGATACGTCTGGGTGCTCAACAGCCGGGCCGAGCCGGTGCACGTGCTGCGAGGACCGGCAGGCGCGTCGACCACCAATATCGCCTTCGGGGGGGATGACCGGCGCACGCTTTACGTGACCGACTCCACGCACGGGCACATCCTGCGCACCACGCTTGACGTGGCGGGACTGCCGTTGCACAGGCGGGGATGAATCCGGTCGTTGCCGAGTGAGCGCCAATCCACTGCAAGCCCAACAAGGGCATGCGCCCGCATCGACCGCAGTCCGGCTCCCCTAGAATCGACACACGGAATGCCGGGTGCGACGCCCGAGTCGATGACGCGCGGCATTCGCAACAAAGGAGAAGCTGAAAAATGGATCTCGGCATTGCAGGACGTTGGGCGGTGGTGTGTGCAGCCAGCAAGGGCCTGGGCAAGGGCTGCGCGATTGCACTGGCGCGCGAGGGCGTGAACCTGGTCATCAACGCACGCGGCCAGGACGCGCTGGAAGCCACGGCGACCGAACTGCGCGCGATCAATCCCGCGATCGAGGTGAAAACGGTGGCAGGCGACGTGACCCGGGAAGACGTGCGCGAGGTGCTGCTGTCCGCCGCTCCCCAAGTGGACATCCTGGTGAACAACGCAGGCGGTCCGCCCCCTGGCGACTTCCGCGACTGGGACCGGAACGACTGGCACGACGCGCTGGACGCCAACATGCTGACGCCCATCGCGCTGATCCAGCGCACGGTCGACGCCATGGCTGAACGCGGTTACGGCCGCGTCATCAACATCACCTCGGGCGCGGTCAAGGCGCCGATCGACATCCTGGGGCTGTCCAATGGCGCA
>JAAIGF010239107.1_pt1 | contig 77610 bp, 61 predicted proteins | sample 6487441 | NCBI WGS metagenome assembly JAAIGF01 (sample SAMN13974129, study PRJNA590717) | phyllosphere metagenome | biome: pepper field; feature: multiple bacterial spot infested pepper fields; material: pepper leaves; isolation source: leaves from pepper fields | host: Capsicum annuum ...
CGGGCTTTATTTAATATAAAAAAGAATACGATGACTACAATGCAATAGCGATACATAATTTAGACGCTAGACGCTAGACGCTAGACGCTAGACGCTAGACGCTAGACGCTAGACGCTAGACGCTAGACGCTAGACGCTAGACGCTAGACGCTAGACGCTAGACGCTAGACGCTAGACTGCATATCTCATGTATTCTTAAAATTTCAGTTTTTAAATATGCATAATTTAGTATAATAATAAAATATCTTATTTTACGGCAAAGGAGCTTAACCATTCATGACCTGGCATATCAAGCACTTCAACGAACTGAGCACGAGAGAGCTTTACCGCATTTTACAAGAACGTACGAACATTTTTGTCGTCGAACAGAACTGCCCTTATCCTGAAGTGGATGGCAAAGACCTGGATTGCTATCATCTCTATCAATTAGAAGGGGAGCAAATCACTGCATATGCGCGTTTGCTACCAGCAGGTCTCGCCTATAAACAAGCTTCGATCGGCAGAGTGATTGTACCGACAGCACATCGAGGCAAGGGCTATGCCGGAGAGCTGTTCGCACGAGCAATTCATTTTATTCAGCAAGAGCTCGGCGAAACACATATCAAGATCCAGGCGCAAGAATACTTATGTCCATTTTACGGTTCCTTCGGCTTTGAAGCGATTTCGGAGCCTTATTTGGAGGACGGTATTCCTCATGTCGATATGCTGCTCACGAAGCAACTGGAGCCGCTCGCCATATAATATTTTCATACCACAATATTGAAGACCGATAACACAGCAACTTAGTGATATACGTATAAAAGGTGTCCGTAGCGCATAAGCTGGACACCTTTTTGTCATAAATGTGATAACGTTTTCGATATCGCCACATCTGTAAATGCAAACATACGATTTCAACTGGTGAGATTTGGGCAAAATAGCTAAAAATTAAAATTGGAAATTCGTAACTGGCTGGTGTAGAATGGAAATTGTAAAGCGGATCACAGACAAAGTAAGGGGGCATGACAAGCTCGGGATTACTTCTCTATGTGCTTAAGGTTATGGACAAATGCACAACTTAAGCGAGATATGAAGACGCTTTTTTTGTAAAGGTCCCAAATTCCGTGATAATCGGGCTAAAAAACCTAAATTATTCTGTATGCAGGCCAAAGAAAACGTTTTCTTAAAGCAACATCCCGTTTCCTCTTCCATAGTCTCATTTTAGACTATTTTGTGATTAAACAGATAGAGGTATAATTGAAAGTGTTGCAATTCCGTCACAAAAATATTCACAAAAAATTCAAGACGGAGGGAATCCTCGATGACAATCGACGAATCGAACAGACCATCGCTATGGCAATCCTATTATGGGCCCAATCTGGGGTACCTACAGGAGCAGTATGAAAAGTACAAACAAGACCCGAACTCGGTAGACGAGGGTTACCGTGAACTCTTTGAACGTAATGGGGAACCTGTAGCTCCGGCTGCGCCTGTTTCCGGCACGGCAAGTGAGAGCGGGGCTAGCACTCCGGGAAAAGTAGACACCAACTTGTTAAAGAAAGCGGTTGCAGCAGAACGGCTGGTATGGAATATCCGTACATACGGACATCTTGCAGCAGATATCGACCCGCTTGGCCTGAGCGCGCCATCTGATGTTCGTTTGCTTGACCCTGAACAGTATGGACTGAGTCAGCGCGATTTGTCGCAGCTACCAGCATCTCTGATCTGGGAAAATGCGCCAGAAGAAGCTCGTGACGGCTGGGAAGCGATCCAGATTTTACGTAAAAAGTATACCGGATCACTTGCTTACGAATTCGCCCATGTTCATGATGAGCAGGAGCGTAACTGGCTGAACCGCCAGGTAGAAACGAACTCAGCTTCGCAAACGTTAACAGATGAAGAACGCTTAGAGCTACTTCATCGCCTCGTTGAAGTAGAGCAGTTCGAAGAATTTTTGCACAAAACATTTGTCGGACAGAAACGTTTCTCTATTGAAGGAAACGATGCACTCGTTCCAGTGCTCGACACGATCGTACGGATCGCGGCGCGCGGTGGAGCACGTCACGTTCTGATGGGCATGGCTCACCGTGGTCGTCTGAACGTTCTTGCGCATGTGCTGAACAAGCCATACGCCAAAATCTTCTCTGAATTCCATCATTCCCCGAACAAGGATATGATGCCATCCGAAGGCTCTATGGGCATTAACTTTGGCTGGACGGGCGACGTGAAATACCATCTGGGTGCACGCTACTCGCTGACAGATGAAGGACAAAGCTATGAAACTCGCCTGACACTGGCGAACAACCCGAGTCACCTTGAATACGTGAATCCGGTCGTTGAAGGCTTCACACGTGCGGCGCAAGATGACCGCAGTGAAAAAGGTTATCCGCGTCAGGATAAAGACAAAGCTGCAGCGATCATCATGCACGGTGATGCAGCATTTGCCGGTGAAGGTATCGTAGCAGAGACACTTAACTTTAACCAACTGCCAGGCTTCCAAAATGGCGGTACGATTCATATTATTGTAAACAATCGTCTGGGCTTCACGACGGATAGTAAGGATTCTCGTTCGACTCATTATGCTAGTGACCTGGCAAAAGGGTATGAGATTCCAATCATCCACGTGAATGCAGATGATCCAGAAGCGTGTGTGCGTGCAGCCGAAATGGCGATGCAGTACCGCAACATGTTCAAAAAGGACTTCTTGATTGATCTGATCGGTTATCGTCGTTATGGACATAACGAAGCAGATGATCCAGAAACAACCCAGCCGCTTATGTACGGCAAAGTGAAAAACCATACTCGCGTTGCTTCTCTCTATGGCAACCGTTTGGCAGAACGCAATATTGCGCCTGCAGATCAGTATGAGAAATACAAAAATGAAATTCAGGATCAGATGAAAACGACGTATGATGAAGTGAAGCGTGATGAGTCGCAATCGGCATTTGGGCCGGTCAATCCTGCTGGCGAAGGTGCTGCACATGCATCCAACCAGACCGCTGTTTCCGCAAGTCTGCTGTCCAAGATCAATGAAGGATTGCTGACATGGCCGGAAAACTTCAATGTATATCCGAAGCTGCAGCGTATTTTGGAGCGTCGTCGCAATGTATTTGAGCCAGAAGGTCGTGTCGATTGGGGTCATGCAGAGACACTTGCATTTGCGAGTATCCTTGCAGAAGGTAAACCAATCCGTATCACAGGTCAGGATGCAGAGCGTGCTACATTTGCACACCGTAACCTGATGCTGCATGATGCGAAGACAGGCGAAGAATTCAGTCCATTGCATCGTCTTCCAGAAGCAAAAGCATCGTTTGCTATTCATAACAGCCCTCTTTCCGAAGCAGCCGTAATCGGCTTTGAATATGGCTACAATGTGTACGCACCGGAAACGCTTGTCATCTGGGAAGCACAGTACGGCGACTTTGTAAATGCGGGTCAGGTGCTGATTGACCAGTTCATCTCTGCTGGTCGTAGCAAATGGACGCAAAAATCGAGTCTCGTGATGCTGCTGCCACACGGTTATGAAGGTATGGGTCCAGAGCACTCCAGTGCACGTCCAGAGCGTTTCTTGCAACTGGCTGGTGAAGACAATTTCACCATTGCGAATCTGACTTCTGCTTCACAATATTTCCATCTGCTGCGTCGTCAGGCGCTGAGCACGGAAACCGAAGAAGCACGTCCGCTCGTCGTCATGTCACCGAAGAGTCTAATCCGTAACCCACGTGTATCAACGCCAGCTTCCGAGCTGAGTGAAGGCAGCTTCCGTCCAATTCTGGAGCAACAAGGTCTTGGCGATAAAAAGGATGCGGTAGAACGCGTAATCCTCTGCACAGGTAAAGTTGCGATTGATCTGGAAGAGGCGCTTGAAAAAGATACAGAAACCGACTTCTCATGGCTGCATATCATCCGTGTAGAACAACTGTATCCGTTCCCGAAAGAAGAAATCAGTGCAGTCCTGTCCGGCTTCAAAAACCTGCAACAGATTATCTGGGTACAGGAAGAGCCGCAAAACATGGGCTACTGGACATATACAGAACCAAGATTGCGCGCACTTTCTGGCGGAATCGAAGTGAGCTACATCGGTCGTCCGGAGCGTTCAAGCCCGGCAAGTGGTTATCAGCATGTTCATGCTATTGAGCAACAGCGTATCCTAACATCCGCACTCAAACCAAATTCGTTGAAGAACATATCCTTGGGGAGGTAAGCAGCTGTGAGCGAAATCAAAGTACCGGAAATGGGCGAGTCTATTACTGAAGGAACCGTATCAAAGTGGGTAGTCAAAGAAGGAGATACCGTAAGCCAGGGCGATGTTCTACTAGAACTGGAAACGGATAAAGTCAACCTGGAAATCAGCGCTGAAGAAGATGGAGTGATCGAGTCGATCACTCGTCAAGAAGGCGACACCGTACAGGTTGGCGAATCCGTCGGCGTGATCGGCGCTGGTAGCGGCGCTCCGAAAGCACCGGCTGCCCCACCTGCGAAAGAAGAAGCTCCAGCAGCTAAAGCTCCTGCTAATGAGCAAGCGCGTGAGCCGAAAACCGATCTGGCAACGGCTGTTGCAGCGGGCAAACCAGATAACGGCGACACCATTGCTTCACCAGCAGCACGCAAGCTGGCTCGTGAACGTGGTATTGATCTGACTTCTGTACAAGGTAATGATCCAATCGGTCGTGTGAAGCATGACGATGTGCGTAAGCATGACGATAAGCCAGCTCCAGCCGCTCCACCAAGCAAACCAGCTCCGCCAAAAGCACCAGCAGCTGAGAGCAATCCTGCGAAGCCGGCGGATCGTGTACCGATGTCTCGTCGTCGTCGTACGATCGCGAACCGTCTGGTAGAAGCGCAGCACAATGCGGCAATGCTGACTACATTCAACGAAGTAGATATGACAGCGATCCTCGATGTGCGTAAGCGCCGTAAGGATAAATTCAAAGAGAAGCATGATGTAGGCCTCGGCTTTATGTCCTTCTTCACGAAAGCCGTTGTCGGTGCGCTCAAAGCGTATCCAATGGTTAACGCTGAAATTGATGGTGACGATGTAATCATCAAGAAATACTACGATATCGGTATCGCTGTTTCTGCAAAAGAAGGTCTGGTTGTACCGGTTGTCCGTGACGCAGATCGTCTTGGCTTTGCTGGCATTGAGAAAGAAATTTCTAGTCTGGCATCTAAAGCGCGTACCAACAGCCTGTCCCTGTCTGAACTACAAGGCGGTACATTTACAATCACAAACGGTGGTGTATTCGGCTCCTTGCTGTCCACACCAATCCTGAACGCACCACAAGTTGGTATCCTGGGCATGCACAAAATCCAAGTTCGCCCGGTAGCAATTGACGATGTGAACATGGAAAACCGTCCAATGATGTATATCGCATTGTCCTATGACCACCGTATCATCGACGGTAGCGAAGCAGTAAGCTTCCTCGTTAAAGTAAAAGAACTGCTGGAAGATCCAGAAACACTGTTGATCGAAGGCTAATCCTTACAATAATACAAAAAGAGCTTCTCCTTAGGGAGAAGCTCTTTTTTGTATGCTGCAATCTCTTTTTTACGTATTGTATCAGCTTACCATCTTATACTTGGAAAAAGGAACTTCAAAATGTACATGCTGTTCTGTAGTTTGTAATTGCCCGATCTATTCCTTCTTCACAGGAGGCTGCTGATTAGCGCGACGTTGCTTGGCTAATTGATTCGCCTCTTGATTCAGTACCTTTAACAAACTGACCGCCATCATTACAATCACAAAGGAGAACGGTAATGCCGCAATAATCATCGTATTTTGCAGCGCCTGAAGTCCACCCGAATACAGCAGAACCAGCGCAATAGCCGTCAACAGAAGTCCCCAGATCACTTTCAGCAAGTTACTTGGATTTTGCGAACCATTGGTTGTCATCATCCCAAGTACAAATGTACCCGAATCCGCAGACGTGATGAAGAAAATACCAATCAAGCCGATCGCTAGAAGCGAGATCGCAGAAGCGAACGGGAAGGTAGATAATACACCGAACAAGGATTGCTCCGTCGTTAATGCTGAAATCAGCTTCGTACCACTACGCTCCAGGGCGATAGCTGAGCCACCGAATATGGAGAACCAGATAAAGCTAATGATCGAAGGCGCCAGTAGCACATAAGCGACGAATTCGCGAATCGTACGGCCTTTGGATACGCGGGCGATAAAGATGCCGACAAATGGAGACCAGGCAATCCACCATGCCCAGTAAAAAATCGTCCAGGTGTTAATCCACTCACGATTTTCCGAATTGAGTGGAGCCAGGCGGAAGCTCATATTGATGAAGTTTTGTAAGTATTTACCGATCGTATCGGTGAACAGATTCAGCGTAAATAAAGTAGGACCGAAAATAAACACAAGCAGCAGCAATGCACCGGCTAGAATCATGTTCACATTACTCAGAATACGAATCCCTTTATCCAGACCGCTAAGTGCAGAACCGAGAAACATCACGGTTACGATAATGATAATGATGAACTGACTGACAAAGCTTGCAGGCATACCATACAAGAATGATAGTCCACCATTGATTTGCACAGCACCAAAGCCAAGCGACGTGGATACTCCGATTACCGTCGCCAGAACAGCAACGATATCAATCGCTTTTCCGAATTTACCACTCGCATACTTACCTAGAATTGGTTTTAACGTGGAGCTAATCAAGCCCGGATTCCCACGTCTGAACATGAAATAAGCAAGCGATAAGCCGACTAGACCATACACTGCCCACGCATGAATACCCCAGTGGAAAAAGGTGTATTGCATTGCATCGCGCACAGATGCACTTGTGCCTGTCTCACCTGTAGGTGATTTGAGCGCATAGTGGCTGATCGGCTCGGCAGTACCATAGAATACGAGACCGATTCCGACGCCTGCGCTGAATAGCATCGCAACCCAGGTCGGACGAGAAAACTCAGGTTCATCCTCAGGCTTCCCCAGCTTGATCTTACCTGCTGGACTGATCATCAGATACAGGCAGATCGCGACAAAGGCAGTCACGATAATTAGATAGTACCAGCCAAAGGTATTGGTAATAAAGGCTTCGGTTCTGGCCGTTACATCTTCAAATGCCTGCGGTGCAATCACTCCCATAATAACGAGGAGTAACAAAAAGGCGGCAGATACATAAAATACACTCGTTGTTTGTTTCATAGATTTGTAAACAGCTCCTTATCTGGATTGGCATGCAGAACGTATTCATAACTAGAACTATGATGGTAGCTGTAGTAGATCAAAGTGATGGAATACATATAAAATGGGATGGATATTGCTTTTCAAGTATACTGTTTATAAATGTATATCTTGTGCTCGGTGACTGACTCCTGTATGCGGCTTCCAGTATAACCAAATCAAAATGTCATTGCAAAAATAAATACAAATTGTAATCTAATTTGTGATACCTATTCAGTTAGTGAAAGGCAGAAGTGAAGATTTCAAATCAACTTTTCCCTGTTGTTTCCAGAAGCAAATCAAAAGGGATACTATTAAATAAGCAACTATGCGGTATAATAAACAACGTATGGAAGTTTTTACATCGAAATTTGGCACCGTACCCCAATACCAACCAGTTAGGAGGCTACATATATGCTAATCGAAGCTAAAAGCTATAACATTAAAGGACTCGAATATACGATTCGTTGTGCCAAACCGGAAGACGCAGAAAGTCTTGCTGAAGTGCGTTTGCAGATTGATGGTGAGACGGAAAACTTAGATCGTCGCCGAGGTGAAGCTTACCTGGAGCCAGCCGGTTTTGAGAATTTGATTATTTCCGATACAGACAAGGAAACGAATCTGTTTCTAGTTGCAGAAGCAAATAATCGAATTGTCGGCTATTCTCGTTGTGAAGGTAGTCCGCTCAGTCGCATGGCTCACAAGGTAGAATTTAGCGTTGGGATCATTAAGGATTACTGGGGACATGGCATTGGGCGCCAGCTTTTAGATCACTCGGTCGCATGGGCTGATGAGACAGGAATCCAGAAAATGACGCTGCAGGTAATTGAGACAAATATTAAAGCGATTGATATGTATAAAAAAGTAGGCTTTGAAATTGAAGGCGTGCTAAAGCGTGATCGTCTGCTAGCAGATGGGAATTACTACAATACGATTGTCATGGGGCGTTTCCGGTTGTAATGCTTGTGTATGCAGCCAATGATCCTACTTGCACATTTTGTGTATAGATATTTGATTTGTAATTCAAGAATTTGAAAATACGTGTATAGGATACATCTGTGTACTCCTTCATTGATCGTCAATAGCCATCTACATGCGTCATGCATGATAGGTGGCTTTTTGTCATATAACAGAATCCGGTTAACTTCTTATGACAAGCTAGTTAGTTATGCTTATGATGAACTTGCGATTAAATAGAAAGCAAGCAGGGTATATGAAAATAGACACAAGTGTAAATCGTTACACATGGATCGGATTGTAGAATGACTATTGGAAACTACCTCGATCTTAGCTCAACCCAAAGCTGTGATCCAGGTGATGGTCGTTTTACATCATAAGATTTACCCTAATCAAGTAAGAACGCTTGGAATAATGATAGGAGTGAAGGCAATGAGTACGATTCAAAATGATGAAGCGAGCAAGCGCGCGTTCTTGCGTAAAATTATTCTTATTTCCACGCTGGGTGGATTATTATTTGGTTATGATACCGGGGTAATTAACGGTGCATTACCATTTATGTCCGCAGCAGATCAGTTGAATCTTAATTCGATAACGGAAGGTATGGTTACCAGCTCGCTACTGCTGGGTGCGGCATTTGGTGCGATACTCGGTGGACGCTTATCTGACCGTATTGGTCGAAGACAGAGTATTCGCTATCTGTCGATATTATTCTTTTGTGCGACGATCGGTTCGGCGCTATCTCCCAATGTGCCGGTGATGGTCGCGTGTCGCTTTATTCTAGGTCTTGCCGTAGGTGGAGCTTCGGTTACAGTGCCGTCGTATCTGGCTGAGATTGCTCCAGCACAGCGACGTGGTGGTATTGTAACTCGGAATGAGCTGATGATTGTTAGTGGTCAGCTGCTAGCTTTTGTATTTAATGCGATTTTGGGTACGACGCTTGGGCATGCAGGCAATATCTGGCGCTTCATGCTGGCGATGGCGGCGATTCCAGCTGTGTTCTTGTTTATTGGTATGTTCCGTGTACCAGAAAGTCCACGTTGGCTCGTAGCTAATCAGGAAAATAAACGTGCTTTACGTGTGCTCAACCGTATGCGTACCAAGAAGCAAGCGACTCGTGAGCTGGAAGAGATTAAGGAAAATACGGAGATAGAAGAGGAAGTCGAGCAAGCGAGCTTCCGCGATATGGCAACACCCTGGATTCGTCGTATTGTGCTGATCGGTATCGGGATTGGTGTTGTACAGCAGATTACAGGTGTAAACTCCATTATGTATTATGGGACGGAAATTCTGCGCCAGTCTGGTTTTAGAACGAATGCAGCGCTGATCGGTAATATTGCGAATGGTGTAATTTCGGTCGCGGCAACCTTTTTCGGAATGTGGCTGGTGGGTCGTGTTGGACGTCGCCCTATGTTGTCGATCGGTCTGGCAGGCACAACAGCTGCGCTACTGTTGATTGCGATCTTCTCCAATCTGCTAGCAGGTACGGCTGCACTTCCTTACGTGATTTTGGGACTGACCGTAACATTCCTTGCATTCCAACAAGGCGCGGTATCGCCGGTAACGTGGCTCATGCTGTCCGAGATTTTCCCACTGCGACTGCGTGGATTCGGAATGGGAGTCAGTGTATTTTGTAGCTGGATGGTCAACTTCTCGGTGGGACTGTTATTCCCGATTATGACAGGTAGCATTGGACTGTCGATGACATTTTATGTGTTCGTAGCGCTTGGCGTGCTTGCACTTGGCTTTGTGCTGAAGTTCTTACCAGAGACGAAAGGACTGACGCTAGAGCAAGTCGAGCAGAAGTTCCGCGAGTTTGGCAAGAAGTTCAAAGGTACAGGTAAGGATACAACAGGCGGTACAGCTGCGTTAAAATAACTTTGTCATTGTGTCATTGTGTCATTGTGTCATTGTGTCATTGTGTCATTGCTGTAGAGGGAGTTTCATAGGCGATTATGAGCTACGCGGCTATGACGTTTACCTTGTAGGATTAGAATTCAGTACAGGTTCTGCAATGTAGAGCTTGGCGTTTAGAATCTAGATGCTGGAATATAGGGGCATTCTGTATTATCTCAATAGGATTCTAGTAACATCCACTCCAGAAAACAATAAGGGCACGGACTCGGGTGGAGTAGCAAATCTACGAATGTGGAAAAATGTAGATTTCCTACTCCAAAGTCGTCCGTTGCCCTTATTTGCTTTCTTCCGTTCTGTGCTGGGAGTATAGGGGGCTGTATTTAGATTAGAAGGTAAGTGTTGAAGCAACTTTATGATGCAGTAAAGAGTTATTGGGTGCATGATTTTATGCGATCTAATGATGGTAGACTTTGATAGATAATAAAATAGCGTTATGGCATGAAGGTTTGGGAATTTGGTAAACCTCGTAAACCTGGTAAACCTCGTAAACCTCGTAAACCTCGTAAACCCTATATTTACTACTTGATTCTTTTCTGACTCTCATAAACTAATAATTTCACTACATGAAAAATTCATAATAGGGATAAATAAACTTCCCTAGCTACACAATCTATACATGCCCATATTCGTATCTAGTTTATCAAGCTGGTATAATGAGCAAATGGTAAAATCCTGGGATGATCAAGGCAAGGATTACTGTAATTTCCATGATTTTAATTGAATGCATTTCGGACGTGCTGGAATGCAATACGTGTTTTAAATGCAACATAAGGACTTTAATCCAAGAAGTGGAGTGAGAGGGTTATAGTTGAGGGTAAAGTGTATTTTCATGCTTTTTAGATCAATAAATTTTCCTTAAGCTTAGATGCTTGAACTTAGATATTGATCAAACGATGTTAGTGAATTGCATGTAGATGTTAGCGAAATGCATGTATCCGAAGTAATAATACAGTTGCGTAATCATAGCATGAACAAAGAATAGAAGACCGGATTATGATATACATAGTTTACAGAATATCAACCATTATCGTATGGAAAAGGTGTATAGTTATAGTCATTTGAAGCTCGTTGCATTTTAGATCGGTTTGTGTATGAGCTGCTTTACGAAGAGATTTAAGTGAAAAATAATAATCTTTTTAATAGGAGAAACAGATGAATCATGAAGCAGGGAGACCAATATAGTTTGCATCATCGTAAACCAAGTGATTCTTCTGCAGATGCTGGGGAGATGGGGCAACAGGAGGCATCTTCGCCTGCAGCATATGAGGCGGCTATTCGTCATGCTAGAGCTTCGGCTATGTATACGGGAACGACCTTTAGAGACCGATTTTATTACAAGCAACGACTAGGCTATGGGCTTGCTGTTCTGATGACGATCGTGCTGGGATTAGCTTCACGCCATTATGCAGAGATATTGCCGTTATGGGTTGCTGCTCATGCAGGGGATATGTTATGGGCGATGATGGTGTACTTTGGATGTAGAATACTGTTCTATAGTCGTTATGGGATAGCGGTACTTGCTACATTACTATTTTGCTATGGGATCGAGTTCAGTCAGCTATATCAGGCCGAATGGATTCGCCAGCTTCGTGATACGACAATGGGAGGGCTAGTGCTTGGACATGGCTTTCTGATCGTTGATCTCATCCGCTATACCGTAGGCATAGGGCTTGCTACTTCGTTGGATGGGCTTGCTCGTTACATGTTACGACAATAAAGAATTGAGCGATAGGAGGGTATTATATGTTTTTGCCACCGTTTGAACCATCTGATTACGCGTCCTCGGATGATAACGAATCATTGATCGCACCCGACCCTTCGGAGTCATTGCGTCGTGAACTGGAAGGAGAAGAGGAATCCTTCATACTCAAGCTACGTGTGGATCTGTGCTGGGAGCCAGAGCATGCAGTAGCTTTGTTAACGCGAATGTACTCTTATATCCATTCGACAGTAGGCGCACAGGTGCTTCAGCGGGGAGTTGCAGGTGATATCTGGTTTGTTATTCAATTTATTCGTAACTGGTCTTCACATGAAGCATTTCGGCGCGCTAATCCATATCCAGATGAATATTACAATGAAGTGTATGAGTTGCTGCATATATTAGGAGATTGGTATTTTACGGGCGAATGTCCATTTACTCATCCAGAATCGGTGATGGAAGAGATTCGTAGCTTACAGCAGTTTACCGGAGGAGCTTAATGGCTGCACGATAGTGATAGATCATCCAAAACGATCTTGTATAAGTTGCGGGATGTATTGAAGTCCATGGATAAATATAGACATAAATAAAGCTACGCCTTGATCATTCATATCTGTAGCAGACCTGTGAACGATTGAGGCGTAGTCCGATATGTGCATTAAATAACATACATCATAGCTATAATTCATCGAACCGTCATGGCTTTACAACGAATCATAAAACATGCTTATTCTTGCTTCGCTTGCTCTTGAATATCCTGCCAGAGCTGACTATTTACATAGGTGCCTTGTTCGGTTACATCCTCGCCAAACCATGTCGGCGCTTGATACGCATGATAATCCGCTTCACTTTCAAACTCAATTTCGATCGTGATCAATCCTTGCTGCACCGTATTATGGTAAATGTCCAGATCATAACTGCGACCATCCAGCTGAACCTTATGGCGCGTTTTGCGCAGTGGGATCACATGTAGACGTTCAGTTAATTGTTCATACAGCTCACGTCCAATTTGAAACTCGGTCTCGTCACGGGAAATGCCTTTGCCTGCCTTATGAGTCATCGTGAAGCTTTCTTCGCCACTACTGAATAAGCGACGTACACGTAATGACTCATGATCTGTAGAGGCGAGATAAGTCTGATCAATCTCCTGTGTGCGAGTGATGATCAGATCGTCAGGAAGATGAGAGAGCAGGTATTTGCGTTCGATTTCTTTAGCCATAGAATTGGAGCCTCCTGAGTGATGAGATATAGCCAATCAGCAACCGTCGTCTATTCATTACCTGCTGCAATCCTGGAATAGAATCAATGCTACCCAGCTACAGCATGGTATTGTAAAACGCGTGTGCTGATTTGCAAAACTATTGTTATTACTTTTATAATACTATACATATCGTAGCTTTGCAGATCGTACAGGTACTATGAACTAATGAAACCTATACATAGATGAGGTGATCCTATGAGACTAGCAGAAGCATTGATTTTACGTGCAGATGTTCAGAAGCGTTACAATCAAGTCAAATCAAGATTAAGTGCAAACGCCAAAGTGCAGGAAGGCGATGTGCCACCGGAAAAGCCAGAGGAGCTGCTGCGTGAGCTGGAACAGCTACTTCAGGAGCAGGGTTCACTTGTGCGTCGTATTAATCGTACCAATTGTGCAGTGGCGTTTGATGAGAAGCGTACCCTTGCCGATGCGCTCGCTGATCGAGATATACTGGCGCAGCATCGTCATGCACTGACAGAGCTTATTGAATCCGCAAGTGTGCGTCAGGATCGTTTTACACGCACAGAGCTTCGTTATGTATCTACGGTCGATATTGCTACACTTCAGCGTCAAGTGGATCAGCTGGCGAAGGAATACCGTCAACTGGATATGCGCTTGCAGGAGCTGAACTGGAGTACCGAATTAGTGGATTGATCATCATCACGAACTAGAAAATCAGGATCTATTAGATCAACAGATTGCACATGATCTATTTAACAAACAACTGAACGAGCAACTCTATACTCTCTGTCAGCAGGTAATGATCTCATGAAGCGAGCACGAACCGCCAACTGGTCAAGTTGGACCTTGCGGTAAGGATGAGGGGCCATCCTGGGGTTCGATTCCTCAGTTACAAATTTGCCTTGTAAAGTGACAAATGTACATCTTACACATAACGATTTACTACCGTGTGCTGGTCATCGGATCATGAGGGCGGGTTTGGGGTTTGACAGAGAGTCATATTCTTCACAATATGATTTTGTTATGTAGCGATATTTCTAAATATATGATGGTATAAAAAAGCCCGCAGGTACAGCGTAATAGCTGCACCTGCGGGCTTTTAAGTATGTGTGAAGAAATGAATTAATTATGAGGGTTGGTGTAGACTTTACCAGCATTCTCTACATTTGCACTAACGACGATCGTATGATTTCCACCTAAGTACACATCGTTTTTAACCAGAGTATGTGCACTGCTACCGCTATAGGATAAAGTGGATACGAGTTTACCTACACCATCGTAAATTTTAACGGTGAATGTTGCATATTTGGCAGGTGTAATCGTAACACTAATTTCGCCATGTAAGAAGATGGTGTCTTGAAAGATCACCTGAGAAACTGCAGCGGCAGCAACCTGAGAAGTTACAGCAGGCGTAGTGTCCAAATTAGCAGAAGCTGATGCTGGAGCAGCGAAAGATGCGGGTGCGATCAGAGCGGCAGTTAGTGTCAGAGCAGATACGATTGTGATGCTACGATTTTTCATGTTAGGACTCCTTGTTGTTAGAATTTAAAAGCAACATGAGCGTAACATATATATTCCTTAAAACCCATTAAATTACTAATATTGTAACTAATTGGACATAAATGCCAAAAATAATGAAATAATTTATTTTTATGGTATAAGTTCCCTTTTAGTTATGTTATGAGCGGAAGTTGCATAAAGGTCAGTAAATATGGTAGCCATTCATGATCCGGATTAAGATATGAGTATAAACATTCATAAAATTAGAGATTTGTTGGCAGGTAGTGTACAATACATAATAAGTACGATTGAGAATGATTATCAGGAGGGTTCATTTATGTCTATATCCGAAACGATTCGTAATCGCCGTTCGATCGGCAAAGTAAAGCCTGATCCAATTTCACACGCACAGATTGAGCAGATTCTAGAGGCAGGCATCTGGGCGCCGAACCATCGCCTGACCGAACCATGGAAATTCTTCGTATTAGAAGGCGACGGTCGCTATAAATTAGGCGATGCTCTTGCGAATGTAGCGCGTGCAGAAGGTGCAGACGAGGAGAAAGCAGCCTCAGCGCGTAGCAAGGTAGACCGCGCACCTGTTATTATTGCAGTGGCTGTGGAGCCAGTCGATAATTCCAAAGTCATCGAGCTTGAGGAATATGGAGCTGTATTCGCGGCGATTCAAAATATGCTGCTGGAGATTCACGAGCTGGGTCTTGGCGCAGTATGGAGAAGTGGGGAGCCTTGCTATCATGCGGAGATGAATAAAGCGTTCGGTCTTAGCGAAAAAGGTAAAATGCTCGGCTTTATCTATCTGGGTGTACCGGAACGTACCGATCAGACAAGCAAGCGTACCCCATTTGCCGAAAAAACGCAGTGGATTACGAGCTACCCAGACGCGAACGTTTAATTCGTTGTATCCTGACTCTCCAACTGATATAGAGAGTCCAAGGAGGAGATGCATGTATGAGAGTTCGTACACCGATCTGTCCGTGTTGTCAGCATGTTTTTACCAAACAGGAAGCTCGAATGCTCATTAAAAAAAGTATCCGTGATCATAGCGTGTGTCCGCAGTGTGGTGAGGAGCTCTATCCTACTCAGCGTTCACGTTCGCTCGTTGCTGGCATATCGCTTGTTGTGAGCTTGCTAATCCTTACATTCTGCCTGTGGAGCGGAGGGACATTAGCGAGTATAGGTGTACTCCTCGCTGTCGCTGTTCAGTTAACGATTAACTATACCTTACGACCGATATTATATTCATATCAGCCGTATCAGGAATCATTATTTAAGCTATGATCTTACGATGAGCCAAGAAATATAGCTTCTGCTTATCGAATAAATGAAGATGTGTTACCCGTAGCAGTTCATGCTCAGACGAATAACGTCTGCGGTATGAACTGCTTTTTCTTTTTGGCAAAATGAGTATTCGATTTGTTAAGATGTGTCTGAAAACTGGGAAGAGAGCAGGTTTTGCCAAGTTTTCGTTTCAAGCCAGGAAGTTCTTGGCAGGCGTGCAGGAGCATATCAAGTAGAAGTGATGCAGCAGGTACGAAAAGACGGTAAAGATGCACTTCGCCAGTTTTCAGACACAGCCTGGATTCAGAAGGATGCAGTTGTGTGATAGGGTCATGCTATGTGAGCCTGTGCAATAAGTGAGCGATCCAATATTCATTTCTCCGCACACTTCTGGTAAAACAGGGTGAACCCGGCATACGGTTTGTGGTAAGATGGGACACGACTACAAATCAAGGAAAACGGAGATTATATCATGACACACAAATCCAGCTCCAACTCGGGGAGCTCACAACCTAATCGTAAGCCGCGTCAGGATCAAGCGACATCGCCACGTGCGAAAGAGCGCTCATCTGGTAATGCGGCACGCACCCAATCATCGTCTACGAATGGTTCCGCAGGCTATAAAGGCAAATCGGAATCATTTACCCATAAAAATAAATCATCCAACGGTGGTACATCTCGCTCAGGAGATACGTCTGTTTCTTCATCTAATACTAATCATGCCAAGAGAACGTCCAATGACAAGCGTGTGAATGCATCGACAAGCCCATCTGGTAAGGCAGCAGGTTCTCAATCCTCTAAGCCTACATCCAAGAAGTCCAATCCCCCGTGGACCAAAGGAAAAAGTAAAACAGATCATCAGAAACCACGCTATGCGAATAACAATGATCGTCCAGCCAAATCAGTAGCTCGAAAAGATGATGCAGAAGAATTACAGGTTGGCGATCCGATCATCGTGACGATCAAGCGTCTGGGCATCAATGGCGAAGGAGTAGGCTACTACCGCCGCAAAGCAGCCTTTATCGACGGAGCACTACCGGGTGAAGTGATCAAGGCGAGCGTAACCGAGGTACAGCATAAGTTCATCAAAGCTAGCATACGTGAGATTGAGAAAAAGTCTGCTCAGCGCGTAGCACCACCTTGCCCTGTGTTCGATGTATGCGGTGGTTGCCAGATTCAGCATTTGTCGTATGAGGGTCAGCTTCAAGCCAAAACAGATATCGTACGCGAAGCGTTCGGGCGATATACCGAGCTGGACGCTGTGAAAATCAAGCCGATGCTCGGCATGGAGCATCCGTGGGCCTATCGTAACAAAGCCCAGTTACAGCTGGATCGCGAAGGTAATGGTAACGTAATCGCTGGACTGTATGAGATGAACAGCCACCATATCGTCGATATTAGCGGTTGCCCGATCCAGCATCCACAGGTGAACAGTACGATCGAGACGGTTAAGTCGATCCTGCAAAGCTTAAATATTCCACTCTACAAGGATAAAGAAGCAAGAGATGGCGTGAAAACGGTCGTCGTTCGTTATGGTTTTCAGTCGAATGAGCTGCAAATCACCCTCATCACAACATCAAGCCAGCTCCCACGTCAAGATGAGCTGATCGAGCATCTGCGCGCCGCACTTCCAGACCTGACAGGTATCGCGATGAACATCAATACCAAACGCACATCCCTAATCTTTGGTGAGCATACCGCAACCCTATGGGGCAAAGAGGCGATGGTCGAATCGCTCGGCGATCTGGAATTTGCCTTGTCCCCAAGAGCCTTCTTCCAGCTTAACCCACAGCAGACGATCAAGCTGTATGAATCTGTTCGCGCCGCAGCTGCTCTGACGGGGAAGGAAACGGTCATTGATGCATATTGCGGTACAGGCACGATCGGACTGTGGCTTGCCCCTTATGCGAAGGAAGTGCACGGTATCGAAACGATCGCCGAAGCAGCCGAGGATGCAACGCGTAATGCAGCACGTAATGGTCGTAGTAACGCTAGCTTCCATGTCGGTAAGGCAGAGGAACTGCTGCCACGCTGGGTGAAAAAAGGCATGAGCCCGGATGTGATTATCGCCGATCCACCACGTACAGGACTGGAGCAGGAGTTCCTGAATACGGTACTGAAAACGAAGCCGGAGCGGATGGTGTATGTATCTTGTAACCCATCGACACTGGCGAAGGATTGTAAGGTGCTGCTGGACGGTGGGTATGAGATTCAGTGGGTACAACCGGTAGATATGTTCCCGCAGACGAGTCATGTGGAGGCTGTGACGTTGTTGACGTTGAAGTAGTGATGTGGATCTAAAAACTTAATATTAGACGTGATCAGCCAAAAAGCTCTACCCCAATGAAGTATGGGTAGAGCTTTTTATATTATACCGTTTGTGTAAAACACATAGATTCATTTCTCATAGGTATAGCTGATTGAAGCAACCTTAGCAAAATGATTTCTGATTACATAAATTACAGCTTAGCAGACAACTTATTTAAAGGTGACATGGCGTTATAAATCTATGACATCAACAATGTCGGATAATTTGATCCTTAGGGAGCAATTATGACTCTCTTGGATATGAAGAGTATGAGTTATAGGATCATGTTTCAAAACCTTGCCTGTTACATTAACGAGAGAGTTATTTTGAAAATATATCATCGTTATTATTCGCTTCTCCATCAGAGCGGATTGAAGCTTGTAATTCAAGTCCTCCCACTGATCTGCATCTAGCCTCGGTCTAACTACTTTGTGTTCATCCTTAGCCATTTGTCTCAGTCTTTCGCGATGCTCAGGTAATAGCATGGCACTCCATTTCTTATTCCCGCGATCCTGATACTCGTTATTCATAATGCCCTCCTAATTTAAGCGCGCGATCTAGCCAGGTGCCAGCTGGAGTTAAAGAGGAAGCACGCATAATAGCCGACATCCCATGCTCATGGATAATATGATCGGTTGCCATACCTAAGCGATATAATTTCTGGTGATGAACCCCATCAAACAAATCAACCTGGATCGCATCCTGATGCACCATATTCGTGACACCTACACTAATATGTCGTATAGCCGCCTGATGAGGGGCTTGTGATAACAAGTGCAAACAGGCTGTATAGAGCGTTTTAGACAAGTTGGTAGCAGAGTAGAGGGAGGTAGACTTGCTAAAAGAAGGAGGCATTTCATGCTTACTAAAACGCAAAGATAACGATACGGTAAATGCTGCAGCACGGGACTGCCGTAGCTTGCGCGCAAGCATATCGGTAAGCTCATAAATGACGACTATGGCTTCATCCTGGTCATAATCACGCATCAGTGTAATGCCATGACTAAAGCCTTTGCGTACTTCTGCGAATGGATCAACAATCACAGGAGAATGGTCAATTCCCCAGGCATGATAGTACATCTGCTCGCCCATCACACCGAAACGTTTACTGAGTATACGTAGAGGTGCTTTGGCAATATCGCCCAAGGTAAAGATCGCCATGCGATTGAGATTGAGCTGCATACGCCGTCCGATGCCCCATATATCTTGTACAGGTAGCGGCCAGAGGTGCTTTTTGATTTGAGGATAGCTTATCGCCGCAAGCCCGGTCTTTTTAGCGTAATTATCTAATACGACTTTGGATAAGAATTTATTCGGACCGATCCCGACTGCAGCGAGTAGACCGAGCTCTTTGTAGATCGCTCGTTTGATCAGCATAGCAATGTCACGTGCGGTAGCAGGGACACCGTTTTGTGCAAATAGATTTTCCGCACCGGTCACGTTGATCCAAGCTTCATCTATGGAATAGACCTGAATGGCTTCGAGTGGAGCGAAACGATGATAGATATGTGTGATTTGCATCGACTTTTCTAAATAAAAGCCCATACGTGCTTTGGCGATATGTATACGGCGGTCATCTGTTGGAATCTGGTAGAGTCGGCTACCTGTATGGATGTTGTATTTTTCTTTGAGGGCAGGAGAGACAGCCAAAACCACACCACCACGCCGAGTGACATCTCCAACCACAGCTACCATATCGTGAAGAGGATCTAATCCCAGTTCGACAGCTTCCACCGACGCATAGAATGATTTCAAGTCCACACAGAGTATCTTGTAGTCCGGAAGCTTGGTATAGTCGATCTGCATGTGTATCACTCCTATAAGAACATTTGTTCTTATATTAACATGGGTTATGTATTTTGTAACTTAGAGATTTAGATATCATGGATGTTAGATTGGGAAAGAGTCAGGTATATACCTAATAGATGAGTCAGCAGAATTTAAGTTATAAGTTATCTCTAAAAAAGGAGTTTGGAATATTTTACTGAATAGTTCTAGTAAGCAGCGGTGGAGGAGAAACATTTCAGATAGGAATGGACACAAAAAAGGAGCTTAACTGCTCCTTTTTTGCATAATTTTAAAATGAATTTACGATGTGTTAGTTATAATAGTATAAAAAACGAAGTACACTATATGATCTAATCCAGAAAGATGAAGCTGTTAACATCAACATTAATGCTAAAGCGCGAGACGTTATCATTGATAACTATTTTTCAATAGGAGACGTGTTTGTTCCAAATAGTCATTGTACAAGTTGTGAGCAGTATAGAGATTAAAACAGAATACGTATGTTATTAAATACAATTTAAACAGTAACGGAGATGATAGATTGAAGAAAAAACAACTTACCAAAATCCAATTCAAAGAAGCTTTTAAGCGTGGAGTGGGTTATTCTTATATCCATTTGAAAGAAAGCCAACATCGCGAAAAGTATAGGGATATTGTCCTGTGGGCGTGTCTTCAAAACACCTGTTATGACATGCAGTCTGAAGGTTCACGTGGACAGTTTCTATATAACGCAATTGGCTTATTCGAAGATCGTAGTTTCTTTGAAGAGGCGATCATTCACAAATTTTCACAAAAAAGAATGATCGACATATGGGTATTTGATCAGTTATGCGAGCTTGTATACTTGTTCTCATTAGACGGTAGCGGGACTGCTAGAGAAGCATTGTATACCAAATATCAATCACTACTCGAACAACTCCCTTATCGTAAAAATGATGAAAAAGAAAGATTAGAATGGTTATGCGTGCGCCTAACGTCTCTAGATGGCTTTGATGCATTTCAGAAAATAGTTACCCAGCTAGGCAAATATTCTTTTGAAAATAATGATCCTGTTGATATGGATTGGTTCTATTCTCATGCAAAAAACGAATCGGGAGAGCAACGAGTGGATGCTTACTTGCAGAACCATTCCACTACATCTAAATACATACATTGTTTTCTGAAATCCGTATCTAGAAGCAAGACAAGCCCTAGAAATAACATAGAAAGACCTACAGTGAAAGAATTGGTTCAAGCTACGCGGCAAGGACGAAGTCGTGGACTGGCGGTTCGTTTTGGAAAAGTAGCGACAGCAGACGAGTTAATCGAATTAGCGAAACAAGCGATCCAAGAAACAGACCTGGATATAAAGTTAGAGTTGTTATGGCCGTTCAGAAGAGCACGTTTCCCATTGGACGAGCAGATTATTTTTGAACTTACGGAAATTGAAGATTCATCTATACGAGATATTGCATTTGAGATGTTGCAGCATGTACCATCTGATCGGGCTCGTGACTATGCCATACATTTAATTCAGCAAAATAAAGAGTTCGCTAATGCGCTAAGCCTACTATGTTATTGCTATCGGGATGAAGATGAGACGCTTCTGTTCGAAGGTGTGCAAAGTCTGAAAGTATCCTATACGCATGACGAATGGCATGAAGTTTTTATGGATGTTACGAGCTTACTGGATCATCCATCAGTTGAAATGAATCCGGTTATATTTACATACATCTATAGACAAACCTTGTGTTCTCATTGTAGACATACATTGATTGCGAAAATGTTCCAGAGAAACATTCTTCCTCCAGAAATGTTAGAGGAGTGCTTATATGATAGTTATGAGAGTATACGAGAGTTGGCAATGAGTAAGCAAAGCTAGCGTTTGAATATGTATATCTTCTTCATAGTATATAAATCTCAAAAATGGAGCTGATTCGTTTGGAAAAAGGAACGGTCGTGTTATTGAATGGAACGTCGAGTGCGGGTAAAACGAGTATTGCGATGGAAATGATGAAGCAGCAGAAGCTGGTATTTCATCATGTATCCGTGGACGACTTTTTCAATAATTATAATGCGTTTATAGATCAGAAATTTCCGAATATGGAGCCTGCGATAACGTTGGACGAAGCGGTGATTGGGGATATTATTTTTGATCCGATCGTGTCGATGCTGTATGCGACTGTGAAATTGTTCTCCGAGATGGGGCTGCATGTGATCGTGGATACGGTCATCGAAAATGATAAGTGGTTCAATGATTGTCTGGATGCGTTTGCGGATCTGCCGGTTTTATGGGTCGGAGTGATCTGCTCTAGAGAGGAACTGGCAAGAAGAGAGCAGGCGCGTGGAGATCGCAGAATTGGATTGGCAGATGCTCAGTTTGATAACGTATATAGCTTTGATGAGTATGATGTTGAAGTTAATACCGAACAGTTGAACCCGGCGCAATGTGCTACGGCTATATTGGATGTGATAAAGTTGGAACAGACCTCATCGGTATTCAAGCAACTAAGCAAACGACCACTTGGTGTCACTGGAACGTGAAGGTTCTTGTTCCTTAATTGATGATGTTGGCATAGTTGCTGTACCATGGTGACAGCTCATTAGCGATTGCGTTTAGATGTGATATGAGATAGGGGTGTAGATAATAAATGAATAGATGTACATGTCCTTGCTGCGGATACTTAACGTTAGAAGAAAGAGGCTATTATGAAATCTGCTACTTATGCGGTTGGGAAGACGATGGACAGGATGATCCCTATGCCGACGAGAATTGGGGAGGTCCTAATGGAGATTGTTCACTTACAGAAGCCAGAGAAAATTTCAAAAAATTTCTGACTATGTATCGAGAAGGATCGCTTGGCTTCAAACGATCAGATCAAGAGATTTCGACTAGATTAGCGATTATTGAAACATTTGAAAAGCTTAAAACGGCTTCTGTCGATGAACAGGCTACGCTATGGCAACAGATTACAGAAGGTGAACAGGTTCTGGATGATATGTTACATGAAAGCACAGAGCGCTACAGCAATAATGTGGAGAAGAATAGAGCATCCTTAAAACTCATTAATTCGGAAGATCTTGATACTCAAGTGAATGGCTTACTCTCGCTGGCTCAGCAAGCGGATGACTGGGAATATGCACAGGATTTAATGATCCGCTACAGCGATGATTCGGACGAGAATATTCGAGGGATCGCGATTTTATGCTTTGGGCATATCGCCCGAATACATGGAATGATTGATCAAGAACTGGTGATGCCGATCGTTGAGAAGGCTTTATACGATGAAAGTTCTTTTGTCAGAGGTCATGCGGATTCAGCATTAGATGATATTCGGCGGTTTTGTAAGTGATCTGGACAAATAACGGAATAAAATAACAAGCGAGATCCGCCTTATTATTTGAGGTGGGTTTTGTTTGGTTGTGAGGAGGATCAAATATGGATCATGTGCAGTGGATTCAAGAAGCTATACGATTATATGGCTTCAAGTCAGATAATATAGAGATCATACAAGAGCTTTCGCCTCAAAATAAACATGGTGATCGGCATGTTACCATTCGTGTAGACGAGCAAGGGTATTCAGCAAGATTACTAGCGACTCAGCGCTATAAAACGGATGCATTTGTTGAATTATCAGATGAAGTTCTACGTGAGCAGATTCGCTTTGGTACATTTCTACGAGATTCAGGTATTCCGTTTATGAAAAATGTTCAAGCTTCAAATGGAGAAGCATTTGTCACTGTTCATCTTCAACATAAAAAGTATAGAGTTGTTTTGTTTGAATGGATAGAAGGTGTGCATCTCACACAGATGACAGCCGATATAGCTCGTACATTTGGTGCTTTTGCGAGAAAGATACATGATCGGTCGTCCTTATTCGAAGCTCAGCATTTTCCACAGGTTTCACATCTGAAAGGGTATCAGCAATTCTATAATGAAATAAGTTTTCACGTGAATGCATCCCAATTGTTACCTCAAACTAAAGAATTACTTACAGCGTACTTAGAAAATATGCAGAAGCATCTTGCTGCTGCACAAGCAGATACATACGATTTCATCGTTCAATCTGATCTTAATCCTCTAAATATTCTATGGGATGATAGACAAGAAATCATAGGCATCGTTGATTTTGAGTCGATTACGTATACAGATCGAGTCGAAGGACTAGCCTGGTTAGTGAAATGGTACTCCCGTACACACGGGATTTATTCTCATGAGTTGTCTCCTGTTCTTGCTCAGTCGCTATTACAGGGCTATAGAGCAGACGAATTGTTAACCAAGCCTGACTGGTTAAGATTGCCTTCTCTATTAGTATTAACGGGATGTCTGAACTGGAATTTTACCGATAGAACTATAGCGTTAATCACAAATGGGAACGACCATCTTTTGCAAAAACATATACGAAAGTACGAGAAGCGCGCAGCCAGCTTACTTTCGCTATTAGAGATTTAAATTCTTCTATTTTCCAGCCTCGTTTTTCCAGCCTCGTTGCAGGTGAGATATAAAAGCTTGTAGAATAAACCCAACCTATAGTGAATCTTCATTCTATAGATGATAAACTACACATAACCACGAACAAGCATAGAAATAAGTGGTAGATGGTAGAATAGAGGTTCAATACAATAATCAAAGCAACAGCAAGTAAAGCTAGCAAGCAGACAAAGCCTACGAGAGCGAAAGGTGAGATGAGCTGAGATGAGTGCAGACAAGATGAGTTTGGATTTGAGCCGGATTGTGTTTATTGGTCGAACATTTGAAGAGTATATGGCGATGTTTGGTCTAACCGAAGAGGATATTAGAGGGCGCCGAATTCTGGATTGTCCAGCAGGGGCGTGTTCGTTTACCGCACGTGCTCGTTCCTATGATACAGATGTGACCGCAACAGATATTGCGTATTATCATCCAGCGACACAGCTAGCTGAGAAAGGGCTTACCGATCTGCAACATACAATGGAAAATATGGAAAAGGCGCAGTCGAATTATGTATGGGACTATTTCCAGACGATTGAAGCATGGAAGAATCATCGTTCGCAAGCGCTGGCAGACTGCTCGCTGGATATGAAGCAGCATCCGGATCGGTATATTGCGTCTACTTTACCGCAATTGCCATTTGCAGATGATGCGTTCGATCTGACACTCTCTGCACATTTCTTATTTATGTATGCTGATCGGTTAGATTACGACTTTCATGTGAAGACGATACAGGAGTTGATGCGAGTGACGACACAGGAAATACGCATCTTTCCATTGGTGGATCTCTCCTCTAATAGATACGCTTATCTGGATCGCTTAATCGAATACATTGAAGGTCAAGGCTACCAGACAGAAGAGATTACCGTGCCGTATGAATTTCAAAAAGGAGCTAACGGAACGCTCCGAATTACGAGAATCTAGCTAGCAGATTCGGTTTCAGGCTGAGCAATCTAGTGCGTGCAGAATGACTGAATCATGGCTGGATCAAGTACGTTTAGAATCCATATATATTTATAATTACAATCAATATTCACAAATAAAAAGGAGAGGCATTATGCCTCTCTTTCTTCGTCAACTGATCTACTATATCTAGGATCTACTGTTACCTAGTATTGTCCAATTCCTCATCTTCGGCTTCCATTCATCTATTTTCCAAGTATATAAGCATAAGTGAGTATTATTTTGCGCTTGATCGTACAAACCGATCCCCTTGCAATAGAGGCACTGTAGTTGTCACATCTATCTGCGAGCAATGGATCACGTCTTGTTCATATCCACGCTCACGCAGCTCTCGTCCACTGGCGCAGTCCCATAATAGTTCTTGGATTCTCATTTTGGAATGTTCATAAGCCCCTATACATACTTCTGCTTCTGGCGACCTGGTTCCAGTTAGCTGAGACAGGATCATTCCTGCGCCCAGATAATCTTCGATGCCTGGGCGCAATTCATTTTTGCTAGCTTCAGCATCGGGCCATTTTTCTCCACAGGCAATGATCGTAATAGCACAGCTTTGTTCTCGTCTCCATTGATTTGCTAATCGAGCGACAGCAGAGCCATTACGTAGACAGCCGATCAGTAGAGCAGGAACCTTCGCCGCGATCCAGGTGCATGCTGCCCCATTGAGTGAGCAGAGGACGAACTTCTGATTTTGATCTACCGATGTGAAGGATTCAGGTGATAAGGAATGACCGCCGTATTTCATTGCTTCGGCTCTACCCCAGATGATACCTGCACCGATTGAGCGAGCATAGGCTTGAGCTACTTCATTAATCGGCGGAGGATAGGGATAGATGATGGCTCCATGATCTATCGCTGTCGTGACCGTGGAAGAGAAGCTTAGTACATCCACAATAATGACAATATCTCCTCGTTCGGCGGCTGCTCGTGCACCGTGTGGACCCCATTCGAACCTAACATCATACGGATATTGATCGAAAAACATAGGTAATCCTCCTTATTGTATACCAAGCCCAATTGTATACTTTATATGCGATCATGTTCATCAATAGAAAAGTTGTATATGTAACTATCTGTAGCAATCATTGTACACCTCATGATCTTGCTAGGTACAACTTATATATAACGAACAGTCTATATGTATTGTAAAATAAAGCTATCTTCTATCCATGCCCATCCAAATAAGGGAGGCTATACGATGACTACAGTATTATCTGCAGAGCAACAAGACCAACTTATACAAACGTTACAATCACGTTTTACGAAGTACATGGATCGTCACGAAAGTATGTTATGGGCTGATGTACAGGCTCGGCTCGAAGTGGAGGCAAATGAAAGTAAGCTATGGTCACTGGCTGAAATGGAACGTACGGGCGGTGAACCGGATGTGATCGGTCAAGATGCAGAGACAGGAGAGTATATCTTTTGTGATTGCTCAGCTGAAAGTCCAAAAGGACGCCGAAGTGTTTGTTATGATCGCCCAGCATGGAACGCTAGAAAAGAAAATAAGCCCGTCCATGATGCACTCAGTATGGCAGCGGAAATGGGAATCGAACTGCTAAGTGAGCAACAATATCGAGAGTTACAACAGCTCGGAACATTCGACCTGAAAACATCGAGCTGGGTTCAGACACCTGAAAATATTCGCAAGCTAGGCGGAGCACTGTTTTGCGATCGTCGATATGATACGGTGTTTGTATATCATAATGGAGCGGAGTCGTATTATGCGGCAAGAGGGTTTAGAGGGATTGTTAGAGTTTAATGGAGATATATTATATCTGTTAGCTTCATGATAAAGAGACTTCATATTTAATTCATCCTAGAAAGAGGTATCCGATGGGAAACACTGATAAATTTGAAGCGATGGCATCCAAGTATGATAGTCCCAAGCGAGTTGAAGTTGCGATCGAAGCGGCGGAAGCGATTCGGAGTTATTTACGTGATACTATGGACAAAGACGCTATTGATTTTGGCTGTGGTACAGGGTTGGTGGGGCTAAAGCTGATGAAGGAGTTCCGTTCGGTGTTGTTTTTGGACTCGTCGCCGAATATGATTGCTGAGGTAGAGCGTAAAGTGGCTACTGCTGAGATAAGCAACGTCAGTACGTTATGTTTTGATATGGAGCAGGAGAGTCTGACCGGATTATCAGCAGATTATATTTTCATGTCACAGGTGCTACTTCATATTCCAGATGTGGGAACGCTGCTTTCACGATTATATGAAGTGCTACGCGAGGGTGGGCATGTCATTATCGTTGATTTTGATTACCATGAAGGTATTGTGTCCGATCAAGTTCATCCGGGCTTTAGACAGCCCGAATTGGCGGCGCTGATGCAAGAGATAGGGTATACCGATATTCATTCACGTAATTTCTACGCAGGTGAAGCATTATTCATGAATCAGGATGCGACAATGTTCGTACTGGATGCGCGCCAATAAATATGTGCTCTATATGCACGCATTTGTCATAAAACAAGTGATGTGAACGTCGCTTAAATAAGGCGAAATGAGCATTCACACAACAAAGTATGTAAGGCACCCATGCGTGCCTTCTTTAATAGGAAAAATCAGTTGACAACTTGTTAACGCAGGATTAGACTAACCTTGGATATGAAAATAATATAATATTTCTCGTTAGGCGAGGCTCCTATACAAACATAGGCTACTGCCCGGAAACATCGAAAGATGCCAATGGGTAGAACAGGTACTGCCGGATTAAGGCTTTACTTAAGGTAGCTGAGTGAAACTGCTCTACGTTGTATAGTGCCGAAGCTCAACCAGGGGAAATGATGTTTTTGATAAGCATGCTGTTTGTTTTTGGTATGTGTCATCCCCCTGTGCTCGTTGCAGGGGGATTTTTGCATATTGAAGTATCCATAGTTAGCTCAAAGAGGTTCATCCAAATGACTATATAAGGGAGGTGACAGGTATGGGAGATGGTTCTAGTATGCCGGGTCGATCGTGTCGTTCGTCGTTACATTGGGATAATCACATCACACACAACTTTATATGTTGGGGAGGTACTTTGACATGCAAAACCAAGCTCGTAACCTGTCACCTGCCGTACTCGATCAAGCGCATGTAGGCGATATTCGCGGTGCTTTTGGCACTGTTGGACAGCATGATATGACGCAGCGCAAATCCTGGCTGGCGCGTCTGCGTACACTGCTCGTTATTATGGGACCTGGACTGATTGTCATGGTTGGCGATAATGATGCCGGCGGTGTCGCCACTTATGCACAAGCGGGTCAAAATTATGGTACACATCTGCTGTGGGTACTATTACTACTCATTCCGGTATTAATCGTGAATCAGGAAATGGTCGTTCGTCTCGGCTTGGTCACAGGGGTTGGACACGCAAAGCTGATCTTCGAACGATTTGGTCGTTTCTGGGGTGCATTCTCAGTAGGCGATTTGTTATTTGTTAATTTTCTCACGCTGGTTACTGAATTTATCGGTGTGGATCTGGCGATGTCTTATTTTGGCGTGAGTCCTTATATTGCTGTACCTGTAGCTGCAGTTCTGCTGATCGCATCCACCTTAACAGGCAGCTTCCGACGCTGGGAAACCGTGATGTATCTGTTCATCGCTGTGAATTTTCTGGCAATTCCACTCGCATGGATGAGTCATCCGGTAGCTGGAACGGTGATTCATGACTTTTTCGTTCCAGGGGTTGGATCGGCATTTAATTCCAATATGATGTTGCTCATTATTAGCATGGTGGGTACGACTGTAGCACCATGGCAACTGTTTTTTCAACAATCCAACGTGATCGACAAACGGCTGACTCCACGCTGGATGGCTTACGAACGGACAGATACGGTGATTGGCTCCTTTGTAGTGATTATCGGAGCAGCGGCGTTAATTATTGCGACTGGCTTTGCGTTTCATGGTACCCATCTGGCAGGTGGTTTTGTCGATGGAGGCACAGTAGCGAAGGGGCTAAGCGTTACACTCGGTTCCTTTGCTGGAAAATGCTTTGCGATTATTTTGCTCAATGCATCTCTGATCGGTGCGGCAGCTGTCACCTTATCGACTTCATATGCGATCGGCGATACCTTCGGTATTCATCATTCCCTGCATCGCAAAGTATCCGATGCACCCGGCTTCTATATTAGCTATGCGCTGCTTGTACTCGTTGCTGGTAGTATTGTACTCATTCCGCATGCACCACTTGGTGTGATTACAACCGCAGTACAGGCGCTTGCGGGTATTTTACTGCCTAGTGCAACCGTATTTCTGCTACTGCTATGCAATAATCGGGAAGTGCTGGGCCCATGGGTGAATAAAATGTGGCTCAATATCGTCAGTAGTATCATTGTCGGTATACTGGTTATGTTGTCCTTTATCCTGGCTGCACAAACACTGTTTCCAGCAATGGATATCGGCGCATTTCTTCATATTTTGCTTGTATTGTTTGGGATTGGACTGCTTGTAGGTGTAGTAATCTGGTATCGGCAAAAAGGCAAAGCTCGCGCTGGAGCAATTGTGGTAAACCAGGATGTGCCTGTCGATCGTAGCGAATGGCGGATGCCACCACTGGATACATTGTCCAAACCGGTCTGGTCGAACACACGCAAGCTTGGCATGATTGTACTACGAGGTTATCTGCTAATCGCTGTGCTGATGATGATCTACAAAGCGATTCAGCTTGGCTTTGGTAACGGATAACTTCATGGATATCTCTGACCGATTAATCTTATGGAAACGAAGAAGTCACTACTATATTTGTCCTTGAAGCCGCCGAATGCATCATGTTCGGTGGCTTTTGCTATGTATTCCCAGCGGTATCCATGATAATCTAAAGAGAAGACTTTGCGGCGAGTATTTGCGATATGCCGAGAAATGAAGTCCAAACGATGCTAACTTGCCTGTGATAAGCAGGGAGTAAGCTTAGAAATAGGAGAGAAAATATGTCCTGGAGTAAACTCAAGCAAAACCTAGAAAGCTTTCTCTGTCCAGCCTTGCAGGGGAAAGTGGAATACCGCGCAACCAGTTATCGGTATGCTCCGGATAAATCGGGCAACTGTTATATTACGGTAGATAAGAAAAATATTCTGAATATGCGTGATGCGGCGACAACGATTCGCTGGTATACGACTGAGCAGGAGATTAAGAGCAATCCGAATATTGATGTGCCACTTACAGAAGCCGATATTGAAGCGGTAAGGCAAGAGAGTAACGGGAATATTCCCGAAGAGCGTCTGCGAGTGATTGCGAGAAATCATAAGCTTACTGCATGTGCCAAAGATATTTTAGCGGCGCAGACAGCACTGAGCAAGTCGAACTTTGACACGGTAGCCACTCGATTCCTGGCACGCCCGATTGAAGAAAGTCTGGATAGTCCGGATATTTTACTGAATATTCTGGCATTGATTGATCGCCGGGTAGGGAAGAAGCGTTTGCAAAATATGAGTGATACGGTCAAGTTAAAGCATCCAGCTGTACAGTACTTTTATGAGCTACGTCGTCGTACCTTTTAAATATTGAAAGGTTAGGTATACGCTGGGCTGAATATTATTTTAATTATGATCTACGCTTTGTTTAAAGTTCAAGTGCTTTGCAATGTTGATATGTCCTGCTTCATATATTCATTTTGTAATCATAGATGTAATGATCCGAAAGATGTACCGATAATACAAGGTAAGCAGTAAAATCTACAAGTCACTCCTATTCACATGATGTGGTGAGAGGCGAATACTCTACATTTTGATTAAAAGGAGCTAGACCGATGAAGCAGTATACACGCATTGAAAAGGAACGATGTATTGCTTGTGGAGGGTGTATGGCGGTATTGCCGGAAGTATTTCAGCCAGATCAAGATGGATATGCTGAGGTAAGGTATGGAGGGGACGCGAATCGCGGGATTACGCCTATTCCGCTTGAGTTCGAGGGAGATTTATTGGATGCTGTAGATGGCTGTCCCACACTTGCCGTTCGACACTCGGACTATCCATTTTGAGCAAGCATGGTAAAATAGTAAAAGCCCATTTTCTTTATATAAGGAAAATGGGCTTTTACTTTGGTTTAATTTAATTGCAAATTTTAAAGTGTGGTTTTCTAACTATACTATGGTTTGATTTAGAGCATAATAATCGTAATATGCAGCTTGGTCACACCATATTTTTACTGGCAGCATACATCTGTTCCGTGTATTTATCCACATCATCTCGTGACATACGTAGTCGATCTGCTGAGCTACCATATCCAATCTCTAGCTTGCCTTCTTGGAGTCCAGCAAAGATACCATCGGCAAATTCCGCGAGTGGCTCACCGTGTGTGTGCAGATTGGCTCCGCCTAGATCGGTATTAACGGCTGGTGGGGCAACTTCAATCACTTCAACCGCTGTCTCCGATAGCTGGTGACGCAGACTCATTGTAAAGGAATGCAGCGCTGCCTTCGTTGCTGAGTAGATCGGCGCAATCGCAAAAGGTGTGAATGCAAGACCTGAAGTTACATTGATAATCGCAGCCGCTTCTTTTTTCGCTAAAAATGGAGCGAATAGCATACACAGATGCAGCGGCGCATCCAGATTCGTTTCGATCTCCTTGCTAAAATAATCCCAGTTCCGACTCGCATCAGCTTTGAGCATATGGAAACGCTGCTGTATACCCGCATTATTCACCAGCACATTCACTTCAGGACAATGCTCCTTCACCCAATCGAATAAAGCTACACGATCAGCTGCTTCGCTCAAATCGCTAACTCGTATCTCAAGTCCAGGCAGCTTAGACTGTGCTTCCTGCAACGCCGTTTCGCGTCTACCACATACAATGACCCGATTGCCCTCCTTCATAAAACGCTCTGCAAAAGCAAGACCGATCCCAGTCGCTCCGCCTGTGATCAAAATCGTATTCCCTGACATCTTCATATCTATCCCTCATTTCGTGGACTATTGTTCCGGCAAGTGTTGAGAAGAAGATTATTCTTGTGAACCATTACCCATAATTTAACCGATGAGTGACATGATTTGAAAAATGTCATGGGAGTACACATATTACTGGTATTCATGCCCGCGAACCTGCGAGAAGATCATCGTATCTCGCAGTGCTCCATATGGATCAAGCTTATGATTGCGTAAAGTACCTTCTAACGTATAGCCGCAGCGCTTAGCAACTTCAGCACTCTTCGTATTGCGGGCATCGCATTGAATTTCAATCCGATTGGCTCCCAGTCGCTCCATTGCAAATGCTGTAATCGCACGAACAGCCTCACTAATATATCCTTGTCCTGCATGAACAGTGTGTATCCAGTAACCAATTTCGAATTTGCGTATTTTCCAGTCGATTTGATGAAGTCCGCTGCTACCAATGAATTGACCAGTTTGCTTGTGGAATAATAATAATTGTAAGTCCTGACGCTCCATGAATTTCACTTGAGATAGCCGCAGATGTGCTTCGGATTCTTGTACTGATGGCACCTCCTGTGCCCATAACATCCAGGGGGCAAGCTCGTTCGCACTATCCCGAATCGCTGCATTTACAGCTTCACCATCGCCCGGTTGCGGTGCTCGGATGAGGAGTCGTTCGCTTTCAAGCTGGGTGGGAATATCGAGTAGAATTGGATGAGTCGGTGTAGGTCGGTTCGGCATAGTAGAGGCTCCTTTCAGATAGGAAGTAGCTAGTGTCTGATTTGATCCATGTAATAATATGAAGTATGGAAAGCATAAGATATGATCTGATTAGCTCACTTGCAGAAAAGGATCGGGATGATAAACTGTATAGATTGTAAATGTCATTCATATGTACGGTGATGTTATGCGTATAATTCTATCGAAAAAGCAAATATTAGACTAGAGGTCACAAAGTCAGATCAATTCTGTATGAATTATTGTAAATGTGGATTTTTATAAATAATAAATTATAAATACTCATATAATGATTCTGATATTAATCAACAAATGATAACGTAGCATACAGATTAGCGTATTAGCATAAGGATCGGCATCATAGCGGTAGATGTTCTCATATCCATGCCAAACGAAGTTTACATCTAGTTAACGATTGCGATTAGCGTATCTAATGTTCGCTAGCTTATCATTGCGCAATATGCACTTTGAAGGATTAGCATCAGCTCGTTTTATTCTTATTCTATAATAGTGATTTCATTTAGGACATGAACCTGCAGCTTAAGAGTGGAGCATAACGAATCTCCACGTTCAACTTGAGACGTGCTATCTCATTAAAACGTATAAATATCCATTTTAAAAAATTTAATCTTATCTCATATAAAATCAGCCATTTTACCCACACTATTCACTGTACTAAAGCATGAGAAACAGAGCATTTACGTGCATTTCAGTGATTTTTCAAGAAAAATGGTGACTAAACATGTGCCATAACGGAATTTGTCGATTTTTATTGATTAACTGCGAATAGTTATGTATAATCAACGTTGGCGTTTTTATTGGCAGGTGAGCTTTGACACCTGTCGATTATTATGTTCAAGCATAAATCTTATTATTTAGAGCAAAACGAAACGGACTTTAGGGAGGTCAATATTTTGGGAAAAGCGTTAATTATCGGCGCCGGCGGCGTGGCTAGTGTGGTTGTACACAAATGCGTTCAGAATCCAGATGTATTCGAGGAAATCTGTATCGCGAGCCGTACAGTTGAAAAATGTGAAGCTTTGAAAAATAAATTGGACGGAGGGAAGACCAAGATTAGTACCGCGCAGCTCGATGCCGACAATACGGATGAGATCATCGCACTGATCGAAAGCTTCCGTCCTGACGTTGTAATCAACGTTGCGCTTCCGTACCAGGATTTGACTATTATGGACGCATGTCTTGCGACCAAGACTCACTACCTGGATACAGCGAACTACGAACCGCCAGAAACGGCAAAATTCGAGTACAGCTGGCAGTGGGCTTATAAACAGAAATTTGAAGAAGCTGGCATCATGGCATTGCTCGGATGTGGCTTTGATCCAGGCGTAACGGGCGTATTCTCCGCTTATGCTGTAAAGCACTATTTTGACGAGATTCATACGATTGATATCGTAGACGCTAACGCAGGCGATCACGGGTATCCGTTCGCAACGAACTTCAACCCGGAGATCAACATTCGCGAAATCACTGCGAATGGTCGTTACTATGAAAACGGCGAGTGGATCGAAACAGCTCCACTGTCTGAGAAAAAAGTATACGATCTGCCTGAAATCGGACCGAAAGATATCTATCTGCTGTATCATGAAGAGCTGGAATCCCTGGCGAAAAACATCCCAGGCATCAAGAAGATCCGCTTCTGGATGACATTCTCGCAAAACTACCTGACTCACCTGAAAGTTCTGGAAAACGTAGGTATGACTTCGATCGAGCCGATCAACTTTGAAGGTAAAGAAATCATTCCTCTGCAATTCCTGAAAGCGATCCTGCCAGATCCAGCTTCCCTCGGCCCAAGAACGAAGGGTAAAACGAATATTGGTATTATCGCTCAAGGTACAAAGAATGGCGAAGAGAAAACGTACTACGTGTACAATGTATGTGACCACGAAGAGTGTTACCGTGAGGTAGGCTCCCAGGCGATTTCTTACACTACAGGCGTACCTGCAATGATCGGCGCTATGCTGATGATGAAGGGCGAATGGATGAAGCCTGGCGTATATAATGTAGAAGAAATGAACCCGGACCCATTCATGGAGCAACTGAACAAACAAGGTCTGCCTTGGCAAGAAGACTTCTCGCCAACGCTGCTTGACTAAGGAGTAAGGGAGAAGGCAATGACCGATAACTTGAAACCAATTGACTATAGCGCTGTTCCCTCTCCAAGCTATGTTGTCGATGAGCGTCTGCTTGTCAAAAATCTGGAGATTCTCGATTCCGTACAACAGCGCACAGGCGCACATATCTTGCTTGCTCAAAAGGGCTTTTCGATGCATGCACTGTATCCGCTGGTCGGGAAGTATTTGAAAGGTGTAACATCCAGCTCACTGTTCGAGGCACGCCTTGGCTATGAGAAAATGGGTAAAGAAACGCATGTGTATGCACCGGCTTATGTCGATGCAGAATTCGATGAGATGATGAAGTATAGCGATCATATCGTATTCAACTCGTTCTCCCAATGGAATCGTTTTAAAGACCGTGTACAAAGCGCAGATAAACGGATCAGCTGTGGTATTCGTGTAAATCCGGAATATTCGGAAATCGAAGTCCCGCTGTATGATCCTTGTTACAACTATTCCCGTATGGGCACGACACTGGACAATTTTGATGACAGTGATCTGGAAGGTATTGATGGTCTGCACTTCCATACGATGTGTGAGCAAAACTCGGACACACTGGAGCGCACGCTTCAAGTGGTAGAAGAGAAGTTCGGCAAGTACATGCATCATATGAAATGGGTAAACTTTGGTGGTGGACACCATATTACTCGTGAGGACTATGATCTGGATACACTGTGTCGCTGCATTACCCATATTAAAGAAACGTACAATGTCGAAGTATACCTGGAGCCAGGCGAAGCGATTGCTCTAAACGCAGGCTATCTGGTAGCGACTGTACTGGATACGATGAAAAATGGGATGGATATTGCAATTCTGGATACATCGGCAGAGTGTCATATGCCCGACGTGCTGGCAATGCCATATCGTCCACATATTATCGGTTCTGGTAAAGCAGGCGAGCATCCATACACGTATCGTCTGGGTGGCTTGACCTGTCTTGCTGGTGATGTGATCGGAGACTATTCGTTCCCTAAACCGCTTGAGCCAGGCGACCGCCTCGTATTTACCGATATGGCGATCTACAGCATGGTGAAAAACCATATGTTTAATGGTGTAAACCTGCCTTCAATCGTGAGTTATAACGATGAAGAAGGTGCACGTGTCATTCGTTCATTCCAGTTCGAAGACTTTAGCGGACGTTTGTCGTAAGCTACGAATAAACATGTTGTACACAGATACACCATTAACACTAAATGATTGGCATCCGCTCATACCCATCGTGATGATGAGCAGATCGCTCATAAATAGAATGAAGATATCAAAGCATCCTGACGCTTATACAGTGTTAGGATGCTTTTTTATTTATTCCTATATATAGCTGGCTGGATGCTGATGGATGGTCGATTATCTTGTAGTCCATGGTGGCAAGGCTGCAACAATAACTCATGCCGGATTGTGTACTCTGTATACGCAGAGTACAGTCTGCTGTAGTGATCCGAAACGATAACGACAGCACTTCAATAATCACGTATAATGAAGGGGAATCTAATGACATAACAATGAAGACGAATCTTTAATTTGTCGTGTAGGAGGTCATTTTTTGTTCGAGACAGGCACGTCCATATATAATCCTGTACATGCGCTGAAACGCCAGCTAAGGCAGATTGCTAGTACGCTTTCGTCAATCTGGAAAACGGTCATCAATAAAGAGCAGGCCGATTCATCAAACGAGGGTACTTCGGATCGGGTGGCAGTGCTGGACAACCCGCATACCCGCCGTGAGGAATCCAATCGTAAAGCCGAGTGGGTGCTAGAGCAATATGGTAATTCCATTTTGCGCCTGGCGTATTCGTATTTGCACAGTATGATGGAGGCGGAAGATATTGTGCAGGATACGCTTATTCGTTATATGCAAGCAGCACCGGAATTTAATAGTGAAAGCCATGAGAAAGCATGGGTGCTACGTGTAGCGATTAACCTGTGCAAAAATAAAATTCGCTATAATCGTGTTCGGCAAACAAGCGAGCTTGATGAAGGCTTGATTGCCGATGAAGAGCAGCAGCTACAGTTTGTATGGGAAGCGGTGCAGCGTTTGCCAGACATGTATAGCGAAGTCATGCATCTGTTTTACCAGGAAGGATATCCGACGGCTGCGATTGCGGAGATCGTCGGGAAAAAAGAGACGACCGTGCGCTCGTTGCTCCATCGTGCACGGGAAAAGCTAAAACAGGTGTTGAAGGAGGAGTATGACTTTGACGAGTGATCCGCGCAAGCGAACGAAATATAATGAAATTATGGAGCGAATCCAGGTTACACCAGAGATGCACGAGCGCATCATGAGCCGGATTCGCGCAATGGATATACAGAAAGAACAAGCTCCGTCTAACAAGCCGCCACTATGGACACGTTATCGCAAATATATCGTTACCGCAGCCAGTCTGATGGTTGTCCTGGCAGGTGTACTTGTTGCCCAGCATGGATTTGCTCCAGGGATGGGACCGACATCTGCGACGACGCAGAACTCTACACCTGAATCGAAGACGGCACCGGAATCCGATATGATGTCGCCCTACAGCAGCAGTGGAGCTGCCAATGATCGAACAATGCGTTCCATGACAGTTCCAAGCAGTATGACGTATGCGTCACTGGCAGAGCTGGACGATGCGGCTGGCTACAAAGTGAAGCAAATAGAAGCTGTTCCATTTCAAGCCGATCAGACACAATATTCGCTTACGGATCAAATGGCAGAGATTCGTTACACGGGAAGTACGAATGATCTAACCTTCCGTATGCAACCAGGTAGTGGGGATATCAGTGGTGATTATACCGAGTATAGTCGCACACAGACTATTACGAATAATGGCACCTCCATTACTGTCAAAGGGAACGACAAAGGCTATAATCTGGCAGTCTGGGAGCAGGATGGATATACGTATTCGATCCTGTTACAACAGCCACTGAGTAGCGATAAGCTGCTTGAAGTCATTCGTTCGGTGAAATGATCGTTACGAGTGTAGATTCATTTACGTATAGCGTGATTTCAATGTATAGCATCATTGAGATCATATGAATATCCGATTTACATCTATATCTTAGCGACATGCAAACTTTAAACCCCTGATGGTGGAACTGATTCTCTCCCTGCATATATGAGTATTTACGAGCATGAATAATCCGATGCTCGTACATATTCATTCTCGTATAACATATTTTACGAGTGAACTTATAGTGCAGGGAGTAGAATGTTCGGCTGAATCAGGGGTATTTGTGCGACTCAAAAAATTTATGTATTTCTGTGCTGATTTTCAGGCTTTTTTCATGTTTGCCCTTTATAATAACGGCGATAGATCGACAGAAATGAGCGAATATAAACGATCTACCTCGCTTTTCCAACCGCTCTCATGGATATACGGTTCCTTGCACAACTTGCAACCATCATACCAGGGCGTATACACGCGTACACAAAGGGGTTTTTGCATGCAAACATGGATTCAGAAAACGCTATACGGGCTGCTTATCTTTTTTACAGCTCTCTTTATGGTCTCGTGCTTTTTTATACGGGCAGAGTATATTTATGCGGTATATGCGGATAATCCGCTGTTGGAGCAGCAGGAGTGGCTTGTGTTCCTGCCGCTGATTATCGTGCTAATCGTACTCGGATTCGTGCTGTACCGGCTTTGCTTGAAGCTGGAATCGTATCGACCACGAGTTGTCATTCCGCTCGTGCTACTGGGTTCATTTATCATTCAGCTGGCGATTATTTTTATTTTCCCGCGTCAGCCAACAGATGATTCGCAGACGGTAATCGGTCTGGCGATGAGTATGCTCTATAACAGCGATTATTCTACCTTTGAACCGGGCGGCTATCTACATATGTTCCCGTTCAATTACTCGATTGTGTTGTATTTGGAAGCGTTACTTGCACTATTTCCAGATAACTATATCGTAATCAAATTATTCAATATTTTCTTCATGTTGCTGACGACATACATGATCTATCTGATCTACAGACAGCTGAATCCACAGCGTCAGAGCAAGGATTACGGTGTGCTTGTATTTGGAGCGACGTTTATTCCAGCGCTATTTATGAATAATCTGATCTACAACGATGTGGTGGGAACGTCTTTATTAATAACAGCTTTTTACTTTGCGCTACGTTTTATGAAGGAGCATCGAATACGTCATATTGTGTATGCGGCAATCCTGTTAGCACTCGGTAATTATTTACGTAGCATAGGAATCATTTTCCTGATCGCGATTGTGTTAACCATGTTGCTACGATTACGCACAATAGGTTGGAAAAAGCTGTTGCTGAGTCTGGTCATCTTAGGCGGATTATTCAATGTACCGGGATGGACACAAAATGCACTATTGCAGGCGACAGGTAAAGTATCGGGTTCCGTTACAGCTAACTCTGCCCCTGTGTATATGTGGCTGAATATGGGCATCAATCTAGAACGATTTGGTTTTTGGGATAATATGGAAAGTTATATGATTTATCAGCGTGAAGCGAACTATAATAAGGCGGAAAGTGCGGAGCTGTACAAGCAGTCGATCGAGCAGAAGTTATCCGACGCGACGCCGAAGCAGTTAGTTGAAATGTATTATAAAAAGCTGATCTGGACATGGACAGAAGGCACTTATCAATTAGAGCGCTATGGTATTGGTACGGATGGTCATACCGAGGATGGTCTACGTATGCGCGGCATTATGGGTAGCTATAGTTATACGAATGCGATTACTGAGCTGTTCGCAGGTAATTCCCCGTATCGTCTTGGTGTATTGTGGATAACCTATACGATTAGCTTTTTGATGTATGTGTTCATGCTAATTCGCTTAATTGGCAGTTTCCGTGCGAGACGATATGAAGAAGTGTCGCTTGTACTCGTTATCCTTGGCTTTATCGGCTTTTATCTATTATGGGAAATCAAGTCCAGATACGTATTCCCGGTCTATCCGCTGCTCATTATTTTGTCCTATATGGGATTCCGAGATGTGTATGAATGGTTATTGCATCATAAAGGCTGGTCATTCCTGGGAATATCCACGAATCGTAAAAGAGGTGAAGACTGATGCATAATCCATCCCCTATTCGATCAGCAGATCATACGGGTGAAGATCGTACTTCGATGTCTTCATCCCATTCGGTACTCCAATCGAGTCGTTTGCATGCTCGTCATACATTTAAAGTTATGACTGTATTGATAAGCAGTGTATTGCTGCTCAGCGCCTGCAATCCAATTGCTTCGCAACATATTACGCTTAGCTCTGTTGCTGCTTCGGGCACTGGCGCTGGAATGATGCGCCCACTTCAGGGTATGCAGAATGCAGGTATGCGTGAACTCGCCAATCCGGATGCCATTGGTCGTGTATTGTCGGTAAGCAATGGGAAAATGAAGATCGAGCTTATGGAATCGAAAGCGAGCGGTGCAAGTTCAGATGGAGCCAACACCGTGACACCAAATACGGAAAAAGGGACAACCCATAATCGCGCCGATTCAGCCACTCAGAAAAATGCAACGAATTATACAACGACTGGCGAAAGCAAAACGATTACGCTATCTGATGAGGTACAGATTAGTGAGATGTCGACCTTGATGGAGCGTTCGGAGAATGGAAGAGCTGACGGGAGAAGTAGCACAGATCCAACCGGAGATGGCAATTCTCTAGGTGCAGCAAGTTCTCGTTCTCATGCCAAGGCAAATGGAGGTACAATGCCCAATAGCGGCATTTCTACCGATCCGGCAGGTTCTGGCTCTAGGGGTGGAGCAGGAATGGGTACGATGATGCCAGGGAGCATGAGCGATCCCGATCCTTCCACATCTAATCGACCACAGGGCAATGCATTACCGGATGGAGATACCATTGCACGCCAAGCGGAGATAAAGGTCGGCGATATTGTGATGGTATGGTATGAGGCAGATGAGCCGATTGCCAAGCGGATTGTTATTTTACCGATGCAGTGAGTAGGGGCTATGAACGCACTGGCTCTTAAAGATGAAGATAAAGTAAAGATAAGGTTGCGCATTCGGTATACGTTTGAAGGTTAGAATGGATGGCTCTTTTGTAGAGTGTATAAACACCAGTATACGCAATAGAAAAGCATCTGAATGATATCGTCTATTGGTTTAATAATGCTTATCGCGCTTCAGAAAAAGAATGTACTCGATTAGGGTGCATTCTTTTTATTTTCATAGGTTATTTGGTAATGTTGTTTAAGTCGGTGCTATCAGCTAGAGGCTATTAAAATCCAAGCGATTTATCGTCAGACTGAACATCGCTGTGGGAGCTTGTTCATATCAAGTAGACAGTTTTAGTAAAACGCTTTAATTTACTCTGTCACAATTCGTTCAAAAAGTATGCGTGGAATGGACATGTTCTTCTCCCTACATACGATGGTCCCTTATTCATTAGAATCAACATCATACCCATAGGGCAATGAAGAATAAAACTGCTCTATCCAACAAACGCTAATATCGCTAATTACTGTTATTTAGCATGAAAATAAAGAACAATGTAAAGCTTGATATGAATACATAGCGCACAATTATCTTTTAAAAATAAAGCTCTATATCATCCCGATGTCCACTCCGTGTAAACAGTAATTGATCTGCTTCGCCATCCGTCTCCAGTGGAGTGTAGGCAATACTATTGAAATTACATATCGTTTACATTACACTGGCACAGTGTCGTTCTGTAGCACATTAACGCGTCTTATGATCAGAACGAAAGCTGTTCGTGTAAAGGGGAGTTCGTCGTGGAAGAGAAGCGATTAAATAGGGGATTAAAAGCAAGACATATTGAATTGATCGCACTGGGCGGAACGATTGGCGTCGGGCTATTCATGGGCTCGTCCAGCACGATTCAATGGGCAGGGCCATCCGTATTGCTAGCTTACTTGCTGGCAGGCATTATTATGCTTTTTGTGATGCGGATGATGGGGGAAATGCTAATCGTACAGCCGGTAACAGGGTCGTTTGCAACATTTGCCCACCGTTATATTGGTCCGCTTGCCGGATTTGTTACCGCCTGGAGCTACTGGTTTCTGTGGGTAACGGTCGGTATGGCAGAGGTCACGGCAATCGGTATTTACGTGAACTACTGGTTCCCAGACATTCCGCAATGGTTGCCTGCTCTGGCAGGAGTGGCGATCATCGCAGCAGCGAATCTGGTAGCCGTCAAATTTTATGGAGAATTCGAATTCTGGTTTGCCATGATTAAGATTGTAGCGATTGTGTTCATGCTGATTCTCGGCACCGCGATGATCTTCTTCGGTCTTGGCAATGGAGGAGTTCCGATCGGGTTATCCAATCTATACAGTCACGGTGGATTTTTCGCCGGGGGATTAAAAGGGTTCTTGTTTGCACTATGTATCGTCACCGCCGCTTATCAAGGCATCGAGATGATCGGGATTACAGCCGGTGAAGCTGAGAACCCAAAGCAAACCTTACGTCGCTCGATCAAAAATATCATCTGGCGTATTCTGATCTTCTACGTAGGTGCGATCTTCGTTATTGTCACCATCTATCCGTGGAATGAAGTCGGACAAAATGGAAGTCCATTCGTGCTCACCTTTGCCAAAGTCGGCATCGTTGCAGCCGCAGGGATTATCAACTTTGTCGTGCTGACCGCCGCGATGTCTGGTTGCAATAGCGGAATCTACAGCGCTGGACGTATGTTATACACACTCGCGCAAAATGGACAGGCACCCAAATTTTTTGCCAAAATATCAGCTGATAGCGGTGTACCACGCAACAGTATTATCACCACTATTGCGCTCTTATTGATCGGCGTACTATTCAACTACCTGTTCCCGGATTCCAAGCTGTTCCTATACATTTATAGCGCCAGCATCCTACCCGGCATGATCCCCTGGTTTGCACTAGCAATCAGCCAATTCAAATTCCGTCGTCAAAACCGCGCGGAATTGCAAGATCATACATTCAAGTCCTTATTTTTCCCAATCAGCAACTACATCGTTATCATCTATCTGGTCTGCGTACTTATCGGCATGTGCTTTAACCCTGATACACGCATTCCATTGATCGTAGGCGCCGTATTTATTGGACTTGTCATCATCGGCTACTTTATCTTCCGTATCGACAAAGGCAGTAAGCCAATGGAACAGCCCATTTCAGACAAGGCTAGGGAGTAAACGGGTTGCTATCAAGGCTTGATTGGGGCTAACTTCCTGATGTACGGCTATAAAAGAAGTTCAATCCCAATTCTAGAGTTTGACCTTCTCATTTTGATCAAATCAAAATTGGTTATGGACTAAGGAATTCAAAGTTCAAAAAAATAAGGAAACTCCACTATGCACCATGCATAGCGGAGTTTCCTTATTTCTTAACGAAGTGATGTAGGCTACCCATCTCCATTTAGCTCACATCCAATTAACGAACACGTCTTTCTCTGATTTACCAGTATACACTAAAAAGATATTGTTTTCCGCTGCTCCCATATCATTCGAACCACAATTTTGCTAAGCTAAATGAAAAGCAGTTAATTTGCACCCTAAGATGAACTCGCATCCCATCAGATGCTCTTAATCCCTCATCTCATTATTTCCGCAAAACCGCTTAATCCAATTCACTCAGGAGTTAACGCAAATGAACAATTATAAACTAACGATTCAATACGATGGGAACCGCTATAAAGGCTGGCAACGCCTCGGCGACAGTGATAGTACCATTCAAGGCAAAATTGAAAAAGCGATCTCTGTGCTGACTGGCGAGGGGGTTGAAATTGTAGGCTCTAGCCGCACCGATGCAGGTGTGCATGCCCTACAGCAGGTGGCGAACTTCCATACTGCACAGGAGCTGTCGACGGATCGCATCATGAGCTTTCTCAATCACTATTTACCGCCAGATATTAGTGTTACCAACGTAGAACAGGTGGACGAGCGCTTTCACGCACGTTTTCATGCTACTGACAAAACGTATCTGTATAAAATATGGAACCGCGAATACAGCCAGCCCTTTTTGCGTAAGTATAGCATGCATGTCGTGAAGCCATTGGATGTGGATCAGATGCGTGCTGCTGCTGCTCATTTTATCGGTGAGCATGACTTTAGCGCTTACGCCAATGCCAAGTCGAAGAAAAAGGACTCGGTACGTACGATTCACCAGCTAGAATTAACAGAAAAAGACGGAATGCTGGAGCTTCGTGTAACAGGTAATGGCTTTCTGTATAATATGGTACGTAAAATGGTAGGTACACTGATCGCTGTTGGACTGGGCGAGAAGCAGGCGAGCGAAGTGCCAGAGATCATTTTATCCAAGGATCGTTCCCGTACAGGTGGCATGGCAGATGCAGAAGGACTATATCTAGAACAGATTCGTTTCAAATCATAATGCAGGATCATCCAAAAGGTGCTGTAACAGGAGCCTTTTGGATCATACATAAGCATAAAGCACAAATGGCTAACCCACTAAAGGAGAATAAATAATGAACATCACAACATTACTGCAACAATTGCCCTCGATCCAGCAATGTCAGCAACGATTGCGTGCAGCAGCGATGCTGGATGCCTTGTTAATGCCAGAGTGGGAATATCGTTATTATTCGTACAACGCGAATTGGGATACAGGTGAGGAAATGGCTTCGATGCGAGATGGTGAAGGGGTTCATTATTTTGCACTATTTACAGAGGCTGGGCTGATGATCAAAGTATTTGAGGGTGGAATGATTCATCCACGTTTGGAGCTGGGAATGTCGGCAGCGACTCAAGATGTACCGGATTCAATGCGACCATTTTTGAGTGAGCCTGCCTTCATAACAGATGAAGTAACTTGTCTGCTCTGGTATGAGCATACCGGCAATGGCTGGCATGCATTTGAAGGAAGTGAGGATGCTGGAGAGCACTGGTTTAAGCTATTGATTCATGGAGCTCGTTACTATCATGAATGGGCAGAAGATTATTATGAAATTGAGCTGGATATGGCGCTGATTGAACGTGTATTTGAGCTGGAGCCGCTCACACGTGAGCTGGTCGAGCAATTGAATGATGAGCTTGATTGGGCGGAGCTACAAGAGGAGATCGACGAAATCAAATATCCCGTTGGATAGTTGGACAAAGTAAAAGCGACTTCTAGAGAAGTCGCTTTTTAGATTGTACATATGTGTAATCAGAACTCCATACTATCAATAATTTTGCGGAAATACAGAATACCGTTCATATGGATATCCGCTCTCCCATATCCATTTAGAAAATCATCCTGATACTGATCGGTGTCCAAATTAAATTGTAATGACCACAGTCCCCATGCTAGATCATAATGCCGATCTCCAATTCCGCCACCACCATTGTCAATAAATCCAGATAGCGCCAAGTCCTTCATCATTACATTAGGCAGGCAATAATCGCCATGAATCACGACATGATCAACAGGCTGATACAGATTGGCTTGGGTCAATTCCATTTGCATCTCGGCAGAAGCTTCTTGCCTAATTTCTGGACTACGATTCGGATAAGGACAGCCATCCAGAGGGAGCGAATGAAGTCTACGTAAATGTTTTCCAAGAGCTGTCGCGAGTCTAGCCGGTTGCTGAATATATTCATCGTCTACACCATCTTTGCCAGGTACAGCGGCAGTGAGTAGATAATCCTGATGATTATGCGTTGTGTACAAGATCGCTTCAGGAGCAAGCCCATGTTCCTGTAAAAAGCTAGTCATTCGGTATTCACGTTCCAGTGTGGTCGCAGCTGCGATTTTCAGAAACGAGGGCTGCTTACCATCAATGAATAACGTTCTTGCTTCTGGGGAAGAACTACTGTCATAGATCGTTGCTTGCTGGACATAGGGGAGTAGCGAAGTGGGTAATGTAGAGAGGTCATAATCAATCAAAGTTTGTCTCATCGTTCATGCTCCTATGGTATGTAGTTGGCGAAGAATTCGTTCTCTAATCTATGGATCATATAGCTATAGATTAACCTTCATATCTTTCATTTCCAGCATAATAGATTAAGAGGATGTCATCAATCCTACTGCAAAGTATAGATAGGGAATGAAGGGTCAAATCGTTGTTAAACTAATTGCAGTATCCTATATCCTAGGCGATTCATAAGTAATAAAACCGTTTAATAACACTCAAATCACCTAACAACCAAAGGCATTATGCCTGAAAGGGAGCGAGAGGTTATGAACGAGAATCGTAATGTTGATGTGGATAAACGTGAGGTACGTGTAGAGCGCAAGTCAGACTCGGGTTTGGTTGCTTCGACATTTATCAAATATGCAGCGTATATCATTATTTTGGCGCTTGTACTGTGGTTTGTCATTAAGTATCTGTTGCCGATGTTCTAAGAGACTTCAATCCAAGCATTCAGTGACTACAGAAAGTCCGTTCCCAGATTGTATAAGGGTACGGACTTTTTGTCATGTACTCATTCTCGTTGCGATCATCCTGTCCTCACCTGGTAATCATTTCTAAAGCTTGTCTTTGTCTAAAGCTTGCATGATATCGGCATTTGGCAGTTTCGTTTGAACTGTACAAATCCCGGTTACATAAAAAGAGTTGGGATTGACGCAAGAACAGCATGTATATCCATCTATCTTAGAGGAGGACATTCACCATGGCAGATCAATACACAATGCAAGATCCAACAAAGCAATTTCCAGAGGCAACATCGGAGTTTAAGCAACAACAACCAGAACCAGGCTTGCAAACGAAAATGACGCCCCTACCCGATTGCGGAGAGCAATCCTATCGTGGCACTGGACGACTTACAGGTCGCAAAGCTCTCGTAACTGGTGCAGATAGCGGGATTGGACGGGCGGCAGCCATCGCTTATGCACGTGAAGGCGCAGATGTCGTATTGTCCTATCTTCCTGAAGAGGAAGCTGATGCTCGCGAGGTTGTGGAATTAATCGAAGCAGAAGGTCGCAAAGCTGTAGCAGTTCCAGGCGATCTGAAGGATGAACAATATTGTATTGAGCTGATCGAAACGACCGTTCGTGAGCTGGGCGGTATTGATATTCTCGCAAACGTTGCTGGTAAACAGCAGTATACCGAAAGTATCGCCGATCTGACGACTGAGCAGTTCGATCATACCTTTAAAACGAATGTGTATGCTCTATTCTGGTTGTGCAAAGCAGCCATTGCGCATATGAAGCCAGGTAGCAGTATTATCAATACATCGTCGATTCAAGCCTATAGCCCATCTGATATTTTGCTGGATTATGCGACAACCAAGTCGGCAATCAATACATTCAGCAAAGCACTGGCACAGCAAGTGGGTCCAAAAGGAATTCGTGTTAACGTTGTAGCACCAGGTCCAGTATGGACGCCGCTGCAAATCGTTGGTGGACAGCCTGCGGATGCACTGCCTGAGTTTGGTAACCAGACTCCGCTGGGGCGCCCAGGACAGCCTGTTGAAATGGCAGGAGCTTATGTGTATCTGGCAAGTCAAGAGTCTAGCTATGTGAGTGGCGAGACGCTGAATGCGAATGGCGGTATGCCAACGCCGTAATGATCTAGGGATAAGTACAAACAAAAAAGCCCGGATATGATGCAGCATGAGCTGTTCATATTCGGGCTTTTGCTATAGGCATTCTAATCTGGAACACCCAGCACATCCGTATTTGGAGGCTCATAACCCATCTGGCGTGCTATTGCCATGATCTGTCCTTTGTGATGGAATTCATGAGTGACGGTATGCATCAGCAGCTTGCGAGGTGTTATGGATATCGGTTCTCCACCTTCTCGCCACGGAATGGCTCTCTCGATGGGTTCATCCATTTGGTATACATATTCTTGCAATACTTCATCGACATAAGCATCTACCTGCGCAAAGCGAGCTATGATTGCTGCCCAATCGAATGCTGCTAGATCCTCCTTGGAAGTGATCGGTTTCTTGGTCTGTAATAAAATATAAGAGCCTAACCATGCATGATAACAATCCGCTATATGCACCAGTGTGTCACGAATACTTTGAGAACCTGATTCAGGTTGGAGAGTGTAATCTTCTGGGCTTAATTCACTACAAAAATCGAGTAGAATAGCCCGAGTCTGTCTGATCCATGTATATTCGTTTGGATTCATGGTCTTACCTCCGTAGGTGATGAATAGTAGACGAATCTCTTCTTTTCGTCTAAAGACTAGCCGTTTATTCATATGCAGCAAGAAGCTCACGTGCCGCGTCTATAATCTCTTGCTTTAACGTAAGCGGCTGTAAGACTACAGCATCTTTGCCCAGAGCAAGAAGTAGATTACAGGCATATTCCGAAGTGGCAAAGTCGATCTGTAGCTCTAACCAATCATCTGCTTGTTGCCGGGTTTGCAAAATACGAATAAAGCGCTCTTGCTTCAAGCGAGATAGTAAGCCTGATCTAGCGCGTATCGTAACTTCATAATGAGGCAGACGATCACGGAATTGCAAGGTTGACTGTTCCCAGTAGGCAGCAAGCTCGAAATCATCGGGAGGGATGAAATATTCATCCAACGGGGTCGCCATCCTAATCCGAGATACTCGATAGGTGCGAATCTCCATCTGTTCCTGTTCATCCGTCCATCCAATCACATACCACACCGAACGTTTGGCGACCAGACCAAGCGGACAGATCGTACGCTCGATCTCGTCTAGTTTTCCTTCGCGTGCATATCGAAAACGCAGCTTACGCTCCGCGAATACAGCTGTCTGAATGTGCTCTAAGCTTGTCACATCTTGATCGGACATATGCCAGCTTGCACCGTCTATATAAATTTTACTGAGGATAGAGTGGATGGTTGGATGCAGCGTCACCGGAGATGCTGCAAGTAATTTTTGGCGCGCATCCTGAAAAGATGTACTCAAACCCAGATCATCCAAAAGCTGAGGATGTGTAGATAACAGTAGTGCAGATAGCTCATCTGATTTGAACCCGGTCAGCTGTGTACGATAGCCTTCACTTAGTTGCCATCCACCAAGATTTCCACGTTCTGCATATACAGGAATACCAGCAGCGCTAAGAGCATCCATATCACGTAAAATGGTGCGCGGGGATACTTCCAGTCGTCTGGATAATTCTGTTGCAGTTAGTTTTCCTTCATTTTGTAAAAGTAGAGTAATACGAATCAGGCGATCTGCACGCATGAGGATTCTCCTTTCTAATACTTGAATGAGGTATGTGTTCATTATAGCCATCCAATATGACAAAAGATGTCGTATTAACTATTTTATAATACGCTATAGTCACTTTATAGAAAGTGTACAAGAGAGTCACCATTACAATGTAGGAGGAACAAGAATGAACTCATCAGAATCGAACCGTACCTCTTCTGTACAAAAACAATCGGTAGCTAGGGATTCGAACTCCATCGTAGCCTCGCCATCGACAGCAGATATGTCCTCTATAAATCACAATCGTCCACTCGTTGGTAAAGTGGCGCTTGTGGCTGGAGCGACACGCGGAGCAGGGAGAGGCATTGCCGCCATGCTGGGCGAGGCAGGTGCTACGGTATATTGTACGGGACGCACAACAGCAGCGCAGCGCTCGGATCTGAATCGTCCCGAAACCATTGAAGAAACAGCGGCGCTCGTCAATAATTATGGGGGACAAGGAATTGCTGTTCAGGTGGATCATAGCGATGAACGGCAGGTGAAGCGTCTGATGGAGCAGATTCAAGCTGAACAAGATGGACAACTGAACATTGTCGTTAATGATATATGGGGAGGAGAGAAATTAACCGAATGGGGCGTTCCTTTCTGGCAACATTCCCTATCCAACGGATTACTTATGCAAGAACGTGTATATCGAACACACCTGATCACAAGTCATTATGCGACACCACTGCTTGTAGCGGGTGGTACGGGCTTGATTATTGAGGTGACAGACGGAATAGACTACAAATATCGTGGAAATCTATATTACAGTCTTGCCAAGATTGCACCGATTCATATGGCGACAGCGATGGCTGAGGAACTGAAAGCGAATCATATTGCTGCTGTAGCCGTTACACCGGGCTTTTTGCGTTCAGAGGAAATGCTAGAATATTACAGAGTCAGCGAGCAAAACTGGCAGGATGCGATTGATGGAGATCGTCCACATGCTGAACATTTTGGTGAATCAGAGACACCATTTTTTGTTGGACGGGCGATTGCTGCACTTGCGGCTGATCCACATTATATGCGAAAATCTGGCGAAGCTCTATCTAGCTGGGCTTTGTCAGATGAGTACGATATTGTGGATATGGATGGACGGCGTCCACATTGGGGACGCTATGCTGCTGCTCATGGTCTGGGCTAGTAGGGGGTCATATATATTTTAATAAGATGGTGTGATGGCTGTACGAAGGAACGGCTAATCCAGAAAGGGGCTAACATGTATGAAAGAACTTTATATTATTCGTCATTGTCAGGCAGAAGGTCAAGAACCGGAAGCACCATTAACGTTGCTTGGGCAGGAGCAAGCGGAGCGTCTAGCTACACAATTATCCGCTGTCCCACTGGACTATATCATTGCCAGTCCTTACGTACGAGCGATCCAGACGATTGAACCGCTGGCTGGGGCAAAGAAGCTTCCACTACATACCGATGAACGATTAATTGAGCGAGTATTATGCGGTAATCATGCACCCAATTGGCGCGACATGCTCAAACAAACCTACGATGATATGGATCTATGTTATGAAGGCGGCGAATCGAGCCAGCAGGCTACATTGCGCGTGCTGGCAGTTGTTGAAGAGTGGAAGAGAAGCGATTATTCCTGCGCAGCGCTCGTTTCTCATGGCAATCTGATCTCACTATTACTACGTCATTATGATGGACGTACAGGCTTTCATGAATGGGAGCGTTTGACGAATCCAGATGTGTATCGACTGCGGCTGGATGCAGGCGTGTCAACGCTAGAGCGAGTAACGGTTTGATTTAGGAGAACGGCTATGTTAATGTATTGTTGTTACGAAAAATAATTAACTAATACATGATATACGAGGAGGATCATTAATGAATACTGAACCTTTATTTCGTGCATTTCATAGTGATAAGCTGAAGCTGGATAACCGTGTGGTGATGGCACCGATGACACGCGGCTTCTCACCGGGCAATATTCCGGGAGATGATGTTGCTGAATATTATCGTCGCCGTGCAGCGGGCGGCGTAGGCTTGATTGTGACCGAAGGAACAGGGATCGACCATCCGGCATCGGTTAGTGGAGCATCTATTCCTGTATTTCATGGTGAAGAAGCACTTGCGGGCTGGAAAAAGGTCGTCGATGCTGTTCATGCGGAAGGCGGCAAAATTGCTCCGCAGCTATGGCATGTCGGTATGGCACGCAGTGTTGGCGATGAGCCAAATGTATCTGCTCATCCGGTAGGCCCATCTGGCTTGAATCTTAAGGGCGAACCGGTAGGCGAGCCACTGACGGAAAGCGAGATCGCCGATCTGATTCAGGCATATGCCAAAGCTGCTTCCGATGCGAAAAAGCTCGGTTTCGACGCCATTGAGCTACACGGCGCGCATGGCTATCTGATTGACCAGTTCCTGTGGGAGCAAACGAATAAACGTACGGATCGCTTTGGTGGTGATCTGGCAGGTCGAGCAACCTTTGCCGTTGAAGTGGTTCGTGCTTGCCGCGCAGCGGTAGGTGAAGACTATCCGATCATTTTCCGTTATTCCCAGTGGAAGATGTATGATTACAATGCTCGCCTGGCACAGACACCAGAAGAGCTAGAGCAATTGCTCGGTCTGCTCGTGGATGCAGGTGTTGACATTTTCCATGCGTCCACACGTCGCTTCTGGGAGCCAGAGTTTGAAGGCTCCGATCTGAATCTGGCAGGCTGGACGCAAAAGTTGACTGGAAAACCAACGATCTCCGTCGGTTCTGTCGGCTTGCAAGCTGAATTCACTTCTGGCGCTAATCCAGCAGAAGAGACTGATCCGACTGCACATCTGGGTGAGCTCGTGCAAAAGCTAGAACATAATGAATTTGATCTGATTGCGATTGGTCGTGCGCTACTCAGTGATCCAGCATGGCCGAACAAGGTACGTGATCAGCGTAAAGAAGAGATTCAAATCTTTAGCCGTGAGGCATTGCAGACACTGGTCTAAGCTGTACGATAAAATAAAGCATGATGTGTCCATCCGAATATCCTAAGCATATCGCCCGGCTTCATGACGGTATCTCGACGTTATGAAGCTGGGCTTATTTTACATAAGCAAGGACAGAACGTTTATGTGCGTTGGCAGAACGGTGCTACAATGGTCGTGAAACTTGAATAGGTATAACAGAACAGACAAGCACACTTGCACGGTATCCTATTTTAGAAAAGATGGATTTCTATTGATTATTGATCTCGTCAACATCTGGCTATGGATTATGATCGGCTACTTCAATTGATCGTGTAACAAAAGCCCATTGCGATTGTACATTCGTTATGTTCGATAAAATGAATAATCTATAACCCATCCTAGCAGGCATGTCTACTCGTATTATGCGAGAGGAATGCTTGTTTCGTTTGTGTAGGAATACCATTGTAGTCCTGATACGCATGTTATAATTTAAAAAGCTCCATATGACAGCTATATTTACAAATGAACTGAACCACAACATAAAGCACATCCATCATCCCGTATGTGCCTGACCTATAAAGGAGAATATAACGTAATGATGAATATTACGATCGGCGAAACTACAATTGCTTGCCATGTGGAGTATTCTCGGCGCGGCAAAGTGTCGATTCAGATGGAAAGTAATGGACTGTTAACCATTAAGGCACCGAATGGAACAGCGGAAGCAGATATTGTACGACTGGTGCAGAATCATGGCGAATGGATTCAGGAACAGCAGAGTCGAATGGCTCGGCGTCGTCCATTGCCGGAGACAAGAGAATATGATGATTATGGTACATTTATGTATCTGGGCAAGGAGCATCCTTTACAATCCCTGATTGACGTGACCAATGCTGACGAAGAAGAGCTGCGTAGCCGGCTCAAGCGTTATTATTTTACATCGTGCAAGCGAATCATTCAGGAGCGGATGGCACCTTATCTGCGAGAGCTTCGGGTGAAGCCTGCCAGCATAGATATTGTGGAATCGACAACACGCTGGGGAAGCTGTAGCTCGGATCGCAAGCTTACGTTTAACTATCGTCTGGCGATGGCTCCAGTGGAAGTGATTGATTATGTCATTGTGCATGAGCTGTGCCATTTATTTCATATGAATCATGACCGTTCCTTCTGGCGTAAGGTAGGTGGGCTGATGCCAGATTATAAGGAAAAGGAGAAGTATCTCGCACAATACGGGCGTTATATGACGTTATAACGATGGGGGATATAGCCAGAATAGACAGAGCCTCTACTCACTCGCTATGATTAAACCAGCACGCAACATGGGTAACTACGCCATGTATGCGAACGTTAACGAAGCAAGCCGATACCCGAAATAACGGAACAATCCTATACCTTACGAAACAGGAGGAAGACGGATGAAAAAAGTAATGAATCGTGCGGAAGATATGGTACTGGAAATGGCAAAAGGGATGGTGCTCGCTCATCCAGAGCTAGAACTGATTCCCAAGTATAAAGTCATTAAAAGCAAGCATCTGAATCCCGATAAAGTTACATTGATTAGCGGCGGCGGTAGTGGTCATGAGCCAGCACATGCAGGGTATATCGGCAAAGGTATGCTGGATGCCGCTGTATGTGGCGATGTATTCGCTTCACCTTCTCAAATTCAGGTATATCAGGCGATCAAGGCTACAGCTAGCAACAAAGGCACACTATTGATTATTAAAAACTACAGCGGCGACATTATGAATTTCAAAAATGCTGCCCATCTCGCTCAAGAGGATGGCATTGAGGTCGATTATGTCAAAGTAGATGATGATATTGCGGTCGAGGATAGTCTGTACACTGTGGGACGACGCGGCGTTGCAGGTACGGTGCTCGTACATAAAATTGCCGGGGCTGCAGCGATGGAAGGGCGTGACTTATCCGCTGTCAAAGCAGTTGCAGAGAAAGCGGCTGCTCATGTGCGCAGTATCGGTTTTGCCCTTACATCCTGTACGGTTCCAGCCAAAGGCACCCCTACATTCGAACTCGGTGAGCGTGAGATGGAATACGGCGTCGGTATTCACGGCGAGCCCGGCATGAAGAGAATGGAGACTACATCAGCAGACGAACTAGCAGCTCGGATGATCGAAGATTTACTACGTGATATGAAGCTGGAGCATGGACAGGATGAAGTTGCAGTATTGATCAATGGCTTTGGCGCAACGCCGCAGCAGGAGCTGTACTTATTCCATCATGCGGTTAGCCGTGAGTTATCTCAGCATGGCATTATGGTGCATCGCAGCTTTGTCGGCAACTATATGACGAGTATTGATATGGCAGGCTTGTCAGTTACACTAATGAAGCTCGATGACGAACTGAAGGAGCTGTTATCTCGCGAAAGCGATACACCAGCCTTCAAAGTATCTGGACCTGTCGAGACAGGTCCTTATCATGAAGCTATTGAAGAGGAGCAGAAGCAAGGAACGGTATCCTATCAGGTGGAGACCGATGTAGCGGCGGCGGTTGTGAGTGGAGATAAGCTCACTTTAGATAATCTGATCTATATTATCGACCGTATGAGTGAAGTGATTATTGAGAATGAAGTTCCGTTTTGTGAACTGGATTCGCATGCTGGTGATGGTGACTTTGGTATGAGTGTAGCCAAAGGATTTCGCCAGTTGAAGCGTGAATGGAAGACGATTCTAGCGGGTGAGTCGCTAACGATCGGCAGCTTTTTAAACGAGGTTTCACTGGTCATTATGGAATCATGTGGCGGCGCATCGGGTCCGATCTGGGGCTCCGCATTCCGTGCAGCCGGAAAAGCAGTCGGAGATCGCACGGAAGTGACCGTAGGCGAATTTGCCGATATGCTACAAGCGGCGGTTGCGGGCATTCAGTCTACAGGTGAGCGTTCCTTTGGACGCGGTGCAGTTGTCGGCGATAAGACGCTAATTGATGCACTTGTACCGTGTGCAGATAGCTGGACAGCAAGTGCGAAGTCAGGCGATGACCTGCATACCGCTTTCCGAAAAGGCGCGGAAGCGGCAGTCGAAGGCGCGAAGCAGACCGCTGACATTGTAGCTCGCATGGGTAGAGCGGGAGCTGTAGGTGAACGGAGCCTTGGTTATCCAGATGCAGGAGCACATGCACTCGGTGTTATTTTCACAGATTTATCGAATAGCTTGCGTTAAAATTCTGGTGTTACGAGTCGTTATGAACACCATGTACACGATTTAAAATGGAAATACGTGTTGAATAAAGCTTCGTTTAAGAATAGCCAATTTCTTAGTCACGATTGAGAAATTGGCTATTTTATCCCTTAATTGTGATATATAGCTTACAAAATGAATGAAATAGCATAAAAAGTTGCCGAAATTCAACTATTTTTCACTTTTGATATTGTAAAATTGGCTTCATTTTCTTACGATAAGAATATTGGAAACTTATACTGTTACGTTTACAAGTGGCATCAGGCGCAGTGTGAATCGGAAAGTGGTATAGGCTTAATGTTTGAGCTATCCGAACGTGGAAAGGACTTTGCTGATGAGCGCACTGTTTATGGATTTTTTGACGATCCAGTTGCCAACTTATTTTTTCTTTTATATGGCGATTACCTTATTTTATCGTAATCGACGAAGTATGATTAATCGTGTTGCCGCCTTATTGATGGCATCGCTGGTCCTCTATTTTATGTTTGAGTACTTAAAAACCTCCTTGCTGCCAGAATACCAGATGCAGCTGGTATTGTACGGTAGTGCTCCCTCCTTGCTTCTATTCATTAGTACGCTGGTTCATTTATGTACGCTATTTGGCGGGAATGTGACTCGTTCCTTTAAGCGACTTATTCCGCTAGTCTATGCGACTCCTTATGCATTCTGGTTATGGTTTATGGTGACCTGGGATCACAACAAGTTATATGATTCGAGTGTTACCGATGGGCGTAGTCCGCTTCATCCAACGTACCTGTTAGCAACGATCATCTTTGTGATCGGGTATATTCTACTATCCGTTGTCCTGCTTGCAGTGAGCTGGTATCGTACGAAGGAGCCAAGACAACGACGGATTTTGGGTTCATTGCTGGCGAGTGGGTTTTTGTTATTTGGTAGCTTTGCCCTCATTACGACGTTGCTGCAGGCAGGTATTATTATTACTCGTGTTGCGATGATCTTTTTCTTTATTAATTATTTGATCTGGGCGATGCGATTACGTCATTTGATTGGGAAATACAATATTATGCCGGATTATCGGAAGCTATTTCATGTATTATTTGAATCGGCACCGAATGCTATTTTGCTACTGGATGCCAAAGGAACCATCAAGGAAATGAATCCAAGAGCGGCGAGTTGGTTTGAAGGCATACCTGCTGGTGAGATTCCGCAGCGATTTGAGTTTAAGCAAGGGCAAGGCTTAGAGGACTTACTTGCTTCGTATGCTGCGCAGCCGGAAAAGGAATCTCACTGGGAAATGCGGATGAATGATTCGCGCAAGGAGCATCTGGATCTGATCGTGGGAATCGACCGCATTCCAGGAGCAAATGACGATACATTCGTACTGCATTTGACCAATGTAACCTCGCTTAAGGATACCGAACGACGACTGATCGAATCGGAGCAAAGCTATAAGCATAGCGCACACCATGATCCGCTGACTGGATTGTATAATCGTACTGCGCTGGAGGAAGAACTACGCGTTCGTACAAACTCCACAGAACCGTTCGCTGTCGTGATGATTGACCTGAACCATTTTAAACCGATCAATGACACATACGGGCATGCTGTAGGTGATATGTATTTGAAGTTTATTGCCGATCTATTGCGAGCGTTGATGCACAAGCCGGGGGACACGGTAGGGCGCATCGGTGGAGACGAATTTATTTTAATGTTAAGCATAGCGGATTATGCAACTGCGATTGAACTGGTGGAAACACGGCTTACATTACTGGATGATCAGGTATTCTGGTATGGAGAGCATCGTATCCTTGTGTCATTTGCTGCGGGTATCAGTGTGTATACCGCTAACGGTGAAAATGGCAATACACTACTCCGAATGGCAGATGAGGATATGTATCGACGTAAGCGCGAGCAGCAAAAGGGTCGATCCTTGATGATCCGTGAGCTGTAAGCTAGTCAGATCAATGTAAATCAATACGAATAATAAGATGTAAAGTTGACGATTCGACTATAAGGTCTACCGCTTTATTCCATCTGGAAAAGTGTGTAGACCTTTTTGCTATACAAAAATAGATGTATTTCCAGATGAATGGCATGCAGATCATTTGAAAGGGTTATCATTTTAACGCGCAATACGTTCTCAGCTTCAACTAACAACAGACTCCAAAATGATATGAATAAATTTTAATAATAAGATTGACACATGACACCGTGTCACATATAATTCTCTATGTAACTTTTGACAACAAATCAAGCCTGCCTACATCTGAGAGCCTGTGTATCTATCGCACATCTCGTAGTATTCAATCATCAATCGTCTGAGGTTGCAGGAGGCAATGGAGTGAATGTATGCCCACAAAAACCTTTTTTAACCTGCCGGGGGAAAAGCGGCAAAACTTGATTGATGCTGGACTACGTGAGTTTGCGCGTGCTTCGCTGGCAGATGCGTCGATTGCGAACATCATCAAGGATGCTTGCATTCCTAGGGGGAGCTTTTATCAGTATTTTGAGGATAAAGCCGATTTGTTTTTCTACATTTTGGAGGAGCATAGCGCTAGAAACCGCGAAGAGATGATGTCGCTTGCGGTAAAGCATCAAGGCGATTTGTTTACCTCATCGGCAGAGTATTTTGAGACTACGCTACATCGTTATATTCATGATGAGCTAGGTGTCACTCGCGAGTTTGCACGTAACATTTTTCTCAATATGAATTACAAGGTTGAGTACAAGCTGATTTTGGATGTGAAGAATCCGGCAACCCGGGAGCGTATTCGTGACTTCTACCGCAGTTATATGGGGGTGATTGACACCAGCGGCCTGAATATTCATAGCGAAGACGAGCTACTTCATCTGATCAAAATTTTGCGTGCGATTCTGATTCAGAACTTTATCCAGTTTTTTGCAGGAGAAGCAGACGAGCAAGAGGTACTGCATAACTTCAGGCTAGAGCTGGAATTGTTAAAAAGAGGGTTGTATACCTCTGGAAGTACCCAAGTGTAAGGAGCGAAAGACCGGCGGCTATTGCGCGCGATCCAAGCGTCCCCTAACTGCCATGTGTCTGTACACAGTTCCTTGCTTTTTTTATGCCTAATTTCTTTAAATTGAGAAATTGGTATTGTATTATTTTGTGCAACTATCTATATCGGCAATGATCCGTATGGACAGGCACATATGTTAGACCGTTTTACCGATCATCCTATTTTATTAAAATTGCTGAGGTGGAGTACGTTGAAGAGAAAGATTATTTTATCCGTACTGGTTGTACTGCTCGTTGTGAGTGGCGGAACAATCGGTTACTACTACTGGTATCAAGGCGCCCATTATGTGAAAAGCGATGATGCACGCATCACGGCTGACCAATACAAGGTGATGCCGCAAATTACAGCTGAGATCGACCACATTGATGTGGAAGAAGGCGATGTGCTTAAACGCAATGAACCGATTGCCGAGCAAAATGTATCCGGTCTTGATCCAGATGCGATCAGCAAATCCGTTCTACGCGCACCGATTGATGGCACCGTCATCAAAGTCTATTCCAAAGAGCATGAGATTGCGGCTCCAAGCGCAGCTGTTGCGATCATGGCAGATATGAAAAACCTGTATGTATCGACCAATATTGAAGAAACAGATATTAACCGTATTAGACCGGGCGAGCTGGTAGACATTACGCTTGATGCGGATGGTGACCATGTGATTCAAGGTAAAGTACGCAAAGTCGGACAAGCATCCAACTCTGTATTTGCGATGATCGCAGCTACGAATACAAGCGGTAACTTCAACAAAGTTACACAGCGTATTCCAGTCGAAATTGCACTGAATGTGCCGGAAGGCATGACACTGATTCCAGGTACGAACGTTGAAGTGAAAATTCACACATCTTAATTAAAGGAGGGGTCGATGGTGGCTTCCGAAGTTATTGCCGCTGCTCCTCCTGCTGATTCGCCCCGCGAGAAATGGCTTGCCTTTTTCGCCATTGTATTGGGCGCCTTCGTGGCGATCCTGAATAATAGTCTGATCAATGTGGCGATTCCGCAGTTGACGACCGATCTGGGCTCGACAACGTCGCGCATCCAGTGGGTCATTACTGGCTATACACTCGCTTCCGGTATTATCGTACCGATTACGGGATTTATGGAACAGCGCATCGGTTACAAAAAGTTTCTGATTGCGGCACTGAGCTTGTTTACGCTAGGCACCATATTTTGTATTTTCGCGTGGAGCGATACATCACTGATCGCTGCACGTATTATTGCCGGTCTCGGCGGTGGTGTGATTATGCCACTGAGTATGACGATCGTGTATAAAATCATCCCACGTGAGCAAATCGGGATGGCACTCGGGATTTGGGGAATTGCAGCGATGGCTGCACCAGCGATCGGGCCAACACTGAGTGGTTATCTGATCGAATGGTTCGACTGGCGCTTCTTATTTATCGTCTGTGTGCCGGTTGCCCTGTTTGCGATTCTAATGGTTGTTCTGCTAATTAAAGAACCGCCGCCAGGTATCAAAGTTAAATTCGATGTACTCGGCTTCGTACTAGCCGCGACATGTGCGGGTACACTGTTATACGCGCTGTCCAGTGGCTCTACCGATGGTTGGGGTTCATTCAAGATCGTCGGACTATTCTTCATTGCCTTCTGGGCACTCGTCTTCCTGATCTTCGTGGAGAGTGGGCAGGAGAATCCAGTTATTGATATTTCATTATTCAAAAATTATAAATTTGCGATCAGTGTTATTACGTCAAGCTTTGTCATGATGGGTCTGTACGGCGGTACATTCCTATCTCCACTGTTCCTGCAAAATATTCAATCCGTATCGCCGGTGCATACCGGGATTATCCTGCTGCCACAGGCGATTGCAATGGCGGTCATGATGCCATTTGCCGGGAAGCTATTTGATAAAATCGGCATTGTACCAATCGGTCTGGTTGGTCTGACACTTACAAGTGTGATGACGTATCATCTGCATACCCTGACACCACAAACGCCACATCTATGGCTACAAATTGTGCTGATGTTCCGTGGTATGGGGATCGGGATTTGTATGATGCCACTGTCTACAGTCGGTATGAATGCTGTACCGAAAGAAAAAGTCGGTAAAGCTTCAACGGCTTCGAACCTGGTACGTACGATTGCGGGTTCGATGGCGATTGCGATTCTAACCTTCCTGATGCAAAGTCGTACAGCACTGCATAGTCAGCAAATTTCCGAATCCATTACACCGGATGCAGCAAATTCATTCCAGGCGATGCTGGGCAGCTCATGGACATCAACCGTATCGGGACTGATTACACTGGATGCATATTCCCGTGGTATTGCGGATACATTCCTGGTGTCCTCGATTCCACTATTCTGCTCGATTCCATTTGTTTTCCTATTCATTAGCAGACGCAAAAAACAAGCGCTACAGGAAACGAAGGTCTGAGCAACGATGGTTCAGCGATGCATGAATTGAAAATTCTTAATTAACAGAAAGAAAGGGACCATGCAATGAAAATTAAAAAATGGGAAATGACCGCCAGTGCACTCGTACTGAGTGCCGTAATGCTGGCAGGCTGCTCCACCTCCGGTAGCGAGGCTGCTCAGCCAATGAGTGTGAATGTAAAGGTTGCCAGCGCCCAGCAAGGGATGCTTGGTCAAGGCGACATTTATACCGGAACGGTAACACCATCCGAAACAGTTAATATTATGCCTAAAATCTCCGGTAAAGTATCCGCAATTGGAGTAGATGTAGGCAGTGAAGTGAAGAAAGGGCAAGTTCTGCTTAAGCTCGAAGACGACGATATTCGTAACAATCTGGATATCGCCAAGTCCAATGTGGATGCAGCATCCGCAGGCGTGAATACCGCTAAGGATTCTCGTGAATCCGGTATGGTATCAGCAAGCTCTGGCGTGGTCAGCTCGAAAAACGGAATTATCTCGTCCAAGAGTGCAATCACACAAGCCAAAGGTAACATTAACTCTGCACAGGGCGCTGTCAACCAAGCGCAAACCGGTGTAAAACAAGCACAAACCGCTGTATCGACAGCGACGAATACAATCAAGCAAACACAAGAAGCCGTGTCCACTACACAAAAAACATTGACGCGTACAAAGTCTCTGTTCGATAACTCCCTGGCGACACAGGCTGAACTGGAGCAAGCCGAAGCAGCAGCAGTTAATGCGCAAACGGCTTATGAAAATGCAGTTAATGCCAAAGCGAATGCTCAGGATCAATTGGCAGGTGCGCAAAAGTCGCTTCAAACGGCACAAACAGCACTGTCTACAGCCAAAGAAGCGTATAGCAATGCAACTAGCAGCTACGAGAATGCGAACTCGGGTTACAGTAACTCCCAGCGTCAGCTGGAAGTATCTCAGAGCACAGCAGGAATCGAAGCTAGTCAGCAGAAGTTAGAGCAAGCGAAGCTCAATGTACAAATTGCTCAAAATGCCCTGGATGATGCAGTTGTCCAATCACCAATCAATGGTATTGTAACGACGAAAAACGCCGAGGTTGGCGAAATGGCAGGCCCTTCAGCAGCATCACTCGTAATCGCTGACCTGAGCAATGTAAATATGCTGATCTATGTACCAGCTAATCAAATCAATCAGGTGAAAAGTGGCGATCAAGTCCAGGTGCGTGTCACATCATCGGATATCGTAACAAGCGGTAAGGTAACCAGCATCAGCCCGATGGATTCTAGCGGTAATGGCTATCCGGTCAAAGTCACTGTATCCAATCAAGATGGTAAGCTCAAATCAGGTATGCTGGCAGACATTAGCTTTGTGGGTAAAGATGCGAAGCAAGGCTTAATCATCCCAAGCAAAGCGATCCAAAAAGACGGCGACAAAAACTATGTATATGTGATTACAAATGGTCACGCGGTTCGTAAAGAAGTAACTGTTGGTTCGGAAGCAGGTTCTGAAGCTCTGATCACAAGTGGACTAAAAAGCGGCGATCGTATCGCGGAAAATAATTTAGCTCTACTGGATGATAATGCACCTGTTACAGCAGCTCAATATTAAATGAAATACAAAACAGCTCCGGCAATTATTGTCGGAGCTGTTCCTATATCTAAATTAGTACCATGACCGATATCAATGTCAGGTTATGTCCATCGCAAACCTGCTTGAAGCATGCATGTTTTCGATGAACACCAACCTTAAATTTAACTCGGTCAAAGTACCAGTTACAAGAAAGTGCTGACTTGCTGCATCATATAGGTAATAATGGAAGAACGAGTGTTATCGTAAATTTCAGGTCGGTAAATATTTACAAATTTGTCGTATATCCTAAATAGCTTACAAACTAAGCTAAAGGTTCCGATATAGATAAGGAATGGATGACGCAAAGCAAGGAGAGTACAAGATGGGGGTCTTCTCTGAACGTAAAGTCAGGAAATACAAGCTGTCCACCTTAATGTGCGGCTTGGCTTTTTGTGCTTTTTTTCTTATTCTTACTGCTTGTTTAATGATTAGCTACTTTAGTCAGAAGGAATCGGTAGAGCAGCAAACGCTCCGACTTAACGAGATTCATGCAAAGGAATTGAGCCGGATTGCTCAAACGCTAATTTATTCGATGCAGTCTTCACTCGCACGCACCTCAAGATACATAATGGCAAACCAGAATCATGCAAGCGAGAGTGCGGGTCAACAGGTGCTTGATTATTTTCGGCAATCGACCAGTTTTTTTAATGCGGTATTTATCGTAAATGAGAAAGGTGCTGTCCAGATGGCTTCACCTGTGAATCTGTATCAGCATGGCGTCGTACCCACGACGATCCAGATTGAGACGGCGCTGCAAAAGCGTGACGCGTATATTTCTAAGCCATATCGGGATACGAATGGAAGGCTGGTTCTAATGATCAGCTATCCGCTCTATACGGATACCGGTAATTATAAAGGGATACTGGCAGGCATTTTATACTTGGAAGAAGCGAATCGACTGAGCGATCTATTTGGAGAAGGTAGCAAAAAGGAAGATGGATCGTACTTTTATGTGGTTGATAATGAGGGCAATATTATTTATCATCCGGTAGCGAAGCGAATCGGACGCCATCTTACCGTGAACGACAATCCAATTATCGGTGAACTGCATGATGGTAAAAGCGGCAATCTACTTGTGATGAATCTAGAGCAGAAAGAAATGTTGGCAGGCTTTGCTTCTATATCCGGTATACGCTGGGGGATTATCTTTCAAACACCAGTTTACAATACCGCTACATTCTCCGCGCAGCTCATCGAGAAGATGCTATTTTATCTAGTGCCGGTCATTATTTTGCTGTTAATGGTCATTTACCAGTTGTCGATTCGTTTATCACAGCCATTAGAGGAGTTGGCAGACTATGCGAATAGTATTGCAGGCGAATCAAAGGGTTCGTTTAAACCGAAGCAAAATAGCTGGAACTACGAAGCATATGAGTTATATCATGCCATTATGACTTTGGAGCAACAAACGCGTGAAAAAGAAAGACGTTTACAGCAAGAAGCGCATTATGACGCTTTAACGGGTGTACTGAATCGACGAGCATTACGAGCTGTGATGCAAAACTGGATTCACAATCGCTATCAATTCGCTGTTCTAATGCTGGATATCGACCATTTCAAGAAAATTAATGATACCTATGGTCATGCGATGGGCGACGAGATGTTAAGAAGGATGGCTACGATTATTGAAGAGCAGATCGAGTCTGCAGATTTGTGTTTCCGTTATGGTGGGGAAGAGTTTGCGATGTTATTATTTGAAGCTGATCTGGTGACGACCTTGAAGACGAGTGAGCAGATTCGGCATACAGCAGAGCAATCGCCAACGCCATTTGGTGAAGCGGTCACGGTATCACTTGGGGTAACGCTGTACCATGGGGATGATCGAAGTATGGAGGAACTGTTAGAGCAGGCAGATTCCGCCTTATATGATGCAAAAAAAACCGGCAGAAATCGAATTATTGTTCATCAAGAACAAAGTGCTATTTCTGCCGGAGATTAATGAATAATGGCTGTTTTAATACGTTTGATTGTCCAATAGGGAAAAGTCAGCTCTCCGCCATCGGTATGAATAATAAAAAAGTTAGGATTGTCATGAGTTTCGCAAATACCGATATACGTCTCTCCACTAATGAGATGTACATGCAGCGGAGTCTGATTGTTCATCGCTTCCTGAATGGCTGGTTTCACTTCACATTCTCCTTACCTTTATTAAAATGTGTATTTCGCTCTTGTTGGTATGGGGATTCAATACGACAAAATTCTACATTTTTCAGCAATAAGAAACATTACTTCCCTGTTTATTACCCGTTTCCATAGATAGTAAACAGGGGTTACTAAATTTTAACTAATTATTTTTACATATTGTTTACTGAATCAGCTTTTTGTTAAAAGATGCGAAGATATGAAGATGAGGCAGCAGTCAAAGCATTATTTAGTTGAACAACGTAGCGCTATAGCTTCAACATATGTGGGTATACTAATTCAATCGTAGCTTCGATATATAGTAAAAAGCAGCCTTCTACAGATCGTAGAAAGGCTGCTTTGTGGTGTTGCTAGTCATACTCCTATTATAACGTGCAAAATAGCAATCTCTTCATTAGATTTTACAGCTAGCGACGAGCTGTTGAAGCTGCTCTGCCAGAGTAGACAGGTGACGAGCCGAAGAAGCTACATCCTCCATGGTGGATAACTGTTCTTCGCTTGCTGCATTCATCTCTTCAATACCCGCGGCGCCTTGCTGAGATAAGGCACTTAAGTGCTCCATCGCTTCAGCAATCGACTGGGATTGATTGTTTGTATTACGGATCAATTCACCCGCCATATTCACCTGTTCTGCTGTACGCAGAACGGAGGCTTCGATTGCAGTAAATGCTTCACTGACCTGCTCACTGCTCGCGACACTTGCCTGCACGCTTTCTACCGATTCCTGGATTTGTTCAACAGCATGGGTACTCTCTGTTTGCACATCCTCTACAAGTGCGTTGATTGTAGTTGAAGCATCTGCTGCACTTTCAGCTAGCTTACGAATCTCATCCGCAACAACGGCAAAGCCACGACCTGATTCCCCCGCACGAGCGGCTTCAATCGAAGCGTTAAGCGCGAGTAGATTTGTTTGGCGCGCGATTTGCTGAATGGCAGAAGAAGCGAAGCCGATCTGTTCGGACTTGCCGTTCAGATTGGTCAATACATTCAACGTGTTATGAATATCGGATGATAACTTTTGAATACGAGTTTGGATTCCTTGTACTTCTTGCTGTCCAAGTGCTGCGGATTGCTTCATGGTAGCTGTCATGCCTTCAACGCTGGAAGCTGTACCAGCAATATCATTCATGCCACTTGCCATTTGTGAAATCTGATTATTTACTTGAATGACCGTTTCAGTTTGAGAATTAAAGCCTGTCGACAACTCGCCAGAAGAAGAGGCAATGTGAGATGAAGCACGTGCTGTCTGATCTGCGCTTGCTGTTAGTTCTTCGGAGGAAGCCGACAGTGTCATTGCACTTTCATCAATGTTTTTGATCAAATGGCGGATATTGTTCATCAACGTATTAAACGCACTCGAAACTTTACCAATCTCATCTCTGGATTCATAAGTGGATTGCACGGTAAAATCTTGTTCCGCTGCATGTCCCATTAATTCCTGAATACGGCGTAGCGGTCTTGCGATCAAAAGAATGATCCAGATTCCGATGAACAGCGATACGATAAGAGCGCCTGTTAAAATAATGCCAGCCATCAACAGGGAATGCTTGAATGTAGCATCCGCATTGAGTTTGCTTTCGTTAGCATTGTCTACCAGATTTTGTCTTAGCTCTGTCGTGTCTGCATTTAACTCCAGACGTGCAGCGCGCAGATCAGTATAAGCCTGTCGTGCTGCAGTAGGTTGATTGCTAGTCAGTGCACTAATCATCTTTTCAGAGGCTGCATCAAAAGTAACATCAACAGTTTTGACTTTTTCATAAATCGTTTTATCTTTGGCATCCATCTCAACGTTATCCAAAGTCAGGTAGGTTTGATCTATTGCCTTTACAGTATCTCGGATTTTGCCAACAAGCTCAGTCTGATTCTCATCAAAGGAACCGTCCAGCATACGCAACAGACGCGTTTCGTTTAGCCCATAGCTATTAATATTCTGGTCGAGCGCGATGATCGCGGTTAAATGTTTGTTGTACATATCGGCTGCAAGACTTGCCATTCGACTGGTCGAAGTCACGCTGTTATAGCCGAGCACTGCCATAATCAATAGATTAACTACAATAAAAATAATGATTTTTGTTCGAACGGATAGATTTTTCAATGAAGATCAGCTCCAAGTTATAGGATAAATAATGGGATATCTAAAGGTTTACCAAGCACAGCAAATTCTAAGTATAATTGCCATATGAATGAGACCGCTTAAATCCTTTTAACAGATAGCGGTATGAAATGATTGAAGTTCTGCGGGGCTCCTTTCTGAGTAGAAGTAGGGGTAACTGTGTGTTTGTCGTAATTTGGTGGTTTTGTTCGGAGTTGGTGCAACACTAATTAAACATTTTTAGGATAAAAGAACCAAGACTTTTTAACCTGTGATCGAAATTGTTACTGAGGATTAAGGTATATTTCGGAAAAATATTAAAAAAGTTTATAGTTTATATTAAAATTTTGTAATAATATAAGTTTTTTTGTTGTATTACCAAGAAAATAAATATTTTTTGTCGAAGAAGATAGGTTGCGGTATACTCAGGATATATGCATGATGACGCTCACTCTATATATTACATAAAAGTTATGAAATACCAATAAATGTGAGGTTGTATGGCTGCTGGGAAATAACATTAAAATGTAAAATAAGTATGAAGAATGAGGCGAAGGAGCTTTACATGAAAACCATATCTAACATGCCGACGCATCGCGACTATGTGATGCTTAGCCTACCGCTGATCGTATCTACGATCACAACTCCGCTACTTGGTCTGGTCGATACAGCGGTCGTGGGACATTTATTTGACCCGGCATATTTGGGCGGAACGGCAATCGGAACATTAATTTTTAATACGATGTACTGGTTATTCGGCTTTTTGAGAGTGAGTACATCTGGATTTGCAGCACAGGCTAGAGGGAAGGATGATTTGCAGGCAGGAGCAGCTGATCTGCTCAGGCCACTCGCTATTGCAATTGTGATTGGTCTCGTTTTTATCGCATTACAGGTACCGATCTTTAATGGATCACTATGGATTATGCGTCCGGATGCAGATGTCGCACACTGGGCAAGTGTGTATTTTCATATTCGAATCTGGGGAGCACCGCTCACCCTTGTCAATTATGTATCGATCGGCTGGCTGATGGGCATGTCGCATATTCGGCAGACGCTAATCACACAGATCTCTATGAATGTGCTGAATATGATCCTGGCAATCTGGTTTGCGAAAGGATTGAACTATGGGGTAGCCGGTGTAGCAGCGGCAACCTTATTTGCCGAAGGGTTGGCGTTATGTGCGGGACTATGGTTTGTATGGAACAGTCCATATATGAAGCCTGCACTCCTACGCTGGAAAGGATTATTTGCCTGGAGTAGTCTGGCACCGATGTTCCGCGCGAATAGTGATTTATTAGTACGAACGATATGTTTGCTGGCGATGTTCAATATTTTTACTGCGCAAAGTACAGGCTTTGGACCAGAGTTACTTGCTGCCAATTCGATTTTGCTACAGCTTCATTATATGATGGCCTATTTCTTCGATGGTCTGGCGAATGCAAGCTCGATCTACGCAGGACGAGCAAAGGGTGCAGGAGATATGACGTTGTTACGCCGAAGTATACAATTGTCACGCATCTGGACAATGGGTACAGCGCTCCTACTCACGGTGATCTATCTGATAGGTAGAACGTTCTTCATTCGCTTGTTCAGTGATAACGAAGCCGTACTTGATCTAGCGCTCCATTATAATGGATGGTTGTTGTTATTCCCGATTTGCGGTGGATTCGGACTCGTCTTTTATGGAATTTTCACAGGGATGACGCAGACTGGACCGGTACGTAATTCGATGTTACTTGCGCTATTGCTCTATATTATCGCTTGCTGGGTGCTCGTTCCACTATACGGCAATCATGGATTATGGATCAGCTTCTTATTGTTTGCGGTAGGCCGTTCGTTATTTTTGCTTATGTACGTGCCGGGTCTGGAGAAGAGGCTGTTACCCAAGCAAGCTACCCCTTGATCGGTAGATTAGTCAATCTCAATTAACCTCATAAATCATATACAAGCATACTTCAATGGAGAAATTCTATTTCACGATTGAAGTATGCTTTTTATTCAGTTTGTTGGGGTTATAAGAAGTAACAGGACTTTGTGCCTGATTTGTAGATTGGGCTTATCGGTTATTCGCTTTGCCTTATAAGTTATGCTAAAATAAGAACAAAAAAGGGAACATATGATCTTGTTATAAGGAAGGAATGAGAATCGTGAACGAGATGATGAAGCCGCCTGCGGAAGTGCTTTACGAGCGAGAACTACTAGCACTACGCGGGGAGGATCAAGGAAAGCGTCCGCCGAATTGGCAATTATCACCGGCATACATACGAGATTTTATTATCGGACGAGAGCGTCCAGCTATGCTTCAAGGAGAGCCGGTCGAGATTACACGTAAGTTTTACGGGAATGATATTTTGATTGAAAGGGCAATTGTGACGCTGGCAGGGAATCGAGGACTCATGCTTGTCGGTGAACCAGGAACGGCTAAGACGATGCTAAGTGAGCTGTTGTCAGCAGCGATCTCCGGTACAAGCACGAATACGATTCAAGGTACAGCAGGCACAACGGAGGATATGATTAAGTATTCCTGGAATTACGCGATGTTACTGGATAAAGGTCCTTCAGAGCAAGCGCTCGTACCTTCACCGCTCTATCATGGGATGAAGCAGGGGATTGTGACCCGATTTGAGGAGATTACTCGCTGTCCGTCGGAAGCGCAGGATAGTCTAATTAGTATTTTAAGTGACAAAGTCATGAATATCCCTGAACTTGATGGCGGTGTATTGTTCGCGAAGCCTGGTTTTAATGTGATCGGTACAGCGAATATTCGTGATAAAGGCGTGAATGAAATGAGTAGTGCGCTCAAGCGCCGATTTAACTTTGAGACGGTGAAGCCGATTGGCAATATGAAAATGGAAGCAGAAATCATCGCCAATCAAGCACATAATCTACTGCTGCATAGCGGCATAGATATTCCGATTGAGCATGAGGTGGTCGACCTGTTAGCGACTACTTTTATGGAGCTGCGCACAGGCAAGACGAGAGAAGGCTATAAGATTGATATCCCGCAATCGGTCATGAGTACAGCGGAGGCTGTATCCGTCTATGTACAGAGCGCAATGACTTCCTATTATTATGAGGGTGGCGGGATTACCGTTGATCGACTTGTACAAAATATGCTAGGCACCGTAGCCAAAGAAGATGAAAAGGACCTGGGCGCGCTCAAAACGTATTTTTCCCGTGTGGTCAAAGAACGTGCAGCAGCAGACTCGCTATGGGCAGCCTACTATGAAGCGAAAAAGTGGATTTGAATCAGTCAGTGAAGCTGAGATGTTCATTCGAATGAGTCAGTCATGATGAATCATAGTGAATACGTAATGAGGGGTCGTTAGCTGTGCGATTTTAAGGCAAAGGAGGTGCTAATCATTGGAGCCACGAATCGAACGAGATGAACAACAGTGGTTGGAGCGTATCTTTCAGGAGCAAGTATATCGTCCCGATGCATCGGTTGTGTACATGCCTATTCGTCACCATAGTCCAGGCTGCTCTCATCATCTGCTACAGCTGATAGCCCAGTATCGCCCGGATGTGATTTTGATTGAAGGACCTGAAGCGGGTAATCCATTAATACCCGTACTTGCAGATACGGCTACAAAGGCACCGATCAGTCTATATTATACATATGAACAAGGGGAGGAGCGGGGAGCCTTTTATTTTCCGATGCTTGCGTATTCGCCAGAATATGTAGCGATCCGTGAGGCGACGAAGCTCGGTATTCCTGCCCAATTTATTGATCTGAATTATCGACTGGATCGGGCTCATGAATCCTCTCAAGCGCAGCCTGAGACGAACCCTAAGATTAATCCCAAGCAACAAGCGAAGGAGGATGGACGGTCGTACCAGGATGAGACACTACTCACCGGATCATCGGTCATGCACCGTCTGTGTAACGCGCTTCATTGTCGTAGCTTTGATGAGCTATGGGATCGGTGGTTTGAAGTAGGAGCATCGGAGGCGGATACGAATGACTATATGTATAAGCTGTTTCTGTATTGCTCGTTATCTCGGCTCTGCTATACGACAGTGCAGTTAGAGCAAGACGGTACACTGGCACGTGAACGCCATATGCTACAGCATATCGAAGAGGCACAGCAAACCTACCAGCGGATTCTTGTAGTCACAGGTGGATTTCATACTCTGGGATTATTAGATCTAGAAGACGAGCAGTACGCAGGCTTGAAGGCGATGAGCGCTAAGCAGACCGTCCTGTCATCGACTGTGTCTTCTACTACACAGTCTTCAACTCTATCACCTGCGAAGCCACCAAGCAAGCGGAATAAAGCTAAAGCGGGTGAACCACTTCAAGAGCAAATTTATCCGATGGTGTATACGTTTGAAGAAGCGGATCGGCTCAATGGATATGCGAGTGGGATGCCTTATGTAGCGTACTATGATGAAGTGTGGACACATATGCAAAACGGAATACCACAACCAGGACAACAGACATCTGTTCGATTACTTTCGCTACTCATGCGCAAGCTACGTAGTGAAGAGGTGGAGGTATCGACTAGCGATGCGATTGAAGCGTACAGCATGCTGCAAGGCTTAGCTGTACTACGTGGCAAATCCGAAGGCAGTGTGTATGAGCTACTGGATGGGGTCACTTCTTCTTTTATCAAAGGAGAACAGACGTTAGCTGCCATCAAGCCAATTGAGCAGCTAGAACAGTTGCTAACCGGGAATCGCATCGGCGAAGTGGCAAGTCATTCATTTGCGGTGCCGATCGTAGAGGACTTTAAGGAGCGGGCAAGAGCTTGTCGGTTGAAGCTTCAATTCACTGGAAGACACAAAAAAGTGCTAGATCTGTATACGAAACCTCAGCATCGTCAGATCAGTCGTTTATTTCATTGTATGACCTTTCTTGGTACGGAACTGGCGGTATTCGAATCCGGGCCGGATTGGGTTCATTATCGCGATATTAATCTGATGCGAGAAATATGGACATACAGCTATTCCTCTTATACCGAAGCAAGACTGATCGAAAATTCCGTATATGGAGGTACGATTGCAGCGGCAGCGACACGTCGACTGGAGAAGATCGTTGCTGAGCTTCCTCAGCAGCATAGTAGTCAAGCGGCGCAGTGGTTACTTCGGGCGCTATTGATGGGCTTGGAGCATAGCGCAGATAAACTACGACTTCATACCAGACATGCATTACGACAGGATGGTAGCTTTCTCTCTCTATCACAGGCACTTGCGATGCTTGAACGTATCGTGGAGCATGGACGTCTGCTAGGAGTAGAGAATACGACTGACTTGTATGATCTGCTGGAAGAGGCATATCAGCATACGATCGCTGCTATAGATACATTACAGCATGTGCATCCAGACGATCAGCCCCAGGTGGTCCAGGCACTCAAGCAACTACATATGATGTCGGCTGCGGTAAGCTCACGCTTTGCATCTGAGCCTCTCTTAGATCGTTTGCAGGAATTGTTAGACCACCCCAAGCTACCGCCGGCACTGGAAGGTGTAGCAGTGGCGATTTTATCCCGTACAGGCGTATTATCCGGGGCAGAGATTACCGAGCGGGCCAAGGGATATATGCGAGGCACACCGGAGCAAATGGCGCATACCGCTGCTTATTTACAAGGTGTATTTGCTGCGGCTCGAGATGCCTTTTTATATGATACCGAGCTGCTGGAAGAACTGAATCATCTACTGGAGCGCTTGTCTCATGAGGATTTTGTACGCATGATTCCTGAGCTGCGAATGGCATTCACCTTTTTCACACCTGCAGAAACGAGTACAATCGCGAATCGTGCTGCCGGACTGTTTCAACAAACGGAAGCATCTATGGAGCAGCCTGCTGTAGACGAAGTGGTATGGTTACAGGCTAGTCGTACAGATCAGGCAATCCGGCAAGAGCTTGAGCGCTGGGGTTTGCTGGAGTAGGTAATAGAGGAACATGACGGAAATGGATGTCAAAAAGGGTAGTGGTCATTCCAATGACTAAAAAGCATGTACATTATCGAATCCATACAGCATGGTCATTTCAGTATAAGGAGGGCGTAGATGTGAACACTCCATCCGATCGTTCAGGTAACAATCATACGGATCAAGAAGGATCAGAGGCATCGACGCAGCAGACGCTCAATCGCTGGCGACTGCTATTAGGCGAAGCGGCAGAGGAATCGCTGGTTTCATCTTCTGGAACGAACGGATACAGCACAGATCACTTTCAGTATCGTGAGCTGGATGAGGTGCTGGGCTATCTGTATGACCGCGAATACGGAGAATCGCAAGGCTATCGGGACTCAGATCGAAGCGGAGGACGCGGCTCGTCCCAATTAACAGTGCCAGGCTGGCTCGATCGTGTACGCCGCCTATTTCCAAAGGAAACGGTCGAAATTTTGGAAAAGCAAGCACTGGATCGTTATGGACTCAGCCAGATTCTACTGGATAAAAAGGTATTAGAATCGCTGGAACCGAATATGACACTGCTCAAAAATATTATGCAATTTAAAGGACGTATGAAGGGCGAAGTGCTACGTAGTGCAAGGGAAATCGTGCGGCAAGTAGTCGAACAGCTTCGCCGTCAGCTTGAACAGGATGTGCGTCAGAGCATTGTTGGCAAACGTAATCGCTATACTGCCAGTCGTACACGCTCGATCCGCAATCTGAACTTCAAAAAAACGATAGAGCGTAATTTGAAAAATGTAGATCGCGAGCGTCGCCGTATAGTGATCGACAAGCTTTATTTTGACGGTAATCTCCAGCAGCATAATCAATGGAATATCATTATCGCGGTGGATGAGAGCGGTAGTATGATGGATTCGGTCATTTATAGTGCGGTCATGGCAAGTATTTTCTATCGACTGCAATCGCTACGTACGCATCTGGTTATTTTTGATACGGAAGTTGTCGATCTGAGTTCAAGATTGGAAGACCCGGTTGATCTGCTGATGAGCGTTCAGCTTGGAGGCGGTACACATATCGCACGTGCATTACGTTATAGTGAGACACTCATTCAGCAGCCAGCTCGAACAATTGTCGTACTGGTGAGCGATCTGGAGGAAGGATATCCGATCCAGCATATGTATGGAGCATGCAAAGATATTCTGGATGCGGGCAGTCGGTTGATCGTGCTGCCAGCGCTTAATTTTGAAGGAACAGCTGTATACAATCGGACAGCCGCCCGTCGATTAACGGATATGGGTGCGAACGTGGCGGCCATCACTCCAAATCGACTTGCAGAGTGGATTGGTGAAATTATTCGTTAGAAAGATCAGTTTATGGATCGGGGCTGAACCCACACATTATTGATAGATTGAAGTATAGACGGTATATATAACGAGGAGGAAGTATAATGACCATTTCTCAAACGATTGATCCGCTAGTGGAGCGCTTTGCCACCAGTTTATCAGATGAGTATTCCAAGACAACGGATCGGAAGCAACAGATTATAGACTTTGTGACGGGGGCAACGAATCAGTTACCTGACATGATGAAGAGTACCAATACAGGTTCTTACCGTACGATGGATACATTTTTGAAGCTAGCGCAAAAGAAGCCTACTGATGCCTTTTACCGTGCAGGTTCGCTGCTGCTTCATGTATCTGGGAACTGGAAGCATTATTATTTTAATAACTGGCGTGTGATGGAGCTTATGCTAGGAAATAGTGTGGAGAGTCTAACATTAGGAAGTCGCCAATCTTCCTTAGCCAATGAAGAGCAAGGGGAATTGGTGCTCGAACGAATCTCACATTATATTGGAACGGAAGTGATCCATCAGGCATTCGATTTTCTGCTGTCGAGCAGTCAATTACAGTCGCCAGATGCGAAGGCCAGACATTCAAGTGAGGTTGTGGCAAGACTGGATCGTTCTATTCAGTTGCTGCTGCTTATGCGCTTATATCGTAAGCATGACCCTGCCTATATTCAGAAATTAACGCAAAAGCTACCGCCGCTACTCCAGGCAGTGATGACACAGGATGCCAATGGGCTGGAGCAGGAATTGAGAAAAGTGTTAAAGCTATTATTACCAACAACTACGCAAAATAGAGACAATCTCAGTGAGCTTGATCTGAAGGCGGAGTGGCTTGATGCAAGGCGTGAAGCGATCTGGGAAAAGACATTCCCGAATCAACCCTTTGCCAAAGCTACAGGTCAGATCAGCCGTGAAGATCGTTATCGTGAGATTGCTTATGTGAATACGGCTTTCTTCTACTTACTTAAGATCTATGGTGGTAAGAACAATTTGTTAGAACAGAAGGATCGAATTGTGACTGCCATCTTGCATACGATTGAAGCGCTGCAGGAATCGCTACCTATGGAAATCCGTGAATCGTTAACCCAGCTGGACTCCCGAATCGCGAGTGCGGATAGATATGAGGCACTGAAAGGTATTGTGCCACTGGATGAGCCATTTGGACTGATGGAACTTATCCGTTCTCAAACCGGGCGTACGATGGCTTGGAATACGATTCGCAATGCGATTGTAGCTATGCCTGAACGGGCAAAGCGTGCATACGAGATTAGCAATAGTGCATTTACACGTGTACTGATTGCCAGGGTATTGATGGATATTGGAGAAATGGAGCAAGATCAAGCACTGCTGGATGACCTGGTGCTAGATGCGCTGGAACATAAGCATGAGAGTAATGGAGGTGCACGTAAGCTAGCCAAGTATTTGCGTGGTGAATTTCGAGTGGACAGTATGCACCGAGATCAGCAGGTTAGACTGATGTGGGCGGATCGGAACTACGATCCCAAGCTGATCAAAATGATGTACATTATCTCGTATTTGCCTGTGCAATCGGAATTGTTGCGTCGCTTCTTCATTCTCGTGACCCAGCCGGATGTAGTGACGCTGAATGTACTTTCCAATCTGTATCGGTCTCCATTTTTCAAAGGCAGTCAATTGCTGGATGTGTATAACGATGACGCTGAGATCAATAGCGATGGGTTATTAAGTGGAATGTTACAACTACAAGGACATCTAGAATACTATTACATCTCGGTTCCGCAAGCAGAATACAGTACGATTGTGCGCAATCATACTGAAAAGACACTGGCACAGTACAATAAACTACCACTCGATGGACGCGCCCTTGTACTTGAAACGCTATTAAATGATCCGCTCGATCAGGAACGATTAGCACAGGTGCTCAGTCTGGGTCTTGGCGATAACTCCAAGCGGATCAGTAACTTTGCTCGTGCAGAATTTGCTCGCTTGGCAGATGCTGACCTATACGACAGTCTATATCTACGAGAAAAGAAAGCAGCGATCAAGGAAATGGTACTACATTCCATTCGCAGCTTCCCTGGTGCAAGTGAACGATTCCAAGTTTTACTCAAAAAAGAGAAATCCGCTCCTTTCCGCGCCCTGTTGGAAGTGTTGATTGATACGGCAGATCAAGCACCTGAAATTGCTCATGCCGCTCTAGCAGAACGAGCGGATGTGAAAAAGCTGAAAAGTATAGACTGGTTGCCTGTGGAGCAGTTACCAAATTTAACTCGTCCAGGCGGCGAGAAGCTAGAACATAATGATAATCTTAAGCGTTACCTGTTATTGCAATCACTGGATTATACGACTGCACCGAATGAACGACTGCGCGAAGTCGAGCAATATGCTTCTGCTGAATCGCTGGCGGATCTTGCGGTGGCGCTTGTAGAGGTATGGCTACAGCAAGGAGCACCAGCTAAGGAGAAGTGGGTACTGTATCTATCCGCGATGTTTGGTGATCGACGTATGATTAACCTGCTTAGTGGACAGATTAAGGAATGGACGGAAAATAGTCGGGGTGCTATCGCAGCCGAAACGGTACGTGTACTCGCTTATCTCTCTGACCCTGCGGCACTGATGATCATCGACCGTTTATCTCGCACCATCAAAAATCGCCAGGTCAAAACGGCTGCTACCGAATCACTACAACTGGCAGCTGAAAACATGAACTTGACACCAGAGCAGCTGGCAGATCGTCTCGTGACCACGCTCAGTCTGGATGAAAATGGAGAAATGCAGCTGAACTATGGTGAGCGTATGTTTACCGTGAAAGTGGGAATGGATTTACAGCTACGTGTGACCAGCCATGAAACGGGCAAAGTAGTAAAAAGTCTACCCGCTCCCAATCAAAAGGACGATGCTGATCTTGCCAAGGCGGCAAAAACTACCTTTACTCAGTTGAAAAAGGATCTGAAAACCATGGTCACACTGCAATCTCAGCGATTGGAAGAATCGTTGTCCAAACGTAGATTGTGGAGTGGAGCAGAATGGAAGGCGTTGTTCGTCGATAATATCATCATGCGTCAGTTTGCCATTAGTCTGGTATGGGGCGTGTATACGAATAATCAGCTCACAGACACATTTCGTTATATGGAAGACGGAACGTTCAATACAGTCGATGAAGAGGAATACGAATGGACAGACAAGCTTACCATCGGTCTAGTGCACCCACTGGAATTAACAGCTGCACAGATTGCGCAGTGGAAAGATCAGCTTGCCGATTATGAAGTGACCCAGCCATTCAAGCAATTAGACCGCCCAATCTATAAGCTAAAAGAGGAAGAAATGAATCAACGGGAGTGGGGGGCTGTACCGAAGGAAGAATATTCTCCAACAGGCTTCCCGAGTGCGCTGGAGCGATACGGCTGGTACAAAGGACGTGCAGAGGACGGCGGATTCTATTACGAGCTGTTCAAAAAGTATGACGGAGTGCTTGCCGAATTACGCTTTAGCGGTACGAGCATTGCATACTATGGTGAATTGGATGATATTACGCTGGAGTCGCTCACCTTTATCCGTTTGTCTGCGAAGGGAGCGGCACAGTCAGAGACTGAAATGATGTTAAAGGATGTACCTGCACGCATGTTCAGTGAGACGGCATATGATATTTTACGTGCAGCCGGACAGGCAGAATAGTCCATAGTGGAGGTGAATGCGGGGATGGAATCCTTTGCAATACGCTTGGATAAATTTATACAGGATTGTACCGAGGATTATCTGATCCGCTATGCTAACAAAGGGCTGTACAATCGTGCGAATAAGGACATCGACAAAGGAACAATAGTACAATATGAGTGGACAACGCAGGACACTTTGCAGTGTACATTAAGCGATGAGCATATTGTTCAGCTCTTGCCTCATATCGAGTCATGTACATGCACCTGCCCGTCTGAGCAGCTATGCAAGCATATCTTGATTGCTATTCTGTATGAACAGCGTCACCATTTTGCTGGTGCTGGTGCTGGTGCTGGTGCTGGTGCTGGTGCTGGTGCTGGTGCTGGTGCTGGTGCTGGTGCTGGTGCTGGTGCTGGTGCTGGTGCTGGTGCTGGTGCTGGTGCTGGTGC